>OFJB01000883.1_pt1 | contig 13034 bp, 13 predicted proteins | sample 1775081 | NCBI WGS metagenome assembly OFJB01 (sample SAMN08195771, study PRJEB24354) | sludge metagenome | isolation source: initial sludge from phenol fed wastewater aerobic bioreactor | place: India: Nagpur | collected 2016-06-05 | reverse complement strand
CCTCGAGCCCGAGTCGCTCGACATGCCCCTCTGCTTCAAGACCGGCGCCGCCGTCATCTTCGGCGCCTCCGGCGGCGTGATGGAAGCCGCTCTGCGCACCGTGGCCGAAATCGTGACCGGCAAACCGCTGGACAACCTGGACTTCACGGCCGTTCGCGGCGTGGAAGGCTGCAAGGAAGCGGAATATGACCTCGCGGGCACCAAGGTGCGCGTTGCGGTCACGAGTGGCACGGAGAATGCCTTCCAGCTGCTGGAGATGGTTCGCAAGGGCGAAGCGGACTACCACTTCATCGAAGTGATGGCCTGCCCCGGCGGCTGCGTCAACGGCGGCGGCCAGCCCCATCAGCCCGGCGAAGTGCGTAACTTCCACGACTTGCGCGCCGAGCGTGCCCAGGGTCTCTACGGTCAGGACAAGGACATGAAGCTGCGCAAGAGCCACGAGAATCCCTTCGTCAAGGAGCTCTACGACACCTACCTCGAAAAGCCCGGTTCGCACAAAGCGCACCACATTCTGCACACGACCTACGTCAAGCGCAAGGTGTACTAAGCAACAATACGGTTACGCGCAAAGGCTCCCGCTCTCATGGCGGGAGTCTTTTTTGTGCATCGCTTCTCGCTTTTTTCTCGTCGCCATGTTATAATCAAACGCTTAATAAATACAAACCCGCCAAACGGGAAAGGGGATAGATCATATGACCGGAGCGGAACGCGCCGTATTTCGCAAGGAAGCGAATACCCTCAAGCCGATCATTCAGATTGGCAAGGAGGACATTGGGGACAATTTGATCAAGACCGTCGACGAAGCGCTGACCAAGCGGGAGCTTATTAAGCTTGCCGTGCTGGAAACGAGCACGCTGAGCGCAAAGGAAGCGGCAAACTCGCTGGCCGAAACGCTGGGCGCGGACGTGATTCAGTGCATCGGGCGCAAGTTTGTGCTCTACCGGAAAAAGCCGGAAGAGAAATAGCGAAGCATCAAACGCAAACGACCAAAACAAAAAACGACCGGACGAAACATCCGATCGTTTTATTCTTTTGCGTTAGAACAGGCGGAAGACCGAGGCGTTGAACCAGGAGTAGCCAAGGTCGTAATACGGAATCCACTTCATCGTCATCGCAACGCCCGCGACGACCCAAACGAGCAGCAAGCAGATCAGCACCAGCACAAACACCGTGAATCCTTGTCCGGAGCGCTTGCGCCCTTTCGCCGAACCGGAATCCGCAAACACCTCTTCGCGAATGGAGCGGCTGCTCGAACGGGGATTTTTCTCCCGCGCGGGCTCGGCCTGCGGTGCGGGCTGCTTGCCTGCGCTGGAAGCGGCGGGTTGCGCGGGCTTCTGCTGCACGGGCGGCTGCGCATATGCCGGAGGCTCCGAATAGCCAGTTTGCTGCGAAAAGGCAACGGGCTGCTGATAGAGCTCATTCTCCAGCTCGTTTTCGATATACCGCATGTCGACACCAATCTGCGAATAAGCGGAGATGTTGCGCTCGATCAAGTCCCCAAACCAGAGCGACCAACCGTCCTCTTCCTGTTGCTGTTGAACGATGGTGACAAACTGGCCGAAGGTCTGCCGCGCGGCTTCCCGCGCTAACTCTTTGTCCTGCGTACGCTCAAACGCGCGCTGATAAACCGCGTTGCCATAGGTGGCAACGAGTTCCTTGATGGCGCTTTTGTCTCCGTGACGGATTCGGCTTACCAACTCTTCGAGTTGCATCGTTTTGCTCCCATCCAAAGATACATTATTATAACATGTTCTGTTGTAACTGAAAAGAGAGAATCCGCTTCGTGCCTGTTTCGTGCGAGAAACCGGCTGAAACAGGCTGAAACTTCAGATTTCGATTGACAAAACAGCGGTCATCGGGTATAAAATTATACTTTGTTGGTATAGGAAACGCAGAATCTTTCTCAGGAGGAGACGACATGCAGACAGACGTTGTAATCGTTGGCGCCGGGCCTTCCGGTATCTTTACCGCACTCGAAATGCGCAAGCGCGGCAGCAAACAGAAGATCGTCATCGTAGAAAAAGGTCTCGCGGTGGAGCAGCGCCGCTGCCCAAAGAGCACGACGGGCCGCTGCGTCAACTGCAAACCATATTGCCATATTACAACCGGTTTTTCCGGCGCGGGCGCGTTTTCGGACGGCAAGCTCTCGCTCTCCTACGAGGTGGGCGGCGATTTGCCGAGCCTTGTTGGCGAGCAGCGCGCGCAGGAAACGATTGATTATACCGACTCCATCTACCTCGAGTTCGGCGCGGACGAGCACATTGAAGGCGTCAGCAATTCCGACGCGGTCAAGGAGATTCGCCGCCGTGCAATTCGGGCGGGGCTGAAACTCGTCGACTGCCCAATTCGCCACCTCGGCACGGAAAAGGCGCAGGACATCTACTATGCCATCGAGCAGTACCTGCTTAAGGAAGGCGTGGAGATGCTCTTTGGCCATGCCTGCGAGAATCTGATTTTTGAAAACGGAGCTTGCCATGGCGTCATCGTCAACGACGGCAAGAAGGAGTTTGAAATCCGCGCAAAGAACGTGGTGGTCGCGACCGGGCGGCGCGGCGCGGACTGGCTGGAGAGCCTCTGCGCGGAGCATGGCATTGCGCATCAGCCGGGCACGGTGGACATTGGCGTTCGCGTGGAAGTGCGCAACGAGGTGATGGAGACCGTCAACGAAGTGCTTTACGAGAGCAAGCTCATCGGTTATCCGCAGCCGTTTCGCAACAAGGTTCGCACCTTCTGCCAGAACCCCGGCGGGTTCGTGAGTCAGGAGAACTACGACAACGACCTCGCCGTGGTCAACGGGCATTCCTATAAGGAAAAGAAGTCGCCGAACACGAACCTCGCGATTCTTTGCTCGCATAACTTCAACGTTCCGTTCGACCAACCGATTGCCTATGCGCAGAAGGTTGGCGAGCTGACCAACATGCTCGGCGCCGGGCACATTCTCGTGCAGCGCTACGGGGACATTCTGGACGGCAAGCGCACCTGGCAAAAGGAGCTTTCGTTCTCCAACGTGGTGCCGACCCTGCCGGACGCGGTTGCCGGGGACATCACCGCGGCAATGCCGTACCGCGCGATGACGAACATCATCAACTTCATTCAGGCGGTCGATCAGGTTGTGCCGGGGTTTGCCGCGGCGGAAACGCTGCTCTACTCACCGGAACTGAAGTTCTATAGTAACCGCGTGAAGATGGATGACCGCTTTACGACGAACATTGCCGGGTTCTACTCGCTGGGCGATTCCAGCGGCTGGACACGCGGGCTGATGATGGCCTCCGTGATGGGTGTGCTCATGGGCCGCCGACTTGCGGAAGAGGAACAGTAAACAAAACAAAGGGGCTGTCCAAACAAGGACAGCCCCTGATTCGCGCAAAGCGAATTTTTATCGGATTCTACTCGAAAGATTCACCGTAATGTTCCCGCGCGTCGCGCTGGAATAGGGGCACACCTGGTGAGCTTCCTGCGTGAGGGCTTCGGCAAGCGCCGCGTCGTCGGTGTCGATGATAGCGAGAAGATTCACTTCCAGCTGGAAGTTACCGGAGTCGTTGCGGCCAATCCCCACGGTGGCCTGCACATCCGGCGCGGGCAGTTTCAGTCGGCGCACGCGGATTGCGTGCTGCAGCGCGCTGCCAAAGCAGGCGGCGTAGCCCGCCGCGAAGAGCTGCTCCGGATTGACGCCATCGAGCTTCTTTCCGCCTAAGCCCGCAGGCAGAGCCATTTCAAAATCGATTGGGCTATTTTCGACCCGGACATGACCATCCCGTCCGCCGGTTGCATATGCTGAGGTTTGATAATCGATGTTCATAAGGCACCTCCATCGTTTGATAACTTGATGATACATCTTTTTATTAAGAATGATTATGACTTTCTCACATTTTGCCTATTATTTTTGAGTTTTCCGGAGGAATCATGTCGTTTTTCTGTTCCGAAGTAGATTTAAGCGAAGTCGCGCGGGCAATTTTGTCCGCCTTGATGAAGAGCGAAAAGGCGATTCTCAAGCTAAAAGAGGGTTCGCCACAGTTTCGCATGACGGCTGAGAACATCCGCGCGCCTCAGACTGCCCTCGCGCTGATCGGGCGGGAACAAGGGACGCAGGATGCGCTCGTATTCGGCAAGGAAGAACTTGCGTCCGCGCAAGCCGCGTTTGCTTCCATGACCGCTCGCGTGGAAAAGGTGCTGCCGAAGTTCACAGTAGGTACGCCGCAGCATACGCTCGCGGTGAGAAGGATTCGGGCGTTTGAGATCGCCGAGCAGTTGATCCAGGCAGAGAGGTAAGCGTATTATAGACTTTCTACGTAGCGTTTGAAATTGTCCAAAATTGCCTGCCAGCCTTGGCGCTGTAGCTCGACAGAGTTCTCGCTTTCCGCCTCGAATGTTTCAACCACGTGCGTGCCGCCGTCGACCGGCTCCATCGTGATATGGACGGTGCGCCCGTCGCCAATCGTGTAGTCGAGGCGGCGCGGCGGCTCCACCACATCGTAGATACCCCAGAAGTCGAACCCGAATTTGCCGTCCTTCGACTCCATGCGGCTTGAGAACTTACCGCCCACCCGCAGGTCGTTTTCGGCGCGGGGCGTATGCCAGTCTTCCGATGCTTGGTTCCATTTTGTGATGTGCTCCGGCTGCGTCCAGCATTGCCATACCTGCTCCGGGGATGCGGAAATGCTCGCTGTAATCGTGATCTTGGTGCGTGCGTTTTCATCCATACTCGTTACCGCCTTTTTACTGAATTTATTCATCATGTGTTGCAGAATCTCATATACGCAAAAGCCCGCCGTGAGGCGGGCTTTGTTCGCTATTCCATAAAGTCGAATTCCCATTCGCCGAGGCGAATTCCGTCGCCGTCCTTGGCGCCCATCTCGCGAAGCGCCGAGATGATGCCGTTTTTCACGAGCATTTGCTGGAAGCGGCGCATGGAGATTTCGTCGTCCGGGTCGGTCGTGTCCAGTAGTTTTTCCACATCCCCGCCGGTGACTTCGAACACGCCGTCGTCCCCGCGCGTAATGTGGAAGCCCGGTTCGTAGACCGAACCTTCGACCAGATCCGTCTCTTCATAACGAAGCACGGGTGGCAGCGTGTCGAGCACCTGCACCACGCGGTCGAGCAGCGCTTCAAACCCTTGCGTCGTGGCCGCCGAAACGGGAAACACCTCCACGTTTGGATAAGTCGCCCGGAAGCGGGCGAGGTTTTCCTCCGACTCCGGCAGGTCGGTCTTGTTTGCGGCGACGAGCTGCGGAATTTCGGCCAATAGCGGCGAGAACTTCTTGAGTTCGTCGTTGATCTTTTCGTAATCCTCTATGGGATCACGCATCTCGCTGCCGGAGATATCGACTACGTGCACGAGCATCCGCGTGCGCTCAATGTGCCGCAGAAAGTCGTGTCCAAGCCCCGCGCCTTCCGCCGCGCCCTCAATCAGGCCGGGAATGTCCGCGAGTACGAACGAGCGGTTGTGCCGCGAGGCGACGCCGAGGTTCGGCGAGAGCGTTGTAAAATGATACGCGGCAATTTTGGGTTTTGCCGCGGTGAGCACGGAGAGAATGGTCGATTTACCGACCGAGGGGAGACCAACGAGCCCGACGTCCGCAATCGACTTGAGCTCCAGCTCAACCTCGTACTCCAGCGTTTTTTGCCCGGGCTGGGCAAAGCGAGGCGCCTGCCGCGTAGAGGTTGCGAACTTCGCGTTGCCTTTTCCGCCGCGTCCGCCATGGAGAATGACGCGTTCCTTTTCCCCCTCGCTCAGGTCCGCGAGGATAGCGCCGCTCTGGATATCCCGAACGACGGTGCCAATGGGCACGTGAATGACCAGCGGCTTGCCGTTTTTGCCGGAACTGAGCGCGGCCTGACCCGGCGCGCCGTTTTCTGCGCGATAAAAGCGCTGAAACTTGAAGTCCAGCAGCGTGGACATATGCGGATCGGCATAGAACACGAGGTCCCCGCCGCGTCCGCCGTCGCCGCCGTCCGGCCCGCCCTGCGCGACGTATTTTTCCCGATGGAACGATGCGTGACCGTCCCCGCCGTTGCCGGCTTTTATGACGATCTTCGCATGATCAACAAATTGCATATTATCCCTTAATCTTTCTGTTTTGCGTGTTTGATTTCATTGTTTTCGAGGGAGTCTTTGCGCTGGTCTTCAGCGCAGCTTGCCGGTACTCGCAAAGATGACTCAGCGGGCAGAGTTCGCACTTCGGTTTTCGCGCGTCGCAAATCTGCCGTCCGTGATAGATCAGCCAGTGGTGCGCCGCCGTCCAGTTTTCGCGCGGAATGGCCTTTTGCAGCTGTTCTTCCGTTTTCTCCACGTTTTTTGCGTGCGCGAGTCCGATTCGGTTGCTCACGCGGAACACATGCGTGTCCACCGCAATGGCGGGAATGCCAAAGGCGTTGCTGCCGACGACGTTTGCCGTCTTTCGCCCGACGCCGGGTAGCGTTTGTAGCTTGTCCAAGTCGGCGGGCACCTCGCCGCCGTACTGAGCGACGAGAATTCGCGCGGTTTCGAGAATGTGCTTGCCCTTCATGCGGTAAAAACCGCAGCTCTTGATGTAGGGAAAGAGTTCTTCCTCCGTCATGCCCGCGAATTGCTCCGGCGTGTTTGCAACGGGAAACAGCACCCGCGTGCATTGATTCACCATCACGTCCGTGCACTGCGCGGAGAGAATGGTTGCAACCAGCAGCTCAAACGGCGAGCCAAACTCCAACGCGGGTTTCGCGTTTGGGTAGGTCGCCGCGAGGAGGGCGAGCACTTCCGTTTTCTCGGCGCGGGTGAGCATCAGGCGCGAATCTTTCCGTTGTGCTTGCGAACAATGATGTGCGCGAGCGACAGCGCGAGGTCGAGAATCTCCTGCTCGTCCTGCCCTTCGAGCATAATGCGCACGAGCGGCTCCGTGCCGGAGGCGCGAATGAGCACGCGCCCGTTCTTGCCAAGCTTCGTCTCAATTTCCTTGGTGCGCGTTTGCAGTTCGTCGTCCGCCAGCGCGTCCGCCTTCTTCTCGTTGTCCACGGTCACGTTCACGAGTACCTGCGGAAACTGCGGAATGCGCGCGGCGAGTTTGCTGAGGCGCTTCTTCGTTTCCGCAACGACGCCGAGCAGCGCGATGGCGCTCATCATGCCGTCGCCGGTCGTGTTTTTACTCAAAAGAATGATGTGCCCGCTCTGCTCGCCGCCGATGGTGTAGCCGTTTTGAAGCATACTTTCGAGCACGTAGCGGTCGCCAACCTTGGTTTCGACAATGTTGATGCCCGCGTCTTTGAGCGCGTTCTTGAGGCCGAGGTTGCTCATAATCGTGAGCACGAGCGTGTTCTTCTCGAGCTTGCCGTGCGCGTGCAGCGCAAGCGCGAGAATGCCCATCGCCTGGTCGCCGTCCACAATGTTGCCGTACTCGTCGCAGGAAATCAGGCGATCCGCGTCTCCGTCGAACGCAAATCCGAGATCCGCGCCGTAGTTGACAACCATCTCCTGCAGGCGCTCCGGGTGGGTGCTGCCGCAATGGTCGTTGATGTTGATGCCGTCCGGCGCGCAGGATTTTGCAATGACCTCCGCACCCAAGCGCTCGAACACCTCTTTGGCGATGAACGAGGTCGCGCCGTTTGCGCAGTCGACCACGATGCGAAGCCCCTCAAAGCGAAACTCGGACTGCTCCACGAGATAGTCGCAGTAGTCCTTCTTGGCGCGAACGGCGGAGATGATGCGGCCGACGTCCTTTCCCTCCGGGCGGGGAATCGGTTCGCCGCTGGCAATCAGCGATTCAATGCGATCCTCAATCTCATCCGAAAGTTTAAAGCCGTTCTTGTCGAACCATTTGATGCCGTTGTATTCCATTGGATTGTGGCTTGCGGAGATCATCACCGCCGCGTCCGCTTCGTAGAGCCGAACGAGATAGGCCATGGCGGGCGTGGGAAGCACGCCGACGTCCAGCACGTCCCCGCCGACGGAGCAGATGCCCGCGGAAAGCGAGGCGCCGAGCATGGGGCCGGATTTGCGCGTGTCCATGCCAATTAAGATGCGCGGCGAGTGCACCTCGTTTGTCAACACGTATGCGCCGACCGCGCCAATCTGGTAGGCGAGTTCACAGCTGAGGTCACGGTTCGCGATGCCGCGAATGCCGTCCGTTCCAAATAGTCTGGCCATAGGGTTATAAACTCCAATCGTCAGTAGAATTCTTCTTAATATACAAGGGAAAGGAAACAATGCATGCGTATTCGATTTTAATAGAAACAATGTTTCAGTCTTTTTGCTTTACGCCATAGCGATCCGGCTGATTAAAAAAGGTGATGTCCGCATACCCCGCGTATATCTTGCCGGAATGCGGCACGGATTTTGGGATGAAGTAGCGATCTCCCTTTTGAAACGTGTGAGGCACGCCGCCGATCACGAGATCGATCTTCCCTTCCAGCACAATGCCCCATTGGCTCTCGTGAGCATGCTCCGGCAAGTCCACATCCTCGGAAAACTCCATAAAGAGGATCTGATGGTTCTCCGCCTGCGAAAGATACGCGGTGAGCCCGTTGAGCGGAATCTCCGCCTCGGGAAGCTGCCGGATCGGTTCCGGAAAAATGGATGAATTCAAAATCGTTGCTCCTCTTTCTGCGCGTTCGGCTTATGTGGATGCTACCGCCCCGAAAAACGGAGACCCGAACAAAGCAGAATCAACCGTGGCAGGCGCAGTACTCCAGAGCGCTGGTTGCGGCAACCGCGCCGTCCGCGCAGGCGGTAATGACCTGACGCAGGGGCGTGTTGCGAATGTCGCCCGCGGCGAACACGCCCGCGATGCTCGTGCGCATGAACTCGTCGGTCACGATGCTGCCGGCTTCGTTGAGTTTAACGAGGTCCTTGACCAGTTCCGTGCGCGGCAGAATGCCAACCGCGACGAACACGCCGCTGACGGGCAGCATCCGCGCGACGGACGTCTTCTTGTCCATAATCTCGAGGCCTTCCACCTGCTTTTCGCCCTTGAGCGAAAGCGGAACGCAGGAGAGCGCAAAGTGAATGTTTGGCACGGTTTTCGCAAGATCCACCAGCACGGCGGCCGCGCGGAACTCATCCCTGCGGTGCACCACCGTAACGCTCTTGCAGAAGCGCGAGAGGTAGAGCGCGTCCGAAATCGCCGTGTCGCCGCCGCCAACGATGGCAACGTCCTTTTCCTTAAAGAACGCGCCGTCGCAGGTTGCGCAATAGCTGATGCCCGCGCCAACGAGCTCGTCTTCGCGCGGAATGCCGAGCGGACGCGCATGCGCACCCATGCAGAGAATTACGGTTTTCGCGGTGTCCACGCGATCCGGCAGCAGAATCTGCTTCTGCAGGCCTTCGAGCACAAGCCCCGTCGCGCCCGCGTACTCCACCTTGAGCCCGAACTTTTCCGCCTGCTTCTGAATCAGCGAGCCGACCTCGTAGCCGACCACGCCGTCCGGAAAACCGGGATAGTTCTCAACCAGCGGGGTTTTCGCAATCTGCCCGCCGGGAAAGAGCTCCTCGTAGAGCGTAACGCTTGCGCCGCCGCGCGCGGCATACAGGCCAGCCGACAGACCGGCGGGGCCGCCGCCGATGATTGCGATATCCGATTGCATTTGAAAACCCTCCAGTGATAACGAAAAGTACTCTTTAGTATATCGAATTTTGCCCGAAAACGCAACAAATGCGCCGGATACCACGGTGACAAGCGCACAAAGCGGCGCTATTCCCCGCTGACCGAATCCGGCAGATAGGCGACGGCCATGCGCCCGAAGAGCTGAATCGTACACCCCGCCGCCACGTAAGGCGCGAGGTGATCGTCCTCAACGATATACACGTCGGACCCAATCGTAGTCGCCTCGTTGTCTTCAAACACAAACTGATCGATGGAGGCGGGTTCCGGGGGATTATCTTCCTGTATTTTTAAGGTGGAGAAGTAGCGATCCAGCGGCATTTTCGTATAGTAGAGAACAATCGAGTATCGCCCGTGCATCCGGCAGACGATGGTGTCATCCGTCAACTCCTGCGCGTAGGCAATCGCTTCCTTCGTGCCGGGGCGGTAATAACCGGACAGCTGCGATTGTCCTTCGCCAAAGTAGAATCCGGTGAACGCCAGAAAGCACACGCAATAGAGCGCAACGAGCGTCTGCCCCGCGAGTTTCCAGTTCAGGTTGCAGATTTCGCGGACGCCGACGGCGCAAAGCAGAATCAGCGGAATGTGCAAGGCGTTGATGCGGTTGGCGTTGATTCCGTTGAGCAGCAGCGCGGCGACCAGCGCGGCGAAGAGCTGAATCAGCACGTAGGTTTCCAGCGCGTGCACGCGCCGCTTCCAGAGTGAAAGGCAATCCCGAACAACCCGAACAAGGCCGAGCAGCATCAGCGGCAGGGAGAACAGATAGTAGAAACCGAACTGCGAAAAACTGGCGCGAATGTTTCCCTCACTCTGCGTGGTCAGCATGGTAAACAGGCGCACAAACGACTGTAGGTTGGTCAGGTTGCCCAGATAGAGGTCTCTGCTTCGCCAGCTGCCAAGCTCCGGAATCGAGAATAGCGCGGTTTTAATCTCGGGAATGTAATGCATGTTGACCACGACGAGCAGCATTAGCGGAAGCGCCATCAGCCCGCAGATGACCACAAACCCGCTCGTGTACCAGGTGATTCGCGCGCGCTTGGTAATCAGCGCGTAGAGAATTTGTAGCAGCAACGCCAGCGGAACGACGACCCAGAGAATCGCGTAGGTATAGAGGCTCAGCCCGTAGAAGAACGCCGAAAGCAGATAGTACGCCGGATGCTTTTCGAGCGCGAGGACGAAGAAATATAACCCGAAGAGCAGGAAAGCGGGCGCAAGGTTGGACTCCAGCGCCCAGCGGCTCATCATGATGTGCCATGGGTTGATGGCGAGCAGGAACATGCCGAGAAACGCGGTCTTCTGGTCGAAGATGCGCTTAAGCAGCAGGTAGAACACCGGAATGCTGAAACAGGCGATGATCGCCTGCGGCAGGCGAATGGCGAAGTCGGTGAACCCGAAGAGCTGAATCATCGGGATCATCAGGTAGATTTCGAGCGCGTTCATGCCGTTGCCCCAGGCCTCGAAGTAGACGGGATTGTGGTAGCCGTGCAGGTCGATTCCCTCCGTCAGGGTCGTATACGCCTGATAGGCGGCCATCGCCTCGTCCTGTTCCACGCCCTCGGGCATTGCGCCAAGGCCGACCAGCCGCACCAGCATCCCGACGGCAAGAATCAGCACGAATAGCAGCAGCCGGAACTGCTTGGTTTGAAACCAGGATAGCTTCGTTTCCAAAGTAAGCCTCCGAGAAGTTATTCTGCGAGATTTTACGATATTATACCATGATTTCATGTGCCAGACATGCCAAACCCGTTGATAATTGTACTATAGAAGTAAATTGACGTGTCCTGCCGCCGTAGGTATACTACAGGAAGACGGCGAAACGTAGCTGGAAATTGGAGGAATCGTTGCCATGAAACAGGGCGGTCTATTCTTTGCCCGCGGGGAGGAACGCGGAATTACGCGCGCCGCTTCGCTCTTTATCACCATTGCGTTTCTTGCGTTTATTGGTTACGTAATCGTCCGCTACAAGTACTTTACCTACATCCTGCGCGAGCAGGTGATGACCACGCCGATGTTCGGCTGGCTTCTGCTGGGGTATCTGGTGCTGGCGGTCATATTTCTGGTGCTGATTCGGCGGCTGAACCGGCAGGGGTTCTGTTCGCCCTGGTTCTGGGGCGCGCTGATCTTTGTGCTCGCGCTGGGGCTAAGGTACTTTGCGTTTGCCCATATCGTCTATTCTCCGACCAGCGATTTTCAGAATTACTACAACATGGGCGTTGCGTTTGTCAACGGGGACTACGCGGCAATCGCAAATCGGGCGGCAGAGTATCATATTTCGAGTTTTTCCGGACTCGGTGTGCTCAACGGCCTGCTCATGCTGCTTTCGGGCACGTCGATTCGCGCGTTTCAGCTCACGCAGTGCGTCATCGCGTCGCTTTCCTGCGTTGCGGCGTATCTGTTCGCGCGCCGGTTCGACGAGGGGAGCGCACCCGCGGCGGGTCTGCTCTTTGCGTTTTACCCCGCGAACATCGTGTTTTCGCAGGTGGTGAGCAACCAGCATCTCGCGGTGCTCTTTGCGCTGCTTGCGCTTTGGCTGGCGCATCTTGCGCTGAGCGAGACGAAGCCGGTTCGAACGCTGGTCTACTCGCTTGTGAGCGGGGTGCTGCTGCTGCTGAGCTACTATGCGCATCCGTCCACCGCGACCACGCTGGTTGCGCTGGGTATTGTCTGGCTCGTGCTGCTGCTCGCTGCTCTAAAGAAGCGAAAAGAGTTCCTTCGCCTGCTTCTTGCGGGAGCGGTGTTCTGCGTCGGGTTCTTTGCCTTGCGCGTTGGAACGGACGCGGGGTTACGCGCGGCGGGGCTGAGCGACCCGGCCACCGTGAACTCCAGCTATCTGGCAAAGGTCGTCATCGGACTAAACGAGGAGACGACGGGCGGCTACTCCGAGAGCGACTGGGGCATGATCTGGGCGCAGCCGGAGAGCGAGCAAAACGCGTTTTGCTTACAGGAGATTCAGAAGCGCCTGCAACAGCCGGATTTGTTCGGCCTGTTTGATACGAAGCTGATGCGCATGTGGATGGTGCCGGATGGCAGCTTCGGCTGGGCGACGGAAGAGGTCTGCCCCGTGTCACCCGCGCCGCCGAGCGACGCCGTGCAGGCGCGCGACAACTGGCTCGCCGGGGCGAAGCTTTTAGACTTCTTCTATGTTGCGCTGTTGTTTGTGTTCGCCTGGATTGGCGGGCTGTTCCGGCGGCACGGTAGCGCGGGGGACCTGCTGCTCTGGACGCTGATGGGCTGGATGGGCGTGCATCTCTTGATCGAGATTCAGTCCCGCTATCGCTACTTTGGCATGCCGCTGTTGATGATTCTGGCGGCATACGGCGTGTTCTGCCTGCTTGGCGGCGCGGGAAAGGTGCTGCACCGCGCGCAGCCGAACGCGCAAAATCAATAGATTTGTTTGATTCGAAAGGACAAGGTTATGACGAAACCATCTTATACAGATATTAATGCAAAGACGATCGACCGCTG
>OFJB01000881.1_pt1 | contig 13060 bp, 7 predicted proteins | sample 1775081 | NCBI WGS metagenome assembly OFJB01 (sample SAMN08195771, study PRJEB24354) | sludge metagenome | isolation source: initial sludge from phenol fed wastewater aerobic bioreactor | place: India: Nagpur | collected 2016-06-05 | reverse complement strand
GAAAAGGCCCTGGCCCGCGTGTGGAAGGCCCAGCGCTTCTCGTGGTGGATGACGACCATGCTGCACACCTTCCCCGATTCCCTGGCCTACGACCAGAAGCTGCAGGACACGGATCTTGCGTATCTGTTCTCTTCTGAGAAGGCGCTGGGGTCGCTGGCGGAGAACTATGTGGGGTTGCCGTTTTGAGCACCCTGCGGTAGCACTGCTACCCAGTCAAAGGCTTGCATGGGGTGTCTCCCTGCAAGCCTTTTTTTTGCGCCCAGATCCGCGTTCTGTGCAGGCAGTTGCGTTGGGCAGCGGTCTCCATCTGCTACGCAAAATTTAGGCGGAACTGATGCTTACGCCCGCACAGCAGGCCCGATAGCATCGCACCAAGTTTTCAGATCATTTGCCCAGTGTGTCGATGTGCTGTTCGACGATGGATTGAACACGATGAAGCTGCTGACGCAGCGTTTTGAGGCAGTGCACTTCACGGTAGATAGTGCCAATCAACAGCCAGGAATATCTCAAAGATGGATTGGGTCCCGATAGTCTTCATCACCTTCAAAGTGCTCGTGTTTGGCACCGGTATGTTCTTTGCCATCAAGTGGCATTACGACCAAGGGAAGAAGGCGAAAGAAGAGGCCAACAGGTCGCAAATGTCGGCCGAACATACGCCCGGCACGACGGATTAGGCGGATTGATTTCCAGTGTTGGTCTGAGTGCCTCAGGCCTTCAACTAATTGCACCATGCCATGGTGGGCCGTTACCAACGGGCACTGACCAATGTCCGCAGAATTCCCTGGACTGCGTGCGCAGGGCCCAGCGCTTCTCGTGGTGGATGACAACCATGCACACACCTTATTCGACTTGCTGGCGTATCTTTTCTCTATGGAGAAGAGGTTGGTACTGTTGGCGAAGAACTATGTAGTTTTTGCGTTCTGGCGTGTTCGAAAGAACTGCATTCTGGGGATGCACTGCCAGCCACTAAATGGAAGCAAATCGAAGGGCTTTACAGGGTTTATCACGCAAGCCCTTCTCTTTTTTATGTGTCCGTATCTCAGGAACAATTTGTCATCCACTCACTATACGAACGTTTGAAATGAGGGCCCAAAATTAGCTAACCGCAGTGCAACTTTGTGCTGGTGTTTCGTGGGTGCGCCAGCTACATAATCTGCCACCAAAGATACAAGGAGCTACCATTGATGCACGCCAGCAGACCGGTGATCGCCTTCGCTCTACTTCGCCAATGCAGCGAGTTAATGAGAACAGACCTTCTCGCTGGCATAGCGGTTCTTGTGAGGCCCTTGGCTGTTGACCTTGCCAACCAAGTCTTCGATTCGCGTGAATTGGCTGAGCGCCTCGCCAAAGCCTACGGTATCTCGATTCCGGCGCCTGCTCTGGATGCGATGACGCAGCGATTGGTCAGTGCAGGAGTGCTCCGACTGGAACAAACTGAGTCAGGAGTTCCTAAAGCTCTGTACTGTCTCACTGACGATGTGCCCGCTATTGAACCTGACGCGGAAAGGGATTTTCAGGGGATCCTTGACGACTTTTTAGCGCATGCCAAGAACCTTTTGGAATTGGCTGGCAAGGACTTATCTGATCAGGTGCTGACAGCGGGCTTCTTACGCCACCTCGCGACCCTCGATTTTTCAGCAATCCGCGCAAAGCCAGTGCTCCCATTGGAGCAGAACAAGACGATTCTTGGTCCGGCGGCGCGAGAGCAACAGCAGGTTAGCTCCGAACTTGCGGAACAAGCCGTCCTTGATTCGCTGGTGGCCTCATATGTCGCCTTGCTGCAGCAAAACAATGAGCCGCGTTTGACGTTATTGGCAAAGGTTGCTGACGGTGCGTTAGGCGCTGAACTCGTCTTCGACCTTCAAGCGCCTACGTCGGTAACTCCGATGACGAACACCACTGTCGTTGTTGATACGCCTTTGATTCTTTCGTTCTTGGATCTCTCATCGACGCAGGACACGGCAGACGTGAGGAAACTGTTTGAACAAATCCAAGAAGCAGGAGCAAAGATTGCCGCGTTCCGCCATTCGGTCGAGGAGGCTGAAGGGGTACTAAAGGCCATTCAGGCTGCTAGAGGCTATGGCGAGGCTTACGGCCCTTCAGTACATCGCCTCGCGAACAGTACATTTCGTGCTTACTTTGAATCGATGATGGGATCAATCGGAAGGTCTTGGACAAATCGTAATTTCGAGATCCTTAATGAGACTGCAACACATTTTCATGTTCACTTTCCGCCGGTCGAGGAGGAGGCGCTAGTTGAATCCCTACGTCTTAGCCCGGTCGATCGAGTGCTTACGAGAGAGCGTGATGCGAAGTCTGTGGCTGAAACAATGCGGCGCCTAGCTGGCGGCCATATTCCAATTGGTAGCGTCTCAAACTGTCGCTTTATTTTTGCCACACCTAACGCAGCTGTGCAACGACGCGTTGCTCGGTTTCTGCGCGATAAGAACTATGTGCAGGAGGGCGAATTTACTCCCGTCGTGACAAGTCGATATCTTTCTGGTCTTTGCTGGTTGGTCTGTGGAGGCAAAGCCGATCAAAGCCCAACTGTGGCGCGTTTACTTGCAAATTGTGCGGCAGCGCTTCGTCTCAAGCCGGAGTTGGCGGAGCGGACAAAGCGCTTCCTTGCACAAGTTGACCCTGAGAAGGCAAAGCACTTCGAAGTGCTAATGACCAACGAGCGAGCCTCCCAGTATCTGACAGAGGCTACTTTGGGCGATGCAAACGTCATCACTGCGAATAACGTCGAGGAAATTTTTGAAGAAGTTCAGAGGCGGGCTGCAGAGAAGGTGGCGCTTGAAAAAGACAACCATTACAAGGGACAAATGTCCGCGCTTCAAAGTCAAGTTCAGGCAGCGGAACTCGGAGCATCAGAGCTGCGAGAGTCTTTGACGGAAGCGCATCGGGAAGTTGATGCTCGCAAGATGGAAATTCACAATCTTCAGCAGCGCACGCGTGATCTGGAGACGGAGCGAGAAGCGGAGCGCATGAGAATCTCAAGGCAGGCAGACGAGATTTCACGGCTCGAGACAATTTCCGCGGAGGCTTCGGCCACAGCTTCAAGAGTTCGGACGCAGTTTGACGAGCAGATGCAGCGTAGTGAGCGCTCGGCTTCGCTGTACGCAGATAAGCGTGTGAAGTCGATGCGTATTCTTGGTGTGATTGGATTGTTCACATTCACTGCCCTTGTGGGTGTAGCTGACAAGTTCTGGTTGCCTTCGCTCAGCGCAGAGCAGCAGCCCTTTGCTAACGTTGGTGTGATCGTCCTGCAGTCTTTGACAGGTCTTTCCGGGGTGGCGTTGCTTTTTGACCCTATCGTCAAAAGACCCTTAGCTGCGCTTCGCGATAGGGTGTACCGGAAGCGAATGGAAGAATTGGGCTTCTTAACGGCGGCCGACTGTGATAACAAAGATTGAAATAGGATCGTGCGGGAGAGGTGGCAGCACGCTTTAGCCGTTGGCTGCTTTTGCGATGATTGCTGTGATCCATTGCGCACAAAAGCTCGGCACAGGCCGGGCCTCTCACTTTCAAGCTGTTGCCCACACTCTCAAAATTCCCCGTGCCGTTCTAGCGTGCCACCTATGTGTACACGCACTGCGGTCGGGTGCGGACTGCATGCCAGGTGGCGGGCAGCTCGCTGTTGCCCCCCCTTTGGCGCTTACGCCGTGTGCTTCGGTCGTCACACCCTCGGGTCTCTTGCCCTGATCCACCCAGGCGACCACGTAGAGGTCCGCACCCATTTCTCCAGCATCTGTCACAGCGCCTTCACGTCAAACGTCTGGTGAGCAGGAGGTCAATATCGCCCTCCGCCCAACATTCAAAGTGAAGGAACTGCTGTATGAATCGCGCTGTCTGGTTCAACGCATCGCCCGAGGGTGCCAAGGCCATCGGGACGCTGCACCACTTCGTTACCCAGGGCACGAGCCTGCCCAGCTTGCTGACGCACCTGGTCTTTCTGCGCGTGTCGCAGATCAATGGGTGCGCGCACTGCATCGACATCCACACGCGTGACCTGCTGGCCGAAGGCATGTCGGTGGAGAAGGTGGTGCTCGTCCCGGTGTGGCATGAGGCGGCGTATTTGTTCTCTGAGCAGGAGCGCGCCGCGCTGGCCTGGGCCGAGGAGGTAACCCGCGTGAGCGAGACCCATGCCTCCGACGAAGCCTATGCGGCCGCGCTGGCCGTGTTTGGCGAGAAGGACCTGGTGGACCTGACGCTCACGATTGCCACGATGAATGCCATCAACCGCATGGGCGTCAGCTTTCGCATGAAGCCTCGCGCCAAGGCGTAAAAGGAAAAGAAAAAAGGAAGCCCGGCTTGCGCCGGGCTTCCCGCTTTTCAAGCGCTGAATGGATCACTTGCAGCTAAAGCTGCTTGCGCTCTCCACATCCCCCGTGCCGTTGTAGCGCGCCACCTTGGGGTACACGCACAGCGGCCGGGTGCGGTTGGCGGACCAGGTGGCGGGCAGCTCGGTGTTGACCACGTTGGCGCCTGCACCGCGTGCCTTGGCCGTCACGCTGTCGGGGGCCTTGCCTTGTTCCACCCAGGCGACCAGCGGGGCCAGCATGTCGAACTGGTCGGTGGCGGGGCCGCCGGAGCAGTGGTTCATGCCGGGCACCAGGAACAGGCGGGCAAAGGCGTCGGCCTTGCCGCTGTGGTTGGCCTGCAGGCGGTCCATCCAGTTGGCGGTGTCCATGGGCGAGAACACGCCGTCGGCCACGCCGTGGAAGACGATCATCTTGGCGCCCCGGTTCTTCAGGGTGCTCAGGTCGGTCTCATTGGGCGGGGTCATGTACGACCAGGGCGACTCGGCGTATTGCGCCGTGGTGGCGAACATCTTGGGGTAGTCGGTCTCCATGCTGAAGTTCAGCGCGTACTGCATGCCGGGGATGGCGGTGAACGCAGCCACGCTGGATGGGGGCGAGGTGAAGATGAAGGCCACTGCACCGGCGTCACGCGTGGCGGGGGCGCCAAAGTGCCACGACGCAAAGTTGGCGCCGGCAATGCCGGGGTCCCACCAGGTGCCGGCGTACTGCGCTTCGCCCTTGCTGTTCTTGGGGCCTGCAAAGATGCTGGCCAGCACGCCCTTTTGCTCGCTGGTGATGCAGCTGCCGTCGCGGGCGCCGGTGCAGGTGGGCACGTCGGTCTGCAGGTTGAAGGCGGCCTGGCAGGCGGCCACGTCGTTGACCTGGCCGTCGGTTGCGCCATCCAGCGCGTCGCACTTGGCAACGATCTTGCTGCTGATGAGCTTGAACTCGGCCGGGCTCACGGCGGTGGTCAGGTCGGGCAGGCCGCTGGCGTCTTTGGTGGATACCTTGGCGTATTGCTGGGCCTTCCACAGCTGCGTGGTGGCGGCCTTGGGCAGGTGAAAGCCGGGGTTGCCCGCCAGGATGCCGTCGTACTGCTCGGCATAGCGCGATGCGCCCACCATGGCGTGGCGGCCGCCGTTGGAGCAGCCGGCCAGGTACGAGCGGTCGGGCGCCTTGCCGTAAGCGCTCTTAATCAGGTTCTTGGCCATGGGGGTGAGGGTGCCCACGGCCTGGTAGCCGTAGTCCAGCCGGGCCTGCGGGTCCACGCCAAAGAAGGGCGTGGGCGCGCCGTGGCCTGCGTCAGAGCTGAGCACCGCAAAGCCTTGCACCAGGGCGGGCGCCACGGGGGCGCCACCGCTCACCGAACCCAACGCGGTGACCACGCTGCCATCCAGGCCGCCGTTGGCCTGGTGCAGAAAGCGGCCGTTCCACTCTACGGGCAGGCGCATTTCAAAACCGATGGCGTAGCTGGCGCCGTCCACGGGGCCGGTGCGCTCTTTCATCTTGCCTTTGACGAGGCAGTGCGCAGGCGCCTGGGTGGTCACGCCCTGCACGGTGATGGGGCCTGCGGGCACTTGCTCGGCCGAGGTGATGCGCGTGTCGGGCAACGCCAGGCTGCTGGCCAGCGTGGCGCACGACTGCAGGGTGGCCGGTGTGGCGGCGGAGAGCTGGGGCAGGGCGGCATCGGACGAGCCGCCGCAGCCCATGAGCAAGGCAGCGGCTGCGGCCGAGAGCGCCAGGGGTTGGTGGGCACGCATCCGGTTTCTTCTCATCTTCAAGCGCATGGTGTTGTCTCCTATGATTTTTCGAGGCGCAGGACAGCCCTCAGCGCGGCCTCAACACGCTGTGGGAGGGAGATCGATGGAAGGTGTTTTGCTACTGAATCAGGAGCTGTTGGCGCATATGGTTCATGCGCTTGCAGCCTCCTGGGGCCTGAATTCAAACGCCTGGGCAATGCGCTGGCGCAGGATGGTGGTGCGCAGGTCGAATTCGGGCAGCACCCACTGGGCAAAGGCCTGGGCGGGTGGGGTCCAGCGGTCTGTGGCGGCGGTGGACTGCTCGGTGCGGTGAGGGCGGGCGGCGCCGATCTGGGCCCAGGCCCATTCCAGCAGCACCAGCGCCACGGCGCGCAGGTAGTCGTCGGCCACCCAGTAGGGCAGTTCGGGGTCGGACTGGGCGGCAATCGCCAGGGTTTGTGTGATCTCCACCAGCGCATGGCGGCGCGCGCTGACGGCGGCGCTGGGGGCTGCGCCGGGCAGGCTGCCCAGCAGGGCGCCCAGGCCCTGGCCGCCATCGGCCAGCACCTTGCGCACCAGCAGGTCGATGGCCTGGATCTCGTTGGTGCCCTCGTAGATCATGGCCACACGCGCGTCGCGCACGATCTGCTCGATGCCCCATTCACGCACATAGCCGTGGCCGCCAAACACCTGCAGGCAGGCGCTGGCGCCGTGGAAGGCCTGGTCGGTGAGCGCGGCCTTGAGCACGGGCGTGACCAGCGCGCACCAGCGCTGCGCGGCAGCGCGTTCGCCTGCGTCGGTGCTGTGCTTGGCCACATCCAGCTGCAGGGCCGTGTGGTAGGCCAGCACGCGGCCGCCGTCGACCCAGGCGCGCTGCGTGTGCAGGATGCGGCGGATGGCGGGGTGGTCTTGAATGAGGCTGGTGTCCTTGGCACCGGGGGCGCGCATCTGGCGCCGCTCTGCGGCGTAGGCGCTGGCCTTTTGCCACGCGGCCTCCAGCAGGCCGATGCCTTGCAGGCCCACGTGCAGGCGGGCGGCGTTCATCATCACGAACATGGCGTTCAGGCCCTTGTTGGGCTCGCCCACCAGCCAGCCGGTGGCGTCGTCAAAGCGCATCACGCAGGTGGGGCTGCCGTGCAGGCCCATCTTTTCTTCGATGCGCTCGCAGACCACGGCGTTGCGTGTTCCATCCTGAAGCACCTTGGGCACCAGGAACAGCGACAGGCCCTTGGGCCCTGCAGGTGCATCGGGCAGGCGCGCCAGCACCAGGTGCACGATGTTCTCGGTCAGGTCGTGGTCGCCGCCCGAGATGAATATCTTGCTGCCCTCGACGCGATGGCTGCCGTCTTCGCAGGCGCGCGCCCGCGTGCGCAGCAGCCCCAGATCGCTGCCGGCCTGCGGCTCGGTCAGGCACATGGTGGCCAGCCAGTCGCCGCGCACCAGATGCGGCAGATAGGCCTCGCGGATCCATTGCGGCGCATGGGCGCGCAGGCACAGGCAGGCGCCTCGCAGGAGGCCCGGATACATCGCCCAGGCATGATTGCTCGAAACGATCATCTCGTTGAGCACGGCATCCAGCAGCTCCGGCAAGCCCTGGCCGCCGTCGGCCGGATCGCACGCCAGCGCGGGCCAGCCCGCCTCGACGTAGGCCCGGTAGGCCGCGGCGAAACCGTCCGGCGTGCGCACCGTCCCGCCGTCGAACGCGCAGCCCTGCAGATCGCCGCCGCCGTTGAGCGGCGCGAGCACGTCGCCGCAGAACTGGCCGGCCGCCTCGCAGATCATGCGCGCGGTCGGGGCGTCGAGCGATTCGTGGGCGGGCATGCGCTTCCAGTCCGAAGGAGCGTCCAGCCACTGCTCCAGGACGAAGCCGATGTCGCGCAGCGGCGCTTCGTAGCGGGGACGGTCGGCGCTCATGCGGCCTCCGGCGCGGTTGCTTCCAGGCTGGCCATCAGCTTGCGGTAGGGAATGATGGCGGCCGCCAGGCAGACGGCCCCCAGCGCGGCCGCCAGCGCGCAGACCAGGCCCAGCGACAGGCCCACCTTCATTTCGTCGTGGAAGACGAAGTCGGTGAAGAAGGCCACCAGGAACGGACCGCATCCCAGGCCGATGAGATTGACCAGCAGCAGGTAGACGGAAGTCACCTGGCCGCGCAGCTGATTGGGCGTGACGGCCTGCAGGATGGGCGGCGCCAGCGCCACCGGCATGCCCAGGAAGAATGTCGTCAGCGCCACGGCGGCCAGCGCGACGGCGGGCGAATCCGTGAACGCCAGCAGCAGGCCGGCCGGGATCAGCACCAGGGTGGCGGCCAGGGAGATGACCACGGAGCCCACCAGCCTGCCGCTGCGGGTCAGCCAATCCGCCAGGAATCCGCTGATCAGCATGCCGCCGATGCCGCACGTCAGGATGATCAGGCCATAGGCCGGCCCGATCTCGCCGGGCGTCCAGCCCCACTGGCGGATGAAGGTCGCGGGCAGCCAGGCGGTGATCCCGAAAGTCACCATGGCCGTCACGCCCGGGGCCAGCAGCAGCGGCACGTAGACGCCCGGGTGCCGGAGCACGTAGGCCAGGCTCGGCGCGGGTTCCGCGGGATCGCTGCGGGGCAGGGCGGCGCGCCCGTCCTTCAGGGCCGCGAGGCCCCGCCGGATCGGCTCGCGCACGGTGGCGATCAGGATCAGCGCCGGAATGCCCGGCAGCGCCACGTAGATGAACGCCGCCTGCCAGGGCTTGAACACGCCCAGCAGGGGAATCGCCACCTGGCCGGCCTGGCTGGCCGCCTGGATCACCACGCCGCCGACGATGAACGCCATCGCCGAGCCGATATACACCCCGGAGGTATAGATGCTCATGGCGCGGCCGCGTCCTTCGGGGGGGAAATAGTCGGCCAGCATGGAATAGGCCGCGGGCGACAGGGCCGCCTCGCCCACGCCCACCAGCATGCGGACGAGGAACAGCGTGGCGAATCCCGTGACGTAGCCGCCCGCGCCGGTGGCCATGACGGCCTTGGATCCCGCCGGCACGCCGGCGGGAATCGCGAAGGTCCCCGTGATTTCGCCGGAACCGTTGGCCACCTTGGCCGGGCCGGCCGGGGTGATGTCGATGTCGTCGAAGGTCAGCTTCTGTAGGACCTCGCCCGCGCCGAAGCCCTTGATGGCGTAATTCACCGGGATCTGGCGCAGGAGGTCGATCATCTCCTCGCGGTTGTCGACCATGGTCGTGGTCGCCGTCTGGCGCGTCGTCGTGGTGGTTGTGGTGCCGTTGCTGCCGGAAGTGCGCACCTGCACCGGCACCGCGATCTCCTGCGTGCTGTCGGAGGTCCATTCCGTGGCGGTCTCGGTCCAGAAGTCGAAGGCCGGCGTCAGCGACATGCGCGCCGGCATCGGCTCGAAATTCTGGTATGGGTTGATCTTCGAGCAGCGCGTGGCCAGCGGCTGCTCGACCGCGACTGCCTCCGTCCAGTTCAGCAGGGTGACGCCCGGCAGCGTCAGCGGCCGGAAGGTCGGGTCGATGGCCAGCCGGATCAGCCCGTCGAACAGGGCCGCCGTCTGCGCGACGCCGGCGTCCCGGTAGCGGTCGGAGGTGAACGGATCGACGAAGACGCCGTTCTTGGCGGTCGGCTCGCGGCTGTCTATGTCGCGCTGGAGGCGCTCCAGCGCGATCAGGTCCAGCGCGTCGATCAGGCGCAGCTTCAGCCGGTAATTGTCCTCCATGGTCATGGCCGGCACGCCAATATTCGTGACCGTGGGTTTGCCGCCCCAATTGTTCTCCAGCATCGCCAGCGCCAGCACGTTGGCCGGGACCAGCGGCGGCAGCGGGTTGGCGCGGTTGGAAATGCCTTTCAGATAGACCGGCAGGCCGTGGGCATCGAGGCCGAGAATGTCGGTTCGCGGCAGGTGGAAATCGTAGTCCACCTGGATTTGCCCGCCATTGACGCCGCCGGCGACGGTCAGCGTGGTCGAGGTCTGGGCGCTCGGGATGACGACGCCGAGAAAGCGGTACTTGACCGTATAGGTCGAGCCGGTCGATGGCTCCGCGCCGCCCGGCGACCAGTCGATCTTGTCGCCGGATTTCAGATAGTCGGTGGTCGGAACGAAGGTCGTGCCGCCCTGCTTGACCTCGACGATGGCGGTGACGCCGGTGTTGGCGAGGTTGTCCATGCCGGCCGGCGTGCCGCCGCGGGTGACGGTCTCGGTCACTTCCTTTTCGATCAGCACCTCGCGGATGGTCGCGATCGGCGTGTGGTTCAGCGTGATCGTCGTGGGGTTTGCCCCGAACGTATGGACCTCGGTGGGGATGCGCATCAGGTCCGAGGATTCCGGCTGGCGGTGCCGAAGCGCAGCCTGCCTCGTCCGCTTGAAGCCGGCGATGTTGGCCACGCCCGCCTCGATCGAGAACACCTGGTCGGCCCCGTCCTTGCCGAGCGCCGTTACCCGGCAGCCCGAAACGACATAGTTGCCGTTGGCGTCGAAGTCGTAGACGGCGAGCTGGGCGTTGATGCCGGTCAGGTCGGGCGGCGGCGTCTGGTCGATCGCCACGCCGTCCTTCAGCAGGTAGACGGCATAGAGGTTGCCGGCGACGCCATCGCCGGAGAAGCCCCAGGATAGCGAGACGACGCCACGCGCTGCCCCCGCTTCGCCTTCGGCCTCCGAGCCCGGCTCCAGGCCGTACAGCGCCGGCTCATCCTGCTCGGTATCCCAGCGCTCGACCAGGCGCACGCCGATCTGGACGGAGCCGGTCATCGGCACGGCCGCGAGCGTGGCGGCGCCGATCGGCAGGTCTCGACCTTCGACATAGAGCCGGCCGGCTGTCAGCTGGACCGTGTGTGCGTCGGCGTCGATGATGATGTCGCAGCCTTCGATACGGTCGCCGTCGCGGGCGATCAGGTTGCCGATCGACTGGATCTTGTTGTGCAGGATCTCCTGCGCCTCGACCAGTTCGGCCGCCTGGCCGTACTGCCCTTCGCGGAAGAGCACGCTGTCCCAGCCCGGAAACGCGGGATACCGGCTATAGGAGCGCGGCAGGCCGGATCGATGTTCGTATGCCATGGTTGTCCTCTAGCTCCACCACTCGCGGTATCGGTGATCGATCTCGTCGGGGTCGAAAATCTTGATGCCGCTCGTCCCGACATAGCCGGGCGGCTCGCCAACGGCGGAGGGCTGCCACTCCATGGCACCCAGCAGGTCTAGGATGCGCGTCCGGGCAAACACGTCGCCCTCTGTCGGCATCCCCGCGGTAAGCAGGTCCGCAAGCCAGCCATAGGCCCTCATGTTGACGTGGTAGCCGCCGACCATCTCGGCCGGCTCGACCACGTTGCCGTCGTCGTCAAGGACGGGCGGTGATTTGATGACCGGGCCGATCTCCGAGCACTCCACGCCCTCGATAAAATAGATGTCGACGCCGGCCGGTTCGCCGGGGTCCGGCAGTCGCGCGATATGGCGGCCATCCGGCAACGTCAACGCGGCCATTGTCGCAACGAACTTTGGCTGGTCGGGCACCCAAAGCAGGAATTCAACCGGCTCGATCATGCCGCAGACCTCGCGACAATCTCGTTGTCGTTCATCGCGCGCGACGCCATGCCAACGCTCTCGATGATCCCGCCCCAGCCGTTGGCAGAATTGCCGGTCATTCCCCAATCCTGACCGATGACGAGGCGATCCATGACGAGCGTCGGCAGCAATGCGGCAGAACTCGATATTGCCGGCGACCCGTTGACAGCCAGCCCGGAATTGCCGGCCTTCACACGGCCCGCGAATGTGATCCGGCCTCCAGGCCCATAGTTGTAGCCGATGCGGCCGACGCCGCCTGCACTGGCCCCGCCCGACCGGATCGTCATGTAAGCCGAGGTCGTTGCCGTCCCACCATCGGCAAAGTAGATGCAGTCGTTGAAGGACTTTGCCGCAGCATTCGTTGGGGTGCAAATCACGCCGGTGACGCCGAGTTGCCTTGCGTAACCGCTCGCGAGGATGGTGTACTCACCGGCTGCGATCGACGGCAGCTTGGCCATGTCCATGGTGAGCAGATCGCCCGAGCGGGGAACCTGGCTGCTTGCGGTCGCGATATAGGAGCTCGGATAAGCCCCGATTTCGAGCTGTCGGCCAAAGACGATCAGACCGCTGACGCCATCGCCCTGGTAGATCGAAGACGTACCATTATGCAGTTGGACGCGGGCGACGAGATTTGTAGTCGTGGCCGCTGTTACCTGCATCCAGACGCGGTACCAACCGCCCGGCAGCACATCGAACCCACGCGCGTTGATCGCTCCCGTGCCAGAGCCGACCCACGCCCCCGCGACGGGATCGAACACTGACACAGCGGACACTGCCGTTGCCGTCCGAAGGTAGAGATTGCGGCTGCTAAGAACATGGACATAAACGCTCCATGTAAAGGTCTGCCCTGCCGTGACGGCAATCGATATGTCGTTTAGATAGTGTTCGCTGCTTCCGGTGTTCTCAACGACCAACGTCGCGTTGTTGGTTCCATCGGGGGCCGGCTGGCTTTTCGAGACGGAAGCGATCCCCGGAGCGAGTGAGAACGTCTCGCTGTTGATCGCGAGATTGGTGCGGGCCGGCTCCGACAGATACCCAAGGCTGCGGATAATGGACCAAGCCGAGGCCGAACCGTTCGCGCCCGGAGCCACCCAATAGACATCGACCTCCAGCAGCGTGCCGACGTGGCTGATGACCCTGGCGCGCATCCAGCGCGCCGGATTGGCAGGATCGGTCAAGGCGATATAAGTGCCCGCCCCGAACGTAAAGCCGGCCGACACGGTGACCGCGCGACGCCCGCGCCGGAACTGCAACGTTGCCGCCGATGTGACCAGCGATGCCGGGTCGTAGGACAGCCTCGGCACCCCGGCCGCGACGGTTTCGAGTTTGCCGAGCCGCCCCCACACGGTCGCCGGGCTCGACCGGCTGAATATCGCGGTGCCCGCCGCAAGCAGATCGTCCAGCGTGCCGATCCGGTTGTTGGCGGCGGTGTCCGGATCGCGGATAAGATGCTGGTCGGCCGCAAAGCTGAACC
>OFJB01000880.1_pt1 | contig 13076 bp, 11 predicted proteins | sample 1775081 | NCBI WGS metagenome assembly OFJB01 (sample SAMN08195771, study PRJEB24354) | sludge metagenome | isolation source: initial sludge from phenol fed wastewater aerobic bioreactor | place: India: Nagpur | collected 2016-06-05 | reverse complement strand
GCATCACCGTCGATCGTCAGCGTGCCGGCGGCGAAGGGAACGACGAACGTCTGGCCGGCGCGCACGGGCATGCGGCCCGGACGCTCCGGCGGCGGCCTAGGCGTCGGTGTCGCGCCAGTCCTCGGGGAGCATGTGGTCGATCACGTCGTCGACCGTGACCGCGCCGATGAGGTGGCCGTTCTCGTCCACGACCGGCAGGGCGACGAGGTTGTACGCGGCGAAGTAGCGCGTGACGACGTCGAGGGGCGTCTGCGGACCGACCGGGACGAGGTTGGTGTCGACGAGCGCGGAGACGAGAGTGGCGGGCGGCTCGCGCAGCAGCTGCTGGAAGTGGCACGTGCCCAGGTAGCGGCCGGTCGGCGTCTCCGTCGGTGGCCGGGTCACGTAGACCTGCGACGCCAGCGCGGGCGACAGGTCCGGGTTGCGGATCCGGGCGAGGGCGTCGGCGACGGTGGCGTCCGGCGGCAGCACGATCGGCTCGGTCGTCATCATGCCGCCCGCGGACAGGTCGTCGTAGGAGAGCAGCCGGCGGATGTCGTCGGCCTCGTCGGGCTCCATCCGGCCGAGCAGGTCCGCCGCCTGCTCGGGCGGCAGCTCGCCGAGGAGGTCGGCGGCGTCGTCGGGGTCCATCTCCTCCAGGACGTCGGCCGCGCGCTCGGCCTCCAGCGTCTGGACGATCTCGACGCGCTCGTCCTCGGGCAGCTCCTCCAGGACGTCGGCGAGCCGCTCGTCCTCCAGGTGCCGTGCGACCTCGATCCGGCGCTTGGCCGGCAGGTCCTGCAGGACCTGGGCGACGTCCGCGGCCCGCATCGTGTCCATCCGGGAGAGCAGCTGCTCGGCCGGCTGGTTGACCACCGGCAGCGACAGCCCGGTCACGTCCTCCCAGTCGACGACCATCGTCGACCCGCGCCGGCGCAGGCCGCCTCCGCCGGGCTTGCGCACGAACAGCTGGGTGACCACCCAGTCGCGAGAAGCGGACCGCTCGAGGGCCAGCCGCGCGCCCTGCAGCGCACCGCGCGGCGCTCCCCGGCCTCGGTGAGGTCGCCCGTGCGGTCGAGCAGCTCGGCGGTCACCAGCGTCTCGTTGCTGCGCTTCTCGAAGCGTCGCAGGTTCACCGTGCCGGTGACGATGACCTGGCCGGCGTCGATGGCCGTCACCTTGGTCATCGGGACGAAGATCCGACGGCGCGGCTGGACCTCGACGACCAGCCCGGTGAGTCGGGGCGGGTTCGCGCCGATGCGCAGCACGACGATCGCGTCGCGTACCTTGCCGACCGGGTCGCCGTTCGGGTCGAAGACACGGATGCCCGCCAGGCGCGCGAGGAAGACGCGCGAAGCGGCACCGGTCGTCACGTCGGAAGGCTACCCCCGACGAGGGAGGGCCACCGGCCATGGCGGGTGCGGGGGTGAGCGGGGCGGCGCCGTTGCGTCGTCCGCCGGCGCGCGACCTCGCGTGGCTGGGCGTCGCCGTCGCGTTCATCTCGTCGTCGGCGCCCATCATCGCCGCGGCAGCCGCGCCCGCCCTGGCGATCGCCTTCTGGCGCTGCTTCCTCGGCTCGGCGGTCACGTCTCCCTGGGTGCTGCTGCGCCGACGGGAGGAGCTGCGGCGCATCGGCCGGCGCGAGTGGGGGCTCGTGGCGCTGGCCGGGGTGTTCCTCGGCCTGCACTTCGCGACGTGGATCCCGTCGGTCCGGCTGACGACCGTGGCGTCGTCGACGGCCCTCGTCGCGACGCAGCCCGTGTGGGCCGCGCTGATCGCGGCACGGCGAGGGGCGCGGCTTCCGCGCTCGGCGTGGTCGGGCATCGTCATCGCGCTCGTCGGCGTCGTCCTGCTGACCGGTATCGACGTGTCCGTCGACCCGCAGCACCTCGTCGGCGACCTGCTCGCCCTGCTCGGCGCGGTGCTCGCCGCCGCCTACGTGAGCGTCGCCGAGAGCGCTCGGCGGACGGTCTCGACCAGCGTGCTGACGACCGGGCTGTACGCGACGGCCGCCGTCCTCCTGCTCGGTCTGTGCCTCGTGGCCCGCGAGCCCTTGGCGGGGTACTCCGTGCAGACCTGGGGGCTGATCCTGCTGCTGACCGCCGGTGCGCAGCTGCTGGGGCACAGCCTCATCAACAAGGTGCTGGCGACGACGTCGGCGACCGTCGTGTCGCTGGCGATCCTGCTCGAGGTGCCGGGCGCGGTGCTGATCGCGGCGGTGGCGCTGCACCAGTGGCCGCCGGTCGCGATCTGGCCGGCCGTCGCGCTGATGGCGGCCGGCATCGTCGTCGTCATCCGGGCCGGCTCCCGGTCGACGGTGACCGAGTCACCCCCGGTCTAGCCACCCGCCACCCCCAGTTCGGGGCTACCCTCCGGCCCATGCCAGTCCTCGCCGTGGACCAAGGGACGTCGGGCACGAAGGCGGTCGTCGTCGACGGCGACGGCGCGGTGCTGGCCCTCGCCGAGGTGCCGGTCACGCCGCGGTACCTCTCGGACGGTCGCGTCGAGCAGGACCCGATGCAGTTGTGGGACTCGGTACTGGCCGCCGGCCGGCAGGCCGTCGAGCGGGCAGGCGTGCCGATCGACGCGGTCGGCCTGGCGAACCAGGGCGAGACCGTGCTCGCGTGGGACGACGCCGACGGCACGCCGCTGAGCCCGGCCCTGGTCTGGCAGGACCGCCGCGCCGCCCTGCTGTGCCAGCGGCTCGCCGGCGAGGCACCGTGGATCGCGGAACGGACCGGACTCGCGCTCGACCCGTACTTCTCGGCGCCGAAGATGGCCTGGCTGCGCGAGTCCGGGATCACGGGCGGCGTCGTGACCACCACGGACACCTGGCTCGTGCACCAGCTGACCGGGGCGTTCGTCGGCGACGTGACGACCGCCAGCCGATCCCTCCTGCTCGACCTGGACGACGTGGCGTGGGACCCCGAGCTGCTCGCGGTGTTCGGTCTCGCCGACGAGCGAATGCCCCGGCTGGTGGACTGCGACGAGGTCGTCGGCTCGACGTCCGCGTTCGGGAGGGAGGTACCGGTCGGCGGACTGATCGTGGACCAGCAGGCGGCGCTGGTCGCCGAGGGCTGCCTGACACCGGGCAGCGCCAAGTGCACGTACGGCACCGGCGCGTTCTGCCTCGCCAACACCGGCGACGTCGCCGTCCGGTCGCGCAGCGGCCTGGCGTCCTCGGTCGCCTGGCGGGTCCGGGGCGCGATGGCGTACTGCCTGGACGGACAGGTCTACACCGTCGCGTCCGCGGTGCGCTGGCTCGTCGAGCTGGGCCTGCTCGACGACGCCCGCCACCTGGACGAGGCGTGCGGCGACGACTCCCACGGTGCACGCTTCGTGCCGGCGCTGGCCGGCCTCGCCGCGCCGTGGTGGCGCGCCGACGCCCGTGGGGCGTTCGTGGGACTGGGCCTGGACACCGACCGCGGGGCGCTGGTGCGGGCGGTGGTGGAGGGCGTCGCCGCCCAGGTGGCCGCCCTGGTCGAGGCGGTCGATGCCGACCTGGGTCGGCCGCTGGACGTCCTCCGCGTGGACGGCGGGCTCACCCGATCGGCGGCGCTCATGCAGGCGCAGGCCGACCTCCTACAGCGGCCCGTCGAGGTCTACGCCTCGCCGCACGCGACCGCACTCGGTGCCGCGGCGCTGGCGCAGCTGGCCGCCGACCCGGGGGCGTCCCTGGCCGATGTCGCCTGGCCGTGGACCCCCGCCGCCGTCTACGAGCCCCGCTGGTCCGCCGACCGGGCGGAGCTGTTCCGGGCCCGCTGGCTCGACGCCGTCGATGCGGTCGTCGCCACCGCGGACGGCCGGCGATGACCGCGGTGCTGCCCGTCCGTGCCGACGTGGTGGTGGTCGGCGGCGGCGTCGTGGGGTGCGCCGTGGCGCGCGAGCTGGCTGGCCACGAGATCGACGGCCGGCCGCTGGACGTGGTCGTCGTCGAGGCGCGCGGCGACGTCGGCGACGGCACGAGCAAGGCGAACACGGCCATCCTGCACACGGGTTTCGACGCGACGCCGGGCACGCTCGAGGCACGTCTGGTCGCGCGTGGTTACGAGCTGCTCGGTGCGTACGCCGCGGAGGTGGGCATCCCGGTCGAGCGCACCGGCGCGATCCTCGTGGCATGGTCGGCGGACGAGCTGGCTGCGCTGCCGAGCCTGCTGTCCAAGGCGCAGGCGAACGGCTACGCGGACGCGCGCCTCGTCGAGGCGGACGAGGTCTACGCCGCCGTGCCGGCGCTGGGCGCCGGGGCTCTCGGCGGCCTGGCGGTCCCCGGCGAGTCGATCATCTGCCCGTGGACGACGACCCTCGCGTTCGCGACCGAGGCGCTGGGGCGAGGGGCGCGTCTGGTCCGGGACACGCGCGTCGTCGATGTGCGCCCGGGGCCGGTCGACACCGAGGTCGTCACGACCGCCGGTCGCATCCGGACGACGTGGGTCGTCAACGCGGCCGGCCTCGGCGGCGACGAGCTGGACCGGATGCTCGGCCACGATCGGTTCACCGTGGTGCCGCGCCGCGGGGAGCTGCTCGTGTTCGACAAGCTCGCGCGCCCCCTCGTCGACGTCATCGTCCTGCCGGTGCCGACGGCCAAGGGCAAGGGCGTGCTCGTGAGCCCCACGGTCTTCGGCAACGTGATGCTCGGCCCGACCGCGGAGGAGGTGCCCGACCGCGGGGACACCTCCACGTCCGACGCCGGGTTCGCGTTCCTGCTCGGCCACGGCCGCCGCCTGCTTCCGGCGCTGCTGGAGGTGGACGTGACGGCCGCCTACGCCGGCCTCCGGGCGGCGACGGAGCACGCGGACTACGTCGTCGACGTCGATGCCGGACAGCGCTACGTCCTGCTCGGCGGAATCCGGTCGACCGGGCTCACGGCGTCGATGGCCCTGGCCGAGCACACCGTGCGCCTCCTGCGCGAGGCCGGCGCGGACCTGCGCCCGCGCCCTGTGCTGCCGCCGCCTGCGCGCATGCCGAACATCGGCGAGGCCTTCGTGCGCCCGTACCAGGACGCCGAGCGCATCGCCCAGGACCCGGCCTACGGGCGGATCGTCTGCTTCTGCGAGCGGGTGACGCGCGGGGAGATCCGCGACGCGCTGGCCGGACCGGTGCCCCCGGCCGACCTCGACGGCCTGCGACGACGGACCCGGGCCATGATGGGCCGCTGCCAGGGCTTCGCCTGCGGGGCCGAGATCACCTCCCTGCTGGAGGCCGGTCATGCCTGAGCCCCGCATCGACGCGTGCGACGTCCTCGTCGTGGGCGGCGGCCCGGCCGGCCTCAGCGCGGCGGTGGCGCTGCGCAGCGCCGGGGTGGAGCGGGTCGTCGTGGCCGAGCGGGAGGTCGTGGCGGGCGGCGTGCCGCGGCACTGCGCGCATCCCGGCTTCGGCCTGCGTGACCGTCGCCGGGCGTGGTCCGGACCCACCTACGCGCGCCGTCTGGTCGAGGATGCGCTGTCGGCGGGAGTGGACCTGCGGACCGGCACGATGGTGACGGACTGGGCTGCCAGGGACGAGGACGCGGGGGGCGGAGCGCCCGGCCTTGCGGTGCCCGACGCCTGGGTCACGAGCCCGCTGGGGCGCGCCCGTGTCGTGCCGCGGGCCGTGGTCCTGGCGACCGGTGCACGCGAGCGCCCACGGGCCGCGCGCATGATCGCCGGCGACCGGCCGGACGGGGTCTACACGACCGGCCAGCTGCAGGCGATGGTCCACCTGCACGGCCGGGCGGTCGGTTCTCGGGCGGTCGTCGTGGGCTCGGCACCGGTCGCCTGGTCGGCCGTGCTGACCTTGCGTGAGGCGGGCTGCCGGGCGGTCGCGATGGTGACGGACGGGCCGGCCGCGGACATCCCGGCTCCCGCGGCGGTCGCGGCCCAGGCCGCGCTCGGCGTTCCCGTCGTGCGTCGGTCCCACGTCGTCCGCATCGTCGGTCGGCAGCGCGTCCGCGCTGTGGAGGTCCGGCATCTCGACACCGGCGCGGTTGCGACGATCGACTGCGACACGGTCGTCCTCACCGCGGACTGGACGCCGGAGAGCGAGCTGTCCGCCCGGCTGGGGCTGGAGGTGGCTGACGGCTTCGCCGGTCCGCGGGTCGACGCGGCACTGCGCACCAGTCGACCGGGCGTCTTCGCGGTGGGCAACCTCCTGCATCCGGTCGACACCGCCGACGTCGCCGCACTCGACGGCCGGCACGTCGCCCGCGCCGTCGCCGGCTGGCTGTCCGACGAGCGCGACCGGCCGGTGGCCGCGCGCGTCCGGCCGGGGTGGCCGTTCGCGTGGGTCGCGCCGGGCCTGCTCGCCGCCGGAGCCGGGGTGTCCGCCAACGAACGCCTGCTGGCCTGGCCGACACAACGGGTCCGGACCCCGCGCGTGCGGGTCGAGCAGGACGGGGTCGTCGTCGCGGAACGCACGTTGCGGTGGCCGACGGCTCCGGGCCGCGCCTACCGGATGCCGTGGTCGCTCCTGGACGCCTGCGACCCGGCGGGCGGCGACATCGTCGTGGGCCTGCGGGAGTAGGGGGACCGGGCATGGGACGCGAGGCACGGGCGACGGTCGAGCTCGACGGGACGTGGACGACGGTGTCCCTGCACCTGGACGGACAGGCCCTGGACCTGCGCGGCGGAGTGCGACGGCGTGTCCGCCGGGACGACATCCGGGCAGCCACGCTCGACGGATCGATCGTGCGGGTCAGTACCTCGGACGGCGATCTCCTGCTCGACCTGGGCACGGACGCGGCGGCCTGGGCGAAGGCGCTCATGACCGCGCCGCCGTCACTCGCCGCCAAGCTCGGCGTCCGAGCGGGCATGACGGTCGCGCTCGTGGGCGAGCCACCCGGGCCCGTTCGCGACGCCGTCGGGCCGTCGGCGGCCGGGTCGGACACCCCGCTCGCCGCGGCGGACCTCGTCGTCGCGACGGTGCCGTCGGACGAGGTGCTGGCCGGCCTCGTCGAGGTGCTCGACGACGTGACCTGTCCCGTGTGGGTCGTGCACGGCAAAGGGGCGTCTGCCACACCCGGGGCCGGTAGCGTCCGCGAGGTCATGCGCGCGGCGGGATACCGCGACACGAAGGTCACGGCCGTGTCGGACGAGTGGTCGGCGACGCGATACAGCACGTAGGCGGATCCGCGCGGAGGTCGTCCGGCCGGGGCGGCAGCGGGCCCATCTCTTCGATCGGCGGCACGGTGATTCGCTGAACGTGCGTCGGGCGTGCGCACCGACGCGGGGAACGTGTGCGGCGTTCGTGGTGCAGCTGTCAGCTCGCCCGCTTCACCCGCGTGGGCACCGCCGACCCCTGGCGCCGGGCGCACCACCGTCGCTCCTGCTCACTCAAGCCGCCCCAGACTCCTGCGACCTGTCCGCTGTCGAGCGCCCACTGCAGGCAGTCGGTCACGACGGGACAGCCCGAGCACACCGCCTTCGCCCGCTCGACCTCCTGCCAGATCGGTGCGGTGGCACCGGTCGGGAAGAACATCTCGGGGTCGTGGTCCAGGCACGCTGCCTGATGTCTCCAGTCCATGGAGCCCTCCTCGGTCGGCTCGACCGTACGAAGGGTGTGTGACCTCGGTGTTTCGTGTAAGCGATTGCTGTGTTTCGGCGGACGGGAAGCGGTCATCCAGGGCACGGTCACGTCAGTTCCGGGACCGCCGCTGGAACCAGGAACGGCGGCGCCCTTCACGTAACTGGATTCCGTGCAAAGAAACCGCCGCGATGGTGCACGCGGCCCCGAGGGAGGGTGCGCGCGTGATCGTCGTCACCGGGTCCAGGCTCGGTTCGGCATTGCGACCGCCGCGCTCTCGACGGCGCTGTGGGTCGCGACCTCGATGCCGGATGCGTCGGCCGGCTGGGACCGGACTACGAGTAGTCGTAGAAGCCGCGGCCGGACTTGCGGCCGAGCATGCCCGCCTCGACGTGGCGCTTGAGCAGCGCCGGCGGGGCGAACCGCAGCTCGAGGTGCTCGGCGTACAGGCTCTGCGCGACCAGGAGCATCGTGTCCAGGCCGATCATGTCGCACAGCCGCAGCGGGCCCATCGGCATGCCGCAGCCGCCGACCATGCCCTCGTCGATGTCCTCCGCGCTCGCCACGCCGTTCTCCAGGGACCGGATGGCGTCCAGCAGGTACGGCACGAGCAGCGCGTTCACGACGAAGCCGGACCGGTCCTTCGCGCGGATCACCTTCTTGCCGAGGACGTCGGCACAGAACGCGTGGGTGCGGTCCGCGACGTCCGGGTCGGTCTGGATCGCCGCGACCACCTCGACGAGCGGCATGACCGGAACGGGGTTGAAGTAGTGGGTGCCGAGCACGCGGCCGGGGTGGGCGCTCGCGGCAGCGATCTGGGCGACCGGGATCGACGACGTGTTCGTGGCGATGATCGCGTCCGGCGCGAGGATCTCGTCGAGCTGGCGCACGAGCGCCGCCTTGTCCTCGATGGTCTCGCGGATCGCCTCGGTGACGAACTCGCGGTCGGCGAGGTCGGCCAGGTCGGTCGACCAGCGGATGCGGGCGGAGATCGCGTCCGCCGGCTCGGACAGCTTGCCGGCCGCCTCCGCCTTGGCCAGGGACGCCGCCATCCGCGCCTTGGCCTTGTCCAGAGCGTCGGCGAAGGCGTCGACGACGACGACGTCGCACCCCGCCTTCGCCCCGACCTCGGCGATGCCGGCGCCCATCACGCCGCAGCCGACGACACCCAGACGATTCATGTGCGTGTGATCCACTCTCTCGTGTTGAACGCGCGCCGTTCGGCGCGCCGGCTCAGAAGTCCCCGGCGTTGGCGCGCAGGGCCCGAAGCACGGAGCGCAACTGCGACGTCTGGTGCTCGGTGATCCCGAGCTGCTCGAAGACCTGGCCGTTCAGCGCGGCCGTCGCCTGGAGCGCTCGAGCACGTCCGGACTCGGTGATCGACGCGAGCACCGCGCGGCGGTCGGTCGGGTGCGGCAGCCGCTCGACGAAGCCCTGGCCCTCCAGCCGGTCGATGGCGCTGGTCACGCTCGTCGGATGCACCTGCAGGAGCGTGCCCATGCGCGTCATCGGCAGGGCGCCCCTCTTGGTGAAGGACAAGAGCGTGAGGATCTCGTAGCGGGCGAAGGTCAGGTCGAGCGGGCGGAGCACTGTGTCGATGCGCTGGAGGACGATCTGCTGAGCGCGCACGATCGACGTCACCGCCGCCATCCCGTCGGCGGCTTCGCCCCAGCCGTGCGCGATCCACTGCCGACGCGCTTCTTCGATGGGGTCGCTTTCGAGCGTGCGGCCGATCGTCAAGAGGTCCTCCCATTGCGATGTGCAATGCCTCGTCAGACGTTGCGCCGGTACTGGCCGCCGACCTCGAAGAAGGCCGACGTGATCTGACCGAGCGAGCATACTCGGACGGCATCCATTAGGGCGGCAAACGTATTGCCGCCCGACATTGCGACGTCCTTGAGATATGCGAGGGCGGGCTCGGCCTCGTCGCGGTGCGCGGCGTGGAACTCGGCCAGCCGCTCGACCTGGGACCGCTTCTCCTCCTCGCTGGCGCGCGCCAACTCGACCGTGAGCGCCCCGCCCGTGGAGGCGTCCGGGTTGAGGAACGTGTTGACGCCGATGATCGGCAGCGACCCGTCGTGCTTCTTGTGCTCGTACAGCATCGACTCGTCCTGGATCCGGCCGCGCTGGTAGCCGGTCTCCATCGCCCCGAGCACGCCGCCGCGGTCGGAGATCCGCTCGAACTCGACGAGCACGGCCTCCTCGACGAGGTCGGTCAGCTCGTCGACGATGTAGGAGCCCTGCAGCGGGTTCTCGTTCTTCGCCAGGCCCCACTCCTGGTCGATGATCATCTGGATGGCCAGGGCACGACGGACCGACTGGGCGCTCGGCGTCGTGATCGCCTCGTCGTAGGCGTTCGTGTGCAGCGAGTTGCAGTTGTCGTAGATCGCGCACAGGGCCTGCAGCGTCGTGCGGATGTCGTTGAAGTCCATCTCCTGCGCGTGCAGCGACCGACCGGACGTCTGGATGTGGTACTTCAGCTTCTGGCTGCGCTCGTCCGCGCCGTAGCGCTCGCGCATCGCGATGGCCCAGATCCGCCGGGCGACGCGGCCGAGGACGGTGTACTCGGCGTCGATGCCGTTGGAGAAGAAGAACGAGAAGTTCGGCGCGAAGTCGTCGACGGCCATGCCGCGGGCGAGGTATGTCTCGACGTAGGTGAAGCCGTTGGCGAGGGTGAACGCGAGCTGGGAGATGGGGTTCGCGCCCGCCTCGGCGATGTGGTAGCCCGAGATCGACACGGAGTAGAAGTTGCGCACCCGGTTGTCGATGAAGAACTGCTGGACGTCGCCCATGCAGCGCAGGGCGAACTCCGTCGAGAAGATGCAGGTGTTCTGGCCCTGGTCCTCCTTGAGGATGTCCGCCTGGACCGTCCCGCGCACGTTCGCCAGCACCCAGGCGCGGATGTCGGCAGCCTCCTCCGGGGTGGGCTCGCGACCCTCGGCCGCCCGGAACGCGTCGAGCCGCTGGTCGATCGCCGTGTTCATGAACATGGCCAGGATCGTCGGCGCCGGACCGTTGATCGTCATCGAGACCGATGTCGTCGGGTCGCACAGGTCGAAGCCGTCGTACAGCGCCTTCATGTCGTCGAGCGTCGCGATCGAGACGCCGGACGTGCCGACCTTGCCGTAGACGTCCGGCTGCTCGTTCGGGTCGCGCCCGTACAGCGTCACGGAGTCGAACGCGGTCGACAGGCGCGTCGCGGGCTGGCCGGACGCCAGGAGGTGGAAGCGGCGGTTGGTCCGGAACGGGTCGCCCTCGCCCGCGAACATGCGGGCCGGGGCCTCGCCCTCGCGCTTGAAGCCGAACACGCCTGCCGTGAACGGGAACGACCCGGGCAGGTTCTCCTCGCGCAGGTAGCGGACCAGCTCCCCGGAGTCCTCGGTGCGCGGCAGCGCGACGCGGGGGATACGCGAGCCGGAGAGCGTGGTGGGCCACAGCTGCGTGTGCAGCTCGCGGTCGCGGACGGTGACGACGAGCTCGTCCTGCGCGTAGGACGAGCGGATGTCCGGCCACTCGTCGAGCGCTTGCCGGACGTCGGTCCGCACATCGGCCTCGCATGCGGCCAGCAGGGTCTGGACGGCGGACACCTCGGCGCCGGCGTCCCCGAGCAGCGCGGCCGTGGCCCGGACCTGCTGGACGCGTCGGGCCGCGTGTGCCTGCTGGGCCGTCGTCCGGTGGTAGCCACGGACGGTCTCCGCGATCTCGGCGAGGTAGCGGCTGCGGGCCGGCGGGACGATGGTCGTCAGCCCGGTCGGCTGCCGCGTGGACACGGCCGGGAGGACCCCTCCGGCGACCGGAAGTCCGCGTTCGACGAGCAGCCCGCGCAGGTACTGGTACAGCGCGGTGACCCCGTCGTCGGCGAACCGTGCGGCCGAGGTGCCGAAGACCGGCATGTCCTCCCACGTGGAGCTGAACGCCTCGCGGTTGCGGACGAGCTGGCGTGCGACGTCGCGTCGGGCGTCCTCGGCCCCGCGCCGCTCGAACTTGTTGATCGCCACCGCGTCGGCGAAGTCGAGCATGTCGATCTTCTCCAGCTGCGACGCGGCGCCGAACTCCGGTGTCATGACGTACAGCGAGACGTCGACGTACGGGACGATCCCCGCGTCGCCCTGGCCGATGCCGGGGGTCTCCACGATCACGAGGTCGTGCGTCGCTCGGGCGAGGGCGATGACCTCGCCCAGGTGGTCCGGGATCTCCGACCCGGCCCGGCGCGTGGCCAGCGAGCGGAAGTACACGTTGCCGCGGTCGACCGAGTTCATCCGGATGCGGTCGCCGAGCAGCGCCCCGCCGCCCTTGCGGCGGGTCGGGTCCACCGCGATCACCGCGATCTGGAGCTTGCCCTCCTGGTCGACGCGGAACCGGCGGAGCAGCTCGTCGGTCAGGGACGACTTGCCGGACCCGCCGGTGCCGGTGATGCCGAGGACGGGCGCCGACCGGGGGGCGGCGGCGATGCGCTCGGCCCACTCGGCGGGGGCGCGGCCCTCCTCGACGACGGTGATCGCCCGGGCCAGCTCGCGCTCGTGGCCGGTCAGCGCCATCTCCAGGTCGACCGGCGACGCGGCGAGATCGGTGTCGCACTCGGCGACCATCGACGAGATCATCCCGACCAGGCCCAGGCGCTGCCCGTCCTCGGGGGAGAAGATCCGGACGCCGCGCTCGGCGAGGAGGGCGATCTCGTCGGGCACGATGACGCCGCCGCCACCGCCGTAGATCTTGACGTCGTGCGCGCCACGGGCGTCCAGCAGCTCGCGCAGGTAGGAGAAGTACTCGACGTGCCCGCCCTGGTAGGAGGAGATCGCGACTCCCTGGACGTCCTCCTGGAGCACGGCGCGCACGACCTGGTCGACGCTGCGGTCGTGGCCGAGGTGGATCACCTCGCAGCCCTGTGCCTGCAGGATCCGCCGCATGATGTTGATGGAGGCGTCGTGCCCGTCGAACAGGCTGGCGGCGGTGACGAAGCGCACCGGGTTGCGCAGGGCTCGCGTAGGCCCCGTCGGCTCTGGCGACACGCTGGGCTCCTTCGCGACTCTTGTGGAATGCAGATATTAGGATATCAACATTCTTGGAGCCGGGTAGGCCATTCGTTGACAGCGGTGGTCGACGAGGCCGCGACGGCGGCGTCGGGCCTACGGGACGAGCGCGGCCGCGAGGGTCCCGGCCGTCGCGCGGAACCGCGTCGGGCCGAGTGCGCTGTAGCTGGGATCGGCCTCCAGGCGGGACCGGCACACGATCTCCAGGAGGGTCACCAGGCCCAGCCCCGCGATCGCGGTCTGGATGCGGTCAGCCCCGGGGGAGATCTCCCGGAACGCCCGGGCCGCGCGCCGGGCCAGGTCGTTGCGGGTCTTGCGCCGGGTGGCCTCGGACGAGCTCGTCGCGCCCACGGACGTCACGAAGTACACCTGGGCGGGCTGCTCGTTCTCCTCGACCCAGTCCAGGACCTCGTCCACGCAGTTGCCGAGGTCGTCCGGTGTCCGAAGGCCGGACATCGCGGTCGTCACCTGCGTCGTCCACGCGCTCGCGAACTCCTCGACGATCTCGTCGAGGAGCTCGTCCTTGGAGGAGAAGTGGTAGTAGAAGGCGGCGGGTGTCATGGCGCAGTG
>OFJB01000879.1_pt1 | contig 13080 bp, 11 predicted proteins | sample 1775081 | NCBI WGS metagenome assembly OFJB01 (sample SAMN08195771, study PRJEB24354) | sludge metagenome | isolation source: initial sludge from phenol fed wastewater aerobic bioreactor | place: India: Nagpur | collected 2016-06-05 | reverse complement strand
CCCAGCTTGGCCTGGGCGATCCCGGCATCATCCCCCTGTGGCTTGGCGAGACCGATCTGGTCACGCCCCAATTCATCCGCGACGCCGCATCCCGCGCGCTGGAAGATGGCCGCACCTTCTATACCCACGCGCGGGGCATCCTGCCGCTGCGCGAGGCGATCCGCGATTATCACCGCCGCACCATCGGCGCGGAGATCTCGCTGGACCGCATCACCGTGCCGGGCGCGGCGATGCTGGCGGTTGCGAACGCACTACAGGCCGTTGCGGCGGAAGGCGGCAACATCGTGATCGTGTCGCCGGTCTGGCCCAACATCTTCCAGGCCGCGAAGATCGCGCGCATGGAGCCGCGCCTGGTGCGGCTGGAAGAAGACTGGAACGCCGGACGCTGGCGGCTGGACATGGACCGGCTGTTCGACGCCTGCGACGCCAACACGCGCGCGCTGTTCCTGGCCTCGCCCGGCAATCCCACCGGCTGGATGCTGACGGCGGACGAACAGCGCACCATCCTGGACTTCGCCCGCAAGCGCGGCATCGCCATCATCGGCGACGAGGTCTATGGCACGCTGGTCTATGACGGCGCGGCCCATGCGCCGTCCTGGCTGTCCATCGCCGAAGACGAAGACGCGGTGTTCGTCATCAACAGCTTCTCCAAGCCCTGGGCCATGACGGGCTGGCGCATCGGCTGGCTGGTGCATCCGGCCTCGCTGGCGGTACCGATGGTGGCGATGACCCAGGCGGGAAACACCGGCACCACCCATTTCATCCAGTATGGCGCCATGGCCGCCCTGTCGGCACAAGGCGATGCGTTCCGCGCCGAATTGCTGGACCGCTGCGCCAAGGGCCGCGCGGTGGTGGACGATTTCATGAAACGCCAGGGCCGCTCGAACAACCGCCTGCGCTGGATGAAACCGGATGGCGCCTTCTATGGCTTCCTCAATATCGACGGGCTGAAGGACAGCCTGTCCTTCGCACAGGACATGGTGCGCCGCGCGAAAGTCGGCGTCGCGCCGGGATCGGGCCGCAGACCTTCTCGAAGCCGGTGACCACGCCATCAGCGCGCATCTTGGTGACCTCGCCGGCAGCCGGCTGCTCGCCCTTGACGAACGCGTCGTACTCGCAGTTGAACTTCTCCTTGTAGAAGTTGCCGAGCGCCTCGCCGGCGACCTCACCGGCGAGCGTGTTGTTCGCGCCCATGAAGGCCTTCTCACACGGACGCTGGTGGATGTCGATGCCGATGACGGGGACATCCGGGCCGGCCTCGCAGATCTGCTTGGCGGCCTTCTCATCGAGCTGGAAGTTCAAGATGCCCTGGACGCCCTGGGTCTTGAAGTTGCGGGCACAGTCGAGGGCCTTGGCCGGGTCGAGCTGCGAGTCGCAGAAGAGCAGCTCGGCACCCGCGGTGTCCGCGGCGGCCTTGATGCTGTCCGACACGAGCTTGACGAACGGCAGCGAGTCACCGAGGGAGATGTAGCCGATCTTCAGGCCGGCTCCGCTCCCGGGCTCGACGACCGCCGGGCCAGCGGCGTCGGTGGCCGTGGCTGCCGGTGCGGACGACTCGGCGGGGGCCGCCGACTCCGCGGGGGCCGCCGACGTGGCCGCGGGGGCCTCGCTCGCGGCCGCCGACGACGACGTGTCGCTGGAGGAGCTGCTGCACGCGGCGAGCAGGACCAGCGACAGCGCCCCCACGCCCGCCACTCCGAGCTTTCGAGTTCTGTGCAAATCCATGTCCGACCTCTCTGGATGCGTTTCTGGAACCCTTTCCAGAACTAGCGCAACTATTGGGGTGCGTCCGCCCTGTGTCAAGGGAACTGAGCAGACCGCAGCCGTTCTGTTATGAACCGGCGCGGACGCGGCGCCCGCGTCCGCGCCGGTCCGTCAGCCGCTGCCCGGCATGGCGACGGTGACCTCGCCCAGGGACGGCGAGCCCAGCGCGACCGAGCCGAAGACGGCCGGCTTCGTCCGGCCCACGCGCTCGTAGTACTCGGCCGGGACGTTGGTGGGGTCCTTGAACATCTGCCACTGGCACTTCACCGGCTGGCCGTCCGCGTCGGGGACGCCGTACCGGGGCGGGTCGACGACCCGGACCGGGTAGCCGAAGCGGTCCATCGGCAGCTCTTCCATCAGCCGGATGCAGTGGGTGCAGTAGTGGCACACGCCGGTCTGGAAGTGGTTCCACGGGTGCGGCTCCGCGGAGACCGTCCAGTTGTACGGGGCCTCCATCCGCGGCGGGGTGCCCTCGATCACGTCACCGCGGACCGTACGCCCGCCCGAGCCGCACGGGTCGAACCGGAGGATGTAGCGATCGTCGGTCTCGATGAGCTCGAAGTCGCCCGTCCGCTCCGGGCCGACCAGATGCCCGCGCATCGCCTCGCATGCCACGAGCATGAGCGTGTCGAGGGCGTCCGCCCACTGGCTCTTGTCGATGTCGAACTTCTCGTACCGCCAGATGAACAGCGGGAGGATCACCCGGTCCCACATGCGCCCGATCGACTCCTCGCCAAGCCGCTCGACGATGGCGCTCATGAGCCCGTACGTGTGGTCGACGTCGCGGTCGTGGCAGCGACGCCAGGTCTCCTTCAGCTCGACCAGCTGCTCGTGCGCGCGGTCGGCCTCGTGCAGGTGCATGGCCTTGAGCAGCTCCTCCCCCTGGGTACGCACCTTGTGCCACTGAAGCGCGGCATCCCAGTGATCCCCCTCGGGCAGGTCGAGCTTCGCGACGATGCCCCGGTCGATCTCCGCCAGCTCCTGCGCGTCGATCCCGTTCTCGCGGAGGAACGCCCGCAGGTCCGGCACCCACTGCCGGTAGATCCCGTAGCACACGCTCGCCTCGTCGACGAAGTAGGCCGCGAGCTCGGCGCCGAAGTCCCAGTCGCCCGCGTCGATCGCGTCGTGGATCTTGGCGTAGGTCGACACACGCTGGTCGTCCCACGAGCCCAGGCGTACCCGGCGCCCGATCGACGGCAGGTACTCGATGGTCGTGCTGCCTTCATTCGTCATGTGCGGATCCGTCTCCTCGTCCGTTCGTGGATGGTGTCGTGCGTCGTGATTCGAGGCGTCCGGAGCGCGCGCTCCGGTACGCGATGTCGAGGACCTCCACCGTTCGTGCCCCCAGCTCGCCGGGAGAGGCGTTCTCGAACGGCTCGCCGCGGCCGGCGGCGACGATCGCGTCGATGGGTCCGACGCAGTCCTGCCGGCCCGAGCCGGGCGGCAGTTCTGCCGCGCGCTCTCGGCCGTCGCGGTAGTGCCACGCCGCCTCGCGCTCGGTGTCGACCATGATCTGGCCCTCGCTGCCGATCGCCCGGATCTCGAGCGCGTGCGAGTACCGGCTCGCGCCCAGATGCGAGGAGCCGCCCGACAGCACGCCGATCGCACCGTTGTCGAACCGCATCGTCATGGCGTCGTGCAGCTCTACAGGGGCGTCCATCGGCGCTGACATGAGCGCGATCCCGGAGTCGATACGGGCCCCGGTGAGCCACAGCGCGAGGCCCAGGGCGTGCGAGAGCTGTGCCTGGCCGTACCCGCCGCCCGACACGGACGGATCCGTCCAGGTGCGCGACTCCGGAACCGCGTGGTCGGACGCCCCAGGATACGCCCCGGTGTTCGACAGCAGCTCCCGCGTGACCGACGACATCGTCACGCTCATCTGCTCGAGCTCACCGATGCCGCCATCGGCCATGAACGCCTGGGCCGCCTGCGCCACCTGCTGGTAGTTCCAGCCGAAGGCGACGACGAGGTGCCGGTGTACGCGCTCGGCCGTGGCGACCAGCTCCCACGCGTCGCCCGGGTCGACGGTGAACGGCTTCTCGCACATGACGTGGGCCCCGGACTCCAGCGCCGCGCGGGCGTGCTCGAAGTGGAGCGCCGACGGGCTACCGACGACGCAGACATCCACGTCAGCGTCCAGGACATCGCGATAGTCCTCGGACGCGACGGCGAACCCGAACTCGTCCTTCACCCACGCCAGCAGGTCTGGGCCCTTCCTCGACACCGCGACGAGTTCGACGTCCGGGTGCCGGAGGAGGTTCGGCAGGTGGCTGGAGATCGTCCAGCTGCCGGCGCCGATCACGCCGACCCTGACCCTGCCCACGGATTTCACCTGCCGTCCACTAGTGACGAGAGTGCGACGCCGGATCCGCAGGACGACGTCGTCAGCTGATTTCCGGAATCCTTTCCAGTTCGACTACTCTCGTGCACCCAGGTGCCGATGTCAAGGGTTTTCCGCAGGTCCTACCAGTTCACCATCCCGCCCGTCTGGTTGATGGCCTGCCCGGTCATGTACGCCGCCTCGTCGGACAGCAGGAACGCGATCAGTCCCGCGCACTCGTCGGGGTGCGCGCCACGTCCGAGGGGGACGGTGGCCATGCGAACGTCGGCGATGTGCTCGGGCGTGACGCCGCGGATCTCGGCCAGCTTGGCGATCACGAGGTCCTGCATCGGGGTGTCCATGATGCCGGGGCAGACGGCGTTGACCCGGACGCCACGGGGCGCGAACGCGTAGGCGAACGACTTGGTGATCGACAGCACGGCCGTCTTGGACGACGCATACACGGCCGTCTCCTGCGTTGACGGGAGCTTCGCCGATACGGAACTGACGTTGACGATCGCGCCGCCGCTGGGCATGACCCGACCGATCCGCGAGCAGAGGTCCCACACCGCTTCGACGTTGACCGCGTAGATGTCGCGGATGTCCTGGACGGTGAAGTCGAGGATCGGCTTCAGGCGGATCAGGCCGGCTGCGTTCACCAGCATGTCCGCCGCCCCGGCCGCCTCGACGACCGCATCGCGGCCCGCTTCGGTCGACAGGTCCACGGCGAGAGTGCGCATCCCGGCGAGGTCGTCGCTTGCCAAGCCCGCCTCGTTCAGGTCGACGGCGAGGACGTCCGCACCGTCTCGGTGGAGTCGCTGGGCCGTCGCGCGGCCGATCCCACTGGCGGCGCCGGTCACCACGGCGGTCTTCTGGCTCTTCGTCATGTGATTCCTCTCGTGGTCCGAGGCGGTCAGACCGTCCCGGGTGGACTGGTCAGACAGCGACGACGTCGCCGCCGAGGTGCCGGGCCATGCGTACGACGCGGTCCGCGACCCGGGCGTTCGTCGCCGCGGAGTGGTGCACGACTCCTGCCGCGAGCCAGCGGGGCCACGCGTCCGTGACGTGTCCGCTCGCGAACCGGAAGCCGGCGTTGGGCGTTCCGGTACGGGGGTACTGCGACCCGGTGAAGTCGCCGTCCGCCACGATCCAGCGCATCCCGTCGACCGGCACGAAGCCCACCAGGGAGGCCGGCGACGCGCCGATCGAGAACTGCGCGCACGGGCTGACAAGGGGATCGCCGGTGTACCAGGCGTCGGGCGCGAGCCGCACGGGCCGACTCGGGGCGAGCCGGAGGTCGTGCTCCCCCGTATTCGCCAGCACGACCTCGTCACGCTCGTAGTCGACCGCCTCGACCTCGTGGTACAGGGTCGGCAGCCCGAGCGCCTGCACGGTGAGCATGGCCACGGAGGTGACGACGTCGCCGCTGCAGGTCCACGGGACCCCCCGCGTCGTGAGCCGTCCCAGTGCCAGGCACGGGCACACGCCGACGTCGTCGGCGAACCGGAGGGCGGGCACGTGGCAGTTCAGGGTGCCGGCTCGAGCACCGGTCTCCCGGACGAGCGCGTCGAGAGCGACCTCGACCCGGGCGATGCGGTCGACCGCCCGGAGGTCCACGTCGTCGTCGAACGCGAACTCCTCGTCGAGCTGCGCGCGGACGGCGCCCGCCTGCGCGGAGGTGACGTCGCCGACCCGGGCGGCGAGCTCCTCCGGCGACACCACGGCCGAGCGGATCCCCAGCGGGGCGAGCTCGTCGTCGGTCGCCTGGACGCTGGTGTAGCCCGGCATCGCCGTGCCGATCCGGAGCATCGTCGCCCCGCGCACGGTCCCGGCAGCGGCGGCGCAGTCGAGGGCGTCGCGCGCCGCGGCGGCGCCGGCGAGGTCGGACATGACGACGTCGTACCGGCGGTGCGCCCGGGCGAGGGCGCTGACGACCATCGGCGCTCCCACCGTCGCACCGCGCGTCGTGATGTCCGAATGGGAGAAGTCGACCGGCAGCCGCGGGTCCTCGTGCAGCGCCCAGACGACCACCGGGAGATCCGGCAGCTCGTCGAGCAGCGCCATCGTCGTGGCCGGAGGCACGGCCATCGTGGACACCACGACGACCACATCGGCCCGCTGGCAGCGGTCGACGAGGGCCCTCGCCTCGGACTCGTCGCCCGCCAGCTCGCAGGCGACGACGTCCAGGCCGGGACCGAGTGCGGCAGCCGCCCGCGCCAGGAGGCGCTCGCGGTCCGCCCGGAAGTCGCCCGGCACCGACGAAGCCCAGAAGTCCCAGTACGGGTGGACGAGGGCGACGGGTGTCATCGAGCACTCCTGGAAAGGTTCCCGGAAAGGATTGCTAACGAGACTAGCGTATCGCTATCGTACGGGCAGCAGAACACATCAACCCGTGCTCCGACAGGCGGATCCGATGACGGGAGAGCGCGGTGGCCGGATCGAGGACCTCCTCGTCGGATACGGGCCGCAGCTTCGTCCTTCCCGCCGTCGGCGCTCCACTACGCCTGGAGCACCGTGCGGTTCCCGTTCCCGCCGCGGGCGAGGCCTTGGTTCGCGTGGACGCCTGCGGGGTCTGCGGGTCCGACGCGTTCTTGCAGAAGGGCGGCTTCGGGGCGGACAAGCTACCGGTCGTCCCGGGGCACGAGGCGGCCGGGCACGTGGTGTCGGTCGGCGACGACGCCGACGCCGACTGGGTCGGACGTCAGGTCGCGATCTACTACATCTCCGGCCCCGCCGACTCCCGCTGGGCCCGTGCCGGTGCAGAGAACATCGGACCGGACATCCGGCGCATGGGAGTCGACCTGGACGGCGCTTTCGCCGACTACGTCGTGCGCCCGCTGTCGACGCTCGTCCCCGTCTCCCCTGCGCTGGACGCGGCGACGGTCGCCGTCGCGACCGATGCTCTCGCGACGCCGTTCCACGCCCTCACGCGCATCGGCCACGTGCAGCCTGGCGAGACGCTCGCCGTGCTCGGCCTCGGCGGCATCGGCAGCAACGCGATCCAGATCGGCAAGCACCTGGGCGCGCGGGTCGTGGCGATCGGGCGGAGCACCCCGAAGCTGGAGCTCGCCGAACGCCTCGGCGCCGACGTCCTCGTGCGGTCCGACGAGGGGCCGGACGCGGTGCGCCGCGCCATGGGCGACCAGGCCGACGTCGTGGTGCAGTGCGTAGGCGACCCCGCGATGGACCGGTTCGCGATCGACATCGCGGGCTTCCGCGCGCGCGTCGTGCTCGTCGGGACGTCCTTGGGCCAGTTCACCGCGTCGGCCACGGACTTCGTCTGGCGCGAGCTGTCCCTCCTGGGCAGCCGCGGATTCGTGCGGCAGGACATCGTCGACGTCCTGGACCTGGTCCAGGCGGGCGCCCTCGTGACCGACCACCTCACGGCGTCGACCCGGCCGCTCGACGAGGCCAACGCCGCGCTGGAGGACCTCGGCTCGGGTCGGGTCCTGCGCACCGTCCTCATCAACCGCTGACGACCTGCCGAACCCGGCACCGACACGAGGAGAGCACGTGGAGCTCGAAGGATTCACCGGACGCACGGCGATCGTCACCGGAGGCGCCAAGGGCATCGGCCGCCGGATCGCGGAGACCTTGTCCGGCCTCGGCGCCACCGTCGTGGTCGGAGACATCGTGCTCCCCGAGGTTCCCGGCTGCCTGAACGCTGTCCTCGACGTCACCGACGAGAGCTCGGTGGCGGCGTTCGTCGACTACGTGCAGCAGGAGGCCGGCACGCCGTCGATCCTCGTGCTCAACGCCGGCGTCTTCCACGTGGAGGCGTTGGAGGAGACCTCGATCGAGATGTGGTCTCGCACGATCGCGGTGAACCTGACCGGCGCCTTCCTCGTGGCGCGCGCTGTCCTGCCCCTGATGCGCGAGCAGGGGTACGGCCGCGTCCTCACGATCGGCTCCAGCGCCGGCATCACGGGCGGCTCCAAGAGCATGGCCGCGTACGCCGCGTCGAAGGGCGGCGTCATGGCCCTCGCCAAGTCGTTCGCGTCGGAGTACGCGCCGTTCGGCATCACCTCGAACGCCCTCGCTCCCAGCCTCATCGCCACGGACATGGTGGCGAACATCGCTGACCTCGCCGATCGCGTGCCGGTCGGCCGGCTCGGAGACCCTCAGGACGTCGCGGACGCCGTGGCGTTCTTGTGCTCGGAGCGGGCCGGGTTCGTCACCGGGGCCGTCCTCGACATCAACGGCGGCTTCCTCATCCACTGAGCCGCCATCGCGTGCGGGCCGCTCCCGCGACGCCGCGCTATCGCTTGGCCGCGGCGCGCTTCGCGGCCGCCGGAGCGGCCGTTCGCGTGGTCGACGTTCGTCCGGTGGCGGACCGACGGGCACCGCGGATCGTGGTCAGGCTCTCGCGAGGCGTGAAGGTCGTGGGAACGGTGATGGTCGTCGCCTCGCCCCCGCCGAGCATGTCGAGCATGAGCCGGGCCGCCGTGGTGCCGATCTCGTTGGGATCTCGGGCGACCGAGGCCAGGCTCGGGGTCGAGACGTCGAAGAGCGGCCACTCGTCGAGCGCCACGAACGCGACATCCTCCCCCGGCGTGCGTCCGAGCTGGGACAGCGCCCGGATCGCGCCGGCGGTCGTCAGGACGCCGCCGGTGATCAGCGCCGTCGGCTCGGGGCGACGCGACATGAGTCGGATCACCTCGGACTTGCTGAAGTCCGAGGTGAACTGGCCGATCGACAACAGCGCGTCCTCCGGATCCGCGCCGGCGTCGGCGAAGGCGTCGCGGTAGGCACGCAGGCGCTCGCGCGTGGAGCGCACGTCCATCGACCCGGTGATCAGGGCGATCTTGCGGTGCCCTCGGGCGAGCAGGTCGGTGGTGGCCGCATGCACGCCGGAGTAGTGGTCGCACAGCACGGCGCCGAGGCCGAGCTCGTCGACCTCTCGGTCCAGCAGCACGATCGGTCCGTTGAACCGCTCGAGTCCCGTGCGTGTCCCCGGCGCGACCTCGGACTCCAGCGACACGATGAGGCCGTCGACACGACGCCGGCGCAGCACCTCGAGGTTGAGCGCCTCGACGGCGATGTCGCCGTCGGAGTTCATCAGCAGCATGGAGTATCCGGCTGCGCGGAGCTCCTGCTCGCTGCGACGGGCGATGACGGCGAACAGCGGATTCGAGATGTCTCGGATGAGGAAGCCGACGGTCCGCGTCGATCCGCTCCGCAGCGACTGGGCCAGCATGTCCGGCTGGTAGCCCAGCGCCTCGGCAGCGTCCTCGACGCGCTTGCGCATGCGCGGGGACACGTCGGGATGGTCGGAGAGGACGCGGGAGACACTCGAGAGCGCTACGCCGGCACGTTCGGCCACGTCGCGGATCGTGACGGGACCTTCGCGTCCGCCGTCCTGCATCGGGCCCCCCACGTATCGGTTCGGATTCTCGAAACCCTAGCGCACGCGTGCAGGCATCAGACTGCCGAAACGTCCTGATACTCGCTAGGAATCGACGCGGTACTGCGCGATGAAGTCCTCGTCCAGCTCCCACCCGAAACCCGGTGCGGTCGGCAGCAGCAAGTTCCCGTCGACGAAGTCGCCGCGGTTCGCGAGGAGGTTCCAGAAGATCGGGTCGCGGTTCGGCGAGAAGACCTCGGCGTAGGTCCCGTGCGGCACCGAGGCCAGCAGCGGGGCGGCGACCTGGGCCTCCTCGTGATGGCCGAGCTGCACCTCGAAGCTGGCGGCCAGCGCCGCGACCCGTCGCCACTCGGTCGGTCCGCCGCCCCAGGACGCGTCGTAGTTGCAGACGTCGATCGCGCCGTTGAGCATCATCTCGCGCATGCCCACGCGACTGATCTCGCTCTGACCGGCGGCAACGTTGACGTTGCCGCGCAGGCGGACGTCGCGGAGCCCACGCCAGTCGGCGTGCCAGCGCGTCGGCTCCTCGAACCAGCGCAGGTTGACCTCGTCGCGGATGAAGTCGAGGAACGCCAGGGCCTCCGGCACGGTGTAGCCCTGGTTGGCGTCGACGACGAAGATGAAGTCGTCCGGCACGCGATCGCGCGCGAACAGCAGTCGCGCGGCGTCCTCAGCCGGGGGCCGGGCACCGATCTTGAACTTCATGCCGACCAGTCCGTGAGTGCCGGAGAAGAACTCCAGCTCCCTCTCGAGGTCCTCCTCACTGCTGCCGTAGTACCCGCCGATGGCGATCGTCGGGATGCGGTCGCGGAAGCCGCCCCACAACTTCCACAAGGGCAGGCCGGCGACCTTGCCCATCGCGTCCCACACCGCGCTGTCGACGCAGGCGATGGCCTGCATCTGGATGGCACGGTCGCGGAGCTGGTCCAGCGTGACCGGGATCATGCTGTGCCACACACGCTCCGGTTCGGTCACGTCGAGACCGGCGACCAGCGGGGCGATCTCGTCGTGGATGATCGACAGGACCTCGTGCTGCTCCTCGTCGGTGTCGGCGTTGTAGCTCTGGCCGACGACACCGTCCGACGTGTGGATGCGCGTGATGATCGTGCACCGGTTGCGCATCTTGTAGTAGCTGCCCTTGTACAGATGCTTGAGCGGCACGCGCAGGGTGATGGTCTCGATCCGCTCGATCGTGGGCATGCGTCCTCCGGTTCGTCTGTAACGATACTGGAAACGATACCATCGAGGGTCGGGCTGTCAACCGAATCGACCATCTGCCTGCACCGTCAGCGGTGCTCGACCCGCCCCGTCTGCGCGCTCCGGTACGCCACGTCGAGCGCCTCGACCGTGCGCGCACCGAGCTCGCCCGGCGACTCGTCCCGCTCCACATCGCCGCGAACGGCGGCTACGAGCGCGTCGATCGGCCCCTGGCAGTGGATGGCGCCGTCGCCGTCCTCGACGTCCAGGAACTGCTGCTCGCCGTCGTGGAACAGCGAGACGATCTCGCGCTGCAGGTCGATCTGGAGCTGGCCTCGCGTGCCGATCGCCCGGACCTCGAGGGCGTGCTTGTTCGCGTCCGCCCCCAGGTGGGCTGATCCGCCGGACAGGACTCCGATCGCTCCCCCGTCGTACCGGTAGGTGATCGCATCGTGCAACTCGACCCGGGCACCACCGGGCGCGGACATGAACGCGAACCCTGACTCGACCCTCGCGCCCGTCAGCCACAGGCCCAGGCCCAGGGCGTGGCTGAGCTGGGCCTGGCCGTACCCACCGCCCGCGACCGCCGGGTCGGTCCACGTCGAGGTCTCGGGGACGGCGTCCTGGTCGGCCTGCGGGTACGACCCGGTGCTCGAGAGGAGCTCGCGCGTGGTCGACGACATCACGATGCTCATCTGCTCGAGCTCACCGATGCCCACCTCGTCCATGAGCCGCTTGGCGTGACGCACCATCGGCAGGTAGTTGGCACCGAATGCCACGATGAGCCGACGGTCAGCCCGATCAGCGATGTCCACGAGCTCCCACGCCTCGCGTGGGTCGATCGTGAAGGGCTTCTCGCACATCACGTGCGCGCCGGCCGCGAGGGCGGCCCCGGCGTGCTCCCGGTGGAACGACGCCGGACTGGCGACGACGCACGCATCGACGCCGGCGTCGAGGACGTCGCGGTAGTCCTCGGACGCGATCGGGAACCCGAACCGCTCCTGGACACGACGCAGCTGGTCGGGTCCCTTGCGGGCGACGGCGACCAGCTCGACGTCCGGGTGCCGGACGAGGTTGGGCAGGTGCGAGGCAACTGCCCAGCTGCCTGCACCGATGACTCCGACACGGATGGGACTCATGCCTGTCCTCCTTCGGCCGAGCCTGGCTCGGCGGGCGTCGCACTCACACGTCGTCGTGCCCGGCTGCGCGACGAAGCTCGCCAGCCAGGGCCAGTCCGAACCGATGGGCCGCTGCGCTGACTCCGTCGCGGTACCAGATGCCGTGGATCAGCCCGCCGAACTGCACGAGCACCGTGGGCACGCCGGCGTCGTCCAGCGCCTTCGCATAGCTCTCGCCCTCCGAGGCGAGGGGGTCCAGCGAGCAGGTCACCACGGTCGCTGCCGGCAGACCGGCGAGCTCGACCCCGGACATGAGCTCCGCGTACTTCGGCCGGTCGTCTCCGACGTACGTCTGCCAGTAGTGCTCCATGGCCGCCCGAGTCAGGAAGTAGCCGTCTGCGAACCGCTCGTAGGACGCGGTCGTGAAGTCGCGGCTCACGACCGGGTAGACCAGGAGCTGGTGGTCGACCTGCGGGCCGTCCACGTCCCGCGCCAGCTGCGCCACCGCCGCAGCGAGGTTCGCGCCGGCCGAGTCGCCGCCGACCGCGAGCCAGCCGCTGCCCCCCAGCTCGTGCACGTGCGCGGCCACCCAGGTCGTCGCGTCGTAGCAGTCGTGCAGGCCCGCCGGGAAGGGGTCCTCGGGCGCCAGCCGGTAGTCGACGCTCACGATGGACACGAGCGCGTCACGCGCCAGGCGGCGGAGCATCCGGTCGACGAGCGACAGCGACCCGAGCTCCCAGCCGCCCCCGTGGAAGAACACCAGGAGCGGCAGGGCGGTCTCGAGGGACGGCCGGTACAGCCGCGCCGCCACGGAGCCGTCGCGCGTGGGGATGTCGAGGTCGCGCACCTCGGGCAGGTCCACGGGCGGACGCATGTCCTGGACCGTGAGCTCGGCGTTGGCGCGCAGCTGCGCGGGAGTGAGGTTCGTGAAGTCGCGCGCGGCCGGGTCGACGGAGTCGAGCAGTCGGCGGACGTCAGGGTCGACGTAGACCACGGGGGCTCCCTCGCGACACAGGTGGTAACGATTCCGGAACCACGGTACACGAGGTTGGTCGGATCGGGACCGGTTCGGACGTCGACGATCCTCGCGACGGGCGGCGGCCTGCGCCCTAGTCGACGTCAGGGACGGGGACCAGGACGACGAGCAGAAGTGCGACGAGCAGGAGGGCCGGGACGATCAGGAACGCCCCGTGGACGCTGACGCTTCCCGCCAGCCCGCCCAGGACGAACGGTGCCGCCCCGATCGCCGCGGTGCTCGCGGCGAGGTTGATCGCGGCCGCCCGGTCAACGCGACCGCCGGCGGTACGCAGGTCCCG
>OFJB01000876.1_pt1 | contig 13116 bp, 10 predicted proteins | sample 1775081 | NCBI WGS metagenome assembly OFJB01 (sample SAMN08195771, study PRJEB24354) | sludge metagenome | isolation source: initial sludge from phenol fed wastewater aerobic bioreactor | place: India: Nagpur | collected 2016-06-05 | reverse complement strand
CGATAGCCTTGCTCGACCAGGAATTTGCGACGCTTATCCGCATACTCTTCTTCGACGGTGTAACGGGAGACCAAAGAATAGAAAAAACTATTGCGGTCTTTGGGACGGAGTATGCGTCCTAATCTTTGGGCTTCTTCTTGCCTGCTGCCGAAAGTGCCTGAAATCTGAATTGCTACCGAGGCGTCGGGCAGATCTATCGCAAAATTTGCAACTTTTGATACAATAAGCAATTTCTCTTCACCTGCCCTAAATGCGGCATAAAGGGCTTCCCGTTCGGCCTCGGGTGTGCTCCCGGTAATGAGTGGCGCTTTGAAAAGCCTGGCGTAACGCTTGAGTTGATCGATGTATTGGCCGATGATGAGTATGCCCTCTCCAGGGTGGTGCTCGACTATGGCCTGGGCTACCTTTTCTTTTCCCACGTTTTCCGAAGCGATCCTGGACTTTGCGCGTTGCTCGGCGATCGCGTAGGAAAGCCGGGTGGGTTCGTCAAGAGGAATACGGATTTCTTTGCACAAGGCCTCAGCTATAAAGCCCTTTTTCTCCAGGTCCTTCCACGGAACGTCATACCGTTTGGGACCGATCAGTGAAAAAACCTCGTCCTCTCTGCCGTCCTCGCGTACGAGCGTGGCGGTGAGACCAAGCCTGCGTACCGCTTGAAGCTCGGCTACTACTCTAAATACTGGTGCGGGAAGGAGGTGCACTTCGTCGCAAATGATGAGGCCCCAGTTTACGGTCCGCAGCAGTTGAAAATGTGGAAAGTCCGAGGTTTTGTCTGGCCTCCAGGTCAGAATTTGATAACTTGCTATGGTGATGGGGCGAACCTGTTTCATAAAGCCCGAATACTCGCCAATTTGAGACTCGTCGATGTCGGTTTTATCCAGGAGTTCAGTCTTCCATTGACGAGCCGCGACTATGTTCGTCGTTATGATCAATGTAGTACGCTTGTAGGCAGCCATTGTGGCCATGCCGACGATCGTCTTGCCTGAGCCACAGGGGAGAACCACTACACCGTACCCATAGCCCGGTTTTCCATCTCCAACAAGCGAAGCCACTGCCTCTTCCTGGTAAGGGCGCATATGCCAATGCGGAGGCTGGCCAAACTTCAGATTTATCTCGAGCGGGTCCCCTTCCCGCAAACTCGCTTCGTCTTTGACGGGCCAACCTCGTTTTAAGAGCTCGACTTTAACCGTTCCCCGATCCACAAGCCGCAACCAAAAGCCGCCTGCGCCAGGGGTCAGCCATTTGCCAAGAACTTTGTCTGCAGCCAGCTGCTTCTCAATTTCCACTTCCTTACACTCGAGAAACAGCGTGTTTTGCATACCCAAGCCCGGACCGGCCAGATCCGCCGCTCTGTACTCGTGCAAAACGAGCGCGCCGAACCGATCCATCGTATCTTTGATTATAAAGGGTATGTCTTTAGGAACCTCGTATCGTGAAAACTCCTCAAGCTGCGCAACGACTTCATTCGCGCTTGCTCCGGCAGCGGCAGCGTTCCACAGTGACAATGGGGTAATCTTGTATGTGTGCATGTGCTCAGGGCTCTTCTCCAGCGACGCAAAACGGCCCAATGCTTTGCGAGCATCTTCGGCCCGAGGAGCATGTAAATCCAAAAGGATACTTAAGTCACTCTGCACAATGAGGGGTCCATCTTGGGACATAGGGTCTATTATACCGAGAATGCCATGTTCTAAACAAGACTTAACACTGTTGTTTGGCTTTGGTCAGCGTTGTTCAGTGAATGAACAATGCCATAACACAGACTGCCAAAAAAGCACTGGTGCCTTGAATTGCGGTCGCGGCAGTCCAACTGCGCACCATGTCTTTAGTCGATAATCCCAAACTTTTTTGTAATATCCAGTACAAAGGATCATTAATATGGGAGGCAACCAGAGAACCCGCTCCAACCGCGCCGACAGCCAGGGCAGGGTTTAACTTGACCGCTTGAGGTACGGCCGCCATAACACCAGAAGCCAAAACAACCGCGATCAACGAGGAGCCTTGGATAGACTTGAACATCGCTGCCAAAACAAAACACAAGAATAAGGCTCCAAATCGCCCGGCAATGCTTGTTGTCGGAACTATGCGGCCAATAAAATCCACAAGTGGCCCAGCCTTGACGACCTGAGAAAACGAGGCGGCGAGGGCGGCAACAATCAGAATTGGGGTGGCTCTTACAATTGCCTCTTCCACACATCCTGCTATTGCTGCACTACTAGAGGCCTTACCCTCTACAATCTGCTTCCGGAAGAGTAGCAGAGCAAACGCCAACCCAAGACATGCCGCAAGCATTGGATGACCGCAAAACTCGATCCAAGCATATACCCAGCCACTGCCAAAAGGACGAAATGGCAAATCCGCAATCATTTTGAGCACCAGCAGCGCAAACGGCAAAACAATAGGAATAAGCGGGCGCCTGATAGCAGATGCACCTGTCTGAATACCAGTCTGACCATCAGTCTGGACTCCAACCTGAGAGTTCTTATCCATGCCAACATCTTTTTGTACAACAGCCGAAGGATTCTTGCGCGATATCCACCACAACCCAGAGACAAGCGCCACAATCGCTGCGATAAGGCCCACGAAGAGTGTTTGACCAAGACTTGCGGCAAAGGCACGAGCGGAAGAAAGAGCGGCAACCGTAGGCATAACCAGAGAACCTGCCGCAAATATTCCTGCAGCATAGGCGAGAACGAACCGGGTTCTACCTACGCTGCTCGCGTCTGCAATGTCTTCAACTAGTGGCAAAAAAAGAAAATAGCCAAACTCCCCAGGCGAAGGAACTGCAATTGCAAATCCCAAGAGAGCAGCAAGCCTGGTAAGGTGCCCTCTTTGTGTACTCTTTGCTTGTACCTTACCTGTAGCCCATTGCCCTATTGCCGCAAGAGCGCCCGACTTCTGCAGAATCGTTGCAGTTACTGCGGTTATCGCAATAGCAAGCCCAAAGGTCCCCAACCATCCTCCAAAACCATCCATCACACCCAAGACCACGGCATCCTGAGGTAGACCTATGCAGAGCCCGTACACCAGCGCGCAGCCTAGCAAGGTGAGTAAAGGACTCGTTCCGAACAGTCCGACTAAGACATAAGCAAAGGCAAGAATTATTGCTAACCACAATAAAGCCACCGCTCCGGAAATCATTATTGTCCTCCACGCCACCGCAGTTTGAGTTCAATGGGAAGGTGATCGGAAAACCCCTTCTTCCCATCCCAACACAAGATATTGCCCTTGTCGTCAAAAAGCTCTTGCGCTCCGGCCGGGTCAAAAGCTTCGTAATCCAGGCCCTTGCCATCAACCAGGGCAGCGTTCAGCAGAAATCCATCCAATCTTTCAGTTTTTCCATCGAAGGCATAGCTGAATTCCTCAGAACCTCCCCAAGGAGAAAAAAGTGCCCAAGAGCTTTCCGTCGTCGGTAGGACTTTATCCAAACTATACGTTATGTGCAAACTCTCAAAGCCTGAATTCTGATCTCCAACAGGCATCATCGCTGTTTGGTAGGCCTGCTTAACCCGCTGAAATTCGTCAGGCGACTCGTTAAAGTCACCACACACCAGTATAGCACGGTGCTTGTCCTCGGCTTCCAGTGCTCTGATCCTTGCTGCAACCAGGCGCGCAGCCTCGACCCTGGCCACTTCCGTCGTTTGCTCCCCTTCCTTCTTCGACTTCCAGTGACATAAGAAAACGGTTAGCTCATCCTCCATCCCTTGAGATGATCCTTGTTGCGATACAAATGAGCTGAGGTCAAAAACTACTTCCAGAATATCGCGTCCTTCTCCGAAGCCCCAGGTATCTGCCACGTTGTGCGCCACAACAGACTTTACTGGCAGGCGCGACAAAATCCCGCATTTTATGCTTGAATTCTCTGGCCCGCCAATGATTCGCCACTTATAACCGAGCGACTTAAGCTCCCCGTCTGCAAGATCATCCAGGACTTGCTTGTTTTCGACTTCTTCCAAACAAAGAATATCCGGTCCAGCTTGCTTCGAGTAACCAGTCTGTGTCGAGTAAAACGAACGTACCGCAAGGGCCGTATTCTTTAGCCTGGTATGGTATTTTTCTTCGTCCCAGATTTTGGATCCGCTCTTGAACTCCGGGTATTCATCGCCATCGTCGTGACAATCGAAAAGATTGTGAACATTGTAAGCGACAATACTAAGTTCATCCGCCTTGGGCTTTGCAAATGGCAACGAGCACTGGAACCCTGTGAATGGAAGCAAAATCATACAAAAAAGCACAACCCGTGAACGCTCTAAGCATCGCTTTTCCATGGAGCAACTTCCTCCACAGATATGACGTCACGAATTGTACTTCTCACTTCAAAAACTGGCGCAAGGAGTTCTTTCAGAACTCTAAAACAAGACTCAAAAATCAGTTCGGCAGTTCGGCTCGCTTTGTCACGATCTTGCTTAAAATTCCATACTCTTGCGCCTCATTAGCGTTCATCCAGTAGTCGCGATCAGTATCCTTAGCTACTCGTTCCAGAGTCTGGCCCGTAGCTTCGGCAATGATCTCGTTGAGCCTCACCTTTGTCTTCTCTAGTTCGCGGGCGTGGATTTCGATCTCTGTGGCTACTCCCTCGATGCCGGAAAGCGGTTGGTGGATCAAATAGGAAGAATTCGGCAGTCCAAAACGCCGTTCTTTGGGAACAGCCAAGAAGATCAGGGCAGCAGCGCTTGCAACCAATCCCATTCCGATCACACGTACTGGTGAACTCACAAAGCGAATCGTGTCGTAAATTGAAAAACCAGAGTACACATCGCCGCCGGGAGAATCCACCAAAATCGTTATGGTATCATGAGATGCATCGTCCATTATCAGAAGCTGCTTTACCACTTTTTCCGCAAGGTCTTTGTCGACTTCCCCGTTAAGCAGGATGGTCCTCGTCTTTAAGAAACGCTCCGAAAAGGGATCTTCACCCTTTACAACAGGCTTCTTCTCCTCGGGCTCTGTCTCGGGCTCGTTCTCCAGATATGTCAAATTCAGATTTTTCATTCTCACTCCCTAGTATGCTGAGTTATCTTTTACAAGATACTCTATTTTTCGACATTCCGACAACGGCTTGCGCTGAAAGTTGTTTTTTATATAGTATTATTGCTATATTGTTGTTTTCGTTTTATTGTGTAGATTCTATTGAATAGAACTGAAATCAAGGGGAGTGATTATGGTAAAATCCGGTAAGAATCGAAAAAGTCGCCTGAACGGGGCGTTCGTAGCACTATTTCTGACCCTGATGTTTTGTACCGTCGCAGGGATTCATGCAGCAACTCCGCGCCCCTGGTATGCAGCCAGCTTCGAAAAGCTCGGTTTTTCGGTTTTCGATCCTCCCATGACCATGAAGGATTTTCTCGTTGTCAACCTGAACGGCGCGAGCAAAACCCGCGCAAGCGCCAAAGGCAATATCGTGCTCCTTAACTTCTGGGCTACCTGGTGTCCGCCATGTAAGGCAGAAATGCCGAGTATTGAGGCGCTTTCCGCCAAAATGAAGGGCAAAAAGTTCGAGATTATCGCGGTAAACGTTGGCGACAGTGCCGCCGAGGTAAAAGACTTTCTAAAACAGAACAAATACACCTTCCCGATTTACCTCGACACGCAGAATAAGCTCTTGGCAACTTATGCAAGCCAGGGCATTCCGACTACCTATGTGCTGGACAAACAGGGCCGCTTCATTGCCGGAGTGGTGGGTGGAATAGACTATAGCAGGCCGGAGGTGGTTAGCCTCCTTACCAAACTGGCCGAAGAATGAGCGCCCCCTCGATTCTGTCGGCTTTTGTGACGGGGCTCCTGTCGTTCCTTTCGCCCTGCGTTCTACCGCTTATTCCTGCATATATATCTTTCATATCAGGAATAAGCACTCGAGACCTTGGCGTCGAGAGCAAGAATAAGGAAACGCGCGGCAAAGTGATGCGCGCAGCATTAAGCTTCGTGCTCGGTTTTACGCTTGTTTTTGCGGTCATGGGCGTTGCATTCTCGGGCGGGGCCAAAATGCTTCAGTCTGCGGGGCTCACCCGCATACTCGATATTGTTGGTGGTGTCCTGGTGATGCTTCTGGGTGTGAATTTGATTTTCGACTTCATCGGTTTTTTGCGCGTCGACAAAAGGGCGATCGCCCGTTTCTCAGGCAAAAAGATTTCCGGTGCCCTGGAGGCTCTCTTACTCGGTATGTCGTTTGCCGTAGGGTGGTCGCCCTGTATTGGACCGCTTCTGGCTTCAATTTTGTTTATGGCAGGGCAGAGTGGTTCTGCTTTGCAGGCCTTTGTGCTTTTGCTTTTTTACTCCGGAGGCCTCGGGATACCGTTCCTTCTCACGGGACTTTTCTTTGAAAGAGCAAAACCGATCATCCACTTTTTCAGTCGCCACGCTTTGGCGGTTCGAATAATATCTGGGTCGATTCTGCTCGTAGAGGGCGCAAGCATGGCATTGGGGAGGCTAGGAAGCTTTCCTGCCAAAGTCGCTCAGCTCGGCTATCAGCTTAAGAAGTTCCAAGCTAATCATACTACCACGGCTTTTTGGATCGATCTGGGAATTCTCGGACTACTACTGGTTTTGGCCTTGCGGCCGCTTTTCTTGAGGCTCAAGGCAAAGTCTACTGGAAATGCTCCATCGCCAGGGAAGGTACGGCTCGGCTTTGCTTCTGCAGGGGCTGCAGTGCTCGTTATTCTTGTCATCGCCGAACTGCTGGGTAAATTCTCGCTTCTTGGTGCGCTTGCACAGTGGTTCAGTTCAGGCTTTTGAGAGCGATGCCTGTGGCTTGCCGTGTATCTTGCGGCGCAGACGCTCAAGCCACACCACGGCAATCGCCAAAAGAAAGCGCGGGATGATGAGCCAGGCGACGCTTATCCCGAGCCCCGCATAAAGCGTAGTGTCTTCCATCAGCGAGTGACAGATAGCGGCATGGTGATTGAAAAGATCCCCGTTTTCTTTGGGCAATTTGCCTTCGTCGTATTCCGACTTGATAATGCCTGCCCCATAGGCGTAACCAACAATGTTGATCACAATCCACAAAAAACTGACGCTTGCAGGAAGCCCTAACACCTTCATAAAGGGCGCAAGCCCCTTAGAGAGGTATGTCATGATGCCAAATTCCTCAAAAAGGCTTTGGACAAGCATGATGACGACGACGTAGAGCACTACCGTTCCCACAAGTTTCAAGGTCGATAGGCCCCAGGCCCCTAACATCGGCCAAAAATCGCTTCGCCCTGCGACCACGCCTTGGGAAAACTCCACATTGGATAAGCTTTTTGGGAGCAACAGGTTCAAAAGAAAAGCCGCAACCAGGGACATACCGATGCGCAAGGCCACCATCTTGATGGCAGAAGACCCTGCCGACTTCATCACAGTCGTCTCCACAAGGAGATTGTGGCAGATAACGCACATCACAGCGAGGATGGTCGCATCGCGAAGCGAAAGCGCCACCGTGCCCATAACAGCTATCGCGGAATAGTTGTTGAGCAGGGCCCCCGACAAAAACACGAGAGCTGCTTGCCCAGGCAGCCCAATAAGCCGCATAAGCGGTGCAAGAAAACCGGAAATCACTGCCAGGGCGCCGCTCCAGCCCAAGAGCGCGATGGCAAGGCTCGTCGGTATCATTATTTTCAGCAGAAAAACTATTGTCGAAAAGGCCCTTTTGAGCGCTGAAACTACGGAGCGACCGACTCTTGTGCCGATTTTTTCACTCATCTTACTCATCTCGCTCATACTTTGCTCCGCGATATACTGTGAACTTTAGCCAGCGAGGAGATTCGGGATGCAAAATCACTGTCTTGAAGCAGCACCTCAAGAGAAGGCTTAATTCTATAGGTCCAGTCGAAGGCGTCGCAAGTTCCTGGGATGTTTATGCGTTCGTCCTTGGGGTTTTCTTCCCGGTAGTGTTCGTCGCAAGCCAATAGATCCTGCAAAGGGTAGACCAAGAACCTCGAGTTGACCATTGCAAACGCTCGGGCAACTTCAAGCGCCGCCGCTGGGTTCAGATCGTCCGGGCAAGGCCTTGTGAACCGCAGCATGTCCCACAGCTTTGCCTTGTCGGGCTCATCGCGCCACCACTCGCGGAGTGTTGAGGAATCATGCACGGAAGTGCAAGCAACTGAGTTTGCAGGATATTTGTCGAGCGGCACAAAAGGTGCGCCCGGCTCGTCGTAATATCTTGTCCACCGCAAGACGCGCAAACCCGGTATATTCAGGTCCTCAAGTGTTTGCGGAACGCCTGGCGAAAGGTAGCCCAAGTCCTCGGCACAGGGCTGCATCGGCACATATCCCGTTATGGCGGAAAGTATTTTGCGCCCATTTTCGAGCCACAGCTTATTGGAGATCTCGCCTTTCCGTTCGATAAGAGACTTGAGCTTTTGCCGTTCGTCGTCGGACAACGAGAGCCACGCTTGAGTATTCCAGTAGTTCGGCGTAGCTATAAAATGGCCGTTCGGCAGTTCCAAGAGGCTGCGGTTTCTCCACCATGAGACGAGTGAAGCTTTGAGAGCTTCCTCGTTCTGCACGCCATAGGACACGCCATTTGGCCCGGAAGTGGGCAGAAAATCCCGCACAAGCCTGTCGAAATCGGCACTGCCTTGGATTTGGCCAGAAAACCGGTACAGTGGTTCGGTCCCAATCTGGCTAAACAATTCTGATCGGAACCGTGAGGCGTCCGGCTGTGGCAGGGTATTCGATTCATCGTGTGCGGCCTTAAGCAAGGCGAGGATCGCCTTCACGGCGCTTTCGGGGATGTGCGGTTGAGAAAGCCACCGGATGCGCTCATCGCTAAAGCCCAGTTCGTGCAATTCGTCTCGGGTATAGTCCAGCTCTGGCTCAAAATGGCCCAAGTATCCATCGCGCTCGGCCTTGTCTAGCGCCCAAATTCTAAAAAACCCAAGCACGTGGTCGATTCGATATGAACTATAAAAATGGTCAGCCACTTCCATTCGGGCTTTCCAAAACGCCCAGCCGGTTTTCTCAATGACGTCCCATCGATAAAGCGGGAAGCCCCAGTTCTGCCCCGAAGGAGAACCTGCATCGGGTGGCGCCCCAGCAAGAAAGTCGAAATCAAAAATCTGGCGGTCATACCATGCATCGACCGAATCCCGATTCATCAAAATAGGAATATCCCCCATAAGGTTGATGCCCATCGAGTGTACGCGAGTACATGCGCTCTCGAATTGCATGTATGCACGCATTTGCACCCAAGCCCAAAAATCAACCTGTTTGGCAAAGCCCGGATCTGATAGAAGCGTCGCGATATCGTCTTGCCTCACCGTGGTATACTCGGGCCAATCCCACCAGGGAAGCCCTCTAAAGCGCTTTTTCAATTCGAGGAAGCAACCGTAGGGACGCACCCATTCGTTTTTCTTAACCCAGCTTTCCAGAGCCGACAGGACTCCGGTGCGATCGGGGGCCGATGGCGACGAAATCTCTTTCCATACTTCCGATAAAATCTTGAGCTTGGCGCCGAGAACTTCTCCATAATGCACCCGCTTGTGCAAAGCTAATTGCGCGTTCATCTGGGCAAGCGAGCCACGCAGCGCAGGAGAAAGCTGTTCAAATTCAGGTAAGTCTTTTATTGACAAATAAATAGGATTGAGTGCGATCGAACTCAACGCGCTGTAGGGTGAGGCCTGCCAACCGGAATCGTTGACGGGCAGAATCTGGATGAGATTCATGTCCCACTCTTTGGCCAATGCCGCGAGTTTTTCGAGATCAGGGAATTCGCCGCAAGGCTTATCTTGAATGCGCAGAGCCAATAATGGCAGCACAAGGCCGGTAGACCGTTCGTCGCTATGAATGTATCTCATGTAACCTCACGTGACTGCGTTCTAATGCCAAGAGTGCTAGGGGTTGCGTCTTTTCCCGCACCCATGAGTGCGCGGATGGCTGCTTTGAGAGAGTCTACTGCGCGCCAATCCATGACCTGCCCTTCCTTTGGGTCCTTCTGTGAGGGATCCTTTGATGGAACCGCCTTTCTTATAGGCTTCTCTCCCGCAAGGCCTTCTCTTGTGGGCCCTTCTCCCGCAAGGCCTTCCCTAGCAAGGCCTTCTCCCGCTGGCCCCTCTCTCGGCCCAAAAACCTGCGAAAACCCGAGTGCTTGCGCTGTACGCGCGCGTTTGGCCATTTGGCGCACCGACCGGACTTCACCTGCAAGCGAAAGCTCGCCTGCCATGGCTGCGCCCGAAGGCAAGGCCTGCCCTGTTCTGGCAGAGTAGAGCGCCGCCGCAAGTGCAAGATCGATCCCAGTTTCGGAAATCCTCACCCCACCGGCAACGTTTATATAAATGTCCTGGTCAGAGAACCTAAGGCCGGTCTGCTTTTCCATGACTGCCGCGATGCGTGCCACTCTGGAAGCATCGATCCGATCGGAATAGACCCTTGTGATGCCTGCCTTGGCTGGCACAGTCAGTGCCTGGATCTCCACGAGTAGAATTCTCGATCCTTCGTAGACGATGGCCACGGCGATTCCGGATGGAATCTCGCCATCTCGTTTTACAAGAAGCACACCAGACGGATCAACGATTTCGTGCAGGCCATCTTCGTCCATGCGGAAAAGCCCCAGCTCGTCGGTAGAACCAAATCGATTTTTTGTGGCGCGCAAAGAACGCAAATCTCCTTCCGCCTGTTCAAACGCGAGCACAGCGTCGACGATATGCTCCGCAGCTTTTGGACCCGCAATGAGCCCATCTTTGGTGACATGCGCCACAAAAACAATGACGGAATCGTGCGTTTTGGCCCACTCCGTAAGGTTCTGCGTGTTGTATTTGATCTGGTTGGCAGTGCCGGGAACGGCGCCTGCTTCGGGCGTGTACACGGTCTGTATTGAATCGATAACGGTGAGGATGGGACGAGTCGAGTCCATGACTGACATGATTTTGTCGAGGTCCGTGGAACAGAAAACTTCGAGATTATCTTTTATTGCTCCCACACGATCAGCCCGCAACCGAATCTGGGCAGGTGACTCTTCGCCCGAAACATAAAGAACCCGGCCCTTGGACCTTAAGGCTGCACAGGCCTGGAGAAGAAGCGTGCTCTTGCCAATTCCAGGTTCGCCGCCAAGAAGAATGGCCGAGCCACGCATAAACCCACCGCCAAGAACTCTATCGAGCTCGGAAATACCAGATGGAAGCCGCGTCCCCGAGGCCGGATCGATTGCGACGATCGGAAGGGAATATGCATCGGCTCCTGCGCTGGCCTGAGCAACTCTGGTGGCCACGTTGTTCTCAACAAAGGTGTTCCATTGGCCACATTCGGGGCAACGTCCCAACCACTTGGGCTCGGTGTGTCCACAGTTCGAGCAGCGGTAGACGACGGTTTGCTTCTTCATATTCTTGTATCGTACAGAAGGCGGGCTGGCGCTTCAATCCTCCTGGTATGGCCCGGTGCGAAGGCTGGCCCTACGGTCCCTTACTGTCGGCGTCCCATTCCTTGCGCCGCAGTTTCCACAGGGCGCGGTTCCCACAGGGCGCGGCTTCAATAGGCTTCAAAAAGCTTGAATGGGGCGCGGTTCCCACAGGGCGCGGTTCCCACAGGGCGCGGCTTCGGTGTATGATTTTTGCCATGTACACGCCAACCATTATTCTAAAGCCCAAAGAAGACTTACGCATCCGCCAGGGGCACCCATGGATTTACGACAACGAAATAGCCGTTGTGGAGGGCAAGCCGGAGCCGGGCGCGGAAGTGCGCGTGCTGGACGCGCAAAAAAAGCTGCTGGGGTTCGCATTTTTTAACCCACACTCCAAGATTCGGGCGCGGATTTTTTCGCACAGCGCCGCCCGCGCGGATTTGGACTTTTTTGTGAACGCATTTAGGGTAGCGCGCACCTGGCGCGAGGGTTTTTTTGACTTGGGCACGCAGAGCGTGCGGATGGTGTATGGGGAGGCCGACGCGGTGCCGGGGCTGGTGGTGGACAGGTACGTGGGGAAGGACGAAGCGACGGGTACGCGCGGCACGTGGCTTTCGGTACAGTTTCTCACCTTGGGGGTGGAGCTGCGAAAGCAGGTAATCCTCAAAGCTTTACTCGAGGTTTTTGAGCCTGATGGCATCCTGGAGCGCTCCGATGCGCCGGTTCGGGCCTTAGAGGGCATGGAATTGTCCGAAGGTATTCTGGCCGGTACGGTTCCAGGTTCGATCCTTATCCAAGAAAATGATGCTGTCTTTGCAGTAAGACTCCTCACTGGGCAAAAAACGGGGTGGTTTTTGGACCAGCGGGCCAACCGTAGGGCTGCGGCCCACCTCGCAAGGGGCCGGCAGGTCTTGGATGTCTTCTGTAACCAGGGCGGCTTTGGGATAGCCTGTGCTTTGCAAGGAGCAAAATCTGTTCTGGCCGTCGATTCTTCAGCCGAGGCACTAGCCGCGGTGCAACGTAACGCCTTATTGAACTCGGTTTCGGATTGTGTATCGACGATGGAAGCGAATGCGTTTGACTTTCTGCGCGAACTCGAGAAGCAGGACAAAAAGTTCGACATGATCATTCTTGACCCGCCTGCCTTTGCAAAGTCGCGTGCTACCATAAAATCTGCGTGGCGGGGTTACAAGGAAATAAATGTCCGGGCCCTAAGGCTTTTGCAATCCGGCGGGGTTTTAGTTACCTGTTCCTGTTCGTTTTGGTTTGGAGATTCGCTTTTTGATTCCATGTTGGAAGAGGCAGCAACCGATTGCCACAAGCGTTTCAGGTTGGTCGACGCGAGGACGCAGGATCTGGATCACCCCATTGTTTCCGGTTATGACGAATCGCGTTATCTAAAATGTCGGATCATTGAGCTCTTGTGAGTGATTGATCTCTTCTAGATTGAGTTCTTCCGGGCTTTGGTCTGACCCGGGTTTTGAACCCGGCAGATTCTATAGATCAGAGCACGAGCGTCTTGTTTATGTTCTCAAGATAAACACCAAAAAGCCTTGATAATTGTGCCTGATCTTTGTAATTGGTCCCTGCCTTTTTGTTGAAAAACTCTATAAAGGCATTCATCTCTTCTGGCTTGCCAGAGTATAGCGCCGACGAAAAAGCAGCCCGGTAAAGGCCTTTCTCCGCCAGTTGCATCGTGGACAGTTTTCCAAATTCTTTTTTGGCTTTGCCATCGACTACTGCCAATTCGCCGTCAAAGCCGATCGTAAAGACAAAATCTTCTCTTGAAATCATGATTTACCTTT
>OFJB01000875.1_pt1 | contig 13118 bp, 13 predicted proteins | sample 1775081 | NCBI WGS metagenome assembly OFJB01 (sample SAMN08195771, study PRJEB24354) | sludge metagenome | isolation source: initial sludge from phenol fed wastewater aerobic bioreactor | place: India: Nagpur | collected 2016-06-05 | reverse complement strand
CGTGCCGCGCCGCCGTCGCGCAGCGCCTGCGCGCACACGGCGGCGTTGTTGATGAAGCAATAGCCGCCCATGAAGTCGGGCCCCGCGTGGTGGCCCGGCGGGCGCGTGGCGCAGAACACCGCGCGCTCGCCCTGGCGCAAGGCCTGCGCGGCGCTGGCCGCGGCATCGGCACCGGCCTTGGCCGCCGCCCAAGTGCCGGCCGCCATGGGGCTGCCGTTGTCCATCGAGTAAAGCCCCAGGCGCGCGACGAAGTTGGCCGGCTCCAGGTCGCTGCGCAGCGTGCGCACCGGCCACACGCTGGGAAAGGGCTGCACGCCGGCGTTGGCCGCGTCCAGCGCCAGCCATTGGTCCCAGGCGGTGCGCAAAAAGTCGAGGTAGCGCGGCGCGTGCACCTCACCCAGCAGCGGCGCGCTGTCCACCGTGGGCGGGCGCAGCGCGTGGCCGCGGGCGCGCAGGGCCTGCTCCACGTATTGGGCGCGCGTGGGGTTTTCAAAGCAGGGCACGCGCTGGCCGCGAAAGAACTCGTCCGGTGGCGCGTGCAGCGCCTGCTCGGGGGTGTGAAAGCACAGCATGGGCGGATTGTCGTCAGAGCGGCAGGCAGTGCGCGGGCACGGGTGCATAACCATGGTTGAGCGGCCCGACGCCGTGACCCGTGCGCACGGTGGCGCCCGCCTCGAGGGCCTGGCGCACGTAGTCTCGGCCGGCCTGCACGGCAGCGGCCAAGTCCAGCCCCAGCGCCAGATGCGCCGCAATGGCCGACGACAGCGTGCAGCCCGCGCCATGCAGGTTGGGCGTGGCGATGCGGGCGTCTCGCATCCACAGCGGTGCCTGGCCGGCCATGGCCAGCACGTCCGCCACCGCGTCGCCGGGCAGGTGCCCGCCCTTGAGCAGCACGGCGCGCGCGCCCTGCCCGATCAAGGCCAACGCCGCCGGCTCCAGATCGGCCACGGTGGCGATGGGTTTGCCCAACAGCAGCGCGGCTTCGTCCAGGTTGGGGGTGATGAGTTGCGCGCGTGGAAACAGCTCGCTCACCACGGCGCGCATGGCCGGCGGCTCGATCAGCGGCGCGCCGGTGGCCGAGACCATCACCGGGTCCAGCACCACCGGGGCTATCGCATGGCGGTCGATGGCGGCGGCCACGGTGCGCACGATCTCGGGCGCGTGCAACATGCCGATCTTGACCGCGTGCGCGCCGATGTCGTCCATCACCGCGTCGATCTGCGCCGCCAGAAAGTCGGCCGGTGCGGCGTGGATGGCCGTCACGCCCCGGGTGTTTTGCGCCGTCAGCGCCGTGATGGCGCTCATACCGTAGCAGCCCAGGGCGGCAAAGGTCTTCAGGTCGGCCTGGATGCCGGCGCCGCCGCCCGAGTCGGAGCCGGCGATGGTGAGCACGCGGACGTATTGCCGGGTCATCGAATTCATGGTCAAAATGGCCTTTTGCGCTTGTCCATCGCGCACAGATAGCTATTGATCGAGGAGCGACGGATGCGGCAGGTCCGGCACCGGCAGGCGCGGCCGGGCGCGCCCGGTCGCCAACGCGGCCTGCCACGCCGGCACGCTGCGCGCCGGCGTCTCGCCCAGCCCGCGCACCACGCACACGCCGGCCGCGCCGCTTGCCGCCGCCTGCTCCGCCTGCTCGATCTGCAGAATGCCGCCGATGGCCACCACCGGCACGCCGGCCATGCGCACCCACCAGGCCAGGCTGTCCAGCCCTTGCGGCTGCCAGGGCATGGCTTTGGTCAGCGTGGGCCAGACCGGACCGCAGGCCACGTACCCCGGCGCCAGCGTGCGCGCGCGGCACAGCTCCCACAGGCTGTGGCTGCTGATGCCCAGGCGCAGCCCGCTGGCCGCCAGTTCGGCGCGGCCGGCCGGGCCCAGCGCCAGCAGGTCTTCCTGGCCGAGGTGTACGGCGGGCGCGCCAAGCTCGGCCGCCAGCCGCCAGTGATCGTTGACGACCAAGGTGGCACCGGCCTGCCGGCAGTCGTCGAGCGCCTGCGCCACCGCGGCCCGCAGCGTGACGTGCCAGCCGGCAGCGGGTTGCGCCGGCGTCTTGATGCGCAGCTGCACCGTGCGCACGCCGGCCTGCACGACCTGGCGCACGCGCTCGACCTGGTCGACGATGGCGTACACGCCCAGGTCCACATTTTCAAGCGAAATCGGGCTGCAGCCCTTGTTCATCAAGCGCGACCAGCTATCGATATCGAAGCATTCGCCCCAGGACAGCAGCGGCATCCGGGCCGGCTCGATGGCAAACCCCGGGCGCGCCGCCACCGGCCCGGCGCCCTGCCCCGCCGCGTGGCCGTGCGCGATGGCGTGCGTGCTCGCCATCTTGGCCAGCACCAGCGCGTCGGCCGGCACGAAGCTCAGCGCCAGCGCGCAAGCCGCGCTGGTGGCAAAGGTGCAGCCGGTGCCGTGGGTGTGCTGTGTTGCGATGCGCGGCAGGGCCAGCCAGCCGCGGGCGTGCGGCGTGTCGATCCAGTCGAGCGACAGACCCGGTGCGTGGGCGCTGTCGCCGCCGGTGATGGCGACGGCTTGGGCGTTCAGGGCGCGCAGGCGTTGGGCGAGGTTGGGAATGGCGGCCGCGTGGGGCTCTTGATCCGCCGCGCCCCTCACCCCAGCCCTCTCCCCAGGGGGGAGAGGGTGAAATACCGGCGCGGCTGTCTTGCTCCCTCGCCCCTCCGGGGAGAGGGCTGGGGTGAGGGCCAGCGGCGCATCACCCGCCCCCACGTCGCCCACCAGCCGCCGCGCCTCGCGCTCGTTGGGCGTGACCAGCGTGGCGCGCGGCAGCAGCAGCTCGCGGTAGGCGCGCAGATCGGCGTCGTCGGCAAACGCGGCACCCGTCGTTGCGCCCAGCACCGGGTCGATCACCAGCGCCACCGGGCCGCGCGCGCGCAGCCGGTCGATCCAGCGCGCCACCACGGCCACGTTCGCGGCGCTGCCCAGCAGGCCCGTCTTGATCGCCGCCGGCGGCAGGTCATCGGCCAGCGCGGCCAGTTGCGCGTCCAGCAGCTCGGGCGCCACCGGCTCGACGCGCGTCACCGCCCGCGAGTTCTGCGCCGTGACGGCCGCCACCACCGGGCACAGGTGCACGCCAAAGGCCTGGGCCGCACGCAGGTCGGCCGCCAGGCCCGCGCCGCCGCCGCTGTCGTTGCCGGCAATGCTCCAGACGATGGGCGGTCTTGCTCCGATATCCGAAGCACCTTGCGCTTTCTGCATGGGCGTCACAGCCTTATCCGATCAAAAGCGGATTGCCCGTCACCGGCGTGGTGGCGACGGCAAAGTCCTGCCGCGCCATCACGCCGGCGCGGTGCGCGGAGCGCCCCGCCTCGATGGCTTGCCTGAAGGCGCCGGCCATGCGCACCGGGTCGGGCGACTGGCTGACGGCGCTGTTGAGCAGCACGGCGTCATAGCCCAGCTCCAGCGCCTGCGCGGCGTGGCTGGGCGCGCCGATGCCGGCGTCGACAATCAGCACCACGCCGGGCAGGCGCTCGCGCAGCAGGCGCAGCGCAAACGGGTTGACCAGGCCCTGGCCCGAGCCGATGGGCGCGCCCCAGGGCATCAGCAGCGGGCAGCCCGCGTCCAGCAGGCGCTTGCAAGTGACCAGGTCGTCGGTGCAGTAGGGAAACACCGTGAAGCCATCGCTCGCCAGTTGCCGCGCGGCCTCGACCAGCTCCAGCGGGTCGGGCTGCAGCGTGTACTCGTCGCCGACCACCTCGAGCTTGATCCAGGGCGTGTCGTACAGCTCGCGCGCCATGTGGGCCAGCTGCACCGCCTCGCGCGCCGTGGTGCAGCCGGCGGTGTTGGGCAGCAGGCGCGCGCCCTGCCCTTGCATGGCGGCGCGGATGATCTCGATGAAGCCGTTGTCGCCGCCGGCGGCCAGCTGGCGCTTGAGGCCCACGGTGACGATCTGCGCGCCCGAGGCGGCAATCGCATCGCCCAGCACCTGGGGCGAGGGATAGCCGGCCGTGCCCAGCAAGAAGCGGCTGGACAGGCGAACGTCGCCGACCTTCCAGTCGTCGAGCGCCTGCGGGTGGGGCGTGTTGAGGCTCATGTCCATGGTTCGTGTTGCCTTGCGGGCCTCGTGATTGTCGTCAACCGCCGACGATGGGCTGAAACAGCAGCACCTGGTCGCCGGCCCGCAGCACGCGATCGCCACGTGCCGCCCGCGCCACGAATTCGGCGTTGACGGCCGTGCTGACCGCCTGCGGCGCATGGCCCAGCGCCTCGACCAGCAGCGCCAGCGTGGTGCCCGCAGCCACCTCCCGCGCTTGGTCGTCCACGCGGATGGTCACGGTGGGGGATGCGGGTGATGCACTCATGCCAGCTCCCGTTCGGTGTCGATCGCGGGTGCCCAGCCGGTTTGCTGCAAGGCCTGCTCCACCAGCGCCGGCGCCAGCAGCCAGCCGTGGCGAAACAGGCCGTTGATGGCCAGCCGGCGACCGGCGCACTCGATGCGCGGGTTGTTGTCGGGCAAGGCCGGGCGCAGGTTCACGTCCAGGCGCTCGATGCGCGCCTCGGCCAGGGCAGGCAGCACGCTGTGCGCCGCTGCCATCAGCTCGACCGCGCTGCGCAGGCTGACGGGCGAGCGGTCCTCGCTCTCGATCTCGCTGGCGCCCACGATCAACTGGCGCGCCGAGCGCGGCACGATGTAGACGCGGTGGCGCGGGTGCAGCAGGCGCACCGGCCGCGTGAGGCCATGGCCGGGGCAGTCCAGCGTGATGACCTCGCCGCGCACGCCGCGCACGCCCATGGCGCTCGCATCGCGCTGGCTTGCCCCCTCTCCCGCTCGCGGGAGAGGGTTGGGGTGAGGGTGCTCCCTCCCCCGCTGGGGGAGGGTTGGGGTGGGGGCCGGCAGCGTGTGCTCAGTGGGCGCCGCCGGCCCCTCACCCCTGCCCTCTCCCCAAAGGGGCGAGGGAGCAAGAGCGCGCGCCCCCACGCCGCGCACATCGATCACCGCATCGAAGGCCAGCACCCGCCCATCGGCCAGGCGCAGCGTGCCGCCGCCCGCGCCCGCGTCGACCGCCAGCACCGGCTGGCCCCAGTGCCACTGCGTCTGCGCTGCGTCGGCGTGCAGGGCGTGCATGGTGACCACCGTGTCGATGAAACCCTCGCCCGGCAGCAGCCAGGCCTGTGCCGGACCAGCGATCGAGGGCTCCAGCGCGCGCAGGGCCGCCATGTCCAGCGCCTGCACCAGCTCGGGCGGACTGGCGCGTTGCCACTCAGGCGCCAGCGTGGCCGCGTGCAAGCGATCGAGCACGCGCTGCGCCGCCCCCGCATCGCCCCGGTGCGCCAACAGCACGCTGCCCTGCACCGACAGCCGCGGTCGCGGCGCGGGCAGCTCGGCAAGGATTTGCCGCCACAGCGCAATCGAGCGCCAGCCCAGCGCCGCCACGCCGGGCTCGGCGTTGTCCAGCTCGGCCATCGGGCTGAGCATGCCCGCCGCGGTGAAGCCGGCCGCCGTCGGCACATATCCCTGCTCGGGCGCCTGGCTGCGAAACACCGGCGCGGGGCCGGCGGCGTCGAACACCTGCACCGCGTGCCCGGCGCGCACCAGCCGCCAGGCCAGCAGGCGCCCCAGCAGGCCGGCGCCGGCAATGCCGATGTGCATGGATCTTGTCATGGAATACTATTGAATTGATAGCTATCTGCGCCCACTCATCGGGCGCAGAACGGCGTTTTGGCTTTAAATCTTGGCAATGGGAATGTAGAACTCGCCCCCTTGCTGGACGAACTCCGCCGACTTCTCGTCCATGCCGGCCTGCAGCGCCTCGGCTTCGGTCAAGCCCTTGGCGGCGGCAAATTCGCGCACCTCCTGCGTGATCTTCATCGAGCAGAACTTGGGCCCGCACATGCTGCAGAAGTGCGCCGTCTTGCTGCTGTCCTTGGGCAGGGTTTCGTCGTGAAAGTCGCGCGCGGTGTCCGGGTCCAGCCCCAGGTTGAACTGGTCTTCCCAGCGAAACTCGAAGCGCGCGTGGCTGATGGCGTCGTCGCGCGCGCGCGCTGCCGGGTGGCCCTTGGCCACGTCGGCCGCGTGGGCGGCGATCTTGTAGGCGATGATGCCCTGCTTGACGTCGTCGCGATCGGGCAGGCCGAGATGCTCCTTGGGCGTGACGTAGCACAGCATGGCCGTGCCCATCCAGCCGATCATGGCCGCGCCGATGGCTGAGGCGATGTGGTCGTAGCCCGGCGCGATGTCGATGGTGAGCGGCCCCAGGGTGTAGAACGGCGCCTCGTGGCAGTGCTTGAGCTGCTCCGTCATGTTCTCCTGGATCATGTGCATGGGCACGTGGCCGGGGCCTTCGATCATGGTCTGCACATCGTGCTTCCAGGCCACCTGCGTCAGCTCGCCCAGGGTACGCAGCTCGGCAAACTGGGCCTCGTCGTTGGCGTCGGCGGCGCAGCCGGGGCGCAGGCCGTCGCCCAGGCTGAAGCTCACGTCGTACGCCTTCATGATGTCGCAGATGTCCTCGAAGTGCGTGTAGAGGAAGCTCTCTTTGTGGTGCGCGATGCACCACTTGGCCATGATGGAACCGCCGCGGCTGACGATGCCCGTCACGCGGTCGGCGGTGAGGTGGATGAAGGGCAGGCGCACGCCGGCATGGATGGTGAAGTAGTCCACCCCCTGCTCGGCCTGCTCGATCAGCGTGTCGCGGAAGATTTCCCACGTCAGGTCCTCGGCCACGCCGCCCACTTTCTCCAGCGCTTGGTAGATCGGCACGGTGCCGATGGGCACGGGGCTGTTGCGCACGATCCAGTCGCGCGTGGTGTGGATGTTCTTGCCGGTGGACAGATCCATCACCGTGTCGGCCCCCCAGCGGATGGACCACACCAGCTTTTCCACCTCTTCCTCGATGCTGCTGGTCACGGCGCTGTTGCCGATGTTGGCGTTGATCTTCACCCGGAAGTTGCGCCCGATGATCATCGGCTCGATCTCGGGGTGGTTGATGTTGGCCGGGATGATGGCGCGCCCGCGCGCCACCTCGTCGCGCACGAACTCGGGCGTGATCTGCGCGGGAATGGTGGCGCCCATGGGGTTGCCGCGACGGCGGGCCTCGCGCCCGGCGTTGCCCAGCAGCTCGCGCGTCCACTCCAGGCGGCCGTTCTCGCGCAAGGCCACGGCTTCCATCTCGGGCGTGACGATGCCGCGACGCGCGTAGTGCAGCTGCGTGACGTTGGCGCCCGCACCAATCCCTCCTTTCGCGCGGCGCGGCTGGCGCTGCAGGCCCGCGGCCTCGGCGCGCAGCTGGGCAATGCGCTCGGCCTCGCGCCCGGCAGCGCCGCGCGCGCCGTCGTCCAGCACGTGGGCCAGGCGGCCTTCGTAGGCCTCGGTGTCGCCACGCTCGGCAATCCAGCCTGCGCGCACCGGCGCCAGCCCCTGGCGCACGTCGATCTGCGCCGCCGGGTCGGTGTAGGGCCCCGAGGTGTCGTACAGAGACACCGTGCGGCCGTTGGTGAGCCGCACGTCGCGCACCGGCGCCCGGATGTCCGGCCGGCTGCCGATGATGGCGCTCTTGGTGGACGCTGGCAGCGGCGCGCGCGTGACGGCAAGCAGTTGGTCGAGCTTTTCGGGGGCGTTCATGGGCAGGTCTCCGGTGGTTGCCTCGGGTCGTGGGCTCCGGGTCGCCTGCCGCGCCGGGCCATGGATCAGGGGCCGGGCGCCGGGTGCGCTGCTCATCCTTACGCCGGTACTAACCGGATCAAGTTGACGGGTTCGGCCGCATCGGCCATCTCAGCTCGCCTTGCGGCGGGCACCCCGGAGTGGGCGTGATGATAGCGCAGCGTGCCTTGCCGGCGTGTGTTGCAACGGGAGGCGCCAATACCCCTATCGCGCTTCACGCCCACGATCCGGCGTATCCTGAGGGCACGCTCAGTCCCGTGTGCCCAAGCCGTCGACGACGCCATGACCCAGGCCATTCCTGCCCACCACATCCGCATCAAGCGCGCCTACGAGGCGCCCGCGCCGGACGACGGCGCGCGCATCCTGATCGACCGGCTGTGGCCGCGCGGCATCAAGAAGGAAGACCTCGCGCTGACGGAGTGGGAAAAGGACCTGTCGCCCAGCACCGAGCTGCGCCAGTGGTACGGCCACGATCCGGCGCGCTGGGACGAGTTTCGCCGCCGCTACGCGGCCGAGCTGCGCCCGCACGCCGAGCGCTTTGCTGCCCTGCGCGAGCGCGCGCGCCAGGGCGTGGTCACGCTGGTTTTTTCGTCGCACGAGGAAAAGCTCAACAATGCGGCCGCCATGCGCGAATTTCTGCTGCACCCGGGCGGGCTGGACGCCGCCCACTGACCCTTCTCAATCTCGGAAGAAAGCACCATGACGCAACGACTGAACTACGCCAAAGCGGCCCCCGAGGGCTTCAAGGCCATGCTGGGACTGGAGACCTACGCCCGCAACAGCGGCCTGGAGCATGCACTGCTGGAGCTGGTCAAGACGCGCGTTTCGCAGATCAACGGCTGCGCGTTTTGCCTGGACATGCACACCAAGGACGCGCGCGCGGCCGGCGAGACCGAGCAGCGCCTGTACATGCTGGGCGCCTGGCGCGAGGCCGGCAGCATGTACACCCCGCGCGAGCGCGCCGCCCTGGGCTGGGCCGAGGCGGTCACCCGGCTGACCAACCAGGAGGTGAGCGACGAGGTCTACAACGAGGCGCGCCAGCAGTTCAGCGAGAAGGAACTGGTCGATCTGACCCTGGCCACCATCGCCATCAACGGCTGGAACCGCCTTTCGATCCCGTTTCGGGTCGAAGCCGGCACTTACCAGCCGGCGCAGCGCCGCAAGGCTTGATCAAGGAGCACCGCCATGGCCAACCGCATGTTTCCCCAGGTTGACGCCGACATCGCCCGCAAGCGGCGCGAGCTGGCGCCCAGGCAGATGGAGGCCTTTCGCGCCTTCAGCGCCGCGTGCTTTGCCGAAGGCGCGCTGCCGGCCCGGATGAAGCAGCTGATCGCCGTGGCCGTGGCGCACACCACCCAGTGCCCCTATTGCATCCGCGGCCACACCGAGGCCGCACTGAAGGCCGGCGCCAGCGAGGCCGAGATCATGGAAGCCATCTGGGTGGCGGCCGAGATGCGCGCCGGCGGCGCCTACGCCCATTCGGTGCTGGCGATCGACACCATGGCCGCGCACGCGCAGGCCCATGGCGGTTCCAGCCAGGGTGCCTGATCGCGCGGAGCCTCAGCGCCCACGCTTTTCGCCGCGCTCGCGGGCCCGCCGTGCCTGGCGGCTTTCCTGCGCGCGCGCGGCGGCCTGCTCCTTGTCGCGCCGGCGCTGCTGCCAGCGGCGCGACAGGGTGCGGCCCAGCCAGAAAGCGCCCACGCCCGTGATGCTTGCGATGGCCACGCCCAGAGTCGAAACGTCCTGGCCCCACATCACTGCACCCTCACGATGTCCTGCGGCTTGAAGCCCAGGTCCGCCGCCTTGCCCTTGCGTCCGCGCGCGGCGCGGGCGTTGTTTAGGCTGCGGATCTCCAGCGTTTCCTCGCGCGCCTTGCCACCTCGGCCCACGCCGCTGATGCGCACGCTGCGCACGTAGGCCGCGGCGCCGGCCAGGCTGTCCTTGGCCTCCAGCTCGATCAGCTTCAGGCCCCGGCCGCCCTTGTCCATGGTCTTCAGCTCGCCGATCTCGAAGCTCAGGATGCGCCCGCCGGTGGAGGCGCAGGCCACGTGTGTGGCCGCTACCGATCCGATAGCTGATGGCGCTTGTCCGGCAAGCGCTGTCGGCATGTTTTGTTCAGAATCCAGCGCCACCAGCGAGGGCCGGCATACCCGCTCGCCCTCGCCCACGCTGATGAAGGCCTTGCCCGCGCGCTGGCGCGAAAGCAGGTCGGCCACCCGCGCCAGAAAGCCGTAGCCGCCCGAGCCCGACAGCAGCAGCAGCGCACCCTCGGGTCCGGCAAAGTAGTGCAGCGGCTGGGTGCCGGCTTCCAGCTCGATCAGCGTGGTGATGGGCTGGCCGTCGCCACGCGCGCCAGGCAAGCTGGCCACCGGCACGCTGTACACGCGCCCGTTGCTGCCGAACACCAGCAGGTGGTCCACGGTGCGGCATTCAAACGTGCCGTACAGGCCATCGCCCGACTTGAAGCCAAAGCCCGCCGCGTCGTGCCCGTGGCCGGTGCGCGCGCGCACCCAGCCCTTCTCGCTGACGACCACCGTCACCGGCTCGTCCACCACCTTGACCTCGGCCACGGCCTTTTTCTCGGCCTGGATCAGCGTGCGGCGCGCGTCGCCAAACTCCTTGGCGTCCGCCTCGATCTCGCGCACCATCAGGCGGCGCAGCGTCGCCGGGCTGGCCAGCACGTCCTCCAGGCTGCCCTGCTCCTTGCGCAGATCGGCCAGTTCCTGCTCGATCTTGATCGCCTCCAGCCGCGCCAACTGGCGCAAGCGGATGTCCAGGATGTCGTCGGCCTGCCGCTCGCTCAAATTGAAGCGCGCGATCAGCGCCGCCTTGGGCTCCTCGGCCGTGCGGATGATGGCAATCACCTCGTCGATGTTGAGCAGCACCAGCTGCCGCCCTTCGAGGATGTGGATGCGCTCCAGAACCTTTTGCAGCCGGTGCTGACTGCGCCGCGTGATGGTCTGCTGGCGAAATTCGATCCACTCGGTGAGCATCTGCCGCAGCGACTTCTGCACCGGCCGTCCGTCCAGGCCGATGCCGGTCAGGTTGATGGAGCTGCTGCATTCGAGGCTGGTGTGCGCCAGCAAGGTGTTGGCCAGCTCGTCCTGGCCCACGGTGCGGCTCTTGGGCTCGAACACCAGGCGCACCGGCGCGTCCTTGCTCGACTCGTCGCGCACGCCGTCCAGCACGGCCAGGATCGTCGCCTTGAGCTGGTTCTGTTCCTGCGTCACCGCCTTCTTGCCGGTCTTGACCTTGGGGTTTGTGAGCTCCTCGATCTCTTCCAGCACCTTCTGCGACGAGGTACCCGGTGGCAACTCGGTCACCACCATCTGCCACTGCCCGCGCGCCAGGTCCTCGATCTGCCAGCGTGCGCGCACCTTCAGGCTGCCGCGCCCGCTTTCATACGCCGCGCGAATGTCGGCCGCGCCGCTGATGATCTGCCCGCCGCCCGGGTAGTCGGGGCCGGGCAGCAGCGCAAACAGCTCGTCGTCGGCCAGCTTGGGGGTCTTCACCAGCGCAACGCAGGCCTCAGCCACCTCGCGCAGGTTGTGGCTGGGGATCTCGGTGGCCAGGCCCACCGCAATGCCGCTGGCGCCGTTGAGCAGGGCAAACGGCAGGCGCGCGGGCAACTGGCGCGGCTCTTCGGTCGAGCCGTCGTAGTTGGGCACGAAATCCACCGTGCCCTGGTCGATCTCACTGAGCAGCAGGCGCGTGATCTTGGCCAGGCGCGCCTCGGTATAGCGCATCGCCGCCGCGCCATCGCCATCGCGGCTGCCGAAGTTGCCCTGCCCGTCGATCAGCGGATAGCGCTGCGAAAAATCCTGCGCCATGCGCACCAGCGCGTCGTACGCGGCCGAGTCGCCATGCGGGTGAAAACGCCCCAGCACGTCGCCCACCACGCGCGCGCTCTTCACCGGCCGCGCCGGCACGTTGCCGCCCGCGCCGCCATAACCCAGCCCCATGCGCTCCATGGCGTAGAGGATGCGCCGCTGCACCGGCTTCTGCCCATCGGCCACGTCGGGCAGCGCGCGGCCCTTGACCACGCTGAGCGCGTATTCGAGATAGGCGCGCTGGGCGTACTGGCCCAGCGCAAGTTGGTCGCCGTCGTCCTCGGGGACGAACAGGTCGGGGGTGGTCAAATCATTCATGCTTCAGAAACACAAGTGGCAAGCGTCTCATTGACAAGCGCTACAAGCCAGCAAATCCAATACGTTCACATTGCCAAATAAGCTGCTGCCGTGCAAATGCCGATACCCCGCCAAGGATGCAATGCAAGCAAGTCGGTGTCGCCGCTGACGATAGTGCCTGCCCGCGCTGCGAGCGCCAACGAAAGGAACAGCTCGTCATCCGGATCGCGGCACACGCCGTGCGCTGCAGCCAGGTCACCCGCCGCCACGGTGACAAACACCGCATGTGCACGGATCAACGCAAGGATTTCGGCGCGCCGCTCGCGCGTCGCATAGCGATCGAACTTTGGCCGCAGGAGTGTGGCCTGCAGTTCAGCAATGGATTGATCGCAGGCCACCAGTGCGCCCGCTGCCAATGCGAAATCAAGCGCCTGCCACGGAACCGAATGCGGTCGCAGCGCAGCACTGACCAAGACGTTGGTGTCCAGAACAACCCGTGCGCTCCGGCTCATGCGCGCTGCCGTTTTTGCAGTGCACGGCGCTCAGCGCGCACGGCCTTGATTTCCTGAGCGATTTCTTCGTCGGTGATCTGCGGTGCATCGGCGGCGCGCTCCGCTTCAAAAAGCCGCGCATAGTCCTCCAACGCCTGTTGCGCCTGGGTACGACGCTCTAGCGCCGCCATCAGAATCTGCATGTCGGCAGGCCCGATGACATAGCCCGCCGTGCGCCCATGGCGCGTGACGGCCACAGGTTCGCGCTGCGCCATGTCAAGCAGTTGACCAAAGCGGTTCTGCGCCTCGGCGGAAGTAACTTGCTGCATCAGGAACTCCTAGGAAGATCAGATCAATCTCCCTATTTTAGCTATTTTGTACAAATTAGCCAAATTATCGAAATCACACATCCACATCCACCGCATCCCCATGCAACTCCATCAGCTCGCGCCGGGCGGCGGCCTCGCCCTTGCCCATCAGGCGGGTCATCAGCTCTTGCGTCGGCTGCAAGCCCAGCGCGCCCAGCTGGATGGGCAAGAGGCGCCGGGTGTCGGGGTTGAGGGTGGTGTCCCACAACTGCTCGGCGTTCATCTCGCCCAGGCCCTTGAAGCGGCTCACGCTCCACTTGCCTTCGGGCACGCCGTCCTTGCGCAGCTTGTCCTGGATGGCGGCCAGCTCGGCGTCGTCCAGCGCGTAGAGCTTGGCGGCGGGCTTCTTGCCACGCGCGGGGGCATCCACACGGTAGAGCGGTGGGCGGGCGACGTAGACATGCCCGGCCTCCATCAACCTGGGGAAGTGGCGGAAAAACAGCGTCAGCAGCAGCACCTGGATGTGCGCGCCGTCCACGTCGGCGTCCGACAGGATGCAGATCTTGCCGTAGCG
>OFJB01000874.1_pt1 | contig 13123 bp, 12 predicted proteins | sample 1775081 | NCBI WGS metagenome assembly OFJB01 (sample SAMN08195771, study PRJEB24354) | sludge metagenome | isolation source: initial sludge from phenol fed wastewater aerobic bioreactor | place: India: Nagpur | collected 2016-06-05 | reverse complement strand
TGGCGGCGGCCGATGTGGGCATGGCCATGGGCAACGGGACTGATGTGGCCATGCACGCGGCGGGCATCACGCTGATGCGCGGCGACCCGATGCTGGTGGCGGCGGCACTGGATATTTCGCACCGCACGGTGATGAAGATCCGCCAGAACCTGTTCTGGGCGTTTGCATACAACGTGGCGGGCATTCCGCTGGCGGCGCTGGGCTACCTGAACCCGGTGGTGGCGGGCGCGGCCATGGCGCTCAGCTCGGTCAGCGTGATGGCGAATGCCCTCCTACTCAAGCGGTGGCGCATGTGATAAATACGTACAGCACGGTCATCGATGTCTGGCAAACTGCAACGATTTGTTGCGAATCCGTGGCCTCGGGGGAGGTGCGGTCACCGCATCGGCATAGCTATATCAAGGACGACAGATCATGAATCTCTTTTCGCTCATGCGGCAGTTCACCATACGTTTGCGCATGCTGGGCGCCATTGGCGTGGTGCTGGGCCTGCTGGGGCTGCTGGGGGGCGCGGGCATGCTGGGCATGTTCCGCATCAACGACATGAGCCAGAACTTCATGGACCACTCGTTCGCCAAGGTGAGCAGCATGGCCGAGCTGCGGGGCGAGATGGGGGCCATCCGTCAGTACGAGAAGGACATGATCATTGGCTACGAAAAGCCCGAAGCCGTGAAGGCCGCCCATGCCAAGTGGGTGGAGAGCCAAGACAAGGCCAAGAAGATTGCCAACAAGTTCCTGGAAGGCGGGGAAGACTCTGACAACGCGGTGGTGCGCAACATCGTCAAGCGCCTGGACAGCTACCGCGAGCTGTTTGCGCACGTGGCGCGCCAGTTGGAGGCGGGCGGCTACGACACCGCCACCATTGCCAACCGCATGAGCGGCAAGGCCGTGGCCGAGTTTGCCGAGGCCGACAAGCTGATGGCCGAGCTGGACTCGGTGCTGCGCGCCGAGGTGTCCAAGTCGGTGGCGCAGCAGAGCGAGGTGTCCAACCAGACCAAGTGGCTGTTTGTGCTGGCGGTGCTGATCACCGTGGTGGTGGTGGTGCCCACCACGCTGATGAACATGAACTCCATCTGCAAGCCCCTCGAAGAAGCACGCAAGATGGCCCAGGCCATTGCGGGCGGCGACCTGTCGCAGCACATTGCTGCCGAGGGCAAGGACGAAGTGGCCGACCTGCAGCGCGCGCTGCGCGACATGCAGCAAGGCCTGAGCGCATTGGTGGCGCAGGTGCGGGATGCCAGCGGCAACATCGCCACGGCCAGCCAGGAGATCGCCACGGGCAACCAGGACCTGTCGCAACGCACCGAGCAGACGGCCAGTAACGCGCAAGAAGCTGTGTCTTCGCTGTCGCAGCTCACGTCCACGGTGCAACAGACGGCGTCGTCGTCGCAGATGGCGAACCAGCTGGCCGCGTCGGCCTCGCAGATGGCCACCCACGGTGGCGGCGTGGTGCAGCAGGCCGTGGCCAGCATGCACGAGATTTCGACATCGAGCCGCAAGATCGGCGACATCATCGGCCTGATCGACTCCATTGCCTTCCAGACCAATATCCTGGCGCTGAACGCGGCCGTGGAAGCGGCCCGCGCAGGCGAGCAGGGCCGGGGCTTTGCCGTGGTGGCCAGCGAGGTGCGCAGCCTGGCGCAGCGCAGTGCGGCGGCGGCCAGCGACATCAAGGGCCTGATCCAGAGCAGCGTGACGGCCGTGGATGGCGGCGTGCGCCACGTGGAAGAAGCCGGCACAGCCATGAAGGACATCGTGAGCAGCGTGCAGCGCGTGGGCGACATCATTGGCGAGATCACCGCCGCAGCGTCCGAGCAATCGGCCGGCATTGGCCAGGTGAACAGCTCGGTGGGCGAGATCGACCGCATGACGCAGCAGAACGCGGCGCTGGTGGAAGAGTCCGCCGCCGCTGCCGAGTCGCTGCGCGAGCAGGCCGCGCGCCTGTCGCACGTGGTGCAGCAGTTCCGTCTGGCCGAATCGGCCGGTGGCTATGGCCACGGCGGCGCAGTGGCTGCCCCCTATGCAGATCAGGCGCCCCAGGCGCTGGCTGCAGGCCCTGCGCAGGCACGCCTGACGCACTGACCGCACCAGGCCTTTTGTTTCGACGAGCCCCGCTGGCCTGGTCTGCGGGGCTTTTTTGTGGGCGGTGCTGCCCGGCGGTTTATTGACCTGCGTCATGGGCGCACCGGGGAGCGCGTGGCACCCTTGGGGCCTTGTTGAACCTGGGGAGTGCGCCATGCCGTCGATCAGTCTGCGAACCATTCGCGAGGAGCATGCGTCGCTCGCAGCGGTGCTGCACTCGCTGCGCCTGATGCTGGACCAGGGCCCAGGTGACGAGCCCGCTGCGTTCTTTGACGTGATGCGGGCCATGCTGTTCTACATCGACGAGTTTCCCGAGCGGCAGCACCACCCCAAGGAGTCGCAGTGGCTGTTCCCCAAGGTGGCCGAGCGCTCACCCCAGGCGGCCGAGGCCATCGCCCAGCTGGAGCGAGACCATGCCGGCGGCGAGGCCGCGGTGCGCGAACTGCAGCACCTGCTGCTGGGCTGGGAGCTGATGGGCGATGCGCGCCGCGAGGCGTTTGCGCTGGCGCTGGAGCGCTACATCCGCTTTTACCTGGAGCACATGCGCCTGGAAGAAACCGTGGTGCTGCCCGCCGCGCAGGAGGCCCTGCAGCCGGGCGACTGGACCGCCATCGACGCGGCCTTTGCCAGCAACACCAACCCGCTGGCCCCCGGCAAGCCGCGCGATGCGGCGTATGACCGGCTGTTCACCCGCATCGTGATGCGCGCGCCGAGCCCGATCGGGCTCGGTTCACCCTCTTGAGCGGCGGCGCCGCTCGGTGGGGACTCAGGCGCTGAGCGCCGGGTAGTCCGTGTACCCCTCGGCCCCGCCGCCGTACAGCGTGGCGCGGTTCACCTCGTTGAGCGGGGCGTTGGCCTTCAGGCGCGCCACCAGGTCGGGGTTGGCGATGAAGGGGCGGCCAAAGGCCACGATGTCGGCACCGTTGGCCAGGGCGGCATCGGCCAGTTCGCGCGTGTAGGCGTTGTTGACCATCCATGCACCCTTGCCACCCGCTGCGCGGTAGGCGGCCTTGAGGGCGGCGTAATCAAACGGACGGCCTTCCACTTCGCGCGGGCCGCCGGTGGCGCCTTCGATGACGTGGATGTAGGCCAAGCCCAACGGGCCCAGGTGGCGCACCACGTGGTCGAACAGCGGCTGCGGATCGGCGTCCACGATGTCGTTGGCGGGGGTGACGGGCGACAGGCGGATGCCCGTGCGGCCGCCGCCGATTTCCTCGACGATGGCGCGGGTCACTTCCAGCAGCAGGCGCGCGCGGTTGGCGATGCTGCCGCCGTAGTCGTCGGTGCGCTGGTTGGCGCCGGTCTTGAGGAACTGGTCGATCAGGTAGCCGTTGGCTGCGTGGATTTCGACACCGTCAAAGCCCGACGCAATGGCGTTGCGTGCGGCGTGGCGGTAGTCCTGCACGATGCCGGGGATCTCTTCGGCATCAAGCGCGCGGGGCATCGAGGTGGGGGTGAATGTGGGCACGCCGTCCTTGATGAGCACGGTCTTGGTGTTGGCCTGCACGGCCGAAGGTGCGACGGGGGCGGCGTTGCCCGGCTGCAGGTCGGTGTGCGAGACACGGCCCACGTGCCACAGCTGCACCACGATCTTGCCACCGGCATCGTGCACGGCGCGGGTTACTTTCTTCCAGCCGTCCAGCTGTTCGGTGCCATAGAGGCCCGGCACATCGGCATAGCCCTGGGCTTGCGGGCTGATGGCCGTGGCCTCGGAAATGATGAGACCGGCGCTGGCGCGCTGTGCGTAGTAGGTGGCGACCAGGTCGGTGGGGATGGCCTCGGGCGAGCGGTTGCGCGTGAGCGGCGCCATGGCAATGCGGTTGGCCAGCTGGAGGTCGCCCGCGCGGGTGGGTTCAAACAAAGAGGTCATGGTGAGAAGTCCTGGAGAAAGGCGATGTGCCAAAAAAGCAGGCCTGCAGCTTAATGCTGCAGCGCAAAACGTGCAGCACACTGGCGTCAACAAGGGCTCCGGTTTTGTGTTAACCCCGTGCTGTCCCGGCGGCGCAAGCGGCGCGGGTGCGGTTGCATGAGAATGGACCGCCATGCCCTCGCCACCGCCACTCGCATCCCTTTCCATCTCTCCGTTGCGTAGCCTGTGGCTCGCCGTGGCCCTGTCGATGGGGGCCGCCATTTCTCTGGGCATCACGCGGTTTGCCTATGCCTTGTTGCTGCCGCCCATGCGCGAAGACCTGGGCTGGTCGTACACGCTGGCAGGGGGCATGAACACGGCGAATGCGCTGGGCTACTTGCTCGGTGCTCTGGCCACACCCTGGCTGTTGCGGCGCGCGGCCCCTGGCGCAGTGCTGTTGGTGGGCGCCGTGATGGCCACGGTGTTCATGGGCCTGAGCGGTTTTTTCACGCAGGCGACGCCCTTGCTGGCGCAGCGCCTGCTGGCCGGTGGGGCCAGTGCGCTGGTGTTCATTGCCGGGGGCCTGCTCGCGGCGCGGCTGGGTGCGCAGGTGCCGGGGCGCAGCGGATTGCTGCTGGGCCTGTACTACGGCGGCACGGGCTGGGGCATCAGCCTGTCGGCCTTGCTGGTGCCTGCGGTGCTGGGCGTGGCGCCTGCGCCGCATGGCTGGACCTGGGCCTGGTGGGCGCTCGCGTTGGCCTGCGTGGCGGCCACGCTGGCGCTGCTGTGGCCGGCGCGCGTGTTGAGCGGACTGGCTGCACCTGTGGCTGCTGCATCCGGGACCACACCGTCGGCTGCAGTGCCCGACCACGTGCGCTGGCGGGCCTTGGCCCCTGCGCTACTGGGTTACGGCCTGTTTGGCGTGGGCTACATCGGCTACATGACCTTTGTGGTGGCGCTGCTGCGCGAGCAGGGCCGGGGTGCGGGCGAGGTGACGCTGTTCTACGCCCTTCTGGGGCTGGCCGTGGTGCTGTCGTCGCGCATCTGGGCCGGGCTGCTGGACCGCAGCCGGGGCGGTGAGGCGCTGGCGCGCCTGAATGCGCTGCTGGGCGTGGCCACCATCCTGCCCGCCATCACGGGCGCGTGGCCGGTGGTGCTGGCGTCGGGGCTGTTGTTTGGCGGGGTGTTTTTGTCGGTGGTGGCATCGACCACGGCGCTGGTGCGGCACAACCTGCCGCAGGCGCTGTGGGCGAGCGGCATCAGCGCGTTCACCATCGTGTTTGCGGCCGGGCAGATCGTGGGGCCCACGGTGGTGGGCTGGATCGCCGACGGGCCCGGGGGCCTGGCGCGCGGGCTGGTGTTCTCGGCCTGCGCGTTGTGGGTGGGGGCGCTGGTGGCGTGGCGGCAGCGCCCCTTGTAGCCCCAGCGTTACTTCAGCAAGCCCTCGGCCTTCATGGCCGCCTGCACTGCGGGGCGGGCGCCCACGCGTTCGCGGTAGGCCGCCAGGTTGGCCAGGCCGGAGATGTCGAGCTTGGTGGGCTGCGTCCAGTTGGTCACGGTGAACAGATAGCCGTCGGCCACGGTGAACTGGTCGCCCATCAGGTACTGCTTGCCCGCAAGCTGGCTGTCCACCCACTGCAGGCGCTGCAGCAGGCGTTCGCGCACCATGGGCTTGTACTCCTCGGGGGTGGCGGGGTTGAACAGAGGGCTGAAGCCCTTGTGCAGCTCGGTGCCGATAAAGGTCAGCCACTCTTGCAGGCGGTAACGCGCCAGGGTGCCGTTGGCGGGGGCGAGCTGCTTGTCGGGCACCTGGTCGGCGATGTATTGCACGATGGCCGGACCTTCGCGCAGGCGCTCGCCGTTGTCCAGCTCCAGCACCGGCACGTAGCCCAGCGCGTTGATGGTGTAGTAGTCGGTGCCGTCTTGCAGCTTGTGGCTCTTGGTGCTGGCCAGCACGGGGGTGTAGGCCAGGCCGGCCTCTTGCAGGGCGATGTGGGGGGACAGGGAGCAGGCGCCGGGGGAGTAGTAAAGCTTCATGGATCGGTCCTTGAAAACGGTCGGGAACCGCCGATCCTATGCGCTGCGCAACTTTCTTGCTGGCCGCCTACGCTGCACCGGCCCCGGAGGCGGAAACTGGCATGGCCCAAGTCAGTGCCGCCGTGCAAGGGCTGCCCCGCCGCACGGGCGGCATCCCCTGGGGGAGGGCGCCGAAGGCGACACAGGGGGTTAGGTGTCGTATCCAGGCAGGTCGCGCTGCACCTTGCGCAGCAGCGCGGGCCAGGCAAAGGCACCGCCCAGGCCGCCGGTCTGCACGCGCATGGCCTGGGCCACGCCGCTCACGATCTGCGGGTTCACCTGCGTCAGTTCGCCGCCAGCCTGCGCGTCGATCTGGATGCGGCAGGTGTTCTCGAAGGTGTACATGGACAGGAAGGCGTCGGCGATGGTCTTGCCCACCGTCAGCAGCCCGTGGTTGCGTAGCATGAGGAAGTTGGCATCGCCCAGGTCGGCCTGCAGGCGCGGCTTTTCTTCGTCGCGGAAGGCCACGCCTTCGTACTCGTGGTACGCCAGCGAGCCCAGTACAAAGGTGCTTTGCTGGCTGATGGGCAGCACGCCGCCCTTTTGCGCGCTCACGGCCACGCCAGCGCGGGTGTGGGTGTGCAGCACGCAGCCCGCCTCGGGCCGGGCTTCATGCACGGCGCTGTGGATCACGAAGCCAGCCGGGTTCACGGGGAAGGGCGATTCGTGCAGCTTGTTGCACTGCATGTCCACCTTGATCAGGCTCGAAGCCGTGATCTCGTCGAACATGAGGCCGTAGGGGTTGATGAGGAAGTGGTGCTCACCCGCGCCCGACACCGACTCGGGCAGCTTGGCGCTGATGTGGGTGAAGACCAGGTCGCTCCAGCCGTAGAGCGCCACCAGGCGGTAGCAGGCGGCCAGATCGCAGCGCAGCTGCCATTCGCCAGGGCTGACGCTGCCCTGCAGCGAGGGGATATTGAGCATGGGTGGGTGTCTCCGGTGTTGTGGGTGGGAAGACACCACTGTAGGGCGAGGCGGTGGCCGGGTCTGTCAGGCAGGCTACACCCGTGGCCATGTGCTGGGTGTTTTATGCTTCACTATTGATAGCAATAAAGGCAATATCCACTAGCGCTACCAGCCAGTTTGACCCGATTTTTGGTGTCTGTCGCCTTTGGCAGGCTCCACGGGCCGATGTGCCTTCCACCGGTCCGTACCCCACATCTGCCAGCGCTCAGCCGGCCTGCGGGATCGGGGCGCGCATGCCCGCGTTCAGCAGGTTCCAGGCGTTGATGATGGCGATGGCAAAGCCCAGGTCGGAAATCTCGGCGTCGGAGAACAGGGCCTTCAGCTTGGCGTATTCGTCATCGCTTGCGTCGCTGTGGGGCGTGGCGGTGATGATCTCGGCCCAGCGAAACGCGGCGCGTTCGCGTTCGCTGAAGAACGGTGCTTCGCGCCAGCCGGCCACGGCGTTGAGGTGGCGCGGGTCGGCGCCGTCCTTGACGAGCGCGCTCCAGTGCATGTCCATGCAGTAGGCGCAGCCGTTGATCTGCGAAACGCGCAGGAACACCAGCTCGGCCAGCCGGGTGCCCAGCGGGCCTTTCTTGATGGTTTCTGAGACGTTGACCAGGCCCATGAAGGCCTTGGACGACAGTTGGTGGTAGGGCAGGCGGGCGCTGTGTTGCGACATGGAAATCTCCTGGGTGATGGCAAAGGGTTGTTGATGACGGTGGTGAAAGACGGCGCTGGTGCGGGGCCTTGTGGCGATGTCGCCATGTGGCTGCATTGCCGTCTTCCATACCCATCAAGACGCTGCGCCGTGCCGGGTTGTGACAGGAGGCCTGCGTTTTTTCTGCCCAGGCGCGCTTGCCGGGGCCGCCTGCGCAGCGGTTCGCGCGAGCAGCGCTGTCCCCGTGTCTTTACAGCGGTAGCGTGGCGGGGATGCCCGCCAGCTTGTCCGGGTTACGCACGGCGTAGATGGCCACGATGCGCTCGCCATCGGTCACAAACGCCTGGGCCGACTCGATGCGCCCGTCCACATAACGCAGCAGGCCCGGCTCGCCGTTGATGAGCGCCATGCGGTAGACCACCTGCGCCCCCAGGCGCCGGAACAGCGCCCAGTACAGGTTGGTGATGCGGAACGGCCCCACCAGCGGCTTGGGGAACGAGGGCACCACGCCGCCGCCATCGCCGATGAGCTGGGCGTCTTCGCTCAGCAGCGCCTCGATGGCGTGGCGGTCGCCGCTCTGGGCGGCTTTCATGAAGCGCTGCAGCAACTGGTGGTGCACCGCCTGCGGCACCTCGAAGCGGGTGCGTGCCTGCTGCACACGCTCGCTGGCGCGGTGCACCATCTGGCGGCAACTGGCCTCGGTCTTGCCCAGCTGGGCGGCGATCTCGGGGTAGTCGTAGTCGAACACCTGGCGCAGCAAAAAGGCCGCGCGCTCCTCGGGCCCCAGCCGCTCCAGCACGTACAGAAAGGCCACCGACAGCTCGCCCGCCAGCTCGGCGGCCGACTCGGGCGTGTGCGTGTCCAGCTCCACCAGCGGCTCGGGCAGCCACCAGCCCACATAGGCCTCGCGCTCGGCCTTGAGCGCGCGCAGCCGGTCAATGGACAGCCGCGTGACGATGGTCACCAGCCAGGCCTCGGCCGACTGCAGGGTGCTGGCGTCGGTGCGGCTCCAGCGCAGCCAGGCGTCCTGCAGCACATCCTCGGCATCGGCCCGCACTCCCAGCATGCGGTAGGCAATGCCAAAGAGGCGAGGGCGCAGGGTGGTGAAGGGATCGGTGGTGGTCATGGCAATGGCGGCGGTGGAGTGCTTCAGTGAAGCACAGACGGCGCATACCTGCAGTTTGTGACAGCCTCGCTTGCAACTACTATTTTGATAGCTGCTGGCGCATGTGGCACTTGCGCTTGGGGTCACTTTGGGGCTTGAAACACCTGCATTGCTTCTCGGGGCCCCGCAAGACCGGCTATGAGCGCGGGGCCGGTTGCGTGAGCGATTCCAGCTGCGACAGGTAGTGCAGGGCCTGCGCCTGGTTGCTGCCACACATCTCGGCAGAGGGCATCAGCCCTGCACACACCGCCGGGCGCTCGGGTTGGCCAAAGATGCGGCAGCGCGCATCGTCCCCCAGCTGAATGCATCGCACCCCCGCCGGCTTGCCCAGCGGCATGCCGGGGATGGGCGAGCTGATGGAGGGGGCAGTGCAGCAGGCACCGCAGCCGGGGCGGCAGTCCACGGGCGGGCCGCCTTATTGGCCGCCAGCGGGTTGCAGGCGGCTGGCGCCCCACAGCACCTGGTCCACCACGGCACGCACGCGGTCGCGGTGGGCTGGCTGGATGAGGTTGCCGTTGTCGTCAAACGCGCTGCCGGCCGAGCCCAGGGCAAACGCCTTGGGTGCGAGCCAGCATTCAGCATTGATCAGCAGGGGGGCCAGGTGGCTCTGCGAACGCAGGCCGCCCAGTGCGCCGGGCGAGGCGCTGAGCATGCCCACGACCTTGCCGCGAAAGCTCTTGCCGCCGTCCTGCCAGTCCGGGTTGCCCTTGACGGGGCTGGAGGCCCAGTCGATGGTGTTCTTCAGCAAGGCGGTGTAGCTGCCGTTGTACTCGGGCGAGCAGATGATCCAGGCCGGGTGTTGCCAGAGGATTTCCTTGAGGCGGATCACATCGGCGGGCGTGCCCTGGGCTTCAAGGTCGGCGTTGTACAGCGGGATGTTGAAGTCCGAAAGCTCCATCAGCGTGACGCTGGCCCCCGCATCGCGCGCAATGGCGGCAGTGGCGTGGGCCAGTTTGCGGTTAAAGGACTGTTGGCGGGTGCTGCCCGCGAAGATGAGAAGTTGGGTGGTCATGCGAGCCATTGGAGCACAAAGCCGGGGCAGGAATACTGCAAGCTGCCGCTCTCCGACGCGTGGGGGTGGGTGCTTGTTTCACGTGGAACATCTGCCCCAGGCAGCGGTGGCCATCCGCACTGTGGACGGTTGGTGCAGCCGCTGTGCCCAGGGCTTTGCACAAAAAGCATGCAAAGGTGGGAAAATCGCGGGTTTCCCCTTGCACCCTTGCTGCCCCGATGGGCTGGCGGTGGCGCAGCCCGCCGCCGTGCGACCCGCTCTTGTGGGGCCGTCGCAGGACGGCAGACGGTTTTGAATGTCGGGCCCACCGTGGCCCCGGAGTGTTCCCCATGTTGTACCCCCAGGAATTTGATGTGATCGTTGTCGGCGGTGGCCATGCTGGCACCGAGGCCGCGCTGGCCGCCGCGCGCATGGGCAGCAAAACGCTGCTGCTGACCCACAACATCGAGACGCTGGGGCAGATGAGCTGCAACCCCAGCATCGGCGGCATCGGCAAGGGCCACCTGGTGAAGGAAGTGGATGCGCTGGGCGGCGCCATGGCGCTGGCCACGGACGAGGGCGGCATCCAGTTCCGCATTCTCAACAGCAGCAAGGGCCCGGCTGTGCGGGCCACGCGGGCGCAGGCGGACCGGATTCTGTACAAGGCCGCCATCCGCCGCATGCTGGAGAACCAGCCCAACCTCTGGCTGTTCCAGCAGGCGGTGGACGACCTGATGGTGGAGGGCGACCGGGTGGTGGGCGCCGTGACGCAGGTGGGCATCCGCTTCCGCAGCCGCACCGTGGTGCTCACCGCAGGCACTTTCCTGGACGGCAAGATCCATGTGGGTCTGAACAACTATGCCGCCGGCCGGGCGGGGGACCCGCCCGCCGTGTCGCTGTCGGCGCGCCTGAAAGAGCTGAAGCTGCCCCAAGGGCGCCTGAAGACCGGCACGCCCCCGCGCATCGACGGGCGCAGCATTGACTTCAGCAAGTGCACCGAGCAACCCGGCGACGGCATGCCGGGCGGCGTGAACGAGGGCACGGTGCCTGTGTTCAGCTTCATGGGCAATGCGGCTATGCACCCGAAGCAAGTGCCCTGCTGGATCACCCACACCAACGAGCGCACGCACGAGATCATCCGCAGCGGCTTTGACCGCAGCCCCATGTTCACCGGCAAGATCGAGGGCGTGGGCCCGCGCTACTGCCCGAGCGTGGAAGACAAGATCAACCGCTTTGCCGACAAGGACAGCCACCAGATTTTTCTGGAGCCCGAAGGCCTGACCACGCACGAGTTCTACCCCAACGGTATCAGCACCAGCCTGCCGTTCGACATTCAGTACGACCTGGTGCGCAGCATGCCCGGGCTGGAGAACGCGCACATCCTGCGTCCTGGCTACGCCATCGAGTACGACTACTTTGACCCCCGCTCGCTCAAGAGCAGCTTTGAGACGCGGCAGATCCAAGGACTGTTCTTTGCGGGCCAGATCAATGGCACCACCGGCTACGAAGAGGCGGCAGCGCAAGGCTTGTTTGCGGGCATCAACGCCGCGCTGCAATGCCGGGGCGATGCGCCCTGGCTGCCTGGCCGTGACGAGGCCTACCTGGGCGTGCTGGTGGACGACCTGATCACCAAGGGCGTGACCGAGCCCTACCGCATGTTCACCAGCCGGGCCGAGTTCCGCCTGCAGCTGCGTGAGGACAACGCGGACATGCGCCTGACCGAAGTGGGGCGCCAGATGGGCCTGGTGGATGATGCACGCTGGGATGCCTTCAGCCGCAAACGTGATGCGGTTTCACGTGAAACAGAACGCCTCAAAGCCACCTGGGTGAACCCGCGCAACCTGCCCGCCGCCGAATCCGAGCGCGTGCTGGGCAAGAGCATCGAGCATGAATACAACCTGTTCGAACTGCTGCGCCGCCCGGATGTGGGCTATGCCAACCTGATGTCCATGGACGGTGGCAAATACGCATCTGCCGATGTTTCACGTGAAACCCTGGGCGACCTGAGCGCACCGGTGGTGGAGCAGGTGGAGATTGCGGCCAAGTACGCGGGCTACATCAACCGTCAGAAGGATGAGGTGGAACGCGCTGCGCACTTCGAGAAGCTGCGCTTGCCGCCCGACCTGGACTACATGCAGGTCACGGCCCTGAGTATCGAGGCGCGCCAGGTGCTCAGCCGCCACCGGCCCGAGACCCTGGGCCATGCCTCGCGTATCACGGGTATCACGCCCGCATCGATCTCGCTGCTGATGGTGCATTTGAAGAAGGGCGGGTTCAAGGAGTTTGCGGTGGCCCCGGCAACGCCCGCCAAGGCAGAAGGCGAAGTGGCGGCATGACGATGGCGGCGAATACCAACCACGACAACCTGCGCCAGCAACTGCAAGCTGGGGCGGACACCCTGGCGCTGGGCCTGAGCGATGCGCAGGTGGGGCTGTTGATGGACTTCTTGGCGTTGCTGCAGAAGTGGAACAAGGTCTACAACCTCACGGCCGTGCGCGACCCGCAGGAGATGATGACGCACCACCTGCTGGACAGCCTGGCCGCCGTGGCGCCGTTGCGACGACATGTGGCAGGCCTGCAGCAGGGCGGCGTAGCAGCGGTGAAGCTGCTGGATGTGGGGTCGGGCGGCGGCCTGCCCGGCGTGGTGTTTGCCATCTGCTGCCCGGACGTGGATGTGAGCTGCGTGGACACCGTGGGCAAGAAGGCAGCCTTCATCCAGCAGGCGGCGGTGGCGCTCAAGCTGCGCAACCTGCACGGCGTGCATGCGCGGGTCGAGACGCTGACCACGCCGTTCGACCTCATCAGCTGCCGTGCATTTGCGTCGTTGCCGGATTTTGTGACCTGGTCGCGTAGTGCACTGGCCGCGTCCCATGGCGTGTGGCTGGCCATGAAGGGCAAGCACCCAGAGGACGAAATCGCCGCGCTGCCTGCGGATGTGGCGATGTTTCACGTGGAACAGCTCACGGTGCCCGGTCTTGATGCCGAGCGCTGCATCGTCTGGATGAAGCCCGCCTGACGGCCTCGGCGCTACGGTGCCTACTTTTCGACAGCCAGGGCAGGGGGCTCGCGTAAACTCGGCTGCTCACCCGGGTGCATATTCCCATCGCACCCTCCCCGCGCACCAGGAGAAACCATGTTCGGCATCGCAGACTACGGCGCCTTTGTCGCTGCCATTGTGTTGTTTCTGCTCATCCCAGGTCCGGGCAATCTGGCGCTCATCACCTCCACCAGCAAGGGCGGCATCCGGGGGGGCATGGCCGCCACCGTGGGCGTGATTGCGGGTGACCAGGTGCTGATGTGGGCGGCGGTGGCCGGTGTGGCCACGCTGCTGGCCACGTACCCGGCGGCCTTCAA
>OFJB01000873.1_pt1 | contig 13139 bp, 15 predicted proteins | sample 1775081 | NCBI WGS metagenome assembly OFJB01 (sample SAMN08195771, study PRJEB24354) | sludge metagenome | isolation source: initial sludge from phenol fed wastewater aerobic bioreactor | place: India: Nagpur | collected 2016-06-05 | reverse complement strand
TACACGCGCTCGGTGCCCAGGCAGACCTGGCCGGCGTTCTCGAAGCACGAGCGGGTGACGGTGTCCACCGCCACCTGGAAGTCGCAGTCGGCGAACACCACGGCGGCGTTCTTGCCGCCGAGTTCCATCGACACCGGGCGGATGCCCTCGGCGGCGGCCTTCATGATGGCCTCGCCGGTGCGCGTCTCGCCGGTGAAGGTGATGCCGTTGACGCCGGGGTGGCGCGTAAGGAACTCGCCCGCCGAATCGGGGCCGAAGCCGTGCACCACGTTGTACACGCCCTTGGGCATGCCCACCGCGTTCATCACCTCGCCCAGCAGCGTGGCGGTGGCGGGGGTTTCCTCCGACGGCTTGACGACCACCGTGTTGCCGCAGGCCAGCGCCGGGCCGACCTTCCAGGTCATCAGCAGCAGCGGCAGGTTCCACGGGCAGACCACGGCGATCACGCCGCGCGGCACGCGCACGCCGTAGCTGAGCGCCGTCTTGCCGTCGGGCGTGCGCATGTTGAACGACTCGGTCGAGACGCTCTTGATGGTGTCGATGAAGATCTGGAAGTTGGCCGCGCCGCGCGGGATGTCGACGTGCGAGGCCAGGTGGTTGGGCTTGCCAGTGTCGGCGATCTCGGCCTGCAGGAAGTCGTCGAAACGGTCGTTGATGCCGGCGGCCAGCGCATCGAGCAGCTTGCAGCGCTCGACCACCGACATGCGGCCCCAGTCGCCCTCCAGCGCCGCCCGGGCCGCGGCCACCGCCGCATCCACCTCGGGCCGGCCGGCCTCGTACACCTTGCCGATGACGCTGTTGTCCACCGGGTTGCGGTTGTCGAAGGTCTTGCCGCTGGCGCTCTTGACGTACTCGCCGTTGATGAAGTTGAGAAACTCTTTCATGTCGTGTGCTCTTGCTGGTCAAACAATCTGTCGGGGCCGGCTACGCGTCCAGCCCCAGCGCCGCGAGGCCGGCGCGCGCGCATTCGGCGTCCTGCTCGGCGCTGCCGCCGGAGACGCCGATGCCGCCGATCAGCACGCCGCCCTCGCGGATCGGCAGGCCGCCGCCGAACACCACGTTGCGCGGACGCACCGGCATGCCCAGGCGCAGCGCCTCATCGCCCTGCAGGATGCCGGCCCACTGCGCGGTGGCGAAGCCGGCGGCGGTGTAGGCCTTGTCGATGGCGATCTCCACCGAGTGCAGGAAGGCGCCCGGCATGCGCAGGAACGCGGCCAGCACGCCCGAGCCATCGGTGACGGCCGCGTTGATGCGGATGCCCAGCTCGCCCGCCTTGGCGATGGCTGCGGCCACCGCCGCGTGCGCCGCCTCGGCGGTGATGGCGCGCTGCTCGACGCTGCGCTGCATCAGGTCACCACGCTCAGGAAGGCGTCGTTGAGCTTGCGGTCGTGGTAGAAGATGCCGCGCCCCACGTGCTCCCAGCTCCAGGTGATGGGGTGCATGTCGGGGTAGTGGTCGTAGCCGCCGCAGAAGGTCTCCAGCCGGTTGCCGCTGGGGTCGAAGAAGTAGATCGTCGTGCCCTGTGTGATGCCGTGGCGCGTGGGGCCGATGTCGATGGACACGCGGTTCACGCTCATGATGTCGGCCGCGCGCAGCACGCTTTCCCAGCTCGGCATCTGGAACGAGACATGGTGCAGCTTGTCGTCCTCGCCGTGGCGCACCATGGCAATGTCGTGCGCCTTGGCGCTGCAGGTCAGCCACACGGCCAGGTCGGTCTTGCCGTCCTCGAGCTTCACGCGCTCCACCAGGGTGAAGCCCAGCACCTCGGTGAACAGCTTGACGTTGCCGTCGATGTCGCCGCCGTAGACCAGGCAGTGGTCCATGCGGATCGGGCGGATGCCGGGGCCGTCCACCACGTCCACGTCGGGGTCGTTGTAGCCGATGCCGTTGCCCACGTCGGTCTTCTGGGCATACAGCTCGATGGTGTGGCCGGTGGGGATCTTGAAGCGCACGCGCTCGCCAGTCTCCAGCAGCTCGCCGGCGGGGATGCGCTCGGTCTTCACGCCGTAGGCCTTCAGCTTGCGGTCCAGGTCATCCAGCGTGGCCTGGTCGAGCACCTTGAAGGCAAAGAAGTCCAGCCCGGCGCGGTCGGCCTGGCGCAGCACGATGCTGTTGTGGTCGCGCTCGGCGCGGGTCTTGAAATACGCGCGGCCCTGCTTGTCGCGGCCCATGGGCACGAGGCCCATGACCTCGGTGTACCACTTCACCGATTCCTCCAGGTCCAGCACGCGGATCTGTGCGTGCCCGGGGCGCAAAACGCCTGTCATTGCCATGGTGTGTCTCCTTTGCTTGGCTTCAGGTGGGGTTGGAAAGGGATGGCGCCGCCGGCTCGGGCAGGCGGCACACGTTTTTCTTCATGGCACCGACCACGCTCACGCGCAGGTCGCTGCTGGGTTTGATACGGCACGAGAGCACGCAGCCGCTGGCCTCGTCCTCGGCGCTGACGTGGGCGCGGCTCATCACGCGCTTGGCATAGCGGCCTTCGAGCACCTGCACCTTGCACACGCCGCAGCCGCCCTGGCGGCAGCCCACGGGGATGCCCTTCTTGCCCAGGGCCTCCATACCTTCGAGCACCGAGCGCTCGTCCAGGCAGCGGTAGCTTTCGCCGGTCTCGGCAATGGTGATGGTGTAGCTCGCCATGGCCCGGATCTTCAAATTTTCTTGAACAGCGGGCTGCGCACCTGCTGCGCGTCGGCCGCCGAGAGGAACTTCTCGGTGTAGATGTCGCGCTCGAACAGGCGGCCCTGCATCAGCGTGGTGATGCAGGCGTCGATCATCAAGGGCGGGCCGCACAGGTAGGCCTTGTGGCCGCGGAAGTCGTTGCCGAAGTGCGCCTTGGCGGCCTCGTGCACGAAGCCGCGCGCGCCGCTCCAGCCGCTGCCTTCGGGCTCGCCCGACAGGGCCGGCACGTACGTGAAGTTGGCGTGCTCGGCGGCCAGATGCTCGAACTCGTCGTGGTGGTACAGCTCGTCCTGCGAGCGCGCGCCGTTGACCAGGGTGATGGGCTTGGCGCAGCCGGCGGCCAGCAAATCCAGCACCATCGAGCGCGGGCTGGACAGGCCCGAGCCGCCGGCCAGGAACAGATAGCCCAGCCCTTCCTTGTCGTGCGCCGAGGCGCGCACGAAAAAGCGCCCGTAGGGCCCCGACAGGCTCACCTTGTCGCCCGCCTTGAGATGCTGGTGCACCCAGCCGGTGCCCTTGCCGCCGGGCACGTGGCGGATGTTCAACTCGATCTCGCCGGACTGCGCCGGGGCGCTGGCGATGGAGAAGGCGCGCGCCGTGGCCTCGCCCGGGATGCGCAGGTTGATGTACTGGCCGGCCTGGAAGTCGATCGGCGCGTCCAGCTCGATCCACACGCCCTTGATGGTGGGCGTGAGGCTCTCGATGCGCGAGACGGTGCCGGCGTAGTCCTGCACGGGCAGGTTGCGCGCATCGGGCTCCTCGTCGATCTCGGCCTCGATCACCACGTCGGACTGCAGCGTGGCGCAGCAGGCCAGCGCCTTGCCTTCGTCGCGCTCGTAGTCCATCAACGCGAAATTGCTGGCCTCGCCATGCTCGATCTCGCCGTCGGCGACCTGGATCTTGCAGGTGGCGCACAGGCCGTGGCAGCACGCGTGCGGCAGGTAGATGCCGGCGCGCAGGGCGGCGTCGAGGATGGTCTGGTCTTCCTCGACCTCGATCACCTGGCCGATCGGTTCAATGGTGAGCTGGTGGCTCATGGGGTACTCGTCAACTTCAAATTCAATAGCTGATGGCGCTTTATGTGTGCGGGCTGGAGGCCTGTTTTCCTCAAAAACAGGAGCCTCCAAGGCCGGTCAGCCCCGGCGTGCGGAAACGGATCACGCTCTTGTGGCCCAGGCCATTCTCGGCCACGGTTTTGTTCATGTCGGGCTTGAAGGGCTTGCCCGAGACGAACCATTGCGTCTGGTTCCAGTCGATGCGGGCAAAGTCAGGGTGCGCGCCGAAGATGCCGGGCAGCGCGCCCTGGACCAAGTCGCCGAACTTGGTGGCGGGCGGCATGGGCACGCAGAACGGCGCGCAGAACATCTTGTGGTCCTCCCAGCCGATGTACACCAGCGGCGCGGGGAACTTGTCGACGGTGTCCTTTTGCGGAAAGTCGTAGGGGGCGGCGGATGTGACGGCCATGGTGGGGTCTCCAGTCTTGTGGGGTCTGTTGGGTGCGCCGCGCAGCCCGGCGAGCGGGCCGCGCATGGATGGCGCACCGGGGCATCAGTTGCCGGTGGCCTGGGCGCGCCAGGCTTCGAAGTTCTTCTTGTCCTGCGAGTCGGCGTAGTCCAGGTTGTCGCGGCCGAACTCCATCTTGTACCAGCGCAGCACCTCCATCAGCGGGTCGAAGTCGGGCTTGGTCGGATCGACGTCGGGCTCGAAGCAGTTGCCCTGGTAGATCTGGTGCACCGGCAGCCAGCTCTGGGCGTACTTCTCGGGCTCGTTGTCGAAGATGTGCTTGCAGCCGTCGGAGCAGAAGTGGTATTTCTGGCCGCGCCAGTCGCTCTCGCGGTAGGCGATCTTGGTGGGGTCATCCGGCTCGGTGAAGAACATCGGGATCTGGCAGGTCTGGCACAGCATGGGCAGCGTCTTGTTGTAGAAGCGCCGGCCCTCGGCCTGTTCCTTGGCGTAGTGCTCCCACACCGGGCGGTAGTACTTGTCGAAGGTGTCGGGGTACTTCTCGCTCAGCCACTTCATGTCGGCCTCGCTCGGCGCCCAGGTGTGGAAGGGGGCCGCGGCGCCGTAGTTGTAGAACACGTTCCAGGCCTGGTGGCTCAGGTGGTCCTTGTCCTTGCAGGCCTGTTCCCAGCCGGCCGGCACCTTGATGCCGTAGCGCGCCAGGTCGGCGAACAGCGCGCCGCCGTTCTGCTCGGCGTAGGTCTCCCAGGCTTCCTTCCAGCTCATCACGCGCTTGGGCAGCATGTAGTCCATCATCATGGCCACCAGCGTGAGCACGCGGTAGCCGCGCCAGAACCACTTGTCCAGCCAGGCCTGCACGATGGGCAGGTTGGCCGGGTCCTGCTCCAGGATGAACTTGATGACTTCCAGCCCCAGCGTCATGTGGCGCGCCTCGTCGGACTGGGCCGAGAAGCCGAAGGCCATGGCGCCCATGTCGCCGTTGTAGGCCGCGCCGCTGATGAAGGGCACGAACAGCAGGTTGGTGAGCACGTATTCGAACGCGAAGCCGATGGCCACGATGAACTCGAACGGCCCAGCGCTGACGGCGTCGTCGAAGAAGCTCTTGGGCACCGACAGGTACCACACGCGGTCGTGCTGGTGGCGCCAGTTCTGGAAGCCGTTGTAGTGCTTGTTGTAGTTGGACAGCGAGTGGATCTGCGTCTGCGAGTGGCGGATCTCGTCCAGGCTCTGCATCAGGCAGGCCACGCGCGGGCCGGCGCCGGGGTACTGGCGGCCGACGTGCGCAAAGCCCCGGTGCGCCATGTATTCGAGCGGGCTGACGCCGGTGAGGAACAGCTTGAGGGTGTTGATGTAGCGCGCGTCGGTCACGCCCAGGTGGCCGTTGTTCTGCGTGAAGGCGTCGATGATGGCGTAGAGCTTGCGCTCCTTCTCGGCCTGGTACTTCCAGTACGAATCCATCGTCATGCGGAACGGGTCCTCGAACTTGTCCCAGTCGTGGATCTTGATGCCCTCGTACTCCATGTACGGGAACACGTCCTTCACGGCCTGGTAGGTAGGCGTCCAGGCCAGGTCGCGCGTCATCAGGTTGTAGCGCTCTTTCAGGCCCAGCTTCTTGCTGACTTTCATATCCATGGTGTGTCTCCTAAGCTTCACTGATTCCAGGTCAGGCTGAACTCGTCGTCGGTCTCGTCGATGTTTCCCGACAGGGTGATGAGGTGGATGTGCATCTCCTGCAGGTCGAACTCGCGCCCGATCTCCTGCTCGATGCTGCTCTTGCGGATCACCAGATGGTTGGGCGCATCGATCTTGACCATGGCGGGCTGCAGATTGACGATGGCCTGCGGGTTGTCGGCGACGATGGCGTCGACGATGGCGCGCGTTTCCTCGTTTTTCTGGAAGGCGATGAATACGTTGGACATGGCGACTCTCCGGTTCAGACGGCCAGGCCGGCTTTTTGCATGCGCGCATCGACGGCGGCCACGGCGCGCTCCAGCGCTGCTGCACCCGCATCGCCCAGGGCCAGGCGCGCCACCGGCGCCAGCGCCTCCTGCACGCGGCCGCGCCAGTGGGCGTACCACCGGCTCAGCAGGGCCTGGTTGTCGGCGCTTTCCGCGGCGGCGGTCTTGACGACGGCGTCCACCCACTTGGCGGCGTCCTGCGCCCACTCGGCCTGAAAGCGCGTGAGCATGGACACCGTGGGGCCGGCCTTTTCGGACAGCGCGGCGTCCACCTCGCGGTAGGCCAGGCCGAACAGGATGCCGTCCAGCGCCACGTTCTGCGCCACGAACAGCTCGAACCAGTCCTTGACCACCCAGCTGTCTTCCACCAGACGGCGCAGGGGCTGCCAGGCGGGCGCTTCCAGCCAGGCTTGCTTGCCCGCCTCCAGCTCCCCCTGCCCGCCCAGCAGCAAACCCAGCCGCGTGAGGTATTGCGCGATGCCCAGCTGGTCCATGCCCGCGTACAGGCAGGGCTGGGTGATGGCCGTGCCGTGCCCGTAGGCGCACTCGTAGGCGCCGTTCATGTTGGCGCCCCAGGCCACGTGGCGCAGCGGCACGTAGAAGTCCAGGGCGGCGCGGCGCGCGCCGTCGTCGTAGCGCTCGGCCAGGCCGCGCTCCTCGACGAATTCGAAATCGGCCTCGGCCACCTCCTGCATGCGCGCGCGGGCCTGGGTGTAGGTGCCGTAGTAGAACTGGCGCGGATCCTTCAGCGCGTACCAGTCCTTCATCACCACCTGCGTGCGGCCGGCGTCGAACAGCTCGTGCTCCGGGTCCCAGGTGGGGCGGTAGTGGAAGTTGGCCTGGGGCTGCACGTCCATCGTCGCCTCGACGTAGCGCGAGGCCGGCTTGTCGGCGCCCTGCCGGTCGGCGATATGTTGGTAGGTCTGCCGCAGCGGGGTGATGCTGACGGTGCGCAAGTCGATCTGCATGGGTCTCGTCTCCTTTTATGAATCAACGGGTTCAGGATTCGTCGCGGAAATGCCGCTCGCGCGCCGTGCGCAGGCTCCAGTCCCACTCGTGGTCGGCGCTGCCGGCGTCGGCCTCGGGCAGCGCGCCGCGGGTCGGCGTCACGCCCTGGTCAGCGCAGAACTGCCGGAACTCGGGCCCGGGCATCACCATCTCCACGAACAGGCCCGGCTCGCCCACGGCGAACTCGAACTCGACCATGCCGCTGACGTGCTCGGTCACGATGCGGACGTAGCGCTTTTGAACATCGAAGGACGGCGGGCTGGCGGCGGTCATGCCCAGGCTGTTGCACGTGGCGTGCCAAACCCAAGTCAAAGTCGATAAATCTCGATAATTTTAGGGAAAACACCTAAACAACGCCTACGAATACAACCTCGGAACCTGGGCTTTGGAATGGATTGGTGATGGGATATTGCTTTTTTTCGTGATCTTTTGAATAATTCATGAGACGTCAAATTCATCATTTGATCAATCTGCGTGAACAGCCTCAAAAAACTTGTTTATCGATAATCAAGACATGCCGGAGCTGCCACCCCTGCCCTCTGCCGCCGACCTGCGCAGCCAGATCCAGTTCGCGTCCTCCGACGGCCGCATCTGGCTGGCCGGCCAGCGCATGCTGCTGATGCACGCTGCCTCACTGGGCACCTTGCGGCGCGAGCTGGTGCAGTCCATCGGGCCGGCGGCCACGCGCCGGCTGCTGCTGCGCGTGGGCTACGCATCGGGCGAGCGCGACGCGGCGCTGGCGCGGCAGCTGCGCACCGGCAGCGACGCGTTCGACATGTTCTCGGTCGGCCCGCAACTGCACATGCTCGAAGGCGCCGCCCAGGTCACGCCCGAGCAGCTGGAGCTGGACCCCGCCCAGGGGCGCTTTCACGGCATCTTTCGCTGGGACCACTCCTGGGAGGCGGAGGCGCACCTGCGCGACTTTGGCCCCCAGCCACAGCCCGTGTGCTGGACCATGCTGGGCTACGCCTCGGGCTACACCAGCGCCTTCATGGGCCGGCCCATGCTGTTCAAGGAAGTGGCCTGCGCCGCCTGCGGGCAGACGCATTGCCGCATCGAAGGGCGCCCCCTGCACGACTGGCCCGATGGCGAGCAGTTGATTGCCGACTACGCCCCCGAAGTGCTCAAGCTGGGCGCCCGTCCGCAGGCACCCGCATGGCCCACCCCGATGCACGCCGAGGACCAGCCCCAGACCGCCAGCGACGCGCTGGGCCAGCTCATCGGCCGCTCCGGCGCGTTTGCCGCCGCCACGCGCCTGCTGCGCAAGGCGGCGGGCACGCAGGTCACGGTGCTGCTGGCCGGGGAAACCGGCGTCGGCAAGGAGCGCTTTGCGCGCGCGCTGCACGCGCTCAGCCCGCGCGCGGCCAAGCCCTTCGTGGCCGTCAACTGCGCGGCGCTGCCGGGCGAGCTGATCGAGTCCGAGCTGTTCGGCACCGAGAAAGGCGCCTACACCGGTGCCGACGCGGCGCGCGCCGGGCGCTTCGAGCGCGCGCACGGCGGCACGCTGTTTCTGGACGAGCTGGGCGAGCTCTCGCTGCCGGCGCAGGCCAAGCTGCTGCGCGTGCTGCAGGACGGCCAGGTCGAGCGCCTGGGCTCCACGCAGGCGCGCCCGGTGGACGTGCGCCTGGTGTGCGCCACCCACGTCGATCTGATGGAGGCGGTACGCGCCGGGCGCTTTCGGCAGGATTTGTACTACCGCCTGAACGTCTACCCCATCCGCATCCCGCCGCTGCGCGAGCGCGCCGAGGACATCGAAACCTTTGCCCGGCACCTGCTGCAGCGCTTTTGCGCCCTGCACGACAAGCACGTGGCCGGCTTTACCGACCGCGCCCTGCACGCGCTGCGCACCTACGCCTGGCCCGGCAACGTGCGCGAGATGGAAAACCTGATCGAGCGCGGCGTGATCCTGTCGGACGCCGGCCAGCCCATGGATGCCGAGCACCTGTTCCCCAACAGTGCCGGCGCGCCCACCCACACGCTGGAAGCCTCGGGGCGCCTGCACGAGCCGCCGCCGGCCAGCGCGCCGTCCAAGCTGGTCGATCAGCTGCTGAGCGGCCCGCTGGCCCTGCCCGCGCTGGAGGCGCAGCTGATCGAGCAGGCCGTGGCGCGCTGCCGCGGCAACCTGGCCGCCGCCGCCCGCCTGCTGGGCCTGAGCCGTCCGCAGCTCAGCTACCGGCTCGACAAATTACGCAAAACCGCCCCCTGATCCGCCATGGCCAAACGCTCTGCCCTGCCCGCCGGCGCCGACACCGGCACCGCCAGCCGCACCCTGATCGAGCGCGCCTACGCCCAGCTGCGCGACGACATCATGAGCAGCCAGCTGCCGCCCGACGCCAAGCTGCGCGTGGAGCACCTGAAGGCACGCTACGGCGTGGGCGCCGGCACCTTGCGCGAGGCCATCACCCGGCTGGTCAGCGATGCGCTGGTGATCGCCGAAGGCCAGCGCGGCTTTCGCGTGGCCCCCATCGCCGCGGCCGACATGATGGATTTGACCCGCCTGCGCGTGCACATCGAGATCGACGCGCTGCGCCAGTCCATGCGCAGCGGCGGCAGCGCCTGGCGCGAGCAGCTGCACGCAGCCTATGCCGAGCTGTCGCAACTGGAGCAGCCGCTGCGCCCGGACCGCGCCAAGTCCTGGGAAGAGCGCAACACCGCCTTCCATGAGGCCCTGCTGGCCGGCCACGAATCGCCCTGGACGCTGCGCCTGCTGGGCACCCTGACGCGGCAAAGCGAGCGCTACCGGCGCTTTGCCATCAACCTGCCCGCCAGCCACCGCGACGTGCATGCCGAGCACCGCGAAATCTACGAAAGCGCCATCGCCGGCAACGAGTTGCGCGCCGCGCTGGCGCTGGAGGCGCACATCCGCCTGACGGCCGAGCTGGTGACGCGGGCGCTCCAGGCCACGCCCGTCGATGCCTCAAGCGTTGCTTGACGCCAGCCCCCAGCGCGCCAGCGCCTCGTCGTCGCTCACGCGCGCATCCACCCAGCGCGCGCCGTCAGGGGTGCTTTCCTTCTTCCAGAACGGCGCCTGGGTCTTCAGGTAATCCATCAGGAACTCGCAGGCCTGAAAGCTCTCGCGCCGGTTCATCGACGTGACCGCCACCAGCACGATCTGCTCGAGCGGCTGCAGCAGGCCGATGCGGTGCACCACGCGCGCGCCCAGGATGGCGAAGCGCTGCTGCGCGGCGTCGATCATGGCCTCGATGGCCTTCTCGGTCATGCCCGGGTAGTGCTCCAGCTCCATGGCGCTCACGCTGCCGGCGCCGACATCGGCATGGCGGTCGCGCACGGTGCCGACGAAGGCGCACACGGCGCCCACGCGGGCGTCCAGGGCGCGCAACTGCGCCAGCTCCTGCGCCACGTCGAAGTCGGCGGACTGAATGCGCACCCGGGCGAGGCGCGGTGTTGGGCTTTCGCTCATGCGGATGATTGTGGCACCGCCTGGCGCGGTAAGCTGCCGATCCCTTGACACCAACCAGGAATCCCTGCCATGCCACCACTCAAGCACCTGCTGCCCGCCCTCCTTCTGGGCGCCTGCGCCATCGGCCCGGCCGCCAACGCCGCCGAGCGCCTGGACAAGATCATGGACGCCAAGGTCCTGCGCGTGGGCACGCCGGGCGACTACCGTCCTTTCGCCATCAAGGACGGCACCGGCTACACCGGCCACGACATCGACACCATCGAGGCACTGGCCAAGGAGCTGGGCGCCAAGGTCGAGTACGTTCCGACCAGCTGGCCGAATTTGCTCAAGGACTTGCAGGCCAACCGGTTTGACGTGGCCGTGGGCGGCATCACGCGCAACGCCGCGCGCATGCGCGTGGCGGCCATGCTGCCGGGCTACGCGCCTTTCGGCAAGGTTGCGCTGGTGCGCGCGTCCGACAAGGACAAGTTCAAGAGCGTGCAGGACCTGAACCAGCCCGGCGTGCGCGTGATCAAGAATCCGGGCGGCACCAACGAAACCTTCGTGCTGCAAAACCTGGGTTCCGCGCAGATCGGCACGCACGACAAGAACGCCGAAATCCCGGCCCTGATTGCCGAGGGCAAGGGCGACGTGATGATCACCGAGACGTATGAAGCCCTGCACTACGCCAAGGCCGACCCGCGCCTGGCGGCCCTGTTCGTCAACGCCCCGCTCACGCCCACCAACTACCTGGGTTTCCTGCTGCCCACGGACGATGCGGACTACCTGCGCGAGATGAACTTTGCGTGGGACCTGCTGGACAAGCGCGGCACGCTCAAGGCCATCGACGACAAGTGGCTCAAGTAAACGCTTGCCCCGCCCGCTGGCGGGAGCAGGCCCAGGCCTAGCCGCCCGTCACGGGCGGGAAGAAAGCCACCTCGGCCCCCGCCGCCAAAGCCTCGCCCTCGCCCGCCATCACCTGGTCCAGCGCCATGCGCACGGCGCGCTCGGGCGCCAGCGCCTCGGCGTAGGCGCCGCCGCGCGCGGCCAGTTCGCGGCGCAGCTCGCCCAGCGTGGCGGCGCGGGTAGCCACCTCTTCGCTGCCGCGCTGCAGCGCCTCGCGCAGCGACGCGAAGTAGCGCACGGTGACGTGCAGGCTCATCCCATCAGCTCCGTCAAGGGGATGAAGCGCACCAGGTCGCCCACGGCAATGGTGCCGCCGGCCGGCTTGTCCACCAGGCCATCGGCCCAGTGCATGGAGGTGAGCACGCCCGAGCTCTGGTTGGCGAACAAATCCAGCCCGCCCTGCGCGTTACGCCGCGCGCGCAGGAACTCGCGGCGCTTGTCGGCCTTGGCGACGGCGAAGTCGGCACGCAAGGCAAAGGCCGGCGCATCCAGCCGGGTAGCGCCTTGCAGCGCCCGCACGAAGGGCCGCACCAGCAGCACGAAGGTAACGAAGCTGGACACCGGGTTGCCCGGCAGGCCGATGAAGTGCGCCGCACCGCCACCGGCCCGCTCGACGTGGCCATAGGCGAAGGGCTTGCCGGGCTTGATGGCGATCTGCCACAGGTCCAGCGCGCCCAGGCTCGTGACGGCGGGCTTGACGTGGTCTTCCTCGCCCACCGACACGCCGCCGCTGGTCAGGATCAGGTCGTGCGCCGCCGCCGCGCCGCGCAGGACATCGACCGTGGCGTCCAGGCTGTCGGGCACGATGCCCAGGTCGGTCACCTCGCAGCCCAGGCGCTGCAGCAGCGCACGCAAAAAATAGCGGTTGCTGTTGTAGATGGCGCCGGGCGGCAGGGCCTCGGGGGCCACCGTGCCGGGGGTCACCAGCTCGTCGCCGGTGGAGAAGAACGCCACCCGCAGGCGCCGGGCCACCACCACCTCGGCCAGCCCGAGGGACGCGGCGAGGCCCAGCTCGGCGGGGCGGATCTGGCGTCCGGCGGGCAGGGCCGGGAGGCCGGCGCGGAGGTCTTCACCGGCGCGGCGGACGTTTTGGCCGATACGCTGGCCGGTGGGGATCGTCACCTTGCCGTCGGCGGCGCGGGTGACTTCCTGCATCACCACGGTGTCGACGCCGGCGGGTAGGGGCGCGCCGGTCATGATGCGCACGGCCTGGCCGGCGCCCACGCTGCCGTCGAAGCCCTGGCCGGCAAAGGCGCTGCCGATGATCTCGAGCACGGTGTCGCCATCGGCGTTGAGGTCTTCACTGCGCAGGCCGTAGCCGTCCATCGCCGAGTTGTCGTGGGCGGGCACGTCGATGGGCGAGATGACCGGCTGGGCCAGCACCCGGCCGAGGGCGTCGCGCAGGATGGCCTCGGCGCCCTTGTCGTCCCCGTTGGCAAAGCGGATGCAGGCCTCTTCGAGGTCGGGGTCGTGGGCGACCTCGTCCACTTCAATGGCGTGCGACTTCGAGTTGGAGAAACCGCTGGTGGTGGTTTCCTGGTAGGCCATGCCGACCGCGATCCTGGGCGGTGGTGGCGGCTTGCGCGGCGGCGGCGGAGGTGCAGGGCCCGCAGCGACGCGCTGGGCGGTGGGTACAGGGGCTGCCGTGGGCGCGGCCGCGGTGTTCGTGCCGTTCCCGCACGCGGTGGACGACCACCAGACGACCAACGCGCGCTTCCCCG
>OFJB01000871.1_pt1 | contig 13153 bp, 14 predicted proteins | sample 1775081 | NCBI WGS metagenome assembly OFJB01 (sample SAMN08195771, study PRJEB24354) | sludge metagenome | isolation source: initial sludge from phenol fed wastewater aerobic bioreactor | place: India: Nagpur | collected 2016-06-05 | reverse complement strand
GCCAGAGACGCGGCGAAGGCGCCGAGGAAGGGCTGGTCGGAATAGGACGAGCCCTTGCTGATCACGAAGAAAGGCGCGTTCGCGGGATACAGGTCTCCGGTCTCCGGATCGAGGACTCCTCCGCCAGAATAGGCCCCCCAGGTCACCGAGACTCTGTCCACCGCGGGCGTGAGGCCATCCGGCCAAGCTATCTCGATGTCCACGCTCCCATTTCCCGAGGCGAGAGGCCGCAGGACGAAGCTGATCGATGTCGAAGCCGAGGAGATGCCGACATTCGCCCTGGTCTCCTCGAGCAGGGTCGCCCCCCCGAGCTTGGCCTCCAGCCTGAAGGTCCAGGTGCCGGTCTCGATCCTGACCTCCGCCGAAGAGAGACTCGAGAATTCCCCAAGGACCAGGAGGTCGCCGCTCTTCGATCCGGAAAGCACCCAGCTGTCCATCTCGGGTATGGCCGGAAAGATCGTCTTCGCGTCGCTGGACGCGAGGATCCTGAGGACGACCTCCCCTCCGCCCAGCCTCGGGGCGTCCAACAATAACGGACAGGAGGAGAGGAGGAGCATCGAGGCCGCCAAGGCCAGGATCCGCGGCCGGATACGCATCTTGCGGCCCTCCTTCATTCCCGCGCCGCCACGACGAACCGGCTTTGGGCGGACAGGGGCAAGCCCTCGCCCGAGGCGACGAAAACCGACAGGGCATGGACTCCGGGCAGGATCCGCTCGCCTTCGAGGTCGATGGCTATCTCCTTCCCCGAAGCGATCGCCTCGACGGCTCCGTCGAGGCGCCAGCTATATGCACAGCCCTCTGTATAACTCGGGGAGACGGAGGCGGCGAGGATCGAGTCCTGCGCCAGCTCGGCGCTCTCGAGCAGGATCGTCGGCTCCTCCTCTAGCCTGATTTCGATCCCGACCTGGAGGTTGTCCGGCGCGAGGGAGACCTCGGCCGGACAGCCGGCGAGCGGCAAGGCCAATTCGGCCAGAAGGGCGAGCGAAAGGCGCCTCCCGGCGGCGCGCGCGCGAGCCTCAGGACGCATGCCTCACTCCTTGCCCGGCTCCGGCTCGGCCTGGAACGGCCATTGGCCGGGATAGGCGTAGACGCTGCCGCGGAGACCCTGCGCGCCTGGCTCGGCGATCTCCTCGAGCCGTCGCAGGAACCGGCTGCCCCCCTCGTCCGAGGTCGCGGGCAGCAGGATTCCGATGCTCCTGTCGTCCAGCCACCCGATCTCGTCTATCGAGCGCAAGCCCGCCATGAGACTCCTGGAAATCGCGTCCTTGCGGGAATCGGTCAAGCGCGCGGCCTCGACCTCGAAGACCACGAACGCGAAACCGCCGCCGTTTCGATCCGCCCGCAGCTGCTCCTGGCGGACGAAGGCGCGGAATACCCGAGGGTCGTGGACGGTCGCCTTCCACGCCGGCCGGTCGCTTTCCTCCGCGGCGAACAACATCTTGTCCATGGCTAGCCTCCTAGGCCACCCGAAAGCCGTTCCGGCGCCGAAGCCGCCTTCCCCGGCGGCGGCGCCGCCCGCCCCTTTCGCTCCTCGTCCGGCGGCACGCGCCGGACGGGGCTCACCTGGCCCTCGCGATCTCCGCGAGCAGCGTCCAATAGGCCTTGGCCGTCTTCTCGGCGCCTAGGGCGTTGAGATGGCCGTTGTCGATCGCGTAGCCCGTGCACAGCCCCTCGCCGCCCAAGGCATGGACGACGGGATTCCCCTCTTCGTCGTGGCTCTCCAGGTCGGCGAGGTCGAAGAGCCAGCGCCCCGCCGAAGCGCAGTACGCGCGGACCTTGTCGTTGTAGGCCTGGCGCTCTGCGGGCGGCGGATCCCACACCAGCGTCTCGACGGGCATCGTCCACCAGACGAAGGTCGTGGCCGGATGAGCGGCCTCGAGCCCCTCCATGGCCGCTTTCACGGCGTCGAACAGCGCCTGGCCCGACGAGGGTATGTCGATGTAGCAGAACTTGAAGAAGGCGACGTCGGCGGCCACCGTCGCCATGCTCGCCTCGAATCCGGCTATCTTGAGCGCAGCGTCGCGGTCAAGATCGTCGTAGTCGGGATTCCCCCGGTAGTTGCTCGTCAGGTTGGCGTCGTCGTAGCGGGCGTCCGCGAGTTGGAGCTCGGCCAGGCCGTCCGCGATGTTCTGGCCCACGGAGGCGTGCTCGAAGTAGGCCAAGAGCGCCGCGGCCGCGGCGATGTCCTCGTCGCAGTACGCGGCGGGATCGAAGCGCCCGTGGTCGACGGTGAGGCCATCGCCGCGCAGGAAAGGCGCGCCTAGCTGGCACGCCGCCGCGAGCAAAAGCATCGACGCGAGCATGGAGTGAAGGGGAATAAGCCTCATGCCTCCCTCCCGATCGAAGGACGGCCGCCCGGAGGAGATCCACAGACAAGCGGTTTTGAAACTTGCCCCAGAGCTTCGCGCGTCCGGTCGCCCGACGCGCGATGACGATCTCGTATGTCCTATAGACTATTTTTTCGGTAATGTTCTGTCAAGGATCGCCCCGTCGTCTCGTGGCGGCGCGAAAGAGTGGACGGCAATTCTAGAATTCCTCGCGTTACTCTATTCCTAGGATTATCTAGATTCTTCGAGGCTCAAGATTTTTCCATCGCCTTTTGATCTCCCCTATCATTTGCATTATAGTAATGAACAGGTCGACAGAACGACGACTCCGGACAAATCGCGCCAGACTCGCCTAGCGGCGCGGATTCAACTTCTGCCTAGCACAACTCCTCTTGGTGTTCGACGCGGAGCCTTTTCGTCGTCTTGACGACGAAGCAGGGTGCGTCCGCGGCGCGGCTGACGAACGATGGCGCGCCGTCCAGGGCATCGAACCGGGCCTCTTGCTCGTTGGGAGGTGCTGAGGTGAAGTCCGAGATCCAGTCAACGGCGATCGGGCAAAAGAGCGTCGCGATCTTCGGCCTTGGCTACGTGGGCTGTGTCTGCGCCGCCTGCCTGTCCCACCAGGGCCATCGAGTCATCGGGGTCGACAGCGCCGCGGAGAAGGTCGCCCAGGTATCGGCCGGGCGGCCCACCGTCGTGGAGCCCGGACTCGCCGACCTGGTACAGGCGGGACACTCGAAGGGGCTCATATCGGCGACGGAGGACGGAGAAAGGGCGGTCCTGGACTCCGACATCGGCTTCATCTGCGTCGGCACCCCGGGGCAGGCCAACGGGCACCTGGAGCTCGGAAGCGTCTACTCGGTGGCCGGCGGCATCGGCGCGGCGCTCGCGAAGAGGAGCTCGTTCTTCACCGTCGTGATCAGGAGCACCGTCCTGCCGGGCACGAACGGGAGGGTCGCCGAGATCCTGGAAAAAGCCTCCGGAAAAAGAAACGGGCTTGACTTCGGGGTCGTGTCGAATCCGGAATTCCTCAGGGAAGGGAGCGCCATCGGCGACTATCTCCATCCGCAGGTCAGCGTCATAGGGAGCTCCTGCGAGCGCGCGGCGCGCGAGGTCGCCGAGCTGTACTCCGGCCTCGAGACCGAGGTCAAGGTCGTCGGCGTGGATACCGCCGAGATGATCAAATACGTGAGCAACACCTTCCACGCCCTCAAGGTGGCCTTCGCGAACGAGGTCGGCACGATCTGCAAGCGACTGGGCGTCGACTCCCACGAGGTCATGCGCCTGTTCTGCGAGGACAAGAGACTCAACATATCGAGCGCCTACCTCCTTCCGGGGTCCCCGTACGGCGGATCCTGCCTCCCCAAGGACCTGCGGGGACTCCTCGCGATCGCCCAGGACACCTACGCGGAGACGCCGGTCCTGAGCGGCATAGAGAAGAGCAACGCCGCGTACAAGGAGCGGATCATCGACGCCATCCAGCAGGCCGGCAAGAAGCGGATCGGCTTCGTAGGGCTCAGCTTCAAGGCCGGCACCGACGACCTGAGGAGCAGCCCGGCGGTCGAGATCATCGAGCGTCTCGTCGGAAAGGGCCACTGGGTGCTCGTCTACGACAGGAACGTTCGGCTCGCGGAGCTCATCGGAGCCAACAAGGCCGAGATAGAGAGGCGCATCCCGAAGATCAAGGACTTCATGACCGACAGCCTGGACGCGCTCCTTCGGGAGACCGACATCGTGGTCATCCTGCAAAGGGAGCCGGAGATGCTCGACCTGATCAAGCTCCATCCGGACAAGTTGTTCCTGGACTTGGCCAGGATGGATCCCGGCATGCGGAGCGGCGGCAATTACATGGGAATCGCATGGTAGGGGGGATCCGCCCCGCCGCGGAGGGCCGGGCCCGGCCAGGTCCGCCCGGGATCCGCGCCTACGACGGCGTGGTGTGCCTCGGAGGCGAGGACTGGTGGTATCACAACAGGGGACACTTCGATCTCCAGCTCATGCGCCGCTTCAGCCGGCGCATGCCGGTGCTCTACGTCAATTCGCTCGGGGCCCGCATTCCCTCGCCCCTGCGCAGCAGCTCCTTCGCGCGGCGGATCCTGAGGAAGCTCAAGAGCGCGACGAAGGGCCTGGTGGCCGTGGAGGAGAATTTCGCGGTCCTGTCGGTCGTCACGATCCCCGGCCTGAACGGCACCCGCCTCCTGACGGGTCTCCAAGCCGGAACGATCTCAGCCGCCGCCGCGCGCCTGGGCATCGGGAGGCCGCTGCTCTGGCTGGCCCTTCCCACCGCGGTGGATCTCGCGCGGAGGCTCGGCGGCGCGGGACTCGTCTACCAAAGGACCGACCGCTTCGAGGCCGAGGAGGACATCGACGCGCGGAGACTGGTCGAACTGGACCTCCGGACGAAGACGACGGCCGACCTGACCCTGTTCTCATCGCGCACCATGTTCGAGGAGGAGCGGGACCGCTGCGGAAAGGCGCTGTACCTCGACCACGGGGTCGACTGCAGGCTGTTCGCGGAGGCCGGCGACTCGCCGTCCGATCCCGGCGACATGGAGGGAATCGCGCGCCCGCGCGTCGGCTACGTTGGAGCCATGGATCCCATCACCATAGACCAGGCCCTCCTTGAGGCGCTCGTCCGCTCCATGCCGGACGTGTCCTTCGTCTTCGTCGGGCCCTCGACGCTAGGCGGCGCGTGGCGAGAGGCGGACAACGCGCATTTCCTCGGCCAGAAGGACTACGGCCTCGTGCCGTCCTACATGGCCGCCTGCGACGCGCTCATCATGCCCTGGCGCGACAACGAGTGGATCCGCGCCTGCAACCCGGTGAAGCTCAAGGAGTACCTGTGCACCGGCAGGCCCGTCGTATCGACCTACTTCCCCGAGCTCGACTCCTACGAAGGCCTGGTGCGCGTCGCCGCCTCGCCCCAGGAGTTCTCCTCCGCGATACGGGCCGCCCTGCGCGATCCGCCGGAAAAGGAGTCCTGCCGGGCGCGCATGGCGGGCGAAACCTGGGAAGCGAGGCTCGAGGCGGTCATCGCGGCCCTCGCGGAAGAAGGCATTCCGCCCGCGGACGCGGCTCCGTCGCGCGAAGCCTGGCCGGAGGCCGCGCGCCGGGGCGCTCCGGCCCGGAGAGGCCGCGGCCGCCTCAAGGAGAGCCAAAATGGATAGGCGCCGCCATGTACTCATTCTCGTGGAAAACCTCCCGGTCCCCTTCGACGCCCGGGTCTGGCAGGAATCCCTGGCGCTCAAGGCCGCGGGGTACGACGTGAGCGTGATCTGCCCCCGAGGACGAGGGGAGTATGGCGCCAGACGCCAGCGCCTGAGCGGGATCCAGATCTACAGGCACCCGCTCCCCCTGGAGGCCAGAGGCTTCTCCGCCTACGTCCTCGAATACCTGGCCGCGATCTGCTGGCAGTTCTCGCTCGCCGTGAGGATCTACAGAACCGCGCCTTTCCGGGCCATCCAGGCCTGCAATCCTCCCGACCTCTCCTATCTCGTCGCCCTGTACTTCAAGCTGTTCCACCGGGTACGCTTCGTCTTCGACCACCACGACCTCTCCCCGGAGCTCTACCAGGCGAAATTCGGCCGGAAGGACCTCGCCTACAAGGCGCTGCTCTTCCTCGAGCGACGGACCTTCGCGGCGGCCGACCGCTCGATCGCGACCAACGAGTCGTACAGGAGGATCGCGGTCTAGCGGGACCGGATGCCGCCCGACCGGATCGCCGTCGTGAGGAGCGGTCCTTCCCTGGAGCGCATGTACCCGGTGCCGCCCAATCCGGACTGGAAGCGCGGCAAGGCCTTCCTGGTGGCCTACGTCGGCGTGATCGGGAAGCAGGAGGGGCTCGAGTACCTGCTCCGGGCCGCGCGCGTGGCGCGGTACGACATGGGCGTGTCGGACATGCATGTCGTGGTCGTCGGGCGCGGGCCGGACCTGGACCGCGTCAAGGAAGTCGCCGGGGCCATCGGCGTCGCGGACATGGTCGAATTCACCGGCCGGGTCCCGGACGAGACGCTCAGGGAGATCCTCTCGTCCGCCGACGCCTGCGTGAACCCGGACGAGTACAACGAGATGAACGACAAGTCGACCATGAACAAGGTCATGGAATACATGGCGATGGGCAAGGCGATCGTGCAGTTCGACCTCCGCGAAGGGCGGGCCTCCGCGCTCGGGAGCTCCCTGTATTGCGAGCCGAACAATCCGGTGGACCTCGCCGAGAAGCTCGTGTGGCTGAAGGAGCATGAGGAAGAGCGGTCGCGGATGGGACGCCTTGGCCGCGAGCGCGTCGTCAACGAGCTGGCGTGGCGCTACGAGAGCCCCAAATACGTGGCGGTGTTCGACGGGCTGCTCGCCGCGGCGGGAGGATAGGCCAAGATGGAGCCGACACCCAGGCTGGGAGACTATTTCGACATCTACGCCAACGAGACCTTCCTCCACCCCCTAGTCCTGGCCGCCCTCGTCTTCCTGTGCCTGCTCGCTTTCGCGGCGGACCGCCGGCGGATAGCCGGGCTCCTCCTGGTCGCCCAGGCCCTGATCCCATGGGGACAGAGAGCGTCGATACTGGGGCTCGATTTCACGGTCATGCGGGTCCTGCTGTGCGCCGTTTCGCTGCGCGTCGTCATCCGCCGCGAATACGCGTCCTTCCGCGCGACCCGCCTGGACAGGATCCTCATCCTCTACGCCGTCGCCTCTTCCGCCGCGTACTACCTGCAGGCCCCGTCGGCGGCCTCCGCGGTCAACTCGATGGGAAACGCCCTGGACTCGATCGGAGCCTATTTCGTGATCAGGCTCGTCGTCCGGGACAAGGAGGACCTGCTCGCGGTCTGCTCGACCCTCATGTGGCTCAGCTTCGCCGTAGCCGTCCTTTTCGCTTTTGAATCGCGGACAGGCGACAATCCCTTCGGGTTCCTGGGCGGCGTCGCCGAGCATCCGGAGATCCGACTCGGGCGCCTGAGGGCCCAGGGGGCATACGCGCACCCGATCATCGCCGGAGCCGTCTGGGCGGCGGTGTATCCGCTCCAGGCTGGCGTCCTCGCCGTCTCGGGGAGGCGGAAGGCGCTGGCGCGCCTGTCCTCGGCCTGCTGCGCCGCGATCGTCCTGATGTCCGCGTCGAGCACCCCCCTCCTTTCGCTGTTCGCGGCGATGGCGCTCGGCGTCCTCTATTACCAGCGCGCCTCGCTGAGCGACTTCATGCTGGCCTCGCTCGCCGCCCTGGTCGCGCTGGCGGCGCTCATGGACAATCCGATCTGGTTCATCTTCACGAAGCTAGACTTGACCGGCGGTTCGACCGGGTATCACCGGTACCTCCTCATCGACCAGTTCGTCAACAACTGGAGGGATTGGGTCCTTATAGGGATCAGGGACTCCTTCCATTGGGGCTTCTCCGGCCGGATCGCCTACGTCGGCCTGGACGACGTGACGAACCAGTTCATCGCCGAAGGCATTCGCGGCGGCGTCGTCGGATTGGGATGCTTCGTCGCGGCGATCGGCGTGGCCCTCTCCTACGTCAAGGCGCGGGTCGACTCGGCCTCGCGCGAGGACGAGCGGCGGATGTACTGGAGCCTGGGGGTATCCCTGCTGACCCACGTCTGCAGCTTCTTCGGCGTCTCGTATTTCGCGCAGGTGAAGTTCTCCTGGTGGATGACCCTGGCCATTTGCGCGTCGCTCTACCGCCCCTCGCCATCGGCGGCCCCGGAGAAGGCGCCCCGCCTCCTCCTTGGTGAGAAAGCATGAGAGCGGCCTTCCTCGCCGCCCGGCTCTCGCGGATGACCCCGGCGGAAATCGGTCTCAGGCTGGCCAGGGCCGCCAGGGAGGCCGTCGAAAACCGGGCAGGCCCCCTCCTCAAGCCCGCGCCCAGCTCGACGGACCAATGGATGCCGATCGACCTCTCGGGACTGGAAGGCGACCGGGAACTCCTGAGCGCCGCCGACGCGCTCCTCGAGAACCGGCTGACGCTCTTCTCGAAAAGCCTCATCCGGCTCGGGGACGAGGTGGATTTCAGCCGCGACTACTCCACGGGCGCGACGGCCCCGAAGAACCGGGTCGGAACGCGGATCGACCATCGCGACCCTTCGCTCGTGGGCGACGTGAAATACACCTGGGAACTCAACCGGCATCTATTCCTCTTTCCCCTGGCGTACGCATGGTCGACGACGGGCAAGGCCGAGTACCTGCGCAAGATCGAGGACCTGATGGGCGCCTGGCTCAGGCAGAATCCCTATCCGATGGGCATCAACTGGTCGAGCGCCCTGGAGGCCGCCCTCCGGCTCGTCAACTGGGGCTTCTGCTGGTCATTCCTGCGCGACAGGCTGGACGGGAGGCTGGCGGCGGCCTGGCGGGAATCGATGTACCGGCACTGCCACTTCGTCTCGAGGAACCTCAGCCCGGGCTCCTCCGCCAACAACCACCTGGTCGGCGAGGCCTTGGGCCTTCTCGCCGCGGCGACGGCCCTTCCCCGTTTTCCCGAGTCGGACCGCTGGGGCGACGCGGCGCTGAAGATCCTCTCGCGAGAAGCCGAACTGCAGTTCCACCCCGACGGCATCGACAAGGAACAGTCAGTCTACTACCAGGCGACGGTCACGGACATGCTGGTCATCGCCCTGTGCCTCTGCAGACAGGCGGGCAAGGCCATTCCTCCCGGCCTGCCGCGCACCGTGGAGAGGTCCATCGCCGCCCTGGCGTCGCTCCGGTCGCCAGGCGGCCATCTCCCGAACTTCGGGGACGAGGACGGCGCCGTGACGGTCGAGCTCGGCGTCCGGCGGGTCGGCGTCTACCAATCGCTCATCAACACGGGCGCCCGCCTCTCCGGGAGGGAGGACTACCCCGTGGCGGGCCTGGACGAGGACCTGAAGACCGCGATCTACCTCAGGCTGCTCGGCGGCGAGCCGGCCGTCTTCTCCCCCGGCCCGGACTGGCCGGCTCCGACGCGGAAGCGCTTCGAGCGCGGCGGCTATTTCATCCTCGACCTCGAATCCCCGCCGGGGCTCCTCCAGAGGCTGGTCTTCGACTGCGGCGAGCTCGGCTACGGACCGCTCGCGGCGCACGGCCACGCGGACGCGCTGTCCTTCGTGTTCTCCGTAGGCGGGCAGCCCGTCTTCGTCGATCCCGGAACCTATTCCTACTATGGCCACGCGGGCCTCAGGAAGTACTTCCGCGGCACGCTGGCGCACAACACGCTGTGCCTGGACGGGACCGACCAATCGACTCCCCTCGGGAGCTTCATGTGGGGCCGGCGCGCCAGGTGCGCGCTCCTCGCCTACGGGGAGGGCCGGCGCGTGGCCGGCTCCCACGACGGCTATTCGCGCCTGCGCGATTCCGTCCGGGTGACGAGGGAGATCTCGGTGGACAGGGGCTCCGGCGATTGGCGGCTGACCGACGCCGTCCGCTGCCGCGGCGCGCACGACGTGGCGGTTTCCTTCCACCTGCACCCCGGGATCGCGGCCTCCGCGGACGGCGGATCGGTCCTTCTACGCTGGCCCGGCCGCGAGTGCGAGTTGAAGGGCCCGCCGGAGATGTCAATGTCGATCGGCCGAGGGAGCGACGGCCCGGGATGGTACAGCTCCGCCTTCGGGGAGCTCCAGGAGACAAGCGTCCTGCGGTTCTCGGCCAGGATCGACGGTTCCCGCGAATTCGCCTTCTCCTGGAAGGTGACGGCCTGAGGAAGGAGCGCAAGCGGAATGTGCGGCATTTGCGGACGCTACAATTTCAAGACCGCGTCGCCGGCCCGGGGAGAGACGGTCAAGAAGATGTCCGACTCCCTGGCCCACCGGGGCCCCGACGACGAAGGCCTCCACCTCGAAGGCCCCCTCGCGTTCGGCTTCCGCCGGCTTTCGATCATCGACCTGTCGCCGGGCGGGCACCAGCCGATGACGATCCGCGGCTCCGGGCTCTGGCTCGTGTTCAACGGGGAGATCTACAACTACCGGGAACTGCGCGCCGAGCTCGAGGGAACCGGCCATCGCTTCGAGTCGAGCTCGGACACCGAGGTCATCCTGCACGCGTACGCCGAGTGGAGGATGGGCTTCCTCGACAGGCTCAACGGGATGTTCGGACTCGCGCTGTGGGACGGGTCCGAAAGGCGGCTCGTCGTCGCGCGCGACCGTTTCGGGATCAAGGGCGTGTATTACTCGATCGACGGCGACGGCCTCGTCTTCGCTTCCGAGATGAGGGCGGTCCTCGTCGGTCTCGGAAAAAGGCCGGCCGTGGACCTGGCCGCCGTCGAGCTGTTCCTCAAGTACCGTTATACCCCCTCGCCCTACACGGCTCTCGAGGGAATCCGCAAGCTCGCGGCGGGAACCTGCCTGGTGGTCGACGAAGGCGGCGAGAGGGTCGTCCGATGGTACCGCGATGGCGCGGGACGGCCGGCGGCGAAAGGGGACGAGAGGGAGCTCGAGGAGGAGCTGACTCGTCTCTACCGGAACGCGGTCAAGAGCCACCTCGTCAGCGACGTGCCGGTCGGGACCAATCGCTGCGACCTGAGCGTCCGGTACGGCAATCCCGGCGAGGACGGCACCGAACACAGGGAGCTTTTTCGGGACCATATCGTTGCGCTCGGTACGCCTCGCTTCGCCGCGGACCATCGAATCTCCAGCCTGGACGACTTGTCGAAGGCGCCGCTGGTACACTCCAGTGGCGACGAAACCGACTGGACAACGTGGAGCGATTGGTTCGCTGCGCTTTCGCGTCCTGCCCCGAAGAGCCGTGCCTTCCATGTCAATAACTACATGATTGCGCTGCAAGCCGCGCAAGACGACGTCGGAGCAGTGCTCGGTTGGGACGGTCTCGTCGGCGGCCTCATACAGGATGGACGCCTTGTGAAGCTCGTCTCCGACAGCATTCCTTCGCCCATGGGCTTCTATCTGACGATCCATCTACGGGCTTCGGCAAACGCGAAGCTCTTCTCGAACTGGCTTGCCGGCCTCCCCGAGCCTGCATAGAAAGCCCATAGACAAGATTGATCCGTCGCGCATGACTGGCAACAATATCCATGCTGTTGCCCCGCCCGTAGCCGCCATGCGTGATGAGCGGAATGATGGTCTTGCCCGAAAGATGGTGCGCTGCGAGGTCGGAAAGGCGGGAAATATCGTCCGGTATGAGGCGATGTCGACGATCTTCGCCTTCAACGGCGGTTCGTAACCCCGATCGGATTCCTGTTTCGCTTGCTCGACCGTCTCGAAGTAGTCGGTCGGATAAGGATTCTCCGGCACGATTTCAAACAGGTCTTCGAGCAACGGCAGGATTTCCACCTCCGGCTCGCGCCAGAACATCGAATATTCGCTTTGCAGCGCTGTAACCGCCTGCACGGCGCGCGCTCGCCGGATAGCGTCCAGCCTCGGGTCTGAAAGCTCACTTTGTGGACGGTCATCGTCACACCGCGTAGTCATCCAAAAAGGAAACCGCAGAGGTTGTTACAGGTTTCGGAAATTTTGCGCCTGGCGATGATTAATCGCCTGAATCCGGTTCATCCTTTATAGCGTCGGCGAACTTGCGCATGAGCCGCACAAGGTCATCGACCTCGTGGGCATCCCACGTCTTGAAGATGGCGCGGGCGTTCCTCTCGCGCACAGCATCAACCTTGTCGGTCATGGCCTTGCCCTTCGGTGCGATCACCGCCTTATGGACTCTACGGTCGGTATCGCTTTTCTGGCGCTCCACCAGGCCGAGGCTTTCGAGTTTTCCCACCTGTCGGCTTACAGTCGTATAGTCACGGCCCACCCCGTCAGCGAGTTCCACCACGCCGATCGGCCCGCGCCGCTCGATCACGACGAGCAGGGGAAACAAGGCGCGATCAAGCGCTATGCCGGCGTCACGGACCATGTCTTCGTCGCGCTGCGGCCTGTTCATGACACTGGTAATGTCGATCATTGCGTCGTGAAGTTTGCGAATCTGATTGCTCATATGTGTATTTTGCACATTATTTCTTGACGACATGCCGTCCCTCCTATTATGTGCGTTTTACACATATTGAGGTGAGCATGACAAGAGACTTCGCAACCGACGTGCTGATCTGCGGTGCTGGCGCCGCCGGCCTCACCCTTGCGATCGACCTGGCACGGCGGGGCATTTCCTTCCGCCTGATCGAGAAGATGGACGACGCTTTTCGCGGCTCACGCGGCAAGGGGCTAGCCTGAAGATCGACAACAAGGGCAACATGTATGTGGCCCAGTGGGAGGGTGGTCGCATCCTCAAGATTTCACCCACAGGGAAATTACTGCGCGTCTTCGACGTCGCCACCGGCAGGGGCACGATGAACGTCGCCCTCGACCAGGATGGCAAGAGCTTGTACGTGGCAGTCGCCTATGATGTGAACGATCCACAGTACAAAGGCGCCATCGTGAAGATTTCCGGCGAAAAGTGAGCCCTCTGTAGATTCTGACAGAACGGGTAGCAAGCATGGTAAGATGCAGCCCGTTCCCATCAGAATTCGGAAGCCGATAAAGCCGCACGCGCCACCGAATTTCAAAAAGTCGGTGTTCATGGAGGAGGCGCCTCCCCCCTACCCGCGCCTTGGTGGCCCGACACTTCGCCCGGATCGGCGTCAAGGCCCACCGGACGGCAAGGCCTGCCTGCCGAAGCGGTGTGTGCCCGATCGCGCTCACAACACTGTCTAGACCAAACACTAGCGCCAGCAACCCCTTCACGTCCTCCCATACCCTCCGCCATACGCGGATAAGCGATTGTAAACGCTGCAAAATACGTGCGCTTATGAACGGAAACTAGCTAGCTTTATCAATCTGCATCCCCCGCCAGCTTCCATCAAAGCTGCCTCCCCACAAATCTCACATTGGAACCGGGAGAACCCCAAATTATAAATCTGCAAAAATAGCGCT
>OFJB01000870.1_pt1 | contig 13174 bp, 12 predicted proteins | sample 1775081 | NCBI WGS metagenome assembly OFJB01 (sample SAMN08195771, study PRJEB24354) | sludge metagenome | isolation source: initial sludge from phenol fed wastewater aerobic bioreactor | place: India: Nagpur | collected 2016-06-05 | reverse complement strand
AGGCTGCCACCCGCTGCTGGCGATTGCCGATGGGCTCGCGCCTCACGAAGCAATGGCGCGGCACATCGCCCTGGGGCGCCGCGGCGGACGGCGTGGCAGCAGGCGCGGCCGTCAGCGGTGCAGCAGGCACGGCGGCCTCGGCGGCGGTCGGCTCTTCGGCACGGGAGCGGAACAGGCGGGAAAACATGGGCGGGCGGCTCCTCGGATGGAGCCGTCATTTTAGACCGGGAAGCCCGGTCGCGGCAGGATCAGGCCGACGGGTGGCGGGCGGCATGCCAGAGGCTGGCCACCGCCGGCGAAAGACGCTCGATGACGACGCCGCGGCGCTCGGCGGCGACGACGCAGAGGGCCAAGCCGTCCGCATCCACGGTGGACACCTCGGAGAGGTCGATCTCAGCCACCCCCATCTTGTCCAGGGCGTGGAAGAAGTCGTTGCGCAGGGACAGGTTGAGGGCGCCGGCGATGCGCATCACCTTGCGTCCGGCCAGGGTGTGCATGGACAGCACGGAGGCGATGCCGTTGCGCAGGGAGTCCTGGATCGCCCCTTCCAGCTGGATCTCGGAAGCCGGCCCCAAGTCGAAGCGCACCCCCACCAGATCGCCCAGGCCGCGGCTGATGACGATGGGCACGGTGTCGATGCCCATGCCCTGGAGCGCGAACTCCAGGCCGAAGCGGTCGCCGATGGCCAGGGGCAGGTCGGTGCGCAGCAGGGCACCGCCGAGGGAAACGTTGTGCAGTTCCGCCCGCAGGTTCTGGCCCTGGTGCCCCACATAGGCCGGCAAGGGCTTGGCGAAACGGATGCGGACGTGGCGACGCTGTTCTTGCATGATGGGCTGGCCAGGGGACGGTGGGATTCGCGCTATTATCGCCCCAAAGCCCCTCCCCGAACGCCGAATAATGCCCATTTTCCACCGTAGCCCCTCCGCCACCGGCCGCCTGGCGCTTGCCCTGTGGCTGACCCTGCTCTGCAACCCGCTCCACACCTACGCCGCCGGGCAGATGCCGCCGGACACGGCCACTGTCCTGCCCCCCGAGGTCACCCGTGCCCTCAACGCCGCCGGCCTGCCTCCCGGCCAGTTCGCCGTCGCCGTGCAGGCGGTGGACGCTGCCGCGCCGCGCCTGCTGCATAACGCCACCCGCCCCATGAACCCGGCCTCGGTGATGAAGCTGGTGACCACCTACGCCGGGCTGGACCTGCTGGGGCCCGGCTACTTCTGGAAGACGCGCGTCTACACCAGCGGCTACGTCAAGGGCGGCGTGCTGCACGGCAACCTGCTGATCCAGGGCAGCGGCGATCCCAAGCTGGTGCGCGAGCGCCTGGCCGAGCTGATCGAGGCCATCCGCGCCAAGGGCATCACCGCCATCGACGGCGACATCGTGCTGGACCGCAGCGTGTTCAAGCTGCCGCCGCACGACCCGGCGGCCTTCGACGACGACCCGCTGCGCCCCTACAACGCCGGGCCCGACGGCCTGCTGGTCAACTTCAAGTCGCTGGTCTTTCACTTCAGCCCCGAGCCGCGGCGCAGGCAGGCGCGCGTGGAGGTGGAGCCGCCTATCGCCGGGATCGACCTGCCGGCCACGGTGCCCACCGCCGGCGGCGCCTGCGGCGACTGGAAGACGCGGCTGGCGCTGGACTTCAGCAACCCGGGCGCGCCGCGTTTCAAGGGCCGTTACCCGGCGCGCTGCGGCGCGCAGAGCTGGGCCGTGGCCTACCCCGAGCCGGACGGCTACGCCCCGCGCGTGATCGAGGCCATGTGGCGCGCCGCCGGCGGCGCCCTGAGCGGCCAGGTGCGCTGGCAGCAGCAGCCTGTGCGCGGCCAGCCGCTGGTGACGGGCCTGTCGCTGCCGCTGGGCGAGGTCGTGCACGACATCAACCTGTACTCCAACAACGTGATGGCGCAGCAGCTGTTTCTCACCCTGTCGGCCGCCGGCGACGGGCGCGGCAGCTTTGCCGAGTCCACCAACACGCTCAAGCGCTGGTGGCGCGAGCGCTTCGGCCTGCGCGCCGCGCCCGTCATCGGCAACGGCTCGGGCCTGTCGCGCGAAGGCCGCATCACCGCCGCCGCGCTGGTGGCACTGCTGCAGCAGGCCGCGGCCGGCCCGCATGCCGAGGTGTTCGAGCGTTCGCTGCCCATTGCCGGCGTCAGCGGCACCCTGCGCCGCCTGGCCGCGCGCAGCCCCGGCTCGGAGGCCATCGGCAACGCCCGCCTGAAGACCGGCAGCCTGCGCGACGTGGCGGCCATTGCCGGCTACGCCTGGGGCCGCTCGGGCCAGGTCTATGCCGTGGTCGGCCTGGTCAACGACCCCAACGCCGACGCCGCGCGGCCCGCGCTGGACCGTCTGGTGGAATGGGCGGTGCGCGACCAGTGAGCGCCCCGTCATGGCCCGATGGCGTGGTTCGGGCCGGGCTGCAGCCGCCCAAGGCCCCGCTTCGTGCACCCACATCGAAAAGCCCCCGGAACGTCGCCGTTCCGGGGGCCTCGGGTCTGACCTGACTGGTCAGCTCACGTCATGCCGAGCAGGCGCGGGAACCACAGGCTCAGCGTCGGCCAGTAGGTCACCACGCCCAAGAAGCCCAGCATGGCCAGCAGCCAGGGCCAGACGGCCACCGTCAGCTCGGTGATGCCCATCTTGGTGATGCCCGAGGCCACGTACAGGTTCAGGCCCACCGGCGGGTGGCACATGCCGACCTCCATGTTCACCACCATGATGATGCCGAAGTGCACCGGGTCGATCCCCAGCTTCATCGCCACCGGGAACAGGATGGGCGCGAAGATCAGCATGATCGACGAGGGCTCCATGAAGTTGCCCGCCAGCAGCAGGATGACGTTGACGGCCAGCAGGAAGGTGATCATGCCCAGGCCATGGCCCAGCATCCAGTCGGCCAGCGCCTGCGGGATGTTCTCGTTGGTCAGGATGAAGCTGAACAGCACCGCGTTGGTGATGATGTACAGCAGCATGGCGCTCATGTTGGCCGAGTTCAGCAGCACCTTGGGCACGTCCTTCAGGCCCATGTCCTTGTAGATGAACACCGCCACCACGAAGGCGTAGACCGCGCTCATGGCCGCCGCCTCGGTGGGCGTGAACATGCCGGTGTAGATGCCCCCCATGACCACGATGATGAGGAACAGCCCCCAGGCCGACTTGCGGAACGCCGCCCAGCGCTCGCCCCAGCTTGCCTTGGGCAGGCGCGGGTAGTCGTACTTGCGCGCGCGCCAGTACGTGACGCCGCCCAGCACGCCGGCCAGCGCCAGGCCCGGCACCACGCCGGCCATGAACAGCGCGCCCACCGAGGTGTTGGTGGCCACCGAGTACATCACCATCACGATGGACGGTGGGATCAGGATGCCCAGCGCCCCAGAGGTGGTGATGACGCCGGCGCCGAACTGCTTGGGAAAGCCCGCCTTCACCATGGCCGGCAGCAGGATGGAGCCGATGGCCACCACGGTGGCCGGGCTGGAGCCCGACACCGCGGCAAACAGCGCGCAGGCCAGCACGCCGCCCAGGCCCAGGCCGCCGTACCAGTGGCCCACCATGGAGGTGGCGAAGTTGATCATGCGCCGCGCCACGCCCCCGTGCGTGAGGAAGTTGCCCGCCAGGATGAAGAACGGGATGGCCATGATCTCGAAGCTCTCGATGCCCGTGAACAGCTTGAGCGCCACCGATTCCAGCGGCACCTGGGTGAAGGCAAACAGAAAGGTCAGGACCGTCAGGCCCAGCGAGATCGACACCGGCATGCCGGTGAGCATCAGCACCAGCAGCAAAACGAAGATGATGGCGGCGTTCATGGCTTGCTCCCACCTTCGCGGTCGGACTCGTTGGGGTGCAGGTTGTCGCGCAGGGCGTAGGGGTTGATCTCCTGCGCGGCAGCCTCCTCGACGTTTTCCTCCAGCCCGTCGACGTGGTCGTGGTCGTGGTGGGGCAGCTCGCCGGTGCGGATGAAGCCCACCAGCACCTGCAGGAACCGGAAGCACATCAGCCCCGTGCCCAGCGGAATGGCGCTGTACACGATCCAGGTGGGCCATTCGAGGTCGGGGGTGGTGGGCCCTTCGATCAGGTCCTCCACCGGCAGCCCGAACAGGCTGAACAGGCCGTGGTGCGCGCCGTTCTCCCACACGAAGTGGCCGCCCATCCAGGCCACCACGCCGGTGAACAGCGCGCCGGCGGCCAGCCCGAAGATGATGAACTTGGCCCGCACCTTCTCGTTCAGGCGGTTGATAAGCACGTCCACCCCGACGTGGATGCCCGTGCGCACGCCGTAGGCGGCGCCGAACTTGGCCATCCACACGAACATGATGATGGTCAGCTCCTGCGCCCACGACAGGTTGATGGTGAGCAGCCAGTCCTGCAGGCCGGGAATGGCCATGCCCGCCAGGTAGCGGTGCATCACGGCGACGAAGACGATGAGCGTGGCAGCGCCCATCAGGAAGGTGATGAGCCACTCTTCCAGGTGGTCCAGGATTTTCATGTGGGAAGTTCCCCCAGGTTGGGCATCGAGCGCCGAGCGCTGCGCGGCGGCCGCGCTGCGCTCAGCCCGCGAGATCCATCACAGTTTGGCCGGATCGAAGCCCGTGGCCTTGTACACGTCCTGGATGATGTCCTTGCCGATGCGGCCGGCCATCTTCTGGTGCACCGGCACCAGCGCCTTCTTCAGCGCCGCGCGCTCTTCCTTGGTGGGCGTGTAGATGGTGGTCTTGCCGCTCTTCTTCACCGCCTCCAGCGCATGGTCGTTCTCGTCCTGCGCGATCTGGTTGGCATAGGCCGTCGCCTGGCGCATGGCGTCCTCGAGCTGGCCGCGCACGTCGGCGGGCAGGCCGTCCCAGAACTTCTTGTTGACGATAACCGCGTAGCCCAGGTAGCCGTGGTTGGTCAGCGACAGGTGCTTTTGCACCTCGTTCATCTTCTGGGTGTAGAAGTTGGACGGCGGGTTCTCCGTGCCGTCCACCACGCCGGTCTGCAGCGCCTGGTAGGTTTCGCCGAACGCAATCACCTGCGGAATGCCGCCCAGTGCGCGGATTTCCTCCTCCAGCACCTTGGACGACTGAATGCGGTACTTCAGGCCCTTGTAGTCGGCCACGGTGTGCAGCGGCTTGTTGGCCGAGAAGTCCTTGAAGCCGTTGTCCCAGTACGCCAGGCCGGTGATGCCGCGCGCCTCCAGCTTCTTGAGCAGCTTGGCGCCCACCGGCCCGGTGGTGACCTTGTGCAGCTCGTCGCTGTTGTCGAAGATGAAGGGCAGGTCGAACACCTCGAACTCCTTCACGCCCAGCGGGCCGAACTTGGCCAGCGAGGGCGCCAGCATCTGCACCGAGCCGAGCTGCAGCGCCTCCATCTCCTCCTTGTCCTTGTACAGCGCGCTGTTGGCGTAGACCTCGACCTTGACCTTGCCGTGGGTCAATTCGGCCGCCTTCTTGGCAAAGAACTCGGCGGCCTTGCCCTTGGGCGTGTCCTGCGCCACCACGTGGCTGAACTTGATCACGGTCTGGGCCTGGGCGGCCAGGGTGGCTCCAAAGGCCAGCAGGCCGCAGACCAGAATTTGCTTGACGGGAAATCGCATGACAGTCTCCTTCGACGATGGTGAATGACAACGTCGCGGACTGTAGGCATTGCGCCGGGGCGGCGTAACTGTGGCGTTCCACAGCTAGGGTTATCCCCGAGCCAGCGCTGCCTGCACCCGGTCGAGCCAATGCTGGCCGATACGCCCCTGCAGGCCCTGATACACCTCCTGCGTGGCCTGGCGCAGGCGCTGGCGCTGCGTCTCGTCGATGGGGTGGATGCGCGTGGTGCCGCTGGCGCGCAGGGCGGCGAGGGCGTCGTCGTTCTCGCGCTGCGCAATGGCGTTGCCCCACTCGAGCGCCTCGTCCACCGCCTGGCGCACCAGGCGGCGGTCGGCGACGGCCAGCGCGTTCCAGAAGCGCTGGTGCACCACCACCGCATAGCCCAGGTAGCCGTGCCGCGTCAGGCTCAGGTCGGTCTGCACCTCGTTCATGTGCTGGGTCCAGAAGTTGGAGCTGGGGTTTTCCGTGCCGTCGACCACGCCGGTGGCCAGGGCCCGGCGCGTCTCGCCGAAGGCCAGCACCACGGGCCGCGCGCCCAACGCACGCATCTGGTGGGCCAGCACGCGCGAGCTTTGCACCCGCATGCGCAGGCCCGCGTAGTCCGGCAGCACCAGCAGGGGCCGGTTGGCGCTCATGTGCTTGAAGCCGTTGTCCAGGTAGCCCAGGCCCACCATGCGCTGGCGCGCCAGCAGGGCGAGCAGCTCGCTTCCGACGCTGCCCTGCGTGACGCGCCGCACCTGCGCGCGGGAGTCGAACAGGAAGGGCAGGTCGAACAGCTCGAACTCCGGAAACCCCAGCGGCCCGAACTTGGACAGCGACGGCGCCAGCATGTCCACCGCCCCGAGCTGCAGCGCCTGCATCTCGTCGGCATCGCCATACAGCAGCGAGTTGGGGTAGATCTCGACCTGGATGCGGCCCTGGCTGAGCGCGTGCAGCCGCTGCCGCAAGCGCTCCAGCGCCAAGCCCTTGGGCGTCTGCCGCGCCACCACGTGCGACAGGCGGATGGTGATTTTCGATTCGGCCCGGCCCCGCGTGGACGGCACCGGCAGCGCCGCCGCGGCCAGGGCCTGCAGGCAGCGGCGGCGGGCAACAGGGGCTGCGCACATGCTCGTTATTATCGAATGCCGCGGCCTGCCCCCATGTCCTGGACGACGCCCCAATCCTCCGACGACTTCGCCCTGCTGCACGCCAGCGGGCGCGGCCTGCCCGACCGCAACCGCCGGACCGTGCTGTGGATGATGGGGCTGGCCGTGCTGATCGTGGGCGCGGTGGTGGCGCTGGTGTGGTACCTCAACCACTTCGAGAACGAGGAGGAGGAGCGCCGCCGGGGCGCCGACGCGCAATGGCTGGAGCGCAACGTGCAGTTCCACTTCCGCCGCCTGGAAGACGACCTGGCGCAGCGCGCGCGCCAGGTCGCCATCGACGGACCCCAGGCCCTGCACGACGCCACGGACCCAGCCGACGCGCCCGACGCCGTGCCGGCCGGCCTGCTGTGGCGCGCGCCCGGCGTGGTGCTGGCACGCGCCTGGCTGGCTGGCGACGCCCCCGGCAGCGGCGACCTGGCCGCCTGGGAGCAGGACAAGGCGCTCAACCCCGAGAACCATCTGGCCCTGCAAACCCTGCAGGACATCGTGGGCAACCTGCGCCGCGCCAGCTACGCCGGGCCCATGCGCCTGGCCGACGGCAGCGTGACCGACCGCGTCTGGCTGGCCGTGCCCTACTTCGACGGGCTGCACCTGAAGGGCATCTACGTGGCGCAGCTCGCCATGCGGCAGGCGGTCGATGCCCTGCTGCCCGGCTGGTTTTTGCAGAACCAGACGGTGCGCCTGGTGGTGGATGCCGTGGGCCTGCCCGCCGGCATGCCCGCCAGCGGCCCCTACCGCACGGTGATGAACCTGCCCGGCACCGACCTGATGCTCGAGGTCGTGCCGCAGGGGCCACGCGCCTCGCCCGTGCCGCGCATCTTCTTCGTGGTGGCGCTGCTGTTCCTGCTGGGCATGCTGGCCAGCCTGGCCGCGCTGCGGCGCGACTTCGTCAAGCGCCAGCAGGTGCAGCAGCGCCTGCTGGCCGAGGTGGCGCTGCGCTCGGCCATGGAGCGCTCGGTCGCCATCGGCATGCGCGCCTGGGACTTCAAGGGCCGCATCCTGTACGTCAACCAGGCCTTCTGCGCCATGGTGGGCTACAGCGCGCAGGAGCTGCGCGGCACCAGCGCGCCCCTGCCCTACTGGCCCGCCCACCAGAGCGACGAGCTGGCCCTGCTGCACGCGCACGTCATCCACCAGGGCACCGAGGCGCAGGGCATCGAGGTGCAGTTCCAGCACCGCGACGGGCATGGCGTGGACGTGCTGATCCACGAGGCGCCGCTGCTGGCCGCCGACGGCACGCAGTTGGGCTGGATGAGCTCGGTGCTGGACATCAGCGAGCGCAAGCGTGCTCAGCAGTTGGCCGCGCTGCAGCAGGAAAGGCTCGATGCCTCGGGCCGGCTGGTGGCGGTGGGCGAGGTGGCCTCCACGCTGGCGCACGAGCTCAACCAGCCGCTGGGCGCGCTGGCCTCGTTCGCCAACGGCCTGCTCAACCGCCTGCGCGCCGGCAGCATCACGCCCGCGGAGGTGCAGCCGGTGGTGCAGCGCATGGCCCAGCTGGCCGAGCGTGCCGGTGGCGTGATCCAGCGCGTCAACGCCTTCGCGCGCCGGCGCGAGCTGACGCTCTCGCGCGTGGACCTGGCGGCGCTGGTACGCCGCGCCGTGGCCGCCGCGCAGGAGGCGCGCAGCGTCCCGGTCACGCTCGACCTGCCGGCGCAGCCGGTGTGGGTGCAGGGCGACGCGCTGCTGCTGGAGCACCTGGTCCACAACCTGTGCGGCAATGCGCTGGACTGGGCCGGGCTGGGCCCGCGCGAGCCGCGGGTGCGGGTGCGGCTGGACACCCCCGCCGGCACCGAAAACCAGGTGCGCCTGAGCGTCGCCGACAGCGGGCCCGGCGTGCCCGAGCACGCCCAGGCGCGCATCTTCGACGCCTTCTTCAGCACCAAGGACGGCGGCATGGGCATGGGCCTGGCCATCTGCCGCTCCATCGCCGAGGCGCACCACGGCCGCATCGGCGTGGAGCAGGACGCGGGGCTGGGCGGTGCCCAATTCACCGTCGAGCTGCCCTTGACACCGCCACCCGCCGCCACCGACCCGGGAGACCCGCCATGACCGCGCCGCTGCAAACCGTGGACATCCACATCGTGGACGACGACGCCGACGTGCGCGACGGCCTGGCCTGGCTGTTCGACTCGCGCGGCTATCAGCCGCGCGCCTGGGCCAGCGGCACGGCACTGCTGGAGGCCGCGCGTGCCCTGCAGGGCCGCTGGGGCGAGGCCGTGGTGCTGCTGGACATGCGCATGGAGCCGCTGTCGGGGCCCCTCACCTTCGAGCGGCTCAAGGCCCTGGGCTGCCCCTGGCCGGTGCTGTTTCTCACCGGCCACGGCGACGTGGGCAGCGCGGTCGAGGCGGTGAAGAACGGCGCCTGGGACTTCCTGGAAAAGCCGTTCCAGGACAACGTGCTGGTCGACCGCGTGGAGCAGGCCATGCAGGCCGTGCTGGCGCGCACCGACGCCCAGCGCGAGCTGCAGCGCCTGCGCCAGGCCCTGGCCAGCCTGAGCCCGCGCGAGCGCGAGGTGCTGGACGAGCTGATCCGCGGCCACTACAACAAGAACATCGCCGAGCACCTGGGCATCACGGCGCGCACGGTAGAGTTTCACCGCGCCAACATCTTCGAGAAGATGGGGGTGGAGTCGGCCGTCGAGCTGGCGCACCAGATCGGGCGGCTGGCCTCCGTGGACGGCGGCCAGCCCTCCTGATGCGGGGCCACGCCCAGGTTTCTATATTTTTTGTAGCAAGTTGGCCAGTTCCACCGCCGACTTGACGTCCATTTTCTCGAACACGCGGGCACGGTGCACCTCCACCGTGCGCACGCTGATGCCCAACTCGTCGGCAATGCGCTTGTTGGCCAGGCCGCCGGCCACGCGCTCCATCACGGCGCGCTCCCGCTCGGTCAGCTCGCCGACGCGCGCCCGCACCTCCTGCCGGGCGGCACGCTGCGCCAGACGCTGGCGCGACAAGGCCAGCGCCTGCTCCACGCGGTCGACCAGCGCGTTGTCGGAAAAAGGCTTCTCGCAAAAATCGAAGGCCCCGCGCTTGACGGTGTCCACCGCGGTCGGCACGTCGGCGTGGCCGGTCAGGAAGATCACCGGCCACAGCTCGGGCACGCCGCGCGCCAGCAGGCGCTCGAACAGCGTCAGGCCGCTGGTCACCGGCATGCGCACGTCCAGCAGGATGCAGCCGGGCGTGCTCGGCTCGGCCGCGCCCAGCGCCTGCTCGAACGCCGCGGCGCTGTCATGGCCCTGCGCCAGCAGGCGGCGCGTGCGCAGCAGCCAGGCCATGGCCTCGCGCACGCTGGGGTCGTCGTCGATGATGTGGACGATGGCGGGGTTCATCCTTGGGATTCTAGAAAGCCGGCTGGCGCATCGCGCATGACAAAATGACCGCCCGGCTGCGCCGGGCATGACGAAATGACCAAGACGCCTTGGTCATCGACGCGAAGCGAGGTCATTGAGCGCAGCGAAGTCATTGGTCATTCATCCAACACTCACAGGTCCATCATGGCATCCACTTCTCCCATCCGCATCGGCATCGTCGGGCACGGCAACCTCGGGCGCGGCGTCGAAGCCGCCATGGCGCACAACCCCGATATGCGCGTGGCCGGCATCTACACCCGGCGCGACCCCGCTGGCGTCAAGCCCCTGATGGCCGGCACGCCGGTGCACGGCATGGCCGCGCTGACGGGCCACGCCGGCCAGCTCGACGTGCTGATCCTGTGCGGCGGCTCCAAGGACGATCTGCCCCAGCAGTCGCCCGAGCTGGCGGCGCGCTTTTGCATCGTCGACAGCTTCGACACCCACGCCCGCATCCCCGAGCACTTTGCCGCCGTCGATGCCGCGGCGCGCGCCGGCCAGACCACGGCGCTGATCTCGGCCGGCTGGGACCCGGGCCTGTTCTCGATCAACCGCGTCTATGCCGAGGCCCTGCTGCCCGACGGCGAGACCTACACCTTCTGGGGCAAGGGCGTGAGCCAGGGCCACTCCGACGCGCTGCGCCGCGTACCCGGCGTGGCCGGCGCCGTGCAGTACACGGTGCCGGTCGAGGCCGCCATGCAGCAGGTGCGCAGCGGCACGCGCCCGCAGCTGAGCACGCGCCAGAAGCACACGCGCGAGTGCTACGTGGTGCTCAAGGACGGCGCCGACCCCGAGGCGGTGCGCCAAGCCATCGTCGGCATGCCGCACTACTTCGACGAGTACGACACCAGCGTGCACTTCGTCAGCGCCGAGGTGCTGGCGCGCGAGCACGGCCGCATTCCGCACGGCGGCTTCGTCATCCGCAGCGGCAACACCACGGCGGCGCACAAGCACGTCGTCGAATACCGCCTGCAGCTGGACAGCAACCCCGAGTTCACCTCCAGCGTGCTGGTGGCCTATGCGCGCGCCGTGCACCGCCTGCACCAGCAAGGCCGCTTCGGCGCGCTGACGGTGTTCGACGTCGCCCCCGGCCTGCTGTCGCCCAAGAGCGCCGAAGAACTGCGCTGCAGCGATCTGTAAAGGCAGCCCCGTCATGCCAAGCGCCCAGGATCCCTGGGACTTGGAGCGCTTCGTGCAAGCGCAGCAGCGCCACTATGCCGACGCGCTGGCCGAGTTGCGCGCCGGCCGCAAACGCACGCACTGGAGCTGGTACGTGCTGCCCCAACTGGCCGGCCTGGGCCGCAGCGACCTGTCGCGGCGCTACGCCATCTCGGGCCTGAACGAGGCGCGCGCCTATCTGGCGCATCCCCTGCTGGGCCCGCGCTTGCACGAGTGCGTGGCGGCGCTGAACCGACACCCGGGCCAGAGCGCCACCGACATCCTGGGCTCGATCGACGCGCTCAAGCTGCACTCCTGCCTGAGCCTGTTCCTTCAGGCCGCGCCCGGCGGCGAGCCCTTCCAGAGCGCCATCGACCGCTTCTTCGGCGGCACGCTGGATGCGGCGACACTGCGCTTGCTCGCCGTCCCACCGGCGACGCGCTGACCGGCAAACGCGAAGCACTGCACGGATCGGCCGTCGCGCGTACAATTGCATAGTCATACTATGTAGTTGTACGCTTCGCGATGCCCACACCACATCCTGACGCCTCGGTCGGCGCCGAGTTGCTCGACGTCATCGTGCGACTCAACCGCTGGGTGACGCACCACAGCGACTGGACGCTGCCGGTGGCCCAGATGCGCGTGCTGTCGCAGATCGACGAATGGGGCAAGGCGCGCACCAGCGACCTGGCCCGTGCCGAGCGCTGCAGCCAGCCGACGATGACCGCGCGCCTGCAGCAACTCGAGACGCTGGGCTGGGTGGCGCGGTCGCGGGACCACCAGGACGCACGCGCCACCACGCTCACGCTCACGGACGCCGGCCGGACCGTGCTGGCCGACGCCCGCAAGGCGCGCGCGCGGGTGATCGACACCCTGATGGCGCCCATGGACGCGCCCCAACGCCAGCGCCTGCACGACGCCACCCGCGCGCTGCGCGAGCTGCTGGACGCCTCCTACAACCACCTTCCCTCAACACGCCGTTCATGATGAATTTCCTGCACCAACCCAAGGCCGTGCTGGCCGTTGCCTTCGCCTGCGTGATCGCCTTCATGGGCATCGGGCTGGTCGACCCCATCCTCAAGCCCATCGCCGATTCGCTCGGCGCCACGCCGTCGCAGACCTCGCTGCTGTTCACCAGCTACATGGCGGTGATGGGGCTGGCCATGCTGATCACCAGCGCGGTTTCCAGCCGCCTGGGCGTCAAGCGCACGCTGTTGCTGGGGCTGGCCATCATCATCGTCAGCGCCGGCCAGGCCGGCGCCTCCGACTCGATCGGCGCCATCGTCGGCTGGCGCGCGCTGTGGGGCCTGGGCAACGCGCTGTTCGTCGCCACTGCGCTCACGGCCATCGTCTCCAGCTCGGGCGGCTCGGTGCGCGAAGCGGTGATCTTCTACGAGGCAGCGCTGGGCGTGGGCATCGCGGCCGGGCCGCTGATCGGCGGCGTGCTGGGCACGATCTCGTGGCGCGGGCCGTTCTTCGGCGTCTCGGTGCTGATGACCGTGGCGCTGCTGGTCACGGTATTCCTGCTGCCATCGACCGTGACCCGCTCGCAGCCGACTTCCCTGGGCGAGCCGTTTCATGCCCTCCAACATCGGGGACTGCTGGGCGTCGCGCTGACCGCGCTGCTCTACAACTTCGGCTTCTTCACGCTGTTGGCGTACACGCCGTTTCCGCTGAACATGAACGCGCACCAGGTCGGACTGGTGTTCTTCGGCTGGGGCGTGGCGCTGGCCATCGCCTCGGTGGTCATCGCGCCGCGCCTGCAGCAGCGCTGGGGTACCGTGCCTTCGATCCTGGCCGCCCTGGTCGGCTTTGCGCTGGTGCTCGTTGCGATGGCGGTCTGGACCGAGCACAGGGCGGTGCTGGTGGCCGGCGTGGTGGTGGCCGGACTGTTTCTGGGCATCAACAACACGCTGGTGACCGAGACCGTGATGAACGCCGCGCCGGTGCCACGCGGTGTCGCCTC
>OFJB01000868.1_pt1 | contig 13246 bp, 13 predicted proteins | sample 1775081 | NCBI WGS metagenome assembly OFJB01 (sample SAMN08195771, study PRJEB24354) | sludge metagenome | isolation source: initial sludge from phenol fed wastewater aerobic bioreactor | place: India: Nagpur | collected 2016-06-05 | reverse complement strand
CAACGGGCCCACGGGCACCGTCAAGCTGGCCTTCATCAAGCCGCTCACGCGCTTCGAGAGCCTGGCGCCGGGCAGCAACGACGACTACTGAGCCCGTCCGCGGCTGCAGCCGCTGCGCTCGCTCGCCGCCAGTCCGCAGAAGCTTGCAGCTATTGCCTTGATGGCATCTTGGGCTTGATGGATGGAGGCCGATGGCCATCTGGGGCCAGGCCGACGATCCCTCGCCTGCAGGATGTGGATGCTCTGCTGGCGCACCGGTCGTGCGCCGCCCGCGATGGGGGTAGGGGGTACGGGCGTCCGGGTGTGGGGCGTGCATCCGGCCGGCGTGGTCGTCACTAGAATTCGGCCGCATGTCGCTCTCGCCTCCGCCCCTGCTGGCGCACTTCAGCACCCACCATTGGGAGCCGGCCCTGCGTCGGGACGCCTGGAACGACATCGCCCATCGCTGGGTCGATTTCCGCCCGGCGCCCGATGTCCAGCTGGATGCCGAGTTGAGCATTCTGTCCAGCGCTGCGTGCACGCTGGGGACCACGCGGTCTTCGGCCTACGAGATGCGCACCGGCTCGCAGCGGGCGCAGCCCGACGACATGGTGGTGCTGACGCTGATGCAGGCTGGCGAGTTGGTGCCGCAAGCCTACCCGCGCAAGGGGCCGGGCACCCTGAGTCTGTGCGACCTGCGCGAGGCGGGCACGGTGCGCTGGGGCCAGGGGGCACGTCAGGTCTTTCTGACCCTGCCGCGCCTGGAGGTGCGCGCCGCCCTCGGGCGCGAGCCCAGCACCCGGCTGCTGACCGCGCAGTGTGCACTGGCCCCGGCACTGGCCGGCCAGATGCAGCACACCGCCCGGCTGCTGCAGCAGGCTGACAGGGTGGACGCCACGGAGTACGCCGGCCTGCTGCACGCCACGCGCGCGCTGGCGCTGCTGGCGCTGCGCAACCTGGGCCGCCAGGGCGAGGGCGTGGACTTGCCCGACCTGCATGAGTCGCTGCATGGTGGCCGACGCGCGGCGGCGCTGCGTTTCATGGAGCAGCATGCTCACCGCCACGATCTGGACGCGACGCTCATCGCGCGCGGCGCGGGATGCTCGCGCACGCGGCTGTACGAGGCGTTCGCCGCGCACGGCGAAACGGTGATGGGCACGCTGCGCGAGCTGCGCCTGCAGCGCGCCCGCGAGGCGATCGAACACACGCTGCGGCTGCATGTGGGGGCGCTGTCGTGGCGCTGCGGCTTTGCGGACCAGTCGGACTTCAGCAAGGCGTTTCGCGTGCGTTTCGGGCACTCACCCACGGAGTGGCACCGCAAGGCCTGGGCTGGCACCCAGGGTTGACGGGCCCGCCCCAAAGAAAAGCGCGCCGTCGGTCGGGCGACGCGCTGCCGCCGGCTTCAAGCCGGGGTCACATCAACAAGGTCACATCACCTTGGCAATCGACTGGCACACGTAGTCGATGTTCTTCTCGTTCAGCGCCGCCACGCACATGCGCCCCGTGTCGGTGCCGTAGACGCCAAACTCGTTGCGCAGCCGCACCATCTGCTCCTTGGACAGGCCCGAGTAGCTGAACATGCCCACCTGGGTGGTGATGAAGCTCATGTCCTTTTGCACGCCGGCCGCCCTCAGGCCGTCGACCAGCTTGTGGCGCATGGCCTTGATGCGGGTGCGCATGCCAGCCAGCTCCTGCTCCCACTGCGCGCGCAGCGCGCTGTCGCCCAGCACCGTGGCCACCACTGCGCCGCCGTGCGTGGGCGGGTTGGAGTAGTTGGTGCGGATCATGATCTTGAGCTGGCTGAGTACCCGGGCCGCCTCGTCCTTGTCGACGCACAGCACCGACAGCGCGCCCACGCGCTCGCCATACAGGGAGAAGCTCTTGGAAAACGAGGTCGAGACAAAAAAGCTCAGGCCCGCGGCGACGAACTTGCCGATCACGGCGCCGTCCTCGGCAATGCCTTCGGCAAAGCCCTGGTAGGCCATGTCCAGGAAAGGCGTGAGGCTGCGCGCCTTGACGGCGGCAATCACCTGGTCCCATTGCGCGGCGCTGATGTCATAGCCCGTGGGGTTGTGGCAGCAGGCGTGCAGCACCACGATGGTGCCGGGCGCGGCGGCGTTGAGGTCGGCCAGCATGCCCTCGAAGTTGAGGCTGCGCGTGGCGGCGTCGTAGTAGCGATAGGTGCCCACCGGAAAGCCCGCTTGCGTGAACAGGGCGCGGTGGTTTTCCCAGCTCGGGTCGGAGATCAGCACCTTGCCCGTGGGATTGAGATGCTTGAGAAAGTCCGCGCCGATCTTCAGTGCGCCGGTGCCGCCCAGGCCCTGGATGGTGGCCACGCGGCCCGAGCGGTAGGGCTCGGAGTCGGCGCCGAACACCAGCTTCTTGACGCCGTCGTCGTAGGCGGCGATGCCGTCGATGGGCAGATAGCCGCGCGGCTTGGGCGCGGCCATCATGGCTTTTTCGGCCGCCTGCACGCAGGCCAGCAACGGAAGCTTGCCGTTCTCGTCGAAGTACACGCCCACGCCGAGGTTGACCTTGTTGGGGTTGGTGTCGGCGGCAAATTGCTCGTTCAGGCCCAGGATGGGGTCGCGGGGGGCGAGTTCGACGGAGGAAAACAGCGACATGACAAAAATCCTTGCGGTGGGAGTGCCAGCAGGTGGCAAGAATGCGCCGACTCGGTTAGCCTAGCCGGTTCGCCCGAAATTTTACGGCGCGTTTGCCAAGCCTTGCCGATGTCCACCCCGATCCACGCCCTTGTCCCGCCACCCGTCGCTGAGGGGCGCTTCATCACGTTCGACGATTCGCCGTTTCAGCTGTTTCAGCCCTATCCGCCCGCGGGCGACCAGCCCACGGCCATCGAGCAACTGGTGGAAGGGGTGGAGAACGGCGAATCGTTTCAGACCTTGCTCGGTGTTACGGGCTCGGGTAAGACCTTCACCATGGCCAACGTCATCGCGCGCCTGGGCCGGCCGGCCATCGTGTTTGCGCCCAACAAGACGCTGGCGGCGCAGTTGTACAGCGAGTTCCGCGAGTTCTTTCCCAAGAACGCGGTGGAGTATTTCGTCAGCTACTACGACTACTACCAGCCCGAGGCCTACGTGCCGCAGCGCGACCTGTTCATCGAGAAGGACAGCGCCATCAACGAGCACATCGAGCAGATGCGCCTGTCGGCCACCAAAAGCGTGCTGGAGCGGCGCGACACCGTGATCGTGGCCACCGTGAGCGCCATCTACGGCATCGGCGCGCCGGAAGACTATCTGCAGATGCGGATGATCCTGAAGGTGGGCGGCAAGCAGGGCCAGCGCGAGGCCATCCAGCAGCTGGTGCGCATGCAGTACCAGCGCCAGGACATCGACTTCACGCGCGGCAGCTTCCGCGTGCGCGGCGACACCATCGACGTGTTTCCGGCTGAGCACAGCGAGCTGGCGGTGCGCATCGAGCTGTTCGACGACGAGGTGGAAAGTCTGTCGTTGTTCGACCCGCTCACCGGCCACATCCAGCAGAAGGTGCCGCGCTTCGTGGTCTACCCCAGCAGCCACTACGTCACACCGCGCGAGAAGACGCTGGCCGCGGTCGAGACCATCAAGGCCGAGTTGGCCGAGCGGCTGAAGTATTTTGTGGCCGAAGGCAAGCTGGTCGAGGCCCAGCGGCTGGAGCAGCGCACGCGCTTCGACCTGGAAATGCTGGCCGAGCTGGGCCACTGCAAGGGCATCGAGAATTACACCCGGCACCTGTCGGGCGCCGCGCCGGGCGATCCGCCGGCCACGCTGACCGACTACCTGCCGCGCGACGCCATCATGTTCCTGGACGAGAGCCACCAGATGATCGGCCAGCTCAACGCCATGTACAACGGCGACCGCTCGCGCAAGACCACGCTGGTGGAGTACGGTTTTCGCCTGCCAAGCGCGCTGGACAACCGGCCGCTCAAGTTCGCCGAGTTCGAGCGGCGCATGCATCAGGTGGTGTTTGTCAGCGCCACGCCGGCCGACTACGAGAAGCAGCACGCCGGCCAGGTGGTCGAGCAGGTGGTGCGTCCCACCGGCCTGGTGGACCCCGAGGTCGAGGTGCGCCCGGCCACGCATCAGGTGGACGATGTGCTGCAGGAAATCCGCGAGCGGGTGACCAAGAACGAACGCGTGCTGATCACCACGCTGACCAAGCGCATGGCCGAGCAGCTCACCGAATACCTGGATGAGAACGGCGTGAAGGTGCGCTACCTGCACAGCGATGTGGACACGGTGGAGCGCGTGGAGATCATTCGCGACCTGCGCCTGGGCGCCTTCGACGTGCTGGTGGGCATCAACCTGCTGCGCGAAGGCCTGGACATCCCGGAGGTGTCGCTGGTGGCGATTCTGGATGCGGACAAGGAGGGCTTTCTGCGCGCCGAGCGCAGCCTGATCCAGACCATTGGCCGGGCGGCTCGCAACGTCCACGGCAAGGCCATTTTGTATGCCGATCGCATCACCGAGTCGATGAAGAAGGCCATGGGCGAGACCGAACGCCGGCGCGCCAAGCAGATTGCCTACAACCAGGATCACGGCATCACGCCGCGCGGCATCGTCAAGCAGGTGCGCGACCTGATCGACGGCGTGTACAGCGAAAAGAGCGGACGCGAGGCCGAGCGCCTGCGCGCCACGGCGGTGGTCGAGCCCGAGGAGCTGTCCGAAAAGGACCTGGCGCGCGAGCTGCGCCGGCTCGAAAAACTGATGCTGGAGCACGCGCGCAACTTGGAGTTCGAGCAGGCCGCGCGCGTGCGCGACCAGCTGGCGGCGCTCAAGCAGCGCGTGCTGGGCGCGGCGGGCGAGGGCAGTGCGGCGGCTTGAACCAGATCAACTTTTGGTCGGATGTCGAGCCAAGTCCCTAAATTTCAGTCGGGATTGCGTTATACTTGAGGAAAACAGTCGGATTTGATTGCGGGGCTGCGCAGGAAGCGCGCACAGTGTCCCGTCAACCAGAGTCCGCCGCATTTCTCATCAGCAAGGAGTTGGCCATGCGCCTTACCACGAAGGGCCGGTTTGCGGTCACTGCCATGATCGACTTGGCGCTGCGCCAGGACGGCGGGCCCGTCACGCTGGCGGCCATCAGCCAGCGCCAGCAGATTTCGCTGTCCTATCTGGAGCAGCTGTTCGGCAAGCTGCGCCGCAACGACTTGGTCGAGTCCACCCGCGGTCCCGGCGGCGGCTACTCGCTGGGCCGCAAGGCCGGCGAGATCACTGTGGCCGACATCATCACTTCGGTGGACGAGCCGCTGGACGCCACCCATTGCGGGGGGCGCGAGAACTGCCGCGCCGACGGCGGGCGCTGCATGACGCACGACCTGTGGGCCGCACTGAACGTGCACATGCTGGACTTTCTGCAGTCGGTCACGCTGCAAAAGCTGGTGGACGAGCAGCACGCCGCCGGTTTTGAGCTGGAAGACCGCCCGGCCGCCAAGCGCGCCATCTCGGCCGCGCCGGTGGTCAAGCCGATCCGCATCACCGCACCCAATTCGGTGTTTGCGCTCGGCGGCCTGACCAACAAGTGAGCCGCTCCGGCCCGCGTGCCGGCGCCGGCATCCCGCCATGACGCCGCCGCTGCCGATTTATCTGGACTGCGCCGCCACCACGCCGGTCGATCCGCGCGTGGTGCAAGCCATGGTGCCGTGGCTGGGCCAGCACTTCGGCAACCCCGCCAGCCGCAGCCACGCCTGGGGCTGGGAGGCCGAAAAGGCCGTCGAGGCGGCACGCCGGCAGGTGGCCGCCCTGATCGGCGCCGATGCCCGCGAAATCGTGTGGACCAGCGGCGCCACCGAGTCCGACAACCTCGCCATCGCGGGCGCGGCGCTGCGCCACCAGGACAAGGGGCGGCATCTGGTGACGGTGCGCACCGAGCACAAGGCCGTGCTCGACACCATGGCTGCCTTGCAGCGCCAGGGCTTTGAGGTCACCTTGCTGGACGTCGGACCCGACGGCCTGGTCGATGCGCAGGCCTTTGCCGCAGCGCTGCGCCCGGACACCATCCTGGCCAGTGTCATGGCCGTCAACAACGAGATCGGCGTCATCCAGGACCTTGCCACGCTGGGGGCCGCCTGCCGTGAACGCGGCGTGCTGTTTCACGTCGATGCGGCCCAGGCCACCGGCAAGCTGCCGATCGATGTCAGCACCCTGCCGGTCGATCTGATGAGTCTGACCGCCCACAAGACCCATGGTCCCAAGGGCATCGGCGCGCTCTACGTGCGGCGCCAGCCGCGCGTGCACCTGCAGGCGCTGATCCACGGCGGCGGCCACGAGCACGGCCTGCGCTCGGGTACGCTGGCCACGCACCAGATCGTCGGCATGGGCGAGGCCTTTCGCATCGCTGCCGCCGAAATGGCTTCGGACAGCGTCCGAGCGCACGCGCTGCACCAGCGGCTGCTGGACGGCCTGCGGGGACTGGGCGGCGTGCAGCTCAACGGCCACGCCACGCAGCGCGTGCCGCACAATCTCAACCTGGCCTTTGACGGCGTGAGTGGCGAGGCCCTGATGCTGGAGGCCCCCGAGCTGGCTGTCTCCAGCGGCTCCGCCTGCAGCTCGGGCAGCCAGCAACCCAGCCATGTGCTGCGCGCGCTGGGCGTGGGCGACGAGCGCGTGTACGCCTCGCTGCGCATCAGCCTGGGCCGTTTCACCACCGAGGCCGAGATCGACCGCGCCGCCCGGTTGCTGTGCCTGGGCGTGGCGCGGCTGCGCGGGCAGGACGCGGCACAGAGTCACGGTTCTGAGTAAAATTGGCACTTCGCCCTTGTTGGATGGGCGCAAGCAGCTATTAAATCAATAGTTTTGCGCGCCCCTCGATTCCGCGCGAATCCCGCGCGTGAGCAAACGGGCCCGATCGGCGGTACGCTAGCTGCATTGCAGTTCTTGCTGAGCCAACCTGTTTTCACCATGAACATTCATCTGTCTGAAGCCGCCGCGCGGCATCTGAGTGCCCACTTGGCCAAGCGCGGCAGTGGCGTGGGCGTGCGCCTGGGCGTCAAAACCACCGGCTGCTCGGGCCTGTCCTACGAGCTGGAGTATGTCGATGCGGCGGCCCCCGGCGACATCGTGATCGAGCAGCACGGGGTCAAGCTGCTGGTCGATCCCAAGAACCTCGGCTTCATCGACGGCACCGAGCTCGACTACCTGCGCGAAGGCCTGAACGAAGGCTTCAGGTTTCACAACCCGAACGAGCGCGACCGCTGCGGCTGCGGCGAATCGTTCCGGGTTTGATCGCATGGCGCGTCAGATCGTCCTGGACACGGAAACCACCGGCCTGTCGGCCGAGGGCGGCGACCGCATCATCGAGATCGGTTGCGTCGAGTTGGTGGGCCGCAAGCTCACTGGCAACAATTTTCATCGGTACCTGAACCCCGAGCGCGACAGCCACGAGGACGCGCTCAAGGTGCACGGCATCAGCAACGAGTTCCTGCGCGACAAGCCCAAGTTCTCTGAGGTGGCGGCGGACTTCCTGCGCTACATCGAGGGCGCCGAGATCATCATCCACAACGCCGCGTTCGACGTCGGCTTTCTGGACAAGGAACTCGAGCGCATCGGGCAGGGCGCCTTCGAGGGCTTTGTCGAAGGCGTGACCGACACCCTGGCCATGGCCAAGCAGCTCTATCCGGGCAAGCGCAACAGCCTGGACGCCTTGTGCGACCGCTTGGGCGTGGACAACTCCAGCCGCACCCTGCACGGCGCGCTGCTGGATGCCGAGCTGCTGGCCGACGTCTACATCAACCTCACACGCGGCCAGGAGGCCCTGCTGATCGACCTGGGCGAGGTAGCCGAGCCGGGCGTGCAGGCCGAGCGCATGGACCTGAGCGGCTTCGAGTTGCCGGTGCTGAAGGCCAGCGAGGCCGAGTGGGCCGCTCACGAAGCGGTGCTGACCGACATCGACAAAGCCAGTGGCGGGCGGGTCATCTGGAAAGCCCAAAAAAGCACGCTATAATTCGCCCTTCGCTGAAAGGCGAAACGGGTGATTAGCTCAGCGGTAGAGCACTGCCTTCACACGGCAGGGGTCACATGTTCGATCCATGTATCACCCACCAATTTGAAAATCCCTGCAGGTTATTGACCTGCAGGGATTTTTTCTTTTTCGGTTCAAAACGCCCTGCAGCCCGCAAAACCGTCGTAGGGATCGGTGATGGAGCTTTGCGGGGGGCTGGCGCGCTACATTTGTCCCTCGTACCTGCAACGCAGCATCCATGATCACCTTCCACAATCCCTTGCACCAGGGGCATGCGCCCGTCCACGAATTCTTCCGGGGCGAACGTGTGCCCTGTTTTGAAAAGCCCGCACGGGTGGACTATGTGGAGGAGGCCCTGCGTGCACGCGGCCACTCTATGTTGGCTCCTGATGTGGACTGCAGTGCAGTGCTGGACCAAGTGCACGCACCACGCTACCTGGCCTTTCTGCAAACCGCATGGCAACAATGGCTGGCGCTGGACCCCGCCAACGCTGCAGTACAACCCTTTCCGTCGGTGTGGCCAGTGCGTACGCTGCGCAGCGATGTGGAGCCCGACAACTTCGTGGCGCGCCTCGGCCTGTATTCGATGGACAACGGCACCCCCATGGCGGCAGGCACCTGGGCCGCGGCCAAGGCGGGGGCGGATGCGGCGGTCAGCGCAGCGGCCCGTGTGGCGCAAGGCACGCGTGCCGCGTTTTGCTGCACGCGGCCGCCAGGACACCATGCGGGCCCGGACTTCATGGGAGGCTATTGCTTTTTGAACAACGCCGCCGTGGCCGCACAGACCCTACGCAACCAGGGCGCCCAGCGTGTGGCGGTGCTGGACGTGGACTACCACCATGGCAACGGCACGCAGAGCATCTTTTACGACCGTAGCGATGTGCTGTTCATCAGCATCCACGGCGACCCGCGCACGGAGTACCCCTTTTACCTGGGCCACGCCGATGAGACGGGCGAGGGGGGTGGCGTCGGTTTCAACCTCAATCTGCCTTTGCCCGCCGGCACCAGCGCCGCGACCTGGTTTGAAGCGTTGGAGAAGGCTTGCGCACGCATCGCGGAGTACCGCGCCGATGGGCTGGTGATATCGCTGGGGCTGGATGCCTTCGAGGGCGAACCCATCTCGCGGTTTGCACTGGCTTCGTCAGATTTCACGCGCCTTGGAGAGCGGCTGGCGCGGCTCGGTCTGCCCACGGTGTTCGTGCTGGAGGGCGGTTATGCGGCGGCCGAGCTGGGCACCAATGCCGTCAACGTGCTCGATGGTTTTGAACAGGCCTGACCCAGCACCTAGCAGGTGATGCATGGAGACACACGGATGATCGATACGGTGGATTGTGTGGTGGTGGGCGCGGGTGTGGTGGGGCTGGCAGTGGCCCGCGCGCTGGCGCTGCAGGGCAGGGAGGTGATGGTGCTGGAAGCGGCAGACGCCATCGGCACCGGCACCAGTTCGCGCAATAGTGAAGTGATTCACGCGGGGCTGTACTACCCCGCAGGGTCGCTCAAGGCCCGTCTGTGCGTACGGGGCAAGGAATTGCTCTATGCCTACTGCGCGGAGCGCGGCGTGCCCCACCGCCGTTGCGGCAAGTTGTTGGTGGCAACCTCTGCCGCCCAGCTGGACAGCCTGGAAGGCATCCAGGTGAGGGCCCGTGCCAATGGAGTGCTGGACCTACAACGCCTCAGCCGCGAAGAAGCTCTGGAGATGGAGCCCGCGCTGGCCTGCGTCGGTGCCTTGCACTCGCCCAGCACCGGCATCGTCGATAGCCATGCGCTCATGCTGGCGCTGCAGGGCGATCTGGAGCATGCGGGTGGTGTTGTGGCACTAAATTCGCCACTGGCGCTAGCATCTATTGGCTCTGATGCTATTGATTTGGAAGCGGTGGATGGCACGCGCCTGTGTGCTCGCACCGTGGTCAACGCCGCTGGGCTGCATGCCCCCGCGCTGGCTGCGCGATTTGCCGGTCTGGCCCAGCAGCATGTCCCCACGGCGTTTTATGCCAAGGGCAACTATTTCACCTTGACGGGCAAGGCGCCTTTCAGCCGGCTGATCTACCCGGTGCCCGAGGCGGCTGGGTTGGGTGTACACCTCACGCTGGACCTGGGCGGACAAGCCAAGTTTGGCCCGGACGTGCAGTGGGTGGATTCGCCTGACGATCTGCAGGTAGACCCAGCGCGCGGCGATGCCTTTTATGCCGAAGTGCGCAAATACTGGCCTGGCTTGCAAGATGGCGCTCTGGCACCTGGCTATGCAGGCATGCGCCCCAAGATACACGGGCCGGATGCACCGGCGGCAGATTTTGTCATTCAAGGGCCCACCGTGCATGGGGTAGCGGGGCTGGTCAACCTGTTTGGTATCGAGTCGCCCGGCTTGACAAGTGCCCTCGCCATTGCGGAGCATGTGGCTGCGCTGGTTTGATCTGCGGCAAGCCATTTGCAATCAGTAACCTCTTGCGTCCCCGTCCTACGAGGGGTTTCTGCGCGGATGGCTAAGATGAACTTCAGTCCTCCACGTTGGCGTGCGGGATTTCCCATCACTTTTGGCACTACACAGAAAGGCTTGTATGACTGCTTCTGACACCACGACCACCCAGGGCGAACTGGAAAAGCTGGTTTCCGATCTGCGGGGGCTGTTGGCCAACAAGGATCTGGACGCAGTGCCCGAAATCAAGTTGCTTCGCCAGCGCCTGGACGACGGCATGCACAACGTGCGTGAATCTGCCGTTCGCGCCGCCCAGGACGCAGCACGTCAGGCCAAGGAAGCTGCATTGGCGGCTGACCGCTATGCCCATGACGAACCGTGGCGTGTGGCAGGTGCGGCGCTGGCTGTGGGCGCGTTGGTCGGTTTCCTGCTGGCGCGCCGTTGATTGCCGCTGATCCCTCGTCCCTTATGACGGCACAGCACAAAGGCGACAAGACATGAATTGGCTCTCGCTGCTGGGGCTGGAGGGCTTGGCCGCCCGCTGGCGCGCCAACCTCATCGAGGGCGCCATCGCCGCCGAAGACCGTATGGACCTGGCCCGCCTCGAATGGGCGGACCTTAAGCAGCGCCTTCAGCAATTGCTGGTGCTCACCATTCTGGTGGCCGGGCTCACGGTGGTGGCGCTCATCATGGTTTCGCTGGCCGTGCTGGTGCACTTTTGGGATTCGCCACAGCGCACGCTGGTGGCATGGCTGGTGGCTGGCGTGTGGGCTGCTGGCTGGACGGCTGCCACGGTATCGTTGGTGTCTGTGGCCCAACGTGCGGGCAGTGGTTTTGCACTGACGCGGCGAGAGCTCGCGCAGGATTGGCGTGACATCAAGGAGCGCTTGTGAATACCCCACCTCCCACCACCACTCTGCAGAGTGCGCCTATGGCGCGGATTACCCCCACCGTGGAGCAGCAGCGTGTGCTCGACCGTATCGAACTGCAGCGTGAGCGGCTGCGTGCCCGCCGCGTAGCCCGGGCCCAGGCCCGCGCGCTCGCCGAGCAAGCCGGAGGCCCCACGGGCGGTGCGGACGCCTCGCTGGCACTGCGCGCCGCCGGGTTTGCGCGGGAGCATCCGCTGGCGGTGGCCGCCATGGCGGGCGTTGCACTGGTTGCTGGCCCGCGCAGACTGATTCGGTGGGCGGGTATTGTGCTGCCTATGGTGATGCGCCTGCGCCGCTGAACATGGCTGCGGGGCAGGCCAGTAACCTGCGGCTTGCCCGTTAGAAAGAGCAAAACGGAGCCCTGTCACCAGCGGCTCCGTTTTTTCATCAGGCGGGCTTCGCGCAGCCCTGCAGCTCAGCGCAACGCCTTGATGGCTTTGGCGGCTTTTGCAACGAGCGCTGGGCCTTCGTAGATCAGGCCCGTGTAGATCTGCACGACATCCGCGCCTGCGCGAATCTTGCTCACGGCATCGTCGGCGCTCAGAATGCCACCCACGCCAATGATGGGGAAGCCGCTACCCAATGCGGCGCGCAGTTGCCGGATAACCTGGTTGCTGGCTTCCAGCACCGGGGCACCGCTCAGCCCTCCCGTCTCTTCCGCATGGCGCATGCCCTGCACTGCGGTGCGGCTGATGGTGGTGTTGGTGGCGATCACGCCGTCCATGCCGTGGCGCTGCAGCGTCGCAGCGATGACGGCCACTTGGGCTTCGTCCAAGTCGGGGGCAATCTTCACAAAGACCGGAACGCGCCGCTGGTGCTGGGTGGCCAGGGCCTCACGCCGCTCGGCGATGGCGCCCAGCAGGGCATCCAGAGCGGCGTCGCTTTGCAGCGCACGCAGGTTCTGGGTGTTGGGCGAGCTGATGTTGACCGTGACGTAGTCGGCATGGGGGTACACACCCTCCAGGCAGATCAGGTAGTCACTGGTCGCGTTCTCGATGGGCGTGGTGGCGTTCTTGCCGATGTTCAGGCCCAGCAGCATGGGGCGCTGCTGGCGGGGCGGCTCGCGAAACTGCGCCTGCTGCACATTACGCAAAAAGGCTTCCAGGCCTTCGTTGTTGAAGCCCAGGCGGTTGATCAGCGCATTGGCCCGCGGCAGGCGGAACATGCGGGGCTTGGGGTTGCCCGGCTGCGCGCGCGGTGTCACCGTGCCGACCTCGATGAAGCCAAATCCCAGATTGCCCAGCGCGTCGATATAGGCGCCGTTCTTGTCCAGTCCGGCCGCCAGCCCGATGGGGTTGGCCAACTGCATTCCCATCAGCCTGCATGGCGCCTTCGGCTGCGCGTGCAGCAGCTTGCGCGTGGCGCCGCAATCATAGGCCCGCTGCAACCCCGACAGGGTGACTTCGTGGGCGGTTTCCGCGTCCATGGCGAACAGCGCCGGGCGGGCCAGGGGATAGGCGTGGAAGAGGATCGACATGGAGCGGGATTGTAAAGGGTCTTGGCCCCGACATCCGCGGCGACGCGCTGGCGCGCTTCAGGCGGGGCCCGGGGTGGGCGCAGGACGTTCGCCCCAGGTGCCGTCCATCAGGTATTGAGCCGGGTGGAAGCTGGCCTTGTACGACATCTTGCGGCTGTCCTCGATCCAGTAGCCCAGATAGAGCCAGGGCAGGTTGAGGGTGCGGCACTGCTCGATCTGCCACAGGATGCTGTAGGTGCCCAGGCTGCCCGGCACGTCGGGATCGTAGAAGGTGTAGACGGACGACAGGCCATCGTCGAGCACGTCGATGATCGAGACCATCATCAGCACGCCGTCCGGATCGCGCACACGATCAAGGGGGTCGCCGGAACGATCGGGGCGATGGATCTTCATCGTATCGCCGAACGGCTGGAATCGGCCCTTGTCGGTCCGGCGGCGGCCGAAACTGAGGCGTTGATCGACGCGTTCGGAACGGAGCTTTCCCGGGTG
>OFJB01000867.1_pt1 | contig 13249 bp, 10 predicted proteins | sample 1775081 | NCBI WGS metagenome assembly OFJB01 (sample SAMN08195771, study PRJEB24354) | sludge metagenome | isolation source: initial sludge from phenol fed wastewater aerobic bioreactor | place: India: Nagpur | collected 2016-06-05 | reverse complement strand
GGTGACTTTTTCAGGCGCCGTGCTGGGCATGGTGCTGATCGGCGTGCTGGTGGCGCTGACCTACCGCTACGCCGGCCGCCTGCTGCGCCCGCTGGGCGAGGTGGGGCAGATCGTGTTCATGCGCCTGATGGCCTTCATCCTGCTGAGCATCGGCGTGCAGATTCTGTGGGACGGCGTGAGCGCGCTGCTGCGCAGCGTGTGAGGTGGGGCGCCGGCGGGCGCTCAAAAGCGGACTGGATGGGGCCGGTATTCCGGCACCTGGCCGACCAGCCAGGCGCGGACGACGTCGGCCGTCGGCGCGGCACCGGCGGCGGCCAGCCAGGACTCGGCCAGCGCGGCCACGTCGCCCACGGGCGGCGCGACCTTGGCCACGCGCAGCTTGGGGTGCGGCGTGGCCTCGGTGGTCTCGTCATCGGCCAGCAGTTCCTCGTAAAGCTTCTCGCCCGGACGCAGGCCGGTGAAGGCGATCGGCACCTCGGCCTCGCTCTTGCCCGACAGGCGGATCAGCAGGCGGGCCAGCTCGACGATCTTCATCGGCTCGCCCATGTCGAGCACGAAGATCTGGCCCGACCGGCCCATCAGCCCCGCCTGCAGCACCAGCTGCGCGGCCTCGGGGATGGTCATGAAATAGCGCACGATGTCGGGGTGCGTCACCGTCACCGGCCCGCCCATCTCGATCTGGGCCGTGAACAGCGGCACCACCGAGCCGCTGGAGCCCAGCACGTTGCCGAAGCGCACCGAAACATACTGCGTCGCCGGGAATTGCCGCGCCACGGCCTGCACCACCTGTTCGGCCAGGCGCTTGCTGGCGCCCATCACGCTGGTCGGGTTGACGGCCTTGTCGGTGGACACCAGCACGAAGCGCGCCGCGCCCACCTCGCCCGCCACGCGCGCGGCGTTGAGCGTGCCCAGCACGTTGGTGCGCAGCGCCTCGATCTCGTTGCCCTGCTCCATCAAGGGCACGTGCTTGTAGGCGGCGGCGTGCAGCACCACGCCGGGCGGATGCGCGCGGGCGATGGCCAGCAGACGCTCGACCTCGCGCACGTTGGCGGTGCAATAGACGCCTTCCAGTGCCGGGTGGTCGCGGCGCAGCTCCTGTTCCAGCCGATAGGTGGCGTATTCGGACACGTCGACGCAGACCAGGCGTGCGGCGCCCAGGCGCGCCACCTGGCGGCACAGCTCGGCTCCGATCGAGCCGCCCGCACCGGTGACCAGCACGGTCTGGCCGCCGAACAACGCCGTCAGGCCCGCGGTGTCGAGCTGCACCGGCGTGCGGCCCAGCAGGTCCTCCAGCCGCACCTGGCGCGGGCTGGGCGTGGCGCCCGGGCGCAGCCAGTCGTCGGCCGTGGGCAAGGTCAGCAGGTTCAGGCCCGCGCCCGACCAGCGCAGCAGCGCCTCGCGCCGCAGCGGTGCACCCGGCGCGCTGGCCAGCAGCACCGTGCGGGCCTGCAGCGTGGCGGCGATGTCGGCCAGTGCCGGCACGTCGCCCAGCACGCGCACGCCCTGCACGGTGCGCCCGTGGTCGGCGGCCAGCGGCGAGACGATGCCGGCCACCTGCCAGCCATCGGCACCCTTGAGCGCGCGCAGCGCGTGATCGGCTTCGTCCAGCGTGCCGACCACCAGCAGCGGCTGCCGTTGCTGGCCGGGGTGGCCGTGCGTGCGTTCACGTTCACGCTCGATCAGCGTGCGCCAGCTGGCCCGCGCTCCGGCCAGCAGCACCAGCGTCAGCACGGCGCTGATGGCGAACACCGAGCGCGGAAAACCATCGATGCGCAGACCCATCACCACCGCCGTGGTCAACAGCGCGCCCAGCGCCACGCCCACCGCCAGCAGGCGCAAATCGGCCAAGCTGACGTAGCGCCACGACTGGCGCGGCACGCGCGCCAGCGCCAGGCCAAGCGCCATGCAGAGCAGCGCAATGGGCGTGGTCAGCAGCGCGTGATCGAAATAGGGCCAGGGCAGGCCCAGGTTGAAGCGCAGCCAGAACGCCAGCCACCAGGCCAGCACGATCAGCGGCAGGTCGACCAGCCAGCTCTTGCTGGTCGCGTCGCGGCGCAGGGTGCTCAGCGATACGACGCCGGCCCTTGTCATGCGCGGTTCCTCTCCAGACGTCCCGTGACCTTGTTTTTGATGGCTAACATCGGTTGAAGCATTCCGGGGTACGGCTCGTTTGATCCAGATCGGAGGTCATCCGAACATGGCGCGCAGTGTATCGAGCAGGATGCGCAGGTCGCCGGCCACACTGTGCTGCGCCACGTAGGTCAGGTAGTGGCGCTGCTTGATCGGCATGATGCACTCGACGTAGGTGCGCTCGGGGTCGTGGCTTTCGGCCAGCAGGCGCTCTTCGTCGCGAAACTCGATCGCCGCGCGGTCGGTGATGCCCGGCCGCACCGACAGGATCAGGCGGCGCGCGTCCTCGGGGTACAGTGCCATGTAACGCGGCACCTCCGGGCGCGGGCCGACCAGGCTCATGTCGCCCTTCAACACGTCGATCAGTTGCGGCAACTCGTCCAGCTTGGTGGCGCGCAGCCAGCGCCCGGCGCGCGTAATGCGCGCGTCGCCCCGCGCGGTGATCTGCGGACCGCCACCGGCCGCGCACATGGTGCGGAACTTGTGAATGCGAAACAGCCGCCCGTCGCGTCCCACGCGCGGCTGGCGAAACAGCGCCGGGCCGCGCGAGTCCAGCCGCACCCACAGTGCGATCGCCACCATTAGAGGCAGCGCCACCGGCAGCAGCAGCAGCGTGACCAGCAGATCCAGCAGGCGCTTGCTCATGGCGCTCGGCAATACACGTTCAGATGCACCGCATGCTGGCGCGCCAGCGGCGTCAGCAGCACATCGACGCCGTACAGCCCGTCGTCGATGCGCGCGCCCACGACGCCCCAGCGTGTGGCGGCCGAGCCCATGCCCAGCACGCCGAAGCCGTAGTGCGCATCGGCCGGCGGCAAGTCCGCGCGCCCGAACAGGCGCCAGCCGTTGCGCCGCGCGCCGCGCCGCGCCGCGCCAGCAGCGGCGCCAGCGCGGTGCGGCCGTTGTCCAGCGTCACCAGCAGGCCGCCGGGCTTGAGGTTGCGCTCGATGAGGCGCGCCAGAGCGGCTTGCACGTCGGCCAGCCCGGACTCATGCAGCCGAAAAACGCCGCCCAGCACCGACTTCATGGCGATCAGGTCCCAGCGGCCTTCCAGCGCGCGCAGGTCATGCTGGCTGTAGCGCAGCCGTGCACGCGCCCCGGCATCCAGCAGGCCGGCATTCAGCGCCTGCACGGCGGGCAAGTCAGCGCCGTCGTACACCGAGCACTCGACGCGCTCGGCCAGGCCCAGCAGCAGCGGCGCGAGCGAGGAGCGCGGCCCGGCGCCCAGTTCCAGCGCCTCGCCCACGTGCAGGCCGTGGTGCGTCCGCACGAAGTCGCGCCACGGCCGCGCCCAGGCGCGGGTGCTCCAGCCGAAACAGGCGCGGTGGGCGTCGACCCAAGCCAGCGCCGCCGCGGCGTCAGGCGGCGACGCGGGTTGGCGTGCCGGCTCGGTCGCCGCACTCATCCCAGGATCGCCCGCAGCGCCGTGATCACGCGGCCCTGCTCCTCGTCGCTCATGGCGGTGAACAGCGGAATGCTGAACATGCGCTGATACGCCCGCTCGGCGTGGGGAAACTGCTCGGGCGTCAGGCCGTAGCGGTCGCGCCAGTAGGGCTGGCGGTGCAGCGGCACGTAGTGCACGCTGGTGCCGATGCCGGCGTCCGACAGGCGCTGGATCACGTCGTCGCGCGTCACCCGCGCCGCATCCGACAGGCGCAGCACGAACAGGTGCCAGGCGTGCGTGTCGCCCACGGGCGCGTCGGCCGGCAGGATGAGCGGCAGGCCTTTCAACTCGCGCAGGTAGCGCGCCGCCATTTGCCTGCGGCGCTGCACGAAGGCTGGCAGGCGCGGCAACTGCACCCGGCCCAGCGCGGCGGCGATATCGGTCAGGTTGTACTTGAAGCCGGGCGCGACGATCTCGTAGTACCAGGCTGGCGTGCGGCTGCTGAAGCGATCGAAGGCATCGCGGCTGATGCCATGCAGGCGCATCACCTTCATGCGCGCAGCCAGTGCCTCGTCACGCGTGACCACCATGCCGCCTTCGCCCGCCGTCATGGTCTTGTTGGCGTAGAAGCTGAACACCGCCGCCGCGCTCGGCAATTGGCCGACCAGCGCTCCCTGATGTGTCGCAGGCAAGGCGTGCGCGGCGTCCTCCACCACCTGCAGGCCGTGGCGACGAGCGATGGCGAAGATCGCGCCCATGTCGCAGGACAGGCCGCCGTAGTGCATGGGCAGGATGGCCTTGGACCGCGATGTAATGGCGCCCTCGATGGCGCCGGGGTCGATGTTGAGCGTCACCGGATCGACGTCGACCAGCCGCGCATCGGCGCCCAGGTAGCGCGCCACTTCCACCGTGGCGGTGAAGGTCAGCGTGGGCGCGATCACCTCGTCGCCGGGGCCGATGCCGATCGCCTCCAGCGCCAGGTGCAGGCCGGCGGTGGCCGAATTGACGGCGACGGCGTGCAGACCACCCCCCAGATACGCAGCGAATTCCTGCTCGAAGGCCTTGGTCTCCGGCCCGGTCGTCACCCATCCGCTGCGCAGCGCGCGCGCCACGGCGTCGACCTCGGCCTCGGTGATGTCGGGGCGGGCGAAGGGGATAAAGGAACGGGCTTCAGAAGTCATGCCGGGACACACGCGAGTCTGACATTTGGACAAGACGCAAACGGTGCGCATTGTCGCAGGCCCACGTCCGCCGGCTCACGCGCGCATGGCGTCGAGAAAGCGCCGCGCCAGAACCGGATACGTGTGGTTCTTCAAGACATACGCCCGCCCGGCCTGCCCCATCGCCTGCCGCTCGGCCACCGTGCGTGCGGCCAAGGCATCGATCGCGCGGGCAATCGACTGGGGATCGTCAGGCGGCACCGTCAGTCCGCAACCCGCTTCCGCGACGGGGTCGTTGCCGGCGCGCACGGAAAACAACACGGGCTTGGCAGCCATCATGTAGTCCATCAACTTGTTGGGTGAGACGCCAAACCGGAACAGCGGTTGTGGCAGCAAGCCGATGTACGCGATATCCACCTCGGCCAGCAGACTGGGCACCGCCTGCTTGGGGACAGACGGCAGCATGGTGACATTGGCCAAGCCCTCCTGCCGCACGCGCGCCAGCAGGCGCTCGCGCTCCGGCCCCGGCCCCACCAGCAGCACCTGGGCCTTGCCCTGGAGCATGGCCGCCGCGTCCAGCAGCGCATCCAGCGCATTGGCCAGGCCGTGGGTGCCCACGTAGGCGACGATGGGCAGGCGGTTGACCTTCAGCCGTTCCAGTTGCTGCGCGACTTCGGGCGGCAGCGGTGCGGGATCGGCCCATTCGGCCTCATCCACGCCGTTGGGCACGTAAACGAACTTATCGGCCGCCATGCCGCGCGAGCGCATGTGCTCCAGCGCCCTGGGCAGCATCGACACCACCTTGTCCGCGTGGCGATAGGCGTGGTCTTCGGCCATCTGCACCCACACGATGAAGGGGTGCCGGCGCGACATGCCGCCCAGCTCCATCGGCGAGAGCGGCCACAGGTCATGCACCTCGTACACCAGCCTGGCCCCGGCCCTGCGGGCGATGCGCCGCGCGGGCCAGATGTCCATCGGGTAGGTGCTGGAGGCAATCACCACGTCGGGCCTGAAATCATCCGCCAGTAGCCTGCCATCGCGCCTCAGATGCCACAAAAACGAGAGCATGCTGCGCACCCGGCCGACGCCGTTGCCTCGGTAGCCGGGCGTGGCGTACCAGCGGTAGCCGATGCCGTCGATGATTTCGTCGCGGTGGCGCGCCGGCGGCATCTGCGGTTGCTGCGCGCGGATGTGCGAATACGATCCCGCCACGATCTGCACCTGGTGCCCCATGCGCGTCCATTCGCGCGCCAGGTAGTACGGCCGAAACTCCATGCCATGGCGCGGCGAGCCGGCGTAGTGGTTGATGAGCAGGATGTTCATGCGCACAGGTCCTGCTGCAAACGCCGCACGATCCTTGCGGCGGCGTCCCCTGTTCCGTAAGGCTGCACGTCCTCACCCCGGCTGCCCAGTGCAGCCTGAATCGCGCCAACCATGTCCGACGCATTCTTGGGCGACACCAGGCGGTTCCAGCCGGCGCCCACCAGTTCGACCCATTCGGTCTCGTCGCGCAGCGTGACACAGGGTACCCGGTGAAAGAAGGCTTCCTTCTGTACCCCGCCGGAGTCGGTGGCAACGAGCGCGGCGAATTTCTCGAGTTGCACCATGTCCAGATAGCCCACCGGATCGATCAAGCGCACCTTGCACGCCAGCGCGTCCAGCAGCCCCGCCGCTGCCAGCATGACGCGTGTGCGCGGATGCAGCGGCCACACCACCGGCAACTGACGCGCGGTAGCAGCAAGCGCATCGACGATCGCGGCCAGCCGTTCGGGATGGTCGGTGTTTTCGGCACGGTGGATGGTCGCGAGGACATACGCCTTCGGCCGCAACGCCAGCCGACCAAGCGCACCGCCGCACTCCTGCACGCGTTGGCCGTGATGCAGGGCAACGTCGAGCATCACGTCGCCCACCGGGATGACCTGCTCGGGCGCGACCCCCTCACGCGCCAGGTTGTTGGCAGCGGTATCGGTCGGGGTGAACAGCCAGTGCGCGATGCGATCCGCAAGAATGCGGTTGACCTCTTCGGGCATGGCCATGTTGAAGCTGCGCAAACCCGCCTCCACGTGCGCAACCGGAATTTGCAGCTTGACCGCAGCCAGTGCTCCCGCGAGGGTCGAGTTGGTGTCGCCGTACACCAAAACCGCGTCGGGCCGCTCCTGCAGCAGCACCCGCTCGACCTCGGTCAACATGCGCCCGGTCATGGCGCCGTGGCTGCCGCCGTGAATGTCCAAAAAATAGTCGGGCTTGGCCATGCCCAGTTCGACAAAGAAGACGTCGGACATGTTGGCGTCGAAGTGCTGACCAGTATGCACCAGCACTTCGCTCAACCCATCGGTCTGTGCAATGGCGTGCGACACCACACTGGCCTTGATGAACTGCGGGCGTGCGCCCAGGACGGTGAGAATTTTTCTCATGTTTTATAGCTGCTGTGGCAGGTGGCCAGCGGGGTGGCCATGTCGAGCGGGCGGCCCAGTTGTGCAGCGCGGGCCAGGGTGCGTGGCACGTCGTACATCACATCGCCCACAGAGATGATTTTTTCCGTCACGGCCTTCCTTCCAGCAGCCAATGACTGGCGCGGTGCAATTCAATGCCTGGCGGCAGGGCGACGGTGGGCGGCACCTGCTGCCCCACCAGCAGGCAGCGGGCCTGGGGCCATTGCTGGCGGGCGTCCTGCAGGGCGCGCACTTCGCGCTGCAGCGTGGCGCTGTCGCCCAGGTCCAGACACACCTGCACCAGCCACTGCTCGCCGCTGGGCAGAGCGGCATGAAAGTCCACCTCGTAACCAGCCGGGGTCAGCACATAGCCCACCTGCGCGCCGCTGCGCAGCAGGGTGTGCAGCACCGCCACCTCCAGTGCGTGGCCGGTGTTGGGTTTGCCCGACTTGTCGAACACGGCCATCAACCCGGTATCCACCGGGTACACCTTGCGCGGGTTGACCTGCTGGCGGCGGATGGAGTCGGTGGCCAGCGCCACGCTGTGCAGCAGGAAGGCGTCTTCCAGGTGCGCCAGCATCTGGTGCAAGGTGTCCTTGGCCACCGGCACGCCGCGCGAACGCAGGTCGGCATGAAATTTGTTGATGCTGAACGCGCCCGCCGCGTTGCCCAGCAGCTGCTGCACCAGCCAGCGCAACACCTGGGGCTGGCTCAGGTTGTGGCGCTCCATCACGTCGCGCAGCAGCAGCACATCGACATAGCTGCGCAGCAGTTCGCTGCGGCTGCGGGTGTCCAGGCCCTGTGCCTCGGCAAAGCCGCCTTGTTGCAAATACGCGCCCAGGTCGTGGTCCAGCTGCGACTGCTCGGCCTTGGTCAGGTGGCTGGGGGGCTTGGTGGGCTCGCGGCCGGCGTGGCGCAGCGCTTCGCGAAAGCTGAAGGGGGTGACGGTGGCCTCCAGCGCGCGCCCGCGCATGCTGGTGGCCACCTCGCGCGAGAGCAGCTTGGCCGACGAGCTGGACAGAAACAGCTCGATGTTCTCGGTATCGAGCAGGCGGCGGGCAAACCGCTCCCAGCCGGGCACGGCCTGGACTTCGTCGAGAAAGAAGGTGCAGCGGCGCTGGTCGCGCCAGTCGGGGTGCAGGCGATAGTAGGCTTCGACCAGCCCGTCGAGGTCGCTGGCCTGCATGCCGGCCAAGCGCTCGTCTTCAAGACTGACGTACAGCAGCCCCTGGCGCGGGATGCCCTGGGCGTGGCGCTCGGCCAGCAGTTGCCACATGAAGCTGGTTTTGCCCGCGCGCCGCATGCCGGTGATGGCCAGTGCCTTGCCCGGCACGGCGGGCAGCCAGATGTCTCGGCGCGTCAGGCGCGGCAGAGGCGCGGCTTGGGCGTCGACGATCTTTTGTTGCAAAAGAGGACCATATTGGCTGTCCATCGAGGACGATTTTAAATGGAATTGTCTTTATCAAAAGGACAAATTTGACAGATGCGCCTGTCAATAAGCGCCATGGAGAGTCCGGCAAAGGCGCAGCGACTGGTAATGACTGATTTCGTTCGCCATGACGGAGAAGGGGACGTCATCGCGAGGAGCGGAGCGACGTGGCGATCCAGTGGCGGCGCCCGATGGCGGCACGGGGCTGGATTACTTCCCGCCACGCTGCGCTCGCGGCGGAAGGTACGGCACGAAACTTCAATTTCGATAGCTGATGGGGATTGTTTCATACGGGCAAGCGATGCATTTGGCTTTCAAACGCCAATCGCATCCCCGATGAATTGCTGGTGCCACCGGCAGAAGCTCAACCACCGCCACACCTGCCAGGTGAAGGGCCTCTTGCCCGCGGCGATCCGATCGAACTCTTGCAGCACGCTGGTCTGGTCGAAGAACGGCAGCCCCAGGTCGGCGCGCAGCCATTCACGCACGGTGCCGGCCATGCCCATCAGCCAATCCTGCTCGGGCGTGGCAAAGCCGATCTTGTCGCGGCGGTCGAGGATGGCGTCGGGCACGATGCCTCGCATGGCGGCACGAAAGACGTGCTTGGTTTCACCCTGGGGTGATATCAGGTAGTGCTCGGGCATGGACAGCAGCAGGTTGACCATGTCCAGCGTCAAGAAGGGCACCCGGCTTTCGACCGAAAAACGCATCGAATCGCGGTCGCCATGGCGCAGCAGGGCGGACAGGCCGCGCTGCGACAGCGACAGTGCCAATTCGGCCATCACGCGGCGGCCCCGGACCTCGTCGCTCGGCCGCTGGCGGGGGTGGCGCGTTTGCACGCCTGCCTCATGCAGGGGGCCGAGGCGAATCCAGTCGGGCACGGCCTTCATGCCGTTGAGGCGGCGCAAAGCCTGGTGCAGTGCGCCTTGCGTGCTTTCGGCCACCCAATGCTTGGCGGCCAGGGTACGGCTGCGGCCAGGCCAGCGCGCCCAGGCGTTGCCAAAGGCGCATGCGTCGCCGATGCGGCCGGTTTCGACCAGGCTGCGCAGGCGCTGGCCTGGGTAGCCGCTGTAGCCGGCCAGCATTTCGTCGGCGCCCTGGCCGTCCAGGGTGACGGTCACGCCGGCCTCGCGCGCCCGTTGATACACGCGGTACTGCGCGTAGATGCTGGTGCTGCCGAAGGGCTCACCCTGGGCGAGGATCATGTCGTCCAGGTCGCGCGCCAATTCGGCGCCGGTGGCAGTCACTTTGTGCGGGATGGCGCCAACGTGGACATTGATCCGATCCACCCAATGCTCTTCATTCACATCGCTGCCAGAAGCGATGAAACTGAAAGTGTGGATCGGTAGATCTGGCTCCACATGGCGCATGGCACAGACCACGGCGGACGAATCGATGCCACCAGACAGCGCCGCCCCCACCGGCACGTCGCTGCGCAGGTGCAGGCGAATGTTCTGCAGGAACTGTTCGCGCACCTGCTCCACGGCATCGTCGAAGCGCCAGCCCGGCCGTTCTTGAATTCTTGGTACCCACCAGCGCTGCGGCTCGCTGCTTTTGCCTGTAGTCAGATCGACATGGAGCCAATGGCCAGGCAGCAGGTGATGCACCCCTGAAAAAAAGGTATCAGGGCCGCTGTCATAGTCCCCATGCACCAGGTAGTCGTAGGCGCGCTGCCAGTTCAGTTGCGGCTTGCCGGGCAGCAGTTTCAGCAGTGCAGGCACCTCGGAGGCAAAGCGAAAACCTTCGGCCCCGCTGCTATAGAAGAAGGGCTTGATGCCGAAGGCGTCGCGCACGCAAGTCAGGCTTTGCTGCTGGCGGTCATAGACCGTAAAGGCAAACATGCCCACCAGACGCGGCAGGCAGGCCCGGCCCCATTGCGCCCAGGCGGACAGCAGCACCTCGGTATCGGAATCCGATACAAAACTGTGGCCACCGGCTTGCAGCTCGGCGCGCAGTTCTCGGTAGTTGTAAATCTCACCGTTGAAGACGATGCTCCAGCGCTGGTCACGCGAATGCATCGGCTGGTGGCCACCCGCGCTCAGGTCGATGATGGACAGGCGGGCCTGGGCCAGCCCGAGGGTGGCCGCGCCCACGGGGAACAAATCTTGTCCACGGTCATCCGGCCCGCGATGTCGCATGGCGTGCAGGGCTTGGGGCAGACTGGCTGCAGCGTGGGCGTGTTGGCTCCACCAACCTCCGGCTATTCCGCACACGTCAAGCCTTTAATTCTGTATTTTCTTGGCTCTGGATTCGATGAGCCGGATAAGGATGACAGAATACATAAGATAGCCGATCATATTAACCATGGAAATCGCGATACAGAATTCAATGAACGAAAAATTCAAAAATTTTGCCGAACAAAAAGCCGCCAACAACAAAATCATGGCAGACATATCGTAGAATAACTTTAACTCTTGCGCATGCAAGACTGATAGAGCACGGCTGAGAGGGCTGATAATGAGTGCCGCATAAAACCAAGGCGCTAGTGCAACTACGGCCGTGCCCGATGGCTCCCATTCTTTGCCGAAAACAATGGGTATGAGCCATGGCGAGAATGCCGCTATACCAATCAGCGGCACTAAGCCAAACAGAGCGACTTGTTTCATGATGGTGTAGAACAGTCGGCGGGCACGGGAGGCGTCCTGATCCAGAACGGCCTTGGCAAGCTCCATCTGAAACACGTCGGCCACTGCGCTGCCGATCTGCGCATTGGGCACACTGACCACCGTCCGCGCCAAGCCAAACCAGCCGGCGGCTTCGGCTCCATACAGGGTGGCGACCAAGGGCAATGGCAAAACAAGCGCCAAGGCATCCAGCCAAGCGGACGGAGTCTCCCACAGTGGAAACTTGGCATATCGCCTGCCGGTCGAAACTAGGGTCTTGCCGTCGATGTGCGCGGGCTTACTTGCTGCGTAGTGGCGAGTAGTGGCCACCAGCAGCTTGGACATGGACGCGCAGGCGGCCGCCATGATCCTCGATGATGGCGTAGGAAATCGACAGGCCGAGACCGAGCCCCTTGCCGACGTCCTTGGTGGTGAAGAACGGATCGAACACCGAGGCCATATGGTCCGCCGCGATGCCCGGGCCAGAATCGGCGACGCTGACCTGAACCTCGCCGTCCTGGTGCAGGACCGAAACGGCGATGGTGCGCGCGCGCTGGTGAGCAACGGCGTCGGCCGCGTTGCTCAGGAGATTGAGCAGCACCTGCTCGAGGCGCGTGGCGTTGCCGGTGACGGTGACGCCGCCCGCCGGCATGTCGATCACGGTGCGCACGTCTTCGGCGCCGAGCCTGGCGTTCGCCAGCGCCAGGGCGCGCTGCACGACGATGGTGATATCGACCGGCCCCATCTCGCCGAAGTCTTTGCGTGCGAAGGTACGCAGGTGCTGGGTCAGTTCGCTCATGCGCGCCACCAGGTCGTCGATGGTGGCGACGGTCGCGGCGGCGCGTTCGGCCGAGCCGTTACGGATGAGCAGCTTGGCGCTCGCGAGCGTGGTCTTGAGCGCGGCCAGCGGCTGATTGATTTCATGGACCAGCGCCGCCGACATCTGCCCGAGGGCGGCGAGCTTGCCGGCCTGCACCAGATCGTCCTGCGCGCGCTTGAGCGCGTCCTCGGCGCGGCGGCGCTCCTCGATCTCGCGGCTGAGGCTCTCGTTGGCGACGATCAGTTCGCGCGTGCGCTCGCTGACGCGCTGCTCGAGCATGTCATGGGCGTCCAGCTTGGCGCGCAGGATGGCGCGGCGGCCGCGCCACCACAGCAGGAGCAGCAGCAACACCGCGGCCGCCAGCGACCAGGCGGCGCCGCCCAGCACCGCGGCGCGGCTGATGGGCGCGAGGTCGGTGAAGGAATAAATCGTCCAGCCATAGGCCGGCAGATCGGTGCGCGTGACGAGGAAACGGTGCGGGCCGCTGTCGTCCTTGACGATATCGACGACGTCGCCGTTGCCCGGTGCCTGCCGGCTTCTCAGCAGGGGCCAGCCTTCCAGTGAAATGCCGGAATACTGCATCGAATGCCGGATGTCCGTGCGCTCGGTGTCGGACAGCGGACGGATCGGGCGATACTTCCAGCTCGCAGGGCTCGCCAGGAACAACACGCCGCGGTTATCGGCCAGCGCGATGTTCTCGCCGGTGGACCGCCAATCGGTCTCCAGCGCTTCGAGCGAGATCTTCACCACGGCGACGCCGAGCAGCTTGCCGTCGCGGCGCACGGGCCGCGACATGAAATAGCCGGGGTCGCCGGTCGTGACACCGATGGCGAAGAACTGGCCGTGGCCGTGCTCAACCGCATCCCGGAAATAGGGACGAAAATTGTAGTTCTCGCCGACGAAGCTTTTCGGCTGGCCGTAGTTGCTCGCCGCCAAAGTGAGGCCGTCGGCATTCATGACATAGAGCGCGTCGGCGGCGGCGGCCTCGGCCAGCGCGGCGAGCGAGCGGTTGACGTCGTCGAGGCGCGGGATGGCATCCGGATCCAGGCACAGCGACTCGAGCCCTCGCAGGAAGGCATCGTTTGCGTATTTGTGCCAGCGTGGTTGAATGCGTGCGAACAGCCGCCGCCATGCTTCTTGATTGCCCTGCGAGTACAACTCATATGGCTGGCGGATATAGATTTCGCCTCTTTGCCTTGCTTGTTCAATGAACGGGGCCTCATTCGTCGTAAGGCCAGTAGCGGAAGAAACCGCAGGCATAAGGGCTACCTACGGTTTCATTTTACTGCTT
>OFJB01000866.1_pt1 | contig 13250 bp, 9 predicted proteins | sample 1775081 | NCBI WGS metagenome assembly OFJB01 (sample SAMN08195771, study PRJEB24354) | sludge metagenome | isolation source: initial sludge from phenol fed wastewater aerobic bioreactor | place: India: Nagpur | collected 2016-06-05 | reverse complement strand
GTGCTCGACGGCGAACTCTACGAGCGCGTCAACTACAGCCTCTCCTACCACAGCGAGCGCGCGGGCGAGGACCTGACCTACGATTTCACGATTGAGGCCAATCGAATTGAACAGCGTTGGACGATCAACTGGTCGCCGAGCCTGATCTTCCCCGAAATGCAGTGGGGCGACAGCCTCCGCGTTGGCGTGTTACAGGCAAACCGCGGCGAGATTCTAGCCTACGGCGAACCATACGCGCAGAACGTCAGCGCGGTCACCATCTTCTGCGTACCGAGCACGATTCCAAATGTTGAAGAGTTCGTGCGCGCCGTCGCCGCCGTGCCGGAGATGCAGATGACGGAGGACGACGTCCGCGAGGCTCTGACGAAGGTGCGCAACGACTTCGTTAAACTAAAAACATTCTATCCCGACGAGGCGACCATGGACTTGAAGACGCGTCTTCTGGCCATCACCGGCCTCGCGATTGACACGGCAAACTACGGCACCCTGCGCTATTATCCCAACGGAAGTTCGCTCTGCCATATTGTAGGCTACGCCGGAATCATCTCCAAAAAAGAGAAGATCAACTACGAAACCTATGGCGACATCCGCTACGACGCGGAGAACGACCGCTACGTCACAACGCCGACGCGCTACAACGGCGATAGTTACATTGGAAAATATGGTCTGGAGCTGCTCTACGAAGATCAGCTGCTCGGTACGAACGGCCGCTTCACCTACATTCAAACCAAGGAAGGCGGCAGCCGCGGCATGCTCTACTCCACCGATGCGGTGGACGGCAACGACCTGCATCTGACCATCATTCCGGAGTTGCAGGAGCGGCTGGAGGACGTTGTTGATACCGTTGTGTACGACGACAACATCCACGGCAGCGTGATCGTTCTCAACCCGCAAACCGGCGCCATTCAGGCGATGACCTCCTGGCCGGGGTTCGACCTGAACGACCTGAGCCGAGGCCTCCCGATCGAGGAATGGGAAGCGCTGCAGACCGACCCGACGATTCCGCTGTACAACCGCGCTACGCAGGGTTTGTATACGCCGGGATCGGTGTTTAAGCTCATGACCAGCGCGGCGCTGCTGGAAACGAACACCATGACGATCAACGATGTCTTCCCCGGTTCGGAGGAGATTTTTGCCGATCAGTGGTACCCCTCGGAAACCTTCCTCGCGAACCTGGCCGATAATTCGAGCACGCTCACCTGGAAAGAGCAAAGCAACGATCACGCGCTCGTTCGTACCCGCAGCGACAGCCGCCCGTCCCCGATGAACATGACGAACTCGATCATCTCGTCGGATAACCTCTTCTTCTCCTACGCGGCCATGCGCATGGGCTGGACGAAGTTCGCGGCGTTTATGGATCAGATCGGCTGGAACAAGACCATTGAGCTCGATACGACGAACACCCAGCTGCGGCTCTACTGGCAGGTGAACCCAAGCGACACAACGAAAACCGCATGGATGAACCTGGCCGAAGGCGGCACGACCATTTGGTCTAAAAATGCGGACGGCACCTACAGCGAAGTGCCAAATGTCCATCTCGTGCTGGAAAAGAAGCTCTACGGTCTCGACGTGAGCCAACCGCAGCTGGCAAACCAGCGCGCGGCGGACAAGCCGCTCAACGAATACGACCTCGCGGTCACCGGATACGGCCAGGGCGAAATCCTGATGTCGCCGCTGCAGATGGCCTGCTACGCCTCCGCCTACGCGAACCACGGCACCATCATGCAGCCGTATATCGTCGATTCCCTCTGGCATGCGGACAAGACGAATTATGAGCTTGTGGAACAGCGCGAACCCAAGGCCTACCGAACGATTCTGCAGCAGGGCACGATTGACAACATCTACCCCGCGCTGCTCAAGGTCTGCCAAACCGGCACGGCGCGCTGGCTGACCAACAGCTTTATCACGAAGCGTCCGCTCGATCTTGGCTACACGATGGCCGGCAAGACGGGCACCGCGGAAATCAACAACGACAAGACGAAAGAACTCGCCTGGTTCATCTGCTGGCGCGACAGCAAGGGCGGCGAGCCGGTCTCTGCGGAAGATGCGCGCCTCGTGTGCATCATGCTCGAAATCGACCTCACCAAGCTGGCCGACGAGTGGTCGCAGATGAAGTTTGACATTGCGCGCGCGCTGCTAAGGGACGACGTGCTCAACACCACGGAGGGCTAAGCCGGACCGTTCCACTTTCCCGGTAGACAAACCACCTGCAAACGCATAAACTAAGCAGGTAGAACGAACGATGCCGCATGATCGGTTCGCGCCGGTCGTGCGGCTCTTTTCAAGGAGAAACACGCTTATGGAATCCGCAGCGAACGGAACCACACGAATCATCTTTACCGGCGGCGGCACGGCCGGGCACGTTACCCCGAACATTGCGCTCATGGAGCCGCTGCTTCGCGAGGGTTGGGACGTGCACTACATCGGCTCGCAAAGCGGCATGGAAAACGGCCTGATTGCCGGAATCGACGGCGTGACCTATCACGGCATCTCCACCGGCAAGCTCCGGCGGTATTTTTCCTGGCAGAATTTTATCGACCCCTTCCGCGTCGTGAAGGGTTATTTTCAGGCGAGAAAGCTGATTCACGATCTCAATCCGGATGTGATTTTCAGCAAGGGCGGGTTCGTTTCCGTTCCCGTTGTGCTCGCGGCGGGCAAGGTTCCCGTCGTCGCGCACGAGTCGGACTATTCGCCGGGGCTGAGCAATCGCATCGCCGCGCGCTTTACGGATACAGTCTGCGTGAGCTTTGAGGATACGCTGCCCCACGTGCCGCATGGCAAGGGCATCTTTACGGGAACGCCCATCCGCCCCGCGCTCTACGAAGGCAGCCGGGAGCGCGCGCTGGCGTTTACCGGGCTATCCGGCACCAAGCCGGTGCTGCTCGTCATGGGCGGCAGCCTTGGCGCGCAAAAGCTGAACGAACTGCTTCGCGCGGCGCTGCCCGTGCTCAACGAAACGTTTGACGTGATCCACCTTTGCGGAAAAGGCAAGAACGACTGCAACTGCGTGGCCTGCGGTTATTCGCAGTACGAATACATCGACAAGGAGCTGCCGGATTTGTTCGCGCTGTCGGACGTGGTGCTCTCCCGCGCGGGCGCAAACAGCGTGTTTGAGTTGCTCGCGCTCAACAAACCCAGCGTGCTCGTTCCGCTGACCTCCTCCAGCACGCGCGGCGACCAGCTGCTCAACGCAACCTATTTTGAGAAAAAGGGCTACGCAATGGTGTTGAATCAGAACACCGCGACGACGGAGTCGCTCATTGCAGCCATTCGGCGCGTCTACGAGGACCGCGCGCAATACACAAAGGTCATGTGCGAGGATACGCGCTCGGACGGAACGGAGACGATATTGAACCTAATTCGAAACGCGGTGCGCCATGCATAGTCTGCCGCAGCAACCCGTAACCGAAGCGGAACTTCGCGCGCTCGTCGATTCCATATCGACCGAGCCCGTAACCGCGCTTTCGTCCCTCGCAGGGCACGCCAAGAAGCTCGCCGCGCGGGATTTGATTGCCCAAATGGTGCAGGATCGGGCGGTGCTCTACGGCGCGCTCGTTTCCCCGGAACCCAAGGCGCGCAAGAATGCCGCGCGACTGCTCGGCGCGCTCGGACAGGCGCGGGATACGGACGCGCTCGTTGCCGCACTCAACACGGAGACAACGCGGTTTGTCGTGCCTTCGATTCTGCTCGCGCTCGGCGCAATTGCGAATAAACCCGCGGGCGACGCGATTCGGGCGTATGTCCCTCCAACGGCGGCGGACGAAACCGAGGAAAAGCACGTTGCCGATATTCTGGAGGCGCACAACAAAGCGCTCGCCGCGCTGACGCGGGACGTTCCGCTGCCGCCGCGCACGAAGCTGGCCGCTCCAATGGAGCTGCTGCTCGTTCCGCCGGAGGGATTCGATTTGGTTCTGCATAAAGAAGCGGCGACCAAGGGATTTCAAACCACGCTTCAGTCGGACGGGCTGCACATCGTTTCAGACCGGATACAGGCGTTGCAGGAACTAAGATGTGCGCAGGAGATTCTCCTGCCCGTCGCAAGCGGCCTTCCGCTCGACGCGGCGCAGATCGCGGCTCGCTGCACTGCCGCCTTGACCCGGCCCTATCGAATTGAACTAAGGAATTACGAGGGCGACCGTGCTGTGTTCATCCGCGAGGTTTCCGCCGCGCTCGGCGGCGGGGACAACCCCTCGCGCTATGCGGACGAGCTGCGCATTGTCTGCAAGGGCAGTGCCTGCGACGTTGTCATTCGCCCGAAGGACGTTCCGGATACGCGCTTTGCCTACCGCAAGCGCGCCTTGCCCGCGTCGATTCATCCCGTGCTGGCGGCGTGCCTCGCGCGGTTTGCGCTCGCGTTTGTTTCCTCCGCGCGCCCGCGCACGCTCGACCCCTTCTGCGGCAGCGGCACGCTGCTGCTTGAGCTGGAGCGTGTGGTGTCCACCGCGATGATCGGCGTGGACGTTTCCGAGCGCGCGCTCGACGCTGCGCGGGAAAATGCCGCCGCCGCGCACAGCGCCGCGCGCTTCGTGCACAAGGACATCCTCAAGTTTGAGCCGCGCGAACCGTTTGACCTCGTGCTTTCGAATCTGCCGTTTGGCAACCGCGTTGGTACGCACAGCGCAAATGAGCCGCTCTATCGCGACTTTGTGCGCGCGCTACCCAAGCTGCTCGCCTCCGGTGGCGTCGCCGTACTCTACACAATGGAGCATAAGCTGCTCACCACCTGCATCCGAAACGAACCCGCGCTACAGGTGCTCGCCGAACTAACCACTGAGGCGGGCGGGTTGAATCCAAGGGTGACGGTTGTGAAGAGGAAATAGTGGGAATGTGGAAAAACAAAGACCCGTGGGGGTCTTTGTTGTATTTCGTCAAAGAAAAAAGGCTTTATGCAGATTTCATTGATGTGTTGAGTTTGATTATAGCTTTTATTGAACGTTTTAATATAGGGGTCATTATAAACAGAATTACCTTGATTTCCTTTGCTTTTAACTGTTATCAGTTCATTGATAAATCGCCTAACTCATCCGTATAGTATTCAATCCCAAAATGAGATTCGCCGTTTTTCCCAGAAACAAAAACTTGTCCAGAATCGTATAATATCAGATAGTAAACATTGACGTTATATCCGTAATCATTGAACTTATCAAAACCTATTCGGCTTTCTCGTTTGCAATAGTTCAATGGTTTTTCGAGAAAAGACACGTCGGATCCGCCGAAGTACAAATCGGGATTGTCATTTAAGGTTACAACCAAACGTTTAAACTCAGGGGAGTATTCAACTTGACCACCATCACTTTCGTATCGCGCCGTTAGCTCTGAAACAATTTGCTCGATAGAAAGAGGGTTACGTTGATGGTCAATTCTTTCATACTCAGTATGTATTGCACTTCCAAGAATGATTAAACCAACGATCAAAGCTTGAAAGATAAACACACAGAAATAGCATCCTAGTCTTTCATCAATTCTATCTGCGAAATAGGAATATAATTTAAATATGATGAAAATCAATAATAGAATACTACCTACAACAAATAGCCAAAAATTCTTACCAAGAAAATAAACAAGTTCGTTCTTTGCAAGTTTGTAGAGTAAAAAAAGAACTAGCGCGAATAAAATGAGCCCTATGATATTCAACCCAACCCGAAAGTTTTTCGAAAACCGTTTGTTTATACGATCTACCATTTTACCCATAATTCGAACCTTTCAGAAATTGTTTTGAAAAACATGTAATATTGACAAGTTCAGCTATTATCGGTATTATAGTATTAATCCAGTTATCTGGAGGTAGATGGCTGAGCCATCGGAACCCCGTTCGGGGTTCTTTTTTATAGCGCTTTTAGACCAAAGCCCCAAACCTGCCCGCTTTTGCTTTTTCTAATTTTAGGAAATAGTATCTTTAGCGCCGAATCACAAAAGCTTGATTCGCCTACTTTGTATTTATATTGTTCCGAAAGCATATACCGTCTTATCGGGTTACATATAATATCTGCTATCTGAAGTCCAGGAATATTCATCTCTTTGGGTTTTACTTTTAGTTCACAGGACGTGATTCGACTGTCAAACCCCTTTATTCTATCAGTACCTTTCTGATAAATTGCCTTGTAGAGATCTTTAACAGGCTGATCTTGTCTACTATTCCTACTTTCTATCATTACATCACCAACGGATTGACAATCTTGAAGAAACAAATAGTATCTCTCAATGAGATTGTAAAAACATAGCTCATAGAATCCGACCTTCCAATTTGGATAATTTTCACTAAAAGAATTTTTATCTACTGTTACACATATAATTGAAAAATCAAGGCTTTCCAGCAACCCGAGAAGTGCATTATCAAAATCTGTACAAATTTCCTTTGACTTTAATGAATTAAATGGAAAGCGTTTTCCTTTTATCTCAGTTGCGTGTAAAACGACCGGATTATCTGGATGATGAGGTGGAAAAAAATCCCTTTTAAGCTTGTCTATTGGTGGCGCGAGATAATCAGCCACATAATCGGTTTTGAATATTGCACAAGCAATAGTAAAAAAACGGGAGTTCGCATCATCAATCTGGCTCAAAGTGGAATGCCCACTCTCGTCGATATACGCTCTATACTTGTCTGGCATTATGTAGCCCTCGATCGTTTTTCTATATTCTATTCCTACCTTTTCCAATAAACAAGGAGTTTGAGAATTCAACTGTTTATTTGGGGATGTTATCAAAACAAGATAGGGGGATCGCGCGCGCATACAGTCAGCACCGGAATGGTTGGCTCGCGGTCTTGTTATCACTTGACTGATTGCTTGCAAAGGTATTAACCGACAAGCATTTAATTAAATATTAAAAAGCCCGTAACATATTGTTACGGGCTTTTATCATGGTAGCGGCGATCTGATTCGAACAGATGACACTCCGGGTATGAACCGAATGCTCTAGCCAGCTGAGCTACGCCGCCATATACAGTTTTTCGAATGCCGATTTCAAGCGGCACATGGTGTATTATAACCGCGTTGCCCCGCGCTGTCAAGAGATTGCACACGCGCGAAAAGAACATCTTTTTTCGGCGCATTTTTCGTGGAAAGAGCGCCGTTTTTGCTTGGCGAAGGCACAAATGCATGGTACAATCCTATTTGTGAAAGTTTACGCATTCAGCGCGCGCCGCAGCAGCGGCGAAAGCAGGCGCTGGCAGCCAAAGGAGGCTCCTCATGATTCGATACTCGGACAGCCCGGTGATGCTGCAAAACGGCAAACCGATCTCGGCGGACCGGATTGATTCCGCCGCGCGGGAGAAAACCCTTGCCTATTCAATTCTGAACGCGCACAACGCTTCGGACGATCCGGAGCGGCTGCGCCTTCGCTTCGACGCGTTGATTTCGCACGACATCACCTACGTCGGCATCATCCAGACCGCGCGCGCGAGCGGATTGACCGAATTCCCCGTGCCGTACGCGATGACGAACTGCCACAACAGCCTCTGCGCCGTCGGCGGTACCATCAATGAGGACGACCACGTCTTTGGCCTCTCCGCCGCGAAGAAATACGGCGGCATCTACGTGCCCGCCAATCTGAGCGTCATCCACAGCTACGCGCGCGAAGAACTCGCGGGCTGCGGCAAGATGATTCTCGGTTCGGACAGCCACACGCGCTACGGCGCGCTCGGCACCCTCGCCATTGGCGAAGGCGGGCCGGAGCTGGTCAAGCAGCTGCTCAAGAATACCTACGACATCGCGGCGCCCGAGGTCGTGCTCTGCTATGTCACCGGCAAACCCCGCCGCGGCGTTGGCCCGCACGACGTTGCGCTCGCGCTCGTGAAGGAAGCCTTCCCGGAAGGCCGCGCAAAGAATAAGATACTGGAGTTCGTCGGCCCCGGCATCCGGAACCTTTCGGCGGACTACCGCAACGGCATCGACGTGATGACGACGGAAACCACCTGCCTGAGCTCCATTTGGGAGACGGATAGCACGATTGCCGAATACTACCGCGCGCACGGGCGTCCGCACGATTACGCTCGCCTTGCGCCGCAGAACGGCGCGTATTACGACGCGATGATCTCCATTGAGCTCGACAAGGTCGAGTGCATGATCGCGCTGCCGTTCCACCCCTCCAATGCGTACCCGATTCGCGAATTCATCATGCGTGCTGACGAGCTGCTCTCGAAGGTGGAAGCGGAAGCCAAGGCCAGCTTCCCGAAGGTGGATCTGCACCTGCGCGAAAAGGTCAAGCCGGACGGGGTCTACGTGGATCAGGGCATCATCGCGGGCTGCGCGGGCGGCCTGTTCGACAATATTATAGAAGCGAGCGAAATCCTCTCCGGCGGTTCCACCGGTAGCGGCGCGTTCTCGCTCTCCGTTTACCCGACGAGCGTACCCGTCAGCCTCGCGCTCACGCGCGCGGAAGCGACCGAAACGCTCATTCGCGCAGGCGCGGTCATGAAGCCCTCCTTCTGCGGCCCGTGCTTTGGCGCGGGGGACGTGCCCGCCAACAACGGGTTTTCGATTCGCCATACCACGCGCAATTTCCCGAACCGCGAGGGCGCAAAGCCCGGCGAAGGCCAGCTTGCGTTTGTCGCGCTCATGGACGCGCGCAGCATCGCCGCCACCGCGGCCAACGGCAGCAAGCTCACCGCGGCAACGGACATTGTCTATCGCAAGCGCCGCATTCCCTACCGCTACGACCGCTCCAGTTACGAAAAGCGCTGTTACAACGGCTTTGGCAAGGCGGACCCCTCCGTGGAGCTCGTGTTCGGGCCGAACATTGCGGACTGGCCAAAGATCCATCCGCTGGCGGAAAACCTTCTCGTTGAGCTCTCGGCGGTGATTCGCGACCCCGTCACCACGACGGACGAGCTGATCCCCTCCGGCGAAACCAGCTCGTACCGTAGCAATCCTTTACGCCTCGCGGAGTTTACGCTCTCGCGCCGCGCGCCGGACTACGTCGGCCGCAGCAAGGCGGTTGCCAAGCTGGAATTGGCGCGCCAAAACGGCGAAGCGCCGGAAGCGATCTCAACGCTGCTCGCCAAGGTGGGCAACGCGGGCGAACTCATCCAAACGACCGCCTATGGCTCCTGCGTGTTTGCAAACAAGCCCGGCGATGGCAGCGCGCGTGAGCAGGCCGCCTCCAGCCAGCGCGTGCTCGGCGGCGCGGCGAACATTTGCTACGAATACGCGACCAAGCGCTACCGCAGCAACTGCATCAACTGGGGCATTCTGCCCTTTACCCTGCCCCAAGGCGCGCCGTTTGACTACTCCGTTGGCGACCATGTATTCGTGCCGAACGTTCGCGCGGCGATTGAGCAAAAGCTCGACACCCTGCCTGCAACCGTGATCCGCGCCGACGGCAAGACGGACTCCATCACACTGAACCTGCCGCCGCTGACGCAGGACGAACGGGAAATCCTGCTCGAAGGGTGCCTGATGAACTACTACGCGGCACACTCCGGCAAGTAACCGAACCACGATTTTTCACCGAAAGGAACCGATATGAGCCTCATTCAAATGAAGACCCCCCTCGTCGAGATGGACGGGGATGAAATGACCCGTATCCTCTGGCAGCAGATCAAGGATGAATTGATTCTGCCGTTTGTTGACCTCAAGGCGGAATACTACGACCTCGGCCTGCTGGAACGCGAGAAAACGCGCGACCAGGTGACCACGGACTCGGCCAACGCCATCAAGAAGTACGGCGTCGGCGTCAAGTGCGCAACGATTACGCCAAACGCACAGCGCGTGACGGAATACAACCTTACCGAAATGTGGAAGAGTCCGAACGGCACGATCCGCGCCATTCTGGACGGAACGGTCTTTCGCGCGCCGATTCTGATTGACAGCGTCAAACCCGTCGTCAAGACCTGGAAAAAGCCCATCACGATTGCACGTCACGCCTATGGCGACGTCTACCGCGCCACGGAATACCGCGTGCCGGAGGCGGGCAAGGCCGAGCTGGTCTTTACCGGCGAACACGGCGCGAGCTTCCGCAAGACGATTTACGATTTTGAATGCCCCGGCGTGCTGCAGGGCATGTACAACAAGGACAGCTCGATCCGCTCGTTTGCGCACAGCTGCTTTCAATATGCCATCAGCACGAAGCAGGACCTCTGGTTCTCCACAAAGGATACAATCAGCAAGCAGTACGACCATACGTTTAAGGATATCTTTCAGGAAATCTTTGACGCGGACTACAAGGCGAAGTTCGACGAACTGGGGCTGACGTATTTCTACACGCTGATCGACGATGCGGTAGCAAGGGTCATCCGCTCCGAGGGCGGCTACATCTGGGCCTGCAAGAACTACGACGGGGATGTGATGAGCGACATGGTCAGCACCGCGTTTGGCAGCCTCGCGATGATGACGAGTGTGCTTGTGTCGCCGGACGGAAACTTCGAGTATGAAGCGGCGCACGGCACGGTGACCCGCCACTACTACAAATACCTGCAGGGCGAGGAAACCAGCACAAACCCGATGGCAACCATTTTCGCCTGGAGCGGCGCGCTGAGTAAGCGCGGCGAGCTGGATCACCTGCCGGAGTTGGAGGCCTTTGGCCATAAGCTGGAGGAAGCCTCGATCGAAACGCTCAACGAGGGCATCATGACGAAGGATCTCGTGGGGCTCGTCGAGGGCATGACCCCAAAGGCGGTCACCAGCATTGCATTCATTCGGGAAATCCGCGCACGACTTGCCAAGAAGCTGGCATAAGAACACGAAGCGTCCGCTTGCTGCCAAGTAAGCGGGCGTTTTTTTAGCAAAAGCTTCAAGAATGCTTCATGCGCGGGACACAAGTAACCGGTATGATACCGTTGATCGAATCCAATCTTATCCCATCGTTCATTCCAAAAAAAGGAGTGTGTTAGTTATGAATCGTTCCTTCTGGAAACGCGCGGCAACACTTGCCGTCGCCTTAATGATGATTGCCGCCTTTGGCTGCGGAAAATCCGCCGTCGAAGCGGCAAAGAACGCAACCACCGAGCCGGAACCCATCGCCATTGGTGAGGACGCCGCTACCGGGGGCTATGGCAACAGCGAGACGGCAGAACATACGGGTATTTATAGTCTGGACGGTACGACGGAAGAGGTAACGAGCGGCTCCTATGCCTCCAGCGCGCCCTACGAAAACACCGTGCTCGTTCAAAATGCAGGTCAGCTCAAGATGACCAGCGCGGACATCAACAAGACCGGAGACGCCAAGAATGACTTTTCCAACGGGATCAACGCGGCGGTTGCGGTGCTGAGTAAGGGTCAAATGACGCTTTCGGACAGCAACATCACGACCAACGGATTTGGCGCGTTTGGCTGCTACGTTTCCGGAGCCGAATCGAGCCTGACAATGAACGGCAGTTTCGTTTACACCTCCGGCACTGCTTCCCCCGCGCTTACGGTCAACGATGGCGGCACCGTCACCATGACGGGCGGAATTCTCTCGGCCGAGGGAATGGACTCCGCCGGGCTGATGCTCAGCGGCGGCAACGTCACCTTCAGCGGCGTTACGCTCAAGGCTTCCAACAGCGAGATCTTGCGCGTTTTCTCCGGTGAAAATACGCTGACGCTGGACGCGACGGCAATCACGAGCAGTCCGATTCTTGGCGATGGCGCCCTGTTGCAGCTCAAGCTCGTCAACGGCGCGTCGTTTACCGGCGAACTCGGCAGCGAGCTGCCCGCAAAGGTCAGCGTTTCGCTTGACGCGACGAGCACGCTCTCGCTCACGGCGGACAGCTATATCACCGCGCTGGTCAACGCGGACACGACGCACCAGAACATTCAGTCCAACGGGTTCTCGCTCTATTACGATTCCAACGCGCCGGAGAACGCATATCTCAACAGCCAGTCCTACCAGTTGCCCGGCGGCGGATTCCTCTCGCCGATTATTTAAGCCTCCCTCTGCAGAGGGAGGTGTCAGCCAAAGGCTGACTGAGGGAGAGAAAAAGCTTAGTATCAGAGAGGGAGGTGTCAGCCGTAGGCTGACGGAGGGAGAGAAATAAGTTCTTTCAGGGCTTCGCCCTAACCCCCAAAACCAAAACGTTTTCGGGTGCTTGTGCTAACAAGCGCCTTTTTTTGTTTATTTAGGAAAAATATGATATATCTTAAGAAAATCGATCTTTTTCTGCAATAAATACCGCCCAACACCGTCAATAAAGTGTAAGGAGTGGACAACACGATGGAGCAGGTCGATACCAGCCGATGGTATGCGTTTTTCACACGTGACGGGGAGAACCTCGTTCGTTTCGTAAGGCGGCGCGCGCACCGCATCAGCGAAATGGACGCGGAGGATATCGTTGCGGACGTGATGCTCTCCCTCGTGAGCCGGCTGGAGCCGAACGGCCCGGTGGAAAACCTCGCCGCCTACGCCTACCGCGCGATTCGAAACCGCATTGTCGACTATGAGCGCAGCCATGCGAAGACCACGAGCCTCGATGGCATGGCAAGCGATGACGGCGAATACTCCTTTCTGGATACACTCGTTGCCGAGAGTGAGGAACCCTTTGCCGAGGAGGAGCGCATTTTGCAGATGCACCGGCTCACGGAGGCCATCGGCAAGCTGGAACCGCGGCAACGCGCCATCCTGATTGCCACCTCGGAGGCCTGGGGAGAACCCATCGGCACCCTGCTTTCGCGCAAGAGCCGCGCGGTAAAAGCACTGCGCCAGCTGATGGAGCAAACGGACGAATCCGGATAACCAAATTGATCCACCTACAGTAAATACAACGACACACAACATAGAAAGGAACGATACTCATGAGCGAACTGAAAAAAAGCGTCGACAAGATGCCCGACTGGCTCAAATACACGCTGTATACAATTCTCGGCCTTGCGGGCGCATTCCTACTGGGTCTGCTCTTTGGCAACGTCATCATGTGGCTCTGGAACTGGCTGATGCCGAGCAGCCACAGCGCGCGCTGGTTGGCCGGATCGGCCTGCAGCACGCCTTCGAGCAGCCTGCGCGCCTCGCCGTCGATGCGATGGCCGGGCGCGGCGAGCGCCAGCGCCTGCGCGTACTCGATCGCGTAGCCTGCGGTGTCGGGCGCCTGCTCGTGCGCGCGCTTGAACGCGGCCAGTGCCTTGTCGCCGCGCTGGGTCGCCTGGTAGGCGCGGCCGAGCAGCGCCCAGCCCTCGGCGTCGCCGGGCTGCTGTTGCAGGCGCGCGGCCAGCATCGCGATCGCCTGCTCCATCTCCGGCACGCCAGCCGGCGTGGCCGGTGCGGCGACCAGGTTGGCCGGATCGAGCGCCTGCGGCGTGCCGACCAGCCGGTACAGCAGCAGCGCGGTCGCCGGCAGCAGC
>OFJB01000865.1_pt1 | contig 13257 bp, 13 predicted proteins | sample 1775081 | NCBI WGS metagenome assembly OFJB01 (sample SAMN08195771, study PRJEB24354) | sludge metagenome | isolation source: initial sludge from phenol fed wastewater aerobic bioreactor | place: India: Nagpur | collected 2016-06-05 | reverse complement strand
GTCGAGCGCCTGTGGCGCGACGCCAAGCTGTACGAGATCGGCGCCGGCACCAGCGAAATCCGCCGCATGCTGATCGGGCGCGAGCTGTTTGCCGAGACGGTGTGATGGGAGCGCCGGCGTCCCGCCGGCAAAAGGGCGGGGTCAATCGCTCGTCAGCCCTTGTGGCTTCCGGGTGTGCCTTGCTTTTCCTGCGGCGCCACGAATCCGATGGGCCGCTTCGGCGCGGCGGGTGGCGACATCAGCTCGCGCACGGCATCCAGCAACTGCCGGAGCTGCCCACGTGTGTGGGCGCTGAACATGCCGTGCTCCGTTTCCAGCCGGCCGGTGCGCTCCTCCAACTCCATCAGGCGCCTGGCCAGGTCGGCATGCAGCGCGCTGGCCTGGCGCATCTGCACGAAGGCCCGCACCACGTAGATGCCCATCTCCACCGCCTGGGCGCTGGCCAGCACGTTGGCCGCCTGGATCGCTCCATGCTCGGTGAACGCGAACGGCAGTGACTTGGAAAATTTGAGGTTCCTGAGGTGATCACAGTTTGTGATCACCTCAGCTTTTTCAGCAACCGTGAGCTGAAACATGAAGTCAGGCGGAAACCGACTCGCGTTGCGCTTGACCGCCTGATTGAGCGCACGCGTGGGCACCCCATACAGCTCGGCCAAGTCGGCATCGATCATCACCCGCTGGCTGCGCAGCGTCAGAATGCGCGCCTCCAGGCGCAGGGTGGTCAGGGCCGTGCTCATCGAAGCTCCTTGCAGTCACCGGCATGGCACTCTCGATTTGATAGCTGTTGACGCTTTCCCTGCCCTGGCTGGAGTCGGAAAACCCCACGATACCCCGCTGCCGCCTACTGCAACGCATCCGTGCGCGACACCTGGCAGCTGGGCTGGTGGATCCTCAGCCAGGGGGCCGGCAACGCCAGAACCCGGTACCACATGAAGTGGCGGTACCATTCCGCCATGTCTTCCTCGCTGCAACACCTGATCGACAACAACCGCGCCTGGGCCGAGCGCGTGGAACGCCAGCAACCCGGGTTTTTCGAGTCGCTGGCGCAACAGCAGACGCCCAAGTACATGTGGATCGGCTGCTCCGACAGCCGCGTGCCGGCCAACCAGGTCATCGGCCTGGCACCGGGCGAGGTGTTCGTGCACCGCAACGTGGCCAACGTGGTGGTCAGCTCCGACCTGAACGCGCTGTCGGTCATCCAGTTCGCGGTGGACGTGCTCAAGGTCGAGCACATCATGGTGGTGGGCCACTACGGCTGCGGCGGCGTGATGGCGGTGCTGCGCGGGCAGCGCATCGGCCTGGGCGACAACTGGCTGCGCCACGTGCACGACGTCAAGCAGCGCCACCGCAGCCGCTGGATGCATCTGTGCACGGCCGATCAGGAAAGCACGCTGTGCGAGATGAACGTGATCGAGCAGGTGGGCCACGTGGCCGAGACCACGGTGGTGCAGGACGCCTGGGCGCGCGGCCAGACGCTGTCGGTGCACGGCTGGTGCTACGGCCTGAAGGACGGCCTGGTCAAGAACCTGGGCGTGACCATGTCCAGCCCGCAGCAGGTGGTGCCGGTGTACACGGAGGCCATCAAGCGCTATCCGCGCCAGCCGCTCAACCCCGCCGCATAGGGCCATGCCGTTGACCGCCGAGCAAGCCGCGCTGGCGCAGGCGCTGGCCCAGGCGATGATCGACGGCTTCAACCGCCACTACCGCCTGTTTCGCACCGAGTCGGCGCGCGGCAAGCACCGCTTTGAAACCGCCGACTGGCACGGCCAGCAGCGCGCCCAGCGCGAGCGCATCGAGTTCTACGACCTGCGCGTGCTGGAATGCGTGCGCCGGCTGGAGCGCGAGTTCAAGGCCGGGGAACAGCCCACCGACGTGTGGCAGCAGGCCAAGCTGCTGTACATCGGCATGCTGGTGCGCCACCAGCAGCCCGAGCTGGCCGAGACCTTCTTCAACTCGGTCAGCACCAAGATCCTGCACCGCAGCTATTTCCAGAACGACTTCATCTTCGTGCGCCCGGCCGTCAGCACCGAGTACATGGAGACCGAAGACCCGCGCGCGCCGCCCACCTACCGCGCCTTCTACCCCGCCGCCGGCCCGCTGCAGGATGTCGTGCGCGCGGTGCTGCTGTCGTTCGGCCTGCGCTGCCGCTTCGAGGACCTGGAGCGCGACGTCGGCTACGTGGCCCGCGCCATGCAGCGCGAGCTGGCCGGCGACAAGCCGCGCCCCAACTTCCAGGTCCAGGTGCTGACCAGCCTGTTCTACCGCAACAAGGGCGCGTACCTGGTGGGCAAGATCATCAACGGCTTCAAGGAGCTGCCGTTTGCCCTGCCCCTGCTGCACCGCACGCCCGGCACGGTGTACGTGGACGCGGCGCTGTTCGGCGAGGAGGACCTGCTGATCCTGTTCTCGTTCTCGCGCGCCTACTTCATGGTGGACATGGAGATCCCGTCGGCCTACGTGCAGTTTCTGCGCAGCCTGATGCCGCGCAAGCCGCGCGCCGAGCTGTACAACGCGCTGGGCCTGGCCAAGCAGGGCAAAAATTTGTTCTACCGCGACCTGCTGTGGCACCTGCGGCACAGCAGCGACCGCTTTCGCATCGCCCCCGGCATCAAGGGCATGGTGATGCTGGTGTTCGACCTGCCCAGCTTTCCCTACGTCTTCAAGATCATCCGCGACCGCTTTGCCCCGCCCAAGGAGACCACGCCCGCCCAGGTGCGCGCCAAATACCACCTGGTCAAGCACCACGACCGCGTGGGCCGCATGGCCGACACCATGGAGTTCTCGCTGCTGGCCTTTCCGCGCGAGCGCTTCACCGACGAGCTGATTGCCGAGATCGAGCAGCACGCGCCCAGCCAGCTCGAAATATCGGACCGCGACGGCGACGGGCAGACCGAGGTCATCATCGCGCACGCCTACATCGAGCGGCGCATGATCCCGCTCAACCTCTATCTGCAGGAGGCCTTCGACGCCGGCGAGCAGGACCTGGCGGCCAACGCCCGGCTGGAGCACGCCGTGATCGAATACGGCAACGCCATCAAGGACCTGGTGGCCGCCAACATCTTTCCGGGCGACATGCTGTGGAAGAACTTCGGCGTCACGCGCCACGGCAAGGTGGTGTTCTACGACTACGACGAGATCGAGTACCTGACGGATTGCAACTTCCGCCGCGTGCCACCGCCGCGCACCGAGGAGGACGAGCTGAGCGGCGAGGTCTGGTATTCGGTGGCCAAGGGCGACGTGTTCCCCGAGACCTTCGGCCCCTTCCTGCTGGGCAACCCGCGCGTGCGCGCCGCCTTCATGCGCCACCACGCCGATTTGCTGACGCCCGAGTTCTGGCAGCAGAACAAGGAGCGCATCCAACGCGGCGAGCTGATCGACTTCTACCCCTACGGCGTGCACCGGCGCTTCGACGTCAACGGCGGCATCCGCGGCATGCCCGAGCTGCCCGACCCGGCGGCGGCGAGCGTGGAGACGCCGGCCGACCGGCCCGATGCGCTGGCGCCGATCCCCCCGACGGAGCCAGCGGATTGACGCGCGGCGCCGGCCTTCGATCCCGCTTTGCGCGATCATCCTTTCACTGACTCAAGGAGAACCTCATGCTTGACCCCATCGTCATCGTTTCCGCCGCCCGCACGCCCATGGGCAGCTTTCAGGGCGACTTTGCCGGCCTGGCTGCGCACGACCTGGGCGGGGTGGCCATCAAGGCCGCCGTCGAGCGCGCCGGCATCCAACCCGATCTGGTCACCGAAGTGCTGTTCGGCAACTGCCTGATGGCCGGCCAGGGCCAGGCGCCGGCGCGGCAGGCCGCCTTCAAGGGCGGGCTGCCCAAGAGCGCGGGCGCCGTCACGCTCAGCAAGATGTGCGGCTCGGGCATGCGCGCGGCCATGTTCGCGCACGACATGCTGGTGGCCGGCAGCCATGAAGTGCTGGTGGCCGGCGGCATGGAGAGCATGACCGGCGCGCCCTACTTGCTGCAAAAAGGCCGCGGCGGCTACCGCATGGGGCACGACCGCATCTTCGACCACATGATGCTCGACGGCCTGGAAGACGCCTACGAGCCCGGCCGCAGCATGGGCACCTTCGGCGAGGACTGCGCGGCCAAGTACCACTTCACCCGCGAGCAGCAGGACAATTTCGCCATCGCCAGCGTGCAGCGTGCGCAGGCAGCTATTCAATCAGGAGCATTCAAAGCCGAAATCGCCCCCGTGACCGTCAAGGACCGCAAGGGCGAGCGCGTGGTGGACACCGACGAAGGCCCGGGCAAGGTCAAGCTCGACAAGATCCCCACGCTCAAGCCCGCCTTCAAGAAGGACGGCACGGTGACGGCGGCCAGCAGCTCCAGCATCAACGACGGCGCCGCCGCCATGGTGCTGATGCGCGAGAGCACGGCCAAGCGCCTGGGCTGCAAGCCGCTGGCCAAGATCGTCAGCCACGCCACGCACGCGCAGGAGCCCGAGTGGTTCAGCACCGCCCCCATCGGCGCGACCGAGAAAGCGCTGGCCAAGGCCGGCTGGCAGGTGGGCGACGTCGACCTGTGGGAAGTGAACGAGGCCTTTGCCGTGGTGCCGATGGCGCTGATGCACGATTTGAAGGTGCCGCACGACAAGGTCAACGTCAACGGCGGCGCTTGCGCCCTGGGCCACCCCATCGGCTGCAGCGGCGCACGCATCATGGTCACGCTGATCCATGCGCTGAAGGCACGCGGCCTCAAGAAGGGCCTGGCCACGCTGTGCATCGGCGGCGGCGAGGCCACGGCGGTGGCGCTGGAGCTGATGTAAGGCGCAGAAGGTGCGACGACAACACGCCCGACCATGCCCACCACCCTGATCCTCGGCGCCTCGCGCGGCATTGGCCTGGAGCTGGCGCGCCAGTCGGTCATGGCGCGCCAGCGCGTGATCGCCACCGCGCGCCGCGATGCCGACCTGGCCGCGCTGCGCGAGCTGGGCGTGGCGCAGGCCTTCAAGCTGGACGTGGCCGACCCGGCCAGCGTGAGCGGCCTGGCCTGGCAGCTCGACGGCGAGAAGATCGACACCGCCTGGCACGTGGCCGGCGTGATGTGCTCGCGCGCTGACGCGCGCCAGCCGCCCACGCAGCCCGAGTTCGACCGCGTGATGCACACCAACGTGCTGGGCGCCATGCAGGTCATCCCGCAGGTCGCCCCGCTGGTGGAGGCCGCGCGCGGGCGCTTGGGCTTCATCAGCAGCGACATGGGCCGCATCGGCGGCGCGGCCGGCAGCAACGCCTGGCTGTACCGCGTCAGCAAGGCGGCGCTGAACATGGCCGTGGCCTCGGCGCGGCACAGTTATCCGCAAGCGCTGTTCGTGCTGTTTCACCCTGGCTGGGTGCGCACCGACATGGGCGGCACGCAGGCGCCCGTGCGCGTGGCCGACAGCGTGGCCCGCCTGCGCGTGACGCTGGCCAGCGCCACGGCAGAGGACAACGGCGCCTTCTTCAACCACGATGGCAGCCGGCTGAGCGGCTGGTGAATCACGCCTCGGTTTGACGCTGGCTGCGGCGCCTGCTAGGCTTCGTGTCTTACCGGTCTTACTTCATGCCATGAACGCCACCCTGCTCTCGACCAAGGGCCAGGTCGTCATCCCCAAGGCGCTGCGCGAGGCGCGTGGCTGGCACGCGGGCATGAGCCTGACGGTCGAGGAGGTGCCCGAAGGCCTGCTGCTGCGTCCAGCCACCCAGGAGACGCTGTTTCCGCCGACCACCATCGACGGCGCGGTGGGCAGCGCGCGCTACAAGGGCCCGCCCTTGTCCGACGCCGACATCGCCCGCGCGCTGGACGCCGAAGGCCGCCAATGGCGGAGTTGACCAGCGGCCCCATCGCCCTGGACACCAACGTGCTGGTGCGCTGCATCGTCGCCGACGACCCCCGGCAAACACCGCTGGCGGCCCGGCTGCTGCAGCACCCGGGCGGCGCCTTCATCGCACGCAGCGTGCTGCTGGAAACCGAATGGGTGCTGCGCGCCGCCTATCGCCTGTCGCGTGCCGCCATTCACCGCAGCCTGATGGCCGTGTGCGGCCTGCCGCAGGTGCGCCTGGAGCAACCCGAGCAGCTGGCGCAGGCACTGGCCGACTTTGCCGCCGGCATGGACTTTGCCGACGCCCTGCACCTGGCAACCGCCGAGGCAGCGGGCGCCGAATTTCAAACCTTTGACGCGCGCTGCGCCCGGGCCGCCGCCAAGCAAGGCCGGCGCGCACGGTTGATCAAGGCCCAACCACGATAGAGGCTTGCCATGCTGCTGACCCAAGACCAGGAAATGATCCGCGACGCCGTGCGCGCCTTTGCCCAGCAGGAGCTGTGGCCCCACGCGCCGCGCTGGGACAAGGAGCACACCTTTCCCGCCCAGGCGCACCAGGGCCTAGCCGAGCTGGGCGCCTACGGCATCTGCGTGCCCGAGGAATACGGCGGCGCCGGCCTGGACTACCTCACGCTGGCGCTGGTGCTGGAAGAGATCGCCGCTGGCGACGGCGGCACCAGCACGCCCATCAGCGTGACCAACTGCCCCTACAACGCCATCCTGATGCGCTACGGCAGCGAGGCGCAGAAGCAGCAGTGGCTGGCCCCTGCCGCGCGCGGCCAGATGCTGGGCGCCTTCGCGCTGACCGAGCCGCACGTGGGCAGCGATGCGTCGGCGTTGCGCACCACCGCCGTGAAGCAAGGCGACGACTACGTCATCAACGGCGTCAAGCAGTTCATCACCAGCGGCGCCAACGGCCACGCGGCCATCGTGATCGCGGTGACGGACAAGGGCGCCGGCAAGCGCGGCATGAGCGCCTTCGTCGTGCCCACGCACCAGCTGGGCAACACCGGCTGGCAGGTGGCGCGGCTGGAGGACAAGCTGGGCCAGCACAGCAGCGACACGGCGCAGATCAACCTGGTGGACTGCCGCGTGCCGGCCGCCAACCTGATCGGCGAGGAAGGCGAGGGCTACAAGATCGCCCTGTCGGCGCTGGAGGGCGGGCGCATCGGCATTGCCGCGCAGAGCGTGGGCATGGCGCGCAGCGCGCTGGAAGTGGCCATCGCCTACGCCAAGGAGCGCGAGAGCTTCGGCACCGCCATCATCCACCACCAGGCGGTGGCCTTTCGCCTGGCCGACTGCGCTACCCGGCTGGAGGCCGCGCGCCAGCTGATCTGGCACGCCGCCAGCCTGCGCGACGCCGGCCGGCCCTGCCTGAAGGAAGCCGCCATGGCCAAGCTGTTGGCCACCGAGACGGCCGAGGCCGTGTGCAGCGCCGCCATCCAGACCCTGGGCGGCTACGGCTACGTGAGCGACTTTCCGCTGGAGCGCATCTACCGCGACGTGCGCGTGTGCCAGATCTACGAGGGCACCAGCGACGTGCAGAAGATCATCATCACGCGGGCGCTCTGACGCCTCATGGCGCGCGCCTCTCGCCACGCCGCCTGCCCCTGCGGCGGCCGCCCTGCCGGCACCGGCTACGACGCCTGCTGCGGCCGCTACATCGAGCACTTCGGCACCATCCCCGCGCCCGACGCCGAGGCGCTGATGCGCTCGCGCTACAGCGCCTTCGCGCGCGGCGACGCCGCCTACCTGCAGGCCAGCTGGCATGCCAGCACGCGCCCGGCGACGCTGGCGCTGGAGCGGGACGTGCACTGGCTGGGGCTGGACGTGCGCGAGCACGTGGCCGGCGCGTGGCGCTGGTTTTACGTCGATGGCGTCTTGTTTTAGAATGGTTTTGCCTTGCAGCCGGCATCCATCAAGCGTCAACAGCTACAACAATGATAGTTAACTCCAACCCGGTGCGACGCCCATGCGCATCCTGATTCTCGGCGCCGGCCGCGTGGGCGAGAGCGTGGCCGAGACCCTGGTGTCCGAGGCCAACGACATCACCCTGATCGACACCGACCCGGCCCACCTGCGCAAGCTGGAAGAGCGCCTGGAGCTGCGCGGCGTGCCCGGCAACGGCACGCTGCCCTCGGTGCTGCGCGGCGCGGGCGCCGACGACTGTGACCTGTTCATCGCCGCCACCGGCCACGACGCCACCAACCTGGTGGCCTGCAAGGTGGCGCACGGCGTGTTCGGCATTCCCAGCACCATCGCGCGGCTGCGCTCGTCGGAGTTTGGCGACGGCGAGCTGCTGGGCAAGGAGGGCTTCGCGGTCGACCGCGTGATCTGCCCCGAAGAATCGGTCACGCGCTACATCCAGCTGCTGATCGACTACCCCGGCGCGCTGCAGGTGGTGCGCTTCTCGCAAGGGCAGGCGCACCTGGCGGTGGTGCGGGTGGCCACCGACAGCGCCCTGGCCGGCCACAGCATCGCCGAGTTCCGCGAGCAGCACCCCGACCTGCCGATGCGCATCGTCGCCGTCTACCGCAACGACGCCGAGCTGGCGTGCGAGGCCGACACGCGCGTGCAGGCGGGCGACGAGATCTTCGTGCTGACGGGCCGCGAAAGCCTGCGCGCCGCGCTGGGCGCCATTGGCAACCCCGACCGCCGCGTGCGCCGCGTGATGATGGCCGGCGGCGGGCGCGTGGGCCTGCGCCTGGCGCGCGAGCTGGTGGGCCGCTGCAGCGTCAAGATCTTCGAGGCCGACCGCAAGCGCTGCGACTACCTGGCCGGCGAGCTGCCGCCGGACATGCTGGTGCTGGAGGGCGACGGCGCCGACGAGGAACTGCTGCACTCCGAGGGCGTGGGCGAGACCGACCTGTTCATCGCCATGACCAGCGACGACGAGGACAACATCCTGGCCTCGATGCTGGCCAAGCGCATGGGCGCGCGCCGCGTGATCGCGCTGGTCAACCGCCGCGCCTACGCCGAAATGCTGCAGGGCAGCGCGATCGACATCGCCATCTCGCCCGCGCAGGCCGTCATTGGCGAGCTGCTGCTGCACGTGCGCCGCGGCGCGGTGGCGGCGGTGCACAGCCTGCGCCGCGGCATGGCCGAGGCGCTGGAGGGCATTGCGCGCGGCGACGCCAGGACCTCGCACCTGGTGGGCCGGCGCATCGAGCAGCTCAAGCTGCCCGCCGGCGCGCGCGTGGGCGCCATCGTGCGCGGCGAGGGCGAGCAGGCCCACACCCTGGTGCCGCGCCACGACACGGTGATCGAGACCGGCGACCACGTGATCATCTTCCTGCCGAACAAGCGCCTGGTGCGCGAGGCGGAGAAGCTGTTTGAAGTCCGCGCCACGTTCTTCTGACATGCGCGCCCACTGGACGGTCTGTGCGCCTGACTCCTTCCCCCTTTGGGGGAAGGCAGGGATGGGGGCGAGCGACGCCTGCCCCTCCACCGCCGCCGGCCCCCACCCCCGCCTTCCCCCAGAGGGGGAGGGAGCAATGCCGTCACGCGCGACAAACCCGAGCCGCCGCCGGGCCGCCCCAAGGCGGCGAGCGCCCCCTCGGGGGGCAGCGCAGCATGCGCAGCAGCGAAGCGTGGGGGCACCATGACAACCCGTTTTGCCCCGGCCTTCCGCGTCTTCTCCTGGGTCATCATGGGCTTTGCCTTCGCCTTCTGGGTGCCCATGGCCTGGGACTGGTGGGGCGAGGGCGGGCGCAACGGGAGCATCTGGGCCGGCTGCTTCGGCCTGACCTTCTTGACCGGCCTGTGGCTGTGGTGGCGCACCCGGCGCACCGACGCCGAACTGACGGTGCGCGACGGCTTTCTGCTGGTCAACCTGGTGTGGCTGGTGCTGCCGGTGTATGCCGCGCTGCCGCTGCTGCTGACGGTGCAGGGCATCGGCCCGGTGCAGGCCTACTTCGAGGCCATGAGCGGGCTGACGGCCACCGGCGCCACCTCGCTGGCGGGGCTGGACCTGCTGGCCACCTCGGTCAACGTGTGGCGCTGCTTTCTGCAGCTGATCGGCGGGCTGGGCATCATGCTGCTGGCGCTGGCCGTGCTGCCCTTCCTGGGCCTGGGCGGGCTGCAGATCTTCAAGGCCGAGATGCCGGGCCCGATGAAGGATTCGCGCCTGACCCCGCGCATCGCCGAGACCGCGCGCGGGCTGTGGGGCGTGTACTTCGTGCTGTCCAGCGCCTGCCTGCTGGCCTACCGCTGGGGCGGCATGAGCTGGGCCGACGCCTTCATGCACATGTGCACCACGGTGGGGCTGGGCGGGCTGTCCTCGCACGACCAGAGCTTCGGCTACTGGAACTCGCCGCAGCTGGAGTGGACGGCGGTGCTGTTCATGCTGCTGGCGGGCATCAGCTTCGTGCGCTACTTTTTGCTGTGGCAGCTGCGCTCGCTGACGCCCGTCACGCGCGACACCGAGGTGCGCGCCTACACCCTGGTGCTGGGTGTCGCGATCGCGGTGGTGTCGGCCATGCTGCTGCTGCACGGCGTTTATCCCGACGCCTCCAGCGCGGTGCGGCAAGCCGCGTTCCAGGTGGTGTCGGTGGCCACCACTACGGGGTTTTCCACCACCGACTACGTGATGTGGCCCACCTTCGTGCCGGTGCTGCTGCTGTTTCTGGGCTGCTTCGTGTCGTGCGCCGGCTCCACCGGCGGGGGCATCAAGATGGTGCGCATGCTGGTGCTGGTACGCCTGGCGCAACGCGAGCTGCTGCGCATCATCCACCCGCGCGTGGTGCACCCCGTGGCCCTGAGCGGCATGCGCGTGCCCAACGACGTGGTGTCCACCGTGATGGCCTTCATGCTGATCTACGGCGGCGTGATGGTGAGCCTGACCATGCTGATGCTGGCCTCGGGGCTGGACGTGGTGACCGCCTTCTCGGCCATCATCGCCTGCCTGAACAACATCGGCCCCGGCATGGGCCGTATCGGGCCGGCCGGCAACTACGCCTCGTTCACCGATTTTCAGCTGGCCCTGTGCTCGCTGGCCATGGTGCTGGGCCGGCTGGAGCTGCTGTCCATGCTGGTGCTGCTGACGCCGGCGTTCTGGCGGCGCTGAACGCCCCTCCACGCGATACGATCATCCCCATGTCCGATCAGCCCACCCCCGCGCACCTGGCGCCCACCGCCGCCATCGACAGCCAGCATCCCGCCGTGCAGGCCTTCGCCCGCGCGCATGCGCAGGGCAGCACCGAGCGCGGGCGCGCCGTGGCCCTGGTGCACGCGGTGCGCGACGGCTTCCGCTACGACCCCTACCGCATCGACCTGTCGCCCCACGGCATGCGCGCCAGCACGGTGCTGGCCAACGGCTACGGCTGGTGCGTGCCCAAGGCGGTGCTGCTGGCAGCGGTGGCGCGCGCGGCCGGCATCCCGGCGCGACTGGGCTTTGCCGACGTGCGCAACCACCTGTCGACCGAGCGCATGCGCCAGACCATGCAGACCGACCTGTTCATCTGGCACGGCTACGCCGAGCTGTGGCTGGATGGCGCCTGGCGCAAGGCCACGCCGGCGTTCAACATCGAGCTGTGCCAGAAGTTCGGCCTGCTGCCGCTGGACTTCGACGGCATGCACGATTCGATCTACCACGCCTTCGACGCCAGCGGCCACCGGCACATGGAATACGTCAACCAGCGCGGCGCCTTCGACGACCTGCCGCTGGAGCACATCACCGCCGACTTCCACCGGGTCTACGGCGCCTGGATGCAGGGCGCGGGCGCGAACAGCGACTTCCTGGCCGATGTGGCGCGGGAGAGCGCGCGCTGATGCGCTTTTGCGTTCAAAAAATGACGGAATGACCGCGCCGCTGCGCGGCTGCGATGACGAAATGACGGGCGTCTCGGGTCATGGGCGCGCAGCGCCCGTCATCGAAGCGCAGCGAGGTCATTCGTCATGGGCGACGAGCACGCGCTCCAGCGCCTCGCCCAGCGCCAGCACCTCGTGGTCGCGCCCGCCGGCGGCCGCCAGCATCAGGCCCACCGGCGCCTCGCCCGCGGCATGGCAGGGCAGCGACAGCGCGCAGCCGTCCAGGAAGTTGATCAGCGCGCAGTTGCGCAAGAGCTGGCCGTTGGCGGCAAAAAAAGCCGCGTCGCTGGCCTGCAGATCGGCGATGCGCGGCGGGGCGATGGGCACGGTGGGCAGCAGCAGCACGTCATGGCCGGCGATGCGCGCCTGGACCTGCGCGATCCAGCGCCGGCGCGCGGCCAGCAGGTCGATGTAGTCGGCCACATTCATGTTCTCGCCGCCGCGGATGCGCAGGGCCACGCGCGGGTCGTAGTCGGCCTCGTGCGCGGTCAGCAGCGCGCGGTGCCAGGCCCAGGCCTCGGCGGCGGACAGGGTGCCGCGCGCGTTCAGGGCCGCCAGTTCGGCGAACTCGGGCACGGCCAGGCGGGTGATGCGCGCGCCGGCGGCGGACAGGTGGGCCAGCGCGCGCTCGAAGGCGGCGGCCACCGTGGCGTCCAGGCCATCGAGCACCACGGTTTCGGGCACGGCCAGGCGCAGGCCAGCCACTTCGCGCCGGGCGGGCGCGGGCACGGCCTGGCCGGCCAGGATGGCGTCGGCGATGGCGCAGCAGCGCACGCTGGCGCCCAGCGGGCCGACCGAGTCGAGCGAGGTGGACAGCGGCAGCGCCCCGTCGGTGGGCACGCGCCGCTGCGTGGGCTTGAAGCCCGTCAGGCCGCACAGCGCCGAAGGGATGCGCACCGAGCCGCCGGTGTCGCTGCCGATGGCCACCGCCGCCATGCCGTCCGCCACCGACACCGCCGCGCCGCTGCTGGAGCCGCCCGGAATGTGCCGCGCGGCGCGATCCCACGGGTTGGCCGGCGTGCCATGGTGCGGGTTGATGCCCACGCCCGAGAAGGCGAACTCGCTCATGTTGGTGCGCCCGACGATCACCGCGCCGGCGGCGATCAGGCGGTCGATGACCGGGGCGTTGCGCGCGGCGGGCGCGGCATCCTGCAACACCTTGGAGCCGGCGGTGGTGACTTCGCCCGCCACATCGAACAGGTCCTTGACCGAGACCGGAATGCCTTCCAGCGGCGAGCGCACGGTGCCGGCGGCGCGCAGCAGGTCGCTGGCGCGTGCGCTGGCCAGCGCACGCTCGGTGCTCAAGCGGGTGAACACGCGCGGGCCTTCGCCGGCGGCGTCCTGCGCGCGCGCCAGCGCGGCCTCGGTCAGGGCCAGCGCGCTGGTGCGGCCGGCGGCCAGGTCGGCGGCGAGTTGTTCGAGGGTGGGCAGATTGGTCATTTTTTGATAGCTGTTTGCGCTTGTTGCATGCGGGCTAGAGGCCTATTTATCTTGAAATCCGGTCCAGCCAGACCCTCGCTGGCGCGCTGGCCTAGCGCTGCAGCTTGAACACCGCCGTGCCTGCCAGCAGGTTGGGCCAGCGGCGCACCACGCGCTGCTCGTCCAGGCCAAAGGCGTCCAGCACCGTCAGGCCGTTCTT
>OFJB01000864.1_pt1 | contig 13284 bp, 15 predicted proteins | sample 1775081 | NCBI WGS metagenome assembly OFJB01 (sample SAMN08195771, study PRJEB24354) | sludge metagenome | isolation source: initial sludge from phenol fed wastewater aerobic bioreactor | place: India: Nagpur | collected 2016-06-05 | reverse complement strand
CGCGCGAATCATGGCAGAGGACGCCCGGATAGGGTCGCCGCATGGCGATCGAGGCGCAGGTGGACGAGCGCGAGCAGGTGCTCGCGTGCGCACGTCGGGCACGCGAGGCGGCGATCGTTCTGCGGACGCTGACCCGAAACGCGAAGGACGCGGCCCTGCGCGCGCTGGCCGATGCGCTCGATGCGGCCGCCGATCGCGTTGTCGCCGCGAACGAGCTCGATGTCGAGCGGGCACGGACCGCGGGGACGTCGGCCGCGCTGATCGACCGGCTCACCCTGACGGCGCCGCGGGTCGCGGCCATCGCCCAGGCGCTGCGCGACGTTGCGGGCCTGCCGGACCCGGTCGGTGAGGTCGTCCGCGGCTACACGCTCCCCAACGGGCTGCAGGTGCGTCAGGTGCGCGTCCCGCTCGGTGTCGTCGGCATGATCTACGAGGCTCGGCCGAACGTGACGGTCGATGCCGCCGGGCTGACGTTGAAGAGCGGCAACGCGGCGCTGCTGCGCGGATCGTCGTCCGCAGCGACCACGAACGCGGCGCTCGTCGACGTCATGCGCGCCGCGCTGGTCGACGTCGGTCTGCCGGCCGACGCGATCCAGCTGGTGCCGGGGGAGACCCACGAGGCGGTCACGCACCTGATGAAGGCGCGCGGACTGGTCGACGTGCTCATCCCGCGCGGGGGAGAGTCGTTGATCCGCAACGTCGTCGACAACTCGACCGTGCCGGTGATCGAGACCGGGGTCGGCAACTGTCACGTGTACGTCGACAAGGACGCCGACGTCGACAAGGCCGTCGCGATCCTGCTGAACAGCAAGGCGCATCGGGTCAGCGTCTGCAACGCGGCAGAGACCGTGCTGGTGCACCGGGACATCGCCGACCGGTTCCTTCCCGCGGCCCTCGCGGCGCTGCGCGAGGCGGGCGTGACGATCCACGGTGACAGCCGGTTCGCCCTGCATGCGACCGGCACCGGCGTTGCGTTCGTCGACGTGACCGACGACGACTGGGCGGCCGAGTACTACTCCCTCGACATCGCGGCGGGCATCGTCGACAGCCTGGAGGACGCGCTCGCGCACATCCGCCGCTGGTCGTCGGGGCATACCGAGGCGATCGTCACCGACAGTCAGTCCGCTGCGGCGGCCTTCGTCGCCGGTGTCGACTCCGCCGCCGTGATGATCAACGCCTCCACGCGGTTCACCGACGGCGGCGAGTTCGGCTTCGGCGCCGAGATCGGCATCTCGACGCAGAAGCTGCACGCCCGCGGACCGATGGGGCTGACCGAGTTGACGACCACGACCTACGTGGTGACCGGAGACGGCCAGATCAGGAGCTGATCGCAGGGCGGTCGCGGGCATGGCGGCGTAGGGCAACGAGGATGCCGCCGACCATGACGGCCGTGCTCGCCACGGCCGCGGCGACGCCTGCGGACGCACGGGTCGCCGTGGCGAGGTTGAACGCCGAGTGCCAGAGCGCGACGATCAGGATCGACCGCTCCGCCGATCGGTACATCCACGTGAGGACGACCGAGCCGAAGCCCAGGCCCACGAACCACCCGATCGATCCGGCGACGCCGAAGTCGCGGAAGCTGTCCACGATCCAGAACAACGGCAGGTGCCAGCCCGCCCAGACGAGCCAGACGACCAGCGCCGTCACGATCTCGCTGTGGCGGTGCATCAGACCGTCGGCGAGGTACCCGCGCCAGCCGATCTCCTCGCCGAACCCGTTGACCAGCACGACGTAGACGACGACCGACACCCCGATGGCCGGCGCGCCGGAGTAGGCGAGAGCGTCGCCTATCCCGAGGTCGGTGCCCAGGGCGAAGGGGATCGCGGCGAGGAGCAGGGTGGCGATCACCAGGACGTACCAGCGGATTGGCACGCGCCAGCGGGTCACCCGTGACCACAGCCCGCGCAGTCCGGGACCCCGTTCGGTGGCTGCGGTCACGATCACGGCGGCAATCGCCGGCCCGAGCAGCCCCGGGAGATGGGTCGGCCAGCCCTGACCCGGCTCGACGACCGTCCCGGTGAGCACCATGGGCACCCACCAGGCCCACGAGAGTGCATACGCCAGGACGACGAATGCGACGAGCCGACGCATCAGAGCCTCCAACGATTGCGCACCATCATCGCGTAACAGGCGGATGCGTCGCCCGTTACAGTTGCCCCGACCGTTGACCTGAGCCCCGACGCCGGAGGAACCCATGCACATCGTCAGCAGCGCGCTGGTGCGCGCCGCCGAGGAGGCGACCGAGCACGGATCCCAGACGTCGCCCTGGTTGTTCGGCGGCGTCGCGTTCGCCACGCTCCTGGCGCTGCTGGTGGTCACGCTCATGATCAAGGCGGGTGACTGACGAAGGAGGCGACCGCCATGCGCATCGGCGTGATGGGCGGCTCCTTCGACCCGATCCACTACGGGCACCTCGTCGCGGCGTCGGAGGCGGCGCATCGGTTCGACCTGGCCCGCGTGATCTTCTGCCCGACGGGCCAGGCGTGGCACAAGTCGACGGACCGGCGCGCCCCGGCCGAGGTGCGCTATCTCATGACGGTGGTCGCGACCGCGGCGGATCCCCGGTTCGACGTCTCGCGGGTCGACATCGACCGTCCCGGTCCGACCTACACCGTCGACACCCTGCGCGACCTGCGCGACGAGCGCGCCGACGCTGGCCTCCCGGCGGCGGAGTGGTTCTTCATCACCGGTGCGGACGCACTCGCCGAGATCCTCGGCTGGCGTGATCCGGAGAAGGTGGTCGAGGCCGCACAGCTGGTGGGCGTCACCCGTCCCGGGCACGTGCTCGCCGACCCCGGACTGCCGCAGGCGCGGGTGTCGCTGCTGGAGGTGCCGGCGTTGGCGATCTCCTCGACCGACGTGCGCCGCCGGGTCGCCGAGGGAGCGCCGATCTCCTACCTGGTACCGGACGGCGTGGCCCACCTGATCGCCAAGCACGGCCTGTACCGGACATGAGCCAGCACGCGGCGCCACCGCGGTTCCCGTGGCGCGTCACGCTGGTTGTCGCCTTCCTGGTCGTTGCGGCGACGGTGGTGACGGGGCTGCTCCTGGGCCGCGACCGGGTCGATTCGTCCGCGCCCGCGGCGGCCTCCGCGTCCGCCAGCGCGGCCCCGTCGACAACACCGACATCCACGCCGTCGGCGACCCTCGGCTCGGCGGGACAGGACCGTCAGCTCACGGTCCTGCTCACCGTCCGGGACGACGAACGCCAGGCGGTGAGCTCGATCCTCGTCGGCGTCGGCGGCCGCACGGGGTCGGTCAGCGAGCTGCTCCTTCCCCGTGCTCTGCTGCTGCCCACGGTGCCGGCGATGCGACTGTCACAGGCGTCGGACCCCAACGGCGGAGCGCTCGCGATCGTGCCGCTGCAGACCCTTCTCGGGGTCCAGATCGACGCTGCCGTCGACCTCGACCGCCTCGCGTGGGGCGGCCTCATCGACGCGACCGGGACGCGGGTCGATCCGGTGATCGGCAAGCAGACGGGTTCCTTCCTCCTGGTCCTGGACCGGGTGCTCGCCGGGCTTCCGCCGGACGCGGGCACGATGAGCGAGCTGCTCACCGGTCTCGGGTCGATGGCGCGCACCACGGTCACGAACGAGGACGCTGGCCGGGTGCTGGCGCTGATCGGCCGCGGGCTGCGCGCGCACGAGTCGCAGCGGGAGCTGCTGCCGGTGACGTACATCCGGGGCGGCGACGAGCGCACCGCCGTCGTCAAGCGGGCCGAAACCGACGTCGTGGTGGCTCGCCTGTTCCCCGAGGCGCTGCTCCAGACCGGTCACAGCGGGCCGCTGCGCGTCGTGCTGCAGCGCGCCGGTGCGAGCGTGGGAGCGGAGCTGACGGCCCGGCAGACCCTGGCGTCGGCCGGGCTCGGCGTGGTCTCCGACCGGCCCGCCGGCGTCGCGGTCGACGCGACCCGCGTCGTCGTCCCGGACGGCTCCGCCGCAGCCGTGGCCGCCGGAACCCAGGTGGCCACGGTTCTGGGGCTTCCCGCGTCCGTGGTCACCACCGATCCTGACCTCGCGCCGGTGGTCGACGCCCGGGTGCTCCTGGGTCCCGAGGCCGCGGCGGTCACTCAGTAGCCTGGTGAGCCGTGCCGGATGGCACGAACCGAACAGAGGACCAGCAGATGCCCGCGAGCCCCGAAGCCGTAGCCTCCGCGATCGCCGCCGCCGAGGCCGCGTCGGACAAGCTCGCACACGACATCGTCGCGATCGACGTGAGCGAACAGCTGGTCATCACCGACGTGTTCGTCCTGTGCTCCGCGGACAGCGAGCGCCAGGTGCGCGCCGTCGTCGACGGCGTCGAGGAGCGGCTCCACGCGCTCGGCAGCAAGCCGCTGCGCCGCGAGGGTGAGGCCGAGGGCCGGTGGGTCCTGCTGGACTTCGGGGACCTCGTCGTCCACGTGCAGCTCGCCGAGGAGCGGATCCACTACGCGATCGAGCGGCTGTGGAAGGACTGCCCGGTCATCGCGCTGCCGGCCGAGGTCAACGCGCCGCGTCAGCGGGTGCAGGGCGACGCGTGAGTCGTCGTCTGGTGGTGTGGCGCCACGGCCGGACCCCGTGGAACGCCGAGAAGCGCTTCCAGGGGCAGACGGACGTGCCGCTCGACGACGTCGGCCTCGCGCAGGCAGAGCAGGCGGCGCGCGTGCTCGCCGCGCTCGGCCCGGAGCGGATCGTCAGCTCGGACCTCACCCGTGCCCGCACGACGGCGCAGGCGCTCGCCGATCTCACCGGGCTCGACGTCGCGACCGACGTCGACCTCCGCGAGACGCACGCGGGGCAGTGGGAGGGACTGAACCGCGACGAGATCGAGGAGCGGTTCCCGGGCGCGATGGAGGCGTGGTCGGCCGACCCCGACGCGCGTCCCGGCGGCGGGGAGGACCGGCGCGAGGTGTCGGCCCGGGTCGTGGCCGCGATCGAGCGGGCGCTCGACGGACTCAGCGCGGACGGCACGCTCGTCGTGGCGACGCACGGTGGCTCCGCACGTGCCGCGATCGGCGCCCTGCTGGGCCTTCCCCCCGAGCACTGGGCGGCGCTCGGCGTCCTCGCGAACTGCGCATGGTCGGTGCTGGCGGAGAACACCGGGCCGTACGGACCTCGCTGGCGGCTCGAGGAGTACAACGCCGGGTCGCTTCCGGTCACCGCCCTGGCAGACGACCGCTAGGGGTCTTGTATAGTCAGGTGCTCGAAGATTTCGGGGCTGTAGCGCAGCTGGTAGCGCACCTCCATGGCATGGAGGGGGTCAGGGGTTCGAGTCCCCTCAGCTCCACCAGACTCAGGTCCCAGGACATCCTTGTCGGGTGTCCCGGGACTTTCTTATGTCTTGGGGAATGTGTAGCCCTTGGGCATGCCTCCTGTGCGGTGGCTGGGGCGGGGTCCGGGTTTGACGCCGACTATGCGCCGCCCGTGACCCGGATCGTCTCGCCGGTCACATACCGGGCGTCGTCGGAGATCAGCCAGGCCACCGCGGCGGCGACCTCGTCAGCGGTACCCGGCCGACCCATCGGCGTGGTCGCGCCGAGCCGGAACGCCCGGCCCGGCTCGCCGGCGCGGGCGTGGATCGTCGTGTCGACGAAGCCGGGCGCCACGGCGTTCACCCGGATGCCGCTCGCAGCCACCTCCTTCGCCACGCCGACCGTGAACGTCTCGAGTGCCGCCTTGATCGAGGCGTAGACGACGTACTCCCCGGGGGAGCCGCTGCGAGCGGCGATCGAGGAGATCGTGACGACGGACAGCGGTCCGCTGTCGTGCCGGCGGATCGCCTCGCGCGTGAGCCGTATCGGCGCTTCGAGGTCGACCCCGATCAGTCGGCGCAAGTCCGCGTCGCCGAGCGCGGTCAACGGTCCCAGCGTGCCGGTGATCGCCGCGTTGTTGACGAGCGCGCGGACGGGCCCGAGCTCGGCGGCAGCGTCGAGGATGTGCGCCGGAGCCGTGTCGTCCGCGACGTCCACCTGAAGCGCCGCGACGGCCGGGCGCGCGCCCAGCGCGGAGACGACCTCGCCGGCTTCGGCGGGGGAGCGGGAGTGCGTGAAGAGGACGGCGAAGCCGGCGTCGTGCAGGCGCTCGACGATCGCCCGTCCGATCCCGCGGGAGCCGCCCGTGACGACGGCGACCGGGGCGGGCGGTGTCATCGACTCACGGATCTCGGGCGGCACGCGTGGCTCACGGTGCTGAGCTGCTGATCGGCACGACGTAGGCGTCGACGGCGGAGATCCGTCCGCGGTCGAACGCGAACACGTCGCTGAAGACGAGGTCGACCCAGGAGCCGTCCGGCAGTGGGGCGCGGACTGCTCCGGTCACGCATACGAGATCGTCCTGCTCGACGTAGCGGTCCGCCGAGATGAGGGGGAGTCCGGCGGCCTCGCCGCGACGCATCTCCTCCAGGTATGCCGCCCGTCCACGGAACGTCGCGTGCCCGTGCACCGTCCACACGACGTCGTCCGCCAGCAGCTCGTCGACGCCTGCGTGGTCTCCCGCGGCGTAGGCCTGCATGTAGGTCCGTACCGTCTCGGTGTTCAGTCCCATGCGCTGGTTCTACCACCGGGAGGAGACGCGTGGCGCATCCCTTCGTCCGATGCCGACGGCTGGGGCACCGTGGGAGGTGAAGGTCTATTGGCAGGCCTAGGACCGGGTGCGGACGTGCCAGGTCTGGCCGGTGACGTAGGGCTGACGGGTGCACACGGCGCCACCGGCGCCGGCGTTGGGCCACTGTGCCCACGACACGTGCCAGCCCTGGTCGCGCACGCTCGCAAGGGCCGGCCAGTCGATGCTCGCCGGCGCCAGGCCCGGACACTGGTCGGCTGCCGTGCCGTCCGGCACGGCGAACTGCTGCGCGGAGGCGGTCAGTCCCGCAGTGGCGCTGTCGCCCGCGACGCTGACCCCGGTGTCGATGACCGTGACCGTGTCGTCGTCGTTGTTCGCAACGTACGCGTAGGCGCCGTCGGAGCTCACGGCGATCCCGAGCGGGCCGTCGCCGACCGGGATGCTTCCGGTGACGGATCCGGTCGCGCTGGAAGTGCTCGCGGCCGTGTCGATGATGGACACCGTGGCGGCGTAGTAGTTGTCCGCGTAGGCCTCGGCGCCGCCGGGGTCTACTGCCACGGCCACCGGGTTTGCGCCCACGGCGATCGTTCCTGTGACCGTGTTCGTTGCGGGGTTGCGATGACAGAGACGGTGCCGGCGTAGTCGTTGGCGTTGTTGCCGGCGTTGGCGACGTAGGCCCGCGTGCCGTCCGGAGAGACCGCGACGCCTCCGGGGGACGCGTCAACCGGCACGGTGGCGACCACGGATGGCTGGCCGGGAGCCGCGGTCGCTGGCTGCGCGCCGGCGAGCACCCGTCAGCAGGGCGGCAGCGATCAGGGTCGAGTCGGCGAGTCGGCGGGTGGTCACGGTCATCGTCTCGAGGTCTCGTCGGGGGAGACGGCGACGATATCGACGGGTGTGCCGATCTGGCCGCTGCGACGCGACTGCCCGCGTGACTACGGTGTCGCTGTGGCTGACGTCGTGATCTGGCACAACCCTCGGTGCTCCAAGTCCCGCGCCGCGCTGGCGCTCCTGACGGAGCGCGGTGCCGACGTCGAGGAGGTGCGCTACCTCGACAGTCCGCCGTCCCGCGACGAGATCGTGCGGGTGCTCGGCCTGCTCGGCACCGACGACCCGCGCGTCATGATGCGGACGGGGGAGCCGCGGTACGCCGAGCTCGGACTGGCCGCCGCCGACCGCGCGACGCTGATCGACGCGATGGCGGCGAACCCCATCCTCATCGAGCGACCCGTCGTCATCCGTGGCGACCGGGCGGTGGTCGCACGGCCGCCGGAGCTCGCGGTCGATGTCCTCGAGGCGTCGTGACGGCTCAGATGTCATCTCGATATGTGAGATCACATCCCGCATAGGTTGACAGGGGAGCCGCGCGACGGCATACCGTGACCCCTCGTGACGTCGAGCGCGGGTCCGGCCGAGTCTGCTCCCGCGACCTCGCTGTTCGCGCGGGGACACCGCGCCGTCGTGCTCGTCTTCGCCGGTGGCGTCCTGCTGTACGCGATGAACCTCTACTTCACGGCGGCTCTGCTGCCGTCGGTCGTCAGCGACATCGGTGGCGGCGACCTCTACGCCTGGGTGGCCACCGCGTTCCTCATCGCGGCGGTGAACGCCTCGCTCCTGGTCAGCCGGGCCATCGGCCGCTGGGGGCTTCGTGGTGCCTATCTCATCGCCTTCCTGACGTTCGCCGCCGGCGTCGCGGTCTCGGCGCTGACGCCGAGCATGCCGGTCCTTGTCGTCGGCCGGATCGTCCAGGGGCTCGGCGGCGGGCTCCTCGCCGGACTGGGCTACGCGGTCATCCGCAGCACGCTCCCGCAGCCGTTGTGGGTCAAGGCCGCCGGCCTCATCTCCGCGATGTGGGGGATCGGCGCGCTCGTCGGCCCCAGCGTCGGCGGGGTCTTCGCCCAGTTCCACGCGTGGCGCGGTGCGTTCGCGGTCCTCGTCGTCGCGGCGCTCGTCCTGGCCGCGCTCGCCGCACGTCATCTGCCGCCGCGTCAGGGTGCTCCCGCCCGAGGGGGAGGATTCCCGCTGGCGTCCCTCACGTTGCTGACGGTCGCCGCGGCGGCGTTCAGCGTCGGCTCCACGGTCGAGCGCGGGTGGCGGACGGCGGCCTGCCTGGTCGGCGGTGCCGCCCTGCTCGGGGTCTTCCTCGTCGTCGAGTCTCGCGCCCGCGCGACGGTCCTGCCGCGCCTGGCGTTCCGCCGCGGCAACTCGCTCAAGTGGATCTACCTCACGATGGCCGCGTTGTGCTCCGGCGTCATCGCCGAGACCTACATCCCGCTGTTCGGACAGGGACTGGGCGGACTGTCGCCGTTCCTTGCCGGATTCCTCGGCGCGAGCATCTCGCTTGGCTGGGTCACCGCCCAGCTGGTGAGCGTCCGCTTCGACCCGCGCCGGGCCCGTCGCGCCATCCGGGTCGCGCCGCTCGGCCTCACGCTCGCGCTGCTCGCGTTCGCCGGGCTCCTGGTGGAGCAGGCCTCGCCCGGACGCGTGCTTGCCTGGGCGGTGGTGCTCGTGCTCGCGGGCATGGCGATCGGCAGCGCCATCCCGCACCTGAGCGTCGCGGCTCTGGGTGCGTCGGACGACGAGGACGAGGCGGCGAAGGCGGCGTCGGCCCTCAGCACGACGCAGCTCATCGCGTACGCGATCGCCTCGGCGCTGACCGGCGTGCTCGTGGCCGTAGGGGACACGCTCCTGGAGTCCGCGCGGATCATGGCGATCGGGCTCGCGGGGATCACCGCGCTCGGGCTCATCACGACGACGATGCTCGGGCGGGTGACTGCCCGCGCGCAGTCGTCGTGACCGCCCGTGTGAGGCTGGTCCTGTGAGACTCTCCGTCCTCGACCTCCTCATGGTCCGCAGTGGTCAGAGCACGTCCGACGCCGTCCGGGCCTCCCACGAGCTGGCGCTGCTCGCCGACCGTCTCGGGTACACGCGCTTCTGGGTGGCCGAGCACCACAACATGCCCGCCGTCGCCTCGACGGCCCCGTCGGTCCTCATCCCGTACCTCGCCGCCGGAACAGAGCAGATCCGGTTCGGCTCGGGCGGCGTGATGCTGCCGAACCACACCGCGACGGTCGTCGCGGAGCAGTTCGCGCTGCTCGAGGCGATGCTGCCCGGCCGGATCGACCTCGGCATCGGCCGCGCGCCCGGATCCGACCCGGTCACGAGCTACCTCGTGCGAGGGGGTCGGACCGAAGGGGCCGAGGACTTCGACACCGACGTGACCTTGCTGACGCACCTCCTCGGGCTCGCCGGAGCGCCGGGCGATGCGACGCGGCTGACGATCGCTGGCCACGTGCTCGACGTGCAGGCGACCCCGCGCGCGACGACGTCGCCGGACCTGTGGCTGCTCGGATCGTCCGGCTACTCCGCGCAGCTCGCGGCGGACCGGGGGCTGCCGTACGTGTTCGCCAACCACTTCGGGATGCCTGGGATCGAGGACGCGCTGGCGCTGTACCGCCAGAGCTACCGCCCGAGCGCCCGGTACCCGGAGCCGCGGACGATCCTGCCGGTCAACGTCGCCGTCCACCCGGACGCGGACGTCGCCGAGGACCTAGTCCAGCCGCAGCTGATCAACATGGCGTTGCTGCGTACCGGCTCTCCGCTTCTGCCGCTGCGGACGCTGGAGGAGGCCCGCGCGCACGCGTGGACGCCCGCCCAGCGCGAGGTCGCCGACCGTATGCGGGAGCGATACTTCGTGGGCACGCCGGCCAGCGTCGCCGCGGCCCTGCGGGCTCGGGCGGACCAGCTCGGCGTCGACGAAGTCATGATCGCGCCGATCTGGGGAGCGAGCGAGGCGGAGGATCCGGCGTCGCCGGGATCCCGGGCGCGCACGCTGGAACTCCTCGCCGCCGAGCTCCTCTGAGCCGACATCGCTCCCGCTTGGTTCTCGGGGACCGCACCGCCCGTGAATCGTGAGGTCATCGTAATCCTCGAGGGGCTACGGGGGTGGACGCCCGGTGCTACCGTTCGCAGTGAATCGGACGTTTCGGACGCGGAGCGTCGGAGATCGCAGGAGGGGCGCCGTGCTGTGGTTCCGTCGGCATGTGCTGCGTCGCCGCATGTCCGCCGACGGCAGGTCCGAGCGTGGCGCGACGATCGTCGAGTACGGGCTGATCGTCGCACTGTTCGCGATGGGGATGTTCGGCGTCGTGAGGGCGTTGCAGTCATCGATGACGGCGAACTACTCCGCCAGCGAGAGCAGGGTGGGCGCGCCGCAGTCGCAGCTGGCTGCGCCGTCGCTGCCCTCCTACGACCCGAACAAGTGCCCCGCCGGGCAGTGGCCGAACCCGCTGACCGGTGCGTGTGACACCAGCCAGAAGGACACCTGCAAGGCCGCGAGCCAGGGCTGGGACAGTGGCTCGAACTCGTGCGTGGCGTGCACGGCCTCACAGTGGTTCAACAGCTCGACCGTCGCCTGCGACGTGAGCCTTGAATCGACGTGTGCCTCCTCGGGCACGGCCTGGAACTCCTCGACGAACACCTGCGAACCGTGTCCCCTCGCGCAGCCATGGGACCCGGTATCCGGTACGTGCAAGGCGACTGCCGCGAACTGTCCCGTGACCTCCCCATTCGACAGCGCTTCGGGTTCGTGCGTGGCGACCAGCGCGAGCTGCACCGCCGCCGGCCGGTGGCTCAATACGGCTACCGGCGTGTGCGACGTGAAGGCGACGTGTATCGGGGACCAGACGTTCAACAACTCGAACAACACGTGCACGCCGCCGACGTGCACCGCGGCGCAGTGGTACAACTCCACGACTGGCAAGTGCGACGTGAAGGCAGTTTGTTCCGGGGACCAGACGTTCAATAGCTCGAACAACACGTGCACGCCGCCGACCTGCACTTCCGCGCAGTTGATCGATACGTCCAACAAGTGCGTGGCCGTTCCCCAGCCGTCTAGCACGACCGGTTCTATGACTCGGAGTTCGTCGAAGTCCACGAAGAAGACCTTCAACATCTTGTCGGGTTACCCGTACGCCTCCACTCCCTACAGCGCGACGCTGGTCTCGGTGTCATGCTCGGCTTCCTGGGGTACGTCGCCGACTCCGACGTGCAGCGGAGGATCGAACCTGTCGGTGACAGTCCCCAAGACGAGTAAGACGGGGACGATCACTGTCACGTACTCCGTTGAGGTGACTTACCCGGGCGACGGCGGCGACAAGACTGGTACGAGTTCCAGCTTCACGTACACGATCACGGTGAACTGATCGCCTCTGTGATTCTTCTGTGAGGGTTCTGCCCGCGTAGCGAGCGGTTCCCCTCGTTCACTCGATCCCCGAACGGTGCGCTCCCTTGGGGGGTCCGAGGGGCGCGGGGAGGGTCCGATGCTGAAGTACCGCGAACGGCTGACGCGCGCTCGACGCGATGAGCGCGGGATCTCCGGGGTCGAGTACGCGATCATCGTCGCGCTCGTCGGCGTCGCCATCGTCGGCGTCATCACGATCCTCGGCCGTGTGCTCGGCGGCGGCTACTCGACAGCGTCGGATCGAGCGAGCGCAGCCGCCTCCGGCACAGCGTCGAGCAACGGGACCGGCGCCAGCACTCCGGCGGGCGCTGGCGGAGCCGAGTGGTCGGGAGGCGATGCCGCTGACGGACCGGGCGGATCGTCTGGCGGGTCGTCGGGTGGCGACAGCCCGCAGGTCGAGGACGGGTCGTCCGACGGCGGGACGGGACCGGGCGGGGAGCAGGAGACCGGTCCGGGCGCGGGACCGGTGGAGCAGGCACCCGGCGAAGGGGCAGAGAACGGCGGCGGTGGGTCGACTCCGGGATGCACCGACGGGTACGTGGTCGACGCGACGTCCGGATCGTGTGTCCCCAGCGCCAAGGACACGTGCATCGGCGACCAGACTTACGTCGAGGCGTCGAACAACTGCCTTGTCCCGAAGTGCGACGGCCAGAGCTACGACGCGGCAACCGGGACGTGCGTCGAGAGCGCCGCCTCGAAGTGCGCGGCGAACAAGCAGGGGTACAGCAGCGAGTCCAACTCCTGCTACCCCTGTGCGGTCGGCTGGGACGCCACGGGCAGCTCGTGCGTCCCCCAGAAGGACTGCTCGGCGGACAACAAGATCCCGAACGGGTGGAACGTGTGCCTGAGCGTCGACGAGTACGTGGGGACGCTGCAGGGAGCCTCCCTGAACTCGATCAAGAACGGGTGGCTCCCGCAGCCGCAGAAGACCACGAAGACGTACAACGTGTTCTCGGCCGCCGACACGAGCAGCTGGAAGGACGAGCCGTGGATCCTGTCCACGGCGCCGTACTCCGCCGAGATCGTCTCGGTGAGCGTGCGAAGCACGAGCAACAACCTCAAGGACGACAAGATCCCCGTGCCGACCTACACGGCGGACACGATCACCCTGACGACGCCCAATGGCCCGAAGTACGCGCAGTACGAGCTGACCTACACCGTGCAGGTCACCTACCCCTGGAACGGCACGACGAAGACCGCGACCAAGACGCTGACGACGACAGTCGGACTCCAGTCCTGACGCCTTCTCCGCCGGGAGTTGTTGCGCTGCAACGTGATCGTGACCTTCACGGGTGGCGGCTGTCAGGGGGGTCGGGTACATTGTACATGTGTACGAATCCGGTCACGAGTCTGTCGGCGAGCCCCGGGAGGGTGGCGCCGCGGACGAGGCGTGGGTGGATCGGGAGTGTCCGTTCGACGATGACCAGGACGCGCCGCCGCTGCCGGAGGACGTGGAGCTCGTGCCTCCGTCGGCGGGTGAGTGGCTGACGGCGGCGTGCGAGG
>OFJB01000863.1_pt1 | contig 13294 bp, 12 predicted proteins | sample 1775081 | NCBI WGS metagenome assembly OFJB01 (sample SAMN08195771, study PRJEB24354) | sludge metagenome | isolation source: initial sludge from phenol fed wastewater aerobic bioreactor | place: India: Nagpur | collected 2016-06-05 | reverse complement strand
GCGCAGACGCGCCGCCTGATCGAGGTCTGCCGCCAGCGCGACACGCCCATCATCACCTTCGTCAACAAGATGGACCGGGAGGTGCGCGACCCGCTGGACATCCTGGACGAAGTGGAGCGCGAGCTGGGCATGCCCTGCTGCCCCATGACCTGGCCGGTGGGCCAGGGCAAGAGCTTCGGCGGCATCATCGACTTGCGCACGCGCAGCATGACGGTGTTCCAGGCCGGCAGCGACAAGCGCCCGCAGGACTTCGAGGTCATCCCGCTCACCGAATCGGACAAGCTGCGTGCGCGCTTCGGCGCCGCCTTCGACCACGCCACGGAAAGCCTGGAGCTGGCCGTGGGTGCATCCGAGCCCTGGGATCACGAGGCCTTCCTGGCCGCCAGGCTGACCCCGGTGTTCTTCGGCTCCGGCGTCAACAACTTCGGCGTGATGGAGGTGCTCAACGCCGTGGTGGACATGTCGCCCCCGCCCGGCCCGCGCATTGCTTACACCGAGGTCAACCGCCAGCGCGAGCAGGTCACCGTGCGCCCCGAGAGCGAAGGTTTTTCGGGCGTGGTCTTCAAGGTCCAGGCCAACATGGACGCCAACCACCGCGACCGCATCGCCTTCGTGCGCGTGGCCTCGGGCAGGTACACGCCGGGCATGAAGATGAAGGTGCAGCGCACCGGCAAGGAGCTGCGCCCGACCAGCGTGGTCACCTTCATGAGCCAGCGACGCGAGGCCGTCGATGAGGCGTATGCCGGCGACATCATCGGCTTCACCATCCACGGCGGCGTGCAGCTGGGCGACAGCATCTCCGACGGGCCCAACCTGCAGTTCACCGGCCTGCCCTTTTTTGCCCCCGAGATGTTCATGACCGTGGTGCTGAAAAACCCCCTGCGCACCAAGCAGCTGCAGCAGGGCCTGATGCAGCTCGGCGAAGAAGGCGCGATCCAGGTCTTCAAGCCCGACGCCGGCGGCAACATGCTGCTGGGCGCCGTCGGCCAGCTGCAGTTCGAGGTGGTGCAGCACCGCCTGAAGACCGAATATGACTGCGACGTGCGCCTGGAAGGCTGCCCCTACACCGGCGCGCGCTGGATCAGCGCCGACACGCCCGCCGAGCTGAGCGCCTTCGAGAACGCCTACCCCCTGCGCATGGCGCACGACGCCGCGGATGCGCTGGCCTATCTGTGCACCAGCCCGTATGACGTGCGCCTGGCGCAGGAGCGCTTTCCCAAGATTCACTTTCACCCGCTGCGCGAGCATGCGGGGATGGCGCTTCAGGCGGCTTGATCGTCAAGCGCCGGCGAGCGGCGCCCTGGGACACGTCGGCCGTGCGGCAAACCAGGCGACGCCGCGGTCCACTCCCTCCCGCGACAGCCCCGGGTTGCCCGCCAGCGCGTCCGCCCACTGCGCCGGCGCCGCCACGCGCGCCGCGCCCGTGCACGAGAAATCGAAACGCTGCGGATTGACATGCACATGCACCTGGTCGAGCGAGGCCAGGACGATGCGATAGCCACTGGCCGCATCCACATCGGGGTTCAGGTAAAAGCCCAGATGCTGGTAGCGGTTGACCTTGAACCACTCATCCGCCGGCAGGCCCATGCGCTCCCACAGCGCGCGGTGCGGATAGTAGAAAACGCCATCGGCAATGGGAATGCCAACGGCCGCAAAAACCATGGCGCCAATGGCGTCGCCATCCAGAATCAGGGTGCGTTGCAGCTGGCCCTTCGCATCCATCGCGAAGGCGCGCTGGCCTGCGGCCAATTCGATCTTTGCGGGGGCGATCCGCAGGGGATTGAACCCCAGGGTGGCGAGCAACGACACCAGCGTCATCAAGGCCACTGCGGACCCCACGCGCCCCCACAGCGCCCAGCCGCAGATGAAGGCCGCAGCAACGGCCATGGCCGCAATCAGAACCGCGCTGCCCGCGTTTGGCACAAATGTCAACGGCGTGTGCAACATGGTCAGCACGACCAGCGCCGCACTCAGCAAAGCCAGGCCCAGGACAGCGGCCCGTCCCACACCGGACACCGGTGCTCTGATGCTGGGTGCCCCCAGACACAGCAGCAGCACCACGACCAGGCCAAAGCCCACATCCATGCGTGTCACGGGCATGTTGCCCCACAACGTAATGCGCGCCAGCTCGATGGGCACCCCCACCATGGTGTAGACCCAGTAACAGCCCAGAAACCCCGCACACCCCAGCAAGGTCCACCGCACTCGCGGATCGCGCACCCAAGCCAACGCCAGCCAAGCCAGCATCAGCAGCGGCAAGATGAAGTAGGAACTGGCTTCGGAGGGGTTGCTGTCCAGTCCAGTGGTGCGCAGCGACTCGAAATTGTGATAGCCGCGCAAGTGCCACCACCACCCCAGATCGCCCCCGGGAATGGCACCGCGCCCACCCGGATACACCGTGGCCCGCATGAGGGCGACGGCATCGCGCGTGTCCAGCCACCAGCTGCCCAGCAGCGCCCCCAGCACCAGGGCGCAAGCGGCCAGCCCAGCCCATTGGGCAACCCCGAAGCGCAGGTTACGGCGATTGTCCACGCACCAACCCAGGCCGACGAAGGCCATGACGCTGCCCACGACGATGATCCACGCGGGGTACAGCACCAGGCACCAGCACGCCAGCAGCCAGCCCAACAGAGCCCCCAGCACCACGCCCCGCCATGATTTGGAGGTGCGCAGCAGGTGCGCCGCCACGACGAACGCAAAGGCCGGAAACAGGGTGACGTACAGCGGCCAGTTCGACCAGGCCGCCGCATACGGGGCCACGCAGAACGTTAGGGACAAGGCGAAGTTCAGCCCGCGCTGCGCCGGCCGCAGCACATTGAGCATGCACCACAGGGCCAGCAGGCAGCCCCAGAACGGCAACTGCCAGTGCCAGGCCATCGCCTGGCGCAGCGGCAGCACGAAATAGCCCCAAGTGGCCGGCCGTGCCAGCGCCGCCCATTGCCACACCGGCACGCCGGTCATGCCGATCACGCCCATGTTCTGGCCGCCCTCGCCCAGCAGATCGTTGACCACCGGGAAACGCGGCTCGTGGTGCAGCTGCGCCAGCAGGTTGGGCAGCTGCACGCCCCACTCGTCGCCGCGCACGTCTTCATCACTCCACGTGATGCGAGATGCGCCTTGCACGTCCAGGAGACTTTGACCGTATGGGGTCTTGAACAGCTCTCCCATCGAGCTGCCCGTCACGCCCATCGCCACCAGCACCACGAACACGGCTCCGATCGCCGCTGTCATGCGTGGGCCATGCAACCAGCGCCGAGGCCATTCTGCACCGGCCCCCCAGTGGCGTCGCGCCAGGGCGATCGCGACGATACCCAGCAATACGACGAGCAGCGCGTTCCAGTGCCGTTGCTTGATTTCCTGCACCACCACCATCGGCGACTCGGTTGCCACCCCTTTGAGCGCAACGCGGTGTCCATCAGAAAACACCGCTTCCAGTTTCACCGGGTACGCGCCGGCACGCAATGCACCATGCAGGCGCACCCGCCAATCAAAGCCCACACCGACCTGCCCGCCGGTTGCCGGGTGACTGGCCGGGATGTCTGGACGCGCCGCCCAGCTCACCGCCTGCCCGCCCGACTCGTAAGTCTGCCCGCCCAGACTCAGGATCAGCTCAGGACGCTGATTTCCGTCGCTCCCCCCCAAGCTCCAGCCGCGCAGGTCCAACTGGCGTGTCTCGGCGTCATAGTCCCACGACTCGATCACCCCATAGGTCTTTGGAATGCCCGCGTCCTGGGCCCAGGTCGGCAAGGCAGTCAGCAAGAAAAGCAGCGTAAAAAACAACCGAAACAGCATGGATACTCGGCAGCAACATGGCGCGCCAACGTGGCGCGATTCAGTGCCGGGATTATCGATGGGCCTGCGCCCCCGTCCGGAATCAAGACCCCCGCAAGCCGCGGCCGCCTAAAATTCAAGGCTTTTCGTCAGTTGCCCTGAGCTCCCGCCTCATGCCACTCACCCTTGGCCTCTACACGCTGCTTTGCGTGCTGGGCATCTCCGTTGGCCAGTTGCTGTTCAAGAAGGCTGCGGAGGCCTTGCCCGCCACCTTGTCGCTGATGGGCTTCGTGCAGAACGGCTGGCTGCTGGCCGCGCTGGTGCTCTACGGCATCACCACCCTGGGCTGGGTCTGGATCTTGCGCCACGCGCCGCTGCACCTGGCCTACCCGTTCATGGGCCTGGCCTTCCTGATCGTGCCGACCCTGGCCTGGGCCTTTCTGGGCGAACCCCTGCACTGGCGCACGCTGGCCGGCGGTGCGCTGATCATGGCCGGCGTGGCGCTGGCTTCGACCTCTTGACTGAAGCACGGCTTGCACACGATAATCTGACTATTCAGGTCATATTTTTAAGGCACAGTCATGCAAAGCTGGCAAGTGCAAGCGGCCAAGGCCCGGTTCTCGGAGCTGGTCAAGCAAGCGGCGCAAGAAGGGCCGCAAGACATCACGCTGCACGGGCGCTCGGTAGCGGTGGTGGTATCGCGCGAGCTGTTCGACCGCCTGTCGGGCAACGAGCAATCGCTGGCGCACTTCATGCGCGCCTCGCCCCTGATGGGCCACGACGAAATCGCCTTCGAGCGCGACCGGGGGCCCGGCAGCTTGCCGCGCGAGTTTTCGTTTTGAGCTATCTGATCGACACCAACGTTTTGTCGGAGCTGCGCAAGCGCAAGCCGGATGCGAACGTCGTGGCGTGGGTGCAAGAGCGCCCGCGCCAGTCGCTGCACCTGTCGGTGCTCAGCCTGGGCGAAATCCGCAAGGGCGTCGAGGACGTGCAGGACGCAGCGTTTCGCCAGGCCCTGACGGACTGGCTGGAAAACGATCTGCCCACCTATTTCGTCGGCCGGCTGCTGGACATCGACGCACCCGTGGCCGACCGCTGGGGCCGCGTGCAGGCCAGCGCCGGCCGCGACTTGCCGGTGATCGACGGGCTGCTGGCGGCCACCGCGCTGCAACACGATCTGACGCTGGTCACGCGCAACGTCAAGGATTTCGCGGGGCTGGGCGTGCCCCTCATCGACCCCTGGCAAATCCCATGAGCGCGCCGGGCCGTTCCCAAGCGCGAATCCCGCAGCGCGCAGCGCGGAGGGCAATCCAATGAACCGCACCACGCCCATGCGCATCGCCGTCGCCATCCCCTGCTACAAGGTCACGCAGCACGTGCTGGGCGTGATCGCCGCCATCGGGCCCGAGGTGGAACGCATCTACGCCGTGGACGACGCCTGCCCCGACGGCAGCGGCGACTTCATCGAGCAGCACAACGCCGATGCGCGCGTGCGCGTGCTGCGCAACCCCGAGAACCTCGGCGTGGGCGGCGCCATCGTCACCGCCTACAAGGCCGCGCTGGCGGACGGCATGGACATCGTCGTCAAGATCGACGGCGACGGCCAGATGGACCCGGCCCTGCTGCCGCTGTTCGTGCGCCCGCTGCTGCAAGAGCGCGCCGACTACACCAAGGGCAACCGGTTTTTCCGCCCCGAGTCGGTGCAGGGCATGCCACCGGTGCGGCTGTTCGGCAATGCGGTGCTGTCCTTTCTGACCAAGCTCAGCTGCGGCTACTGGAACGTGATGGACCCCACCAACGGCTACACCGCCATCCGCACCTGCGTGCTGGCCGAGCTGCCGCTGGACAAGCTGGAGCGGCGCTACTTCTTCGAGACCGACATGCTGTTTCGCCTGAACACGGTGCGCGCCGTGGTGAAGGACGTGCCGATGGACAGCGTGTATGCCGACGAGCAGTCCAACCTGAAGATCGGCCGCGTGCTGCCCGAGTTCCTGCGCAAGCACCTGTCGCGCCTCTCGCGACGCTATGTGTACAACTACCTGGTGCGCGACTTCAACGTGGGCTCGCTCTACAGCCTGTGCAGCCTGCTCTTGATCGCGGGCGGCGGTGCCTTTGGCCTGTGGCACTGGGTGGCCAGCGATCTCAGCCACCAGCCGGCCACCAGCGGCACGGTGATGCTGGCGGCGCTGCCGCTGTTCATCGGCATCCAGTGCCTGATCGCCTTCCTGCACTACGACGTGAGCAATGTTCCCGTCGAGCCCCTGGCGCCGCAGTTGCACGCAACCCACGCGCAACCCGCCAACGACTGTCCGCCCGCCGAATGAGCTTTTTCCTCAACATGAAACTCGTCACCCTGCGCGTCGCCCTGGGGGTGGCGCTGTTCAGCTTTGCCGGCCTGACGCCGGCGCAGACCGCCGCGCCGGCGCGCCAGCCCTTGATCGTGGCGCCCACGGTGGAAGGCCTGCTGCTGTGCGACGAGGCCGTGGCCGACGCGCGCATCGGCGACATCAACGCAGCCTATGCCTTTTGCCGCCAGCGCAAGCTCAGCGGCACCGCCGCCCTGACGCGCCTGCTGGACATCCTGGAGCCCGGCGGTCCCAAGGGCGCGGTGCAGGTGGGCTACACGCTCACGCTGCAATTGTTGGCGCTGTACAAGAAGACGCCCAAGGGCTGGGCCATCGACACCGATCTGCTGGACGCCTACCTGCGCGTGATCAGCCAGGTCGATCGTCCGGTGGTGGTGTACCTCAGCGCCGACCACTTCGACTCGCTGGGCCCGCTGCCCACCGAGCTGGCCAAGGACCCGCGCAACCTGATGCACCTGGCCGGCGGCAAGCCGCTGGAGCTGGGCTACTTCGGCTATCGCATCGTCCCCTACACCCTGCTGACCGACCCTCACATCCCCGTCAATCACTACCGCTTCGAGGCGCTGGAGCAAGTCGCCAAGCGGATCAAGGCATTGCCCAAGAAGGTGCAGGCGCGCATCGTCGCCTACACGCTGGCAGGCGAATTGCACCAGATGTTCCCCGACTTCGAAAACGGCATGGGGGCCTGGCAGAACATCCAGGTCACCGACTACAGCGCCCCCTCGGTCGCCGGCTTTCGCGCGTGGCTGCAGGCCAAGTATCGGACGGTGGCTCAGTTCAACGCGCAAAACGGCTTCGACTACACCTCGTTCGACGCCGTGCCGGCCCCATCGCGCGACATTCGCAAGGACAAGCTCAACTCGTTTGGCGAGCACTACGACGCCTATGCCGATGGCACGCTGCCCATCGCCGGCTGGCTGTGGGACCCAAAGCAGAGCATCGAGCAACTCGACCTGTACCTGGACGGGCGCCGCGTCGGCCCGGTGCAGCGCGGCCTGAACCGGCTGGACGTGTACCGCGCCGTGGCCGACATCACCACGCCCAACACCGGTTTCCGATACGAGCTGGATTTCAGCGCGCTGGCGCCTGGCCATCACCTGGCACAGGTGGTGGCCCAGTCGCGCGGGGCGCAATACCGATTGGCCCAGGTCGAGTTCGTGGTGGTGCCGCGCGACCAGGGCCGGGCCAAGAGCGCCCGGGTGCGTGAAGTGCCCGGCCTGAAGGATGCCAAGCAACTGGCGGGTGTTCGTTCCTGGCTGGACATGCCCCGCGCTCTGCAAGACGTGTACTACAACCCGCTGGCGCGCGACTGGAACGCCTACCGCGAGGCGCAGGTGGTCGGCTTTCTCAAGGCCTTCCATGCGCGCGCCGCCCAGGCGGGTCTGCCGGCCGACAAGCTGTATTCGCACCAGATCGTCCCCGAGGTCAACTCGTCCTGGAACGGGCAACTCTTTGCCGTGGGTGCCACCCTGCAGGGCGACACCCCCTGGAAGCAGGGCCTGAACATGTACGGTGGCGCTACCGACAGCGCCTGGCTGCGCGCCTTCATGGCCCGACGGGGCATCAGCGACTACGGCGCGCCCGAGTTCAACCCCCAGCAATGGAAGCGTCCCGGTGCCGCGCTGGCCGCGCTGCAGTCGCATTTCGACGGTGGCGCGCGCTTCATCAGCCCCTACTATTTCTCGGTCATCCCCGAGCGCTTCAAGGGCAGCGCCGAGCACGGCGTGAACCGCATGGAACTGGGCCCCAACAACACCAAGGACGGTTCGGACCAGTTCTACCGCGCCATCATCGAGTTCGCCAGGCAATGACCCCGCTGACGCAATGGCCGCAGGCAGCGCGCGCGCGCATCACTGGCGTGTTCACCGACATCGACGACACCCTGACCACCGAGGGCGCCATCACCCCCGACGCGCTGGACGCCCTGGCCGCGCTCCGGACTGCCGGCCTGCATGTGATTCCCATCACCGGCCGGCCGGTGGGCTGGAGCGAGTCGCTGGCCGCGAGCTGGCCCGTGGACGCCATCGTGGCCGAGAACGGCGCCGTGGCGCTGATTCCGCAGAATTCGGATCAAATTGGCCTGCAGCCCATATACCAAGGGCGCAAGCAGCTATTAAAAATATATCAACAACCTGCTCCGACCCGCACCGCCAATTTCGCCCGCATGCAGCGGGTGCTGGCCGAGATCGAGGCCACCGTGCCGGGTGCGCGGCGGGCGCAGGATTCCAGCGGCCGCGAGTGCGACATCGCCATCGACCACAGCGAGTTCACCCAGCTGCCCCAGGCCGCCATCGACCGCTGCGTGGCCCTGATGCACGCCGCCGGCATGAACGCCACGGTCAGCAGCATCCACATCAACGGCTGGTACGGTGCCCACGACAAGTGGGAGGGCGCGTGCTGGATCGTGCGTGAGCTGTTCGGACGCGATCTGCGCGCCGAAACCGAGCACTGGGTCTACGTGGGTGATTCGACCAACGACCAGCTCATGTTCGAGCATTTCGCGCACAGCGTGGGCGTGGCCAACATCGCGCGCTTCGTGCCCCAGCTGACCACGCTGCCGCGCTATGTCACGCGTGGCGAGCGGGGTGCGGGCTTTGCGGAGCTGGCGCGGGTGCTGCTGGACCGGCGTTGACCGGGGCGGCGGCGGCCGTGGCGGCGCGCGCCAGGTCCTCGCGCCGCACCTGCTGCCACGTCACCCAGGCCAGCCACACCACGGCCACAACGGAGGCCACGCCGATCAACCACTGGCCCAGGCGCACCTGGTCGTCCAGCAGATAGGCGTTGCACAGGCGCAGCGGCGAGTCGACATAGAGCGAGCCCACCACCGCCATCATGGGCAGCACGTTGCCCAGGAAGAAGAACTGCAGCACCAGGCCGGCCGGCCGCCAGGACAGGCGCAGCGCGGCACCGGCGGCCAGCAGCGCGGCCAGCTTGGTCCATTCCACCTCGGGGCGCAGCAGCGCCAGGTCGAGCACGCGCGGCACCATGCCCACGGCCAGCACCAGCGCCACGGCCAGCAGGCCGGCGATGCCATGGGCGTTGCAGCGCGCGATGGCGTCGCGCGCGCGGACCGGCAGGGCCGCGGCGAGCAGCGCGCCGGCCAGCATGAGCAGCGGGAACTGCGCCATCATGTGGCGCCACATGCCCGCTTCCAGCGCGTGGCGCAGCGGCGGCAGGATGAGCAGCGCCAGCAGCGCGCCACCGGCCAGGGCTTGGGCGCGCCGGCTCACAGCAGGCTCCGGTGCGCCGGCTGGCGCGCCAGATGGCGGGCATAGTCCAGCGCCAGCTGCTGCTCGGCCAGGTCGAACACGCGCACCATGCGCCCGCGCGCGTCGAACACCAGCAACGCAGCGTTGTGCTCGAAGTCGCCGCGGCCGCCGGGCACCACCACCACGCCCAGACGCCGCAGCAGGACCTGCTGCTGCGCTGGGTCGGGCACCCGCACAAAACGCCACAGGTCGGGCTCGGCCTTCAGGCCCTGGGCGTAGATCTTCAGCGCGGCCGGGTCATCGCGTGCGCCGTCGAAGCTGATCGACAGCAGGCGCACGCCACTGGGCCGGCCGGCCTGGGCATCGGCCTGCAGGGCGTCCTGCAACTGCTGAAAGCTGCCGCCCAGCGTGCGGCACACCGTGAGACAGCGGGTATAGAAGAAATCGACGATGGTCACGCCGCCGTGCTGGGCCAGCAGTTGCGGCAGCTCCAGCGTGCCTACGTCCGGTCCTTGCGCCAGCACGCGCGGCGCGGGCACCGGCTCAAGCGCCACCTCCAGGCGACGCGCGCCCTCGTCGGTCCAGACCTGGAAGCCGTCTGTCAGCCACGTGGCCGCGCCCCAGCCGCACACGAGGAGCAGCGCGCTGGCAAGCAAGGTGCGCCACATGCCGCGCTCCGGTGACGCCCGCGCCCTACTTCACCAGCGCCTTGAGCGCAGCGCCGCCCTCGAAAGGCGTGGTGCGTGATGCACCCGCCTTGCGCTCGGCCTCGAAGACGCTGGCCTCGATCGGCCCGGACTTGTTGCTCCAGCTGCTGCGGATGTGACTGGCCACGGCGGCCAGTTCGGCATCGGAGAGCTGCTGGAACGAAGGCATCTGGCCATTGAATTTCTGGCCTTCCACCTCGATCTCGCCGGTGATGCCGTGCAGCAGGATGTTGGCCAGGATGCGCGGCTCGCCGTGCACCCATTCCGAGCCGTCCAGCGGCGGAAACACGCCGGGCAAGCCCTTGCCGGTGGCCTGGTGGCAGGCCACGCACTGGGCGGCGAAGATGGCGGCTCCGTCGACCGCGCCGCCGGCCGCGCCGGGCGCCGGCCCGGAGAGCTCGGCCAGGGTCCGCTGGTCGCCAAACCGGGAGTTGGCCAGGGGCTCGGAGTACAGGATGTAAACCACGCCCCAGAGCACCATGACCAGAGCGATCAGCAGCACGACCACAGGCATGGGGCGAATGGCCTCCTCCGGGTCTTCGCTTTCTCGGCGCTGTGCGTCTTCAAGCAGCTTGTCTTGACTCATGACGTCGGTCCTTTCAAGACGCGGCCGAGGATGTGCCCGGTGCCGGTGCCGCGGAGGTCTTGGCGCCGCCCGCGTCCTGCGGCTCGGGCGGCAGAATCGGATAGTTGCGTTTGAGTGATTGCAGGTATTTCACCAAATCCAGCGCCTCCGGTTTGGGTACCACCACCTTGCCTTGCGGCGCGTAGTCGGGTGGCAGGTTCACCACCTGCTCATCGGGGTCGGCCTTGTCCTTGACGTCAAACAGGTAGGGGTAGGACGGCATGATGGAGCCCGGCACATAGGCACGCGGCTGAAACAGGTGCCCCAGCTGCCAATCCTTGCTCGGCTGGCGCACGCCGATGTTGAACAGGTCGGGGCCGGTGCGCATGCTGCCCAGGAGGTGCGGCCGGTCGTAGACGTAGTCGCCCGGCACCGAGGCGCGCCCCCAGCCCCGTTTGGCATCGGCGGGGGCAAAGCTTTCGGAGCGCGGCTGCTGGCTGTGGCAATACATGCAGCCGTTGGAAATGTAGACGTTGCGCCCGCGCAGTTCGGCCGTGGTATAGGGCTTCAGCCCTTCGGGCGCCTTCACGTCGTGTACCTGGATGAACGGCAGGATCACCAGGGCCGTGACGGCGATGGCAAAGGTCACCATCGCACCCGCAGTCAGCTTGACTTCATTTTCCATGAACCGCCTCCATGGCCTGGGCCTGGGTCGAGAACAGCGCCGCACCCACCCGATTGGGGCCCATATGCAGCACCATGGCCAGGAAGTGCAGAACGAAAACCACGTGACTGGCCACCATCAGGCTGCCGCCGACGCTGCGCCACTCCAGGTAGGGAATCGTGACCCTGACCGACTCGATGAACGGCCTGGCTGGGTCGAGCATTGCCAGGCCCTGCAGCCACCCGCCATAGCTCAGGAACACGAAATAGATCAGGATGCCGATGCTGGCCAGCCAGAAGTGCCACGAGATCAGCTTGGGAAACGGCCACTCATGGTGCAGGATGCGCGGCATCATGAAGTAGATGGCGCCGAACAGCACCATGGTGACGAAGCCGTAGGCACCCAGGTGAGCATGCGCCACGGTGTAGTGCGTGAAGTGCGCCACGGCCTGCACCGAGCGCAAGGCCTCGAACGAGCCTTGCAGGGACGACATCAGGTACATGAAGCCGCCGAACATCATGAAGCGCAGCACGGGCGAGTAGCGCGCCAGGTGCATGCGCCCCTTCATCGTCAGCGCCATGTTGATGCCGAAAGCCAGCACCGGAATGATCATCATCATGCTCTGCACGATGGACAGCGTGACCAGCCAGCCCGGCACCGGCCCACCCACCAGGTGATGGCCGCCGACCTGGGCGTAGAAGAACGCCAGCGTCCAGAAGCCCAGGATGGACAGGTTGTACGAGCGGATGGGCCGCGCAATGATCTTGGGCAGAAAGTAGTAAATGGCACCCACGGCGACTGGCGTGAACCACAGGCCCAGCACGTTGTGGCCGTACCACCAGTTCATGGCCGCCTGCTGCACGCCGAACTGCACGCCCGGCACCTTGCCGACGATGAACAACAGCGTGATCCACAGCAGCGCCGCGGTGTGGTACCAGGTGGTCACATACAGCGACTCGACCCGGCGGTTGACCAGCGTGTACATCACCGGACCAATGATGCAGATCATGCCGGCGGCAAAGAAGATCCCGATCTGCCAGGGCATTTCGAGGTACTCCAGGCCGTCCGTCCAGCCCGCGCCGATGGCGCCGACGCCGCTGGCAATGGCGACGTTGACCAGGGCACCGCCCAGCATGATCCACATCGACCCCATCAGCGGGCGACGCAGCAGACGCGGCATCAGCCAGATGATGATGCCCAACTCGGCATTGGTGATCCAGCCGTAAAGCACGGCCGTCAGGTGCATGGTGCGCATGCGCCCGAAGGTCATCCACGCCTCGCTCACCAGCCAGTCAGGCCAATGCAGCTTCAGTGAGGCGGTCAGGCCGGCGATGCCACCGAACAGCAGCCACATGCAGGCGAAGCTGATGAACATGAAGACCGGAAACGCGCTCGAACGGTCGGCCGCCAGGCGCTCCTCCATCTCCTCGGCATCGGGCGCGTGAACCATGTCGCCCGGCTCGACCGCGGCGGCCTGCAAGTTGGCCTGCCCCGCCGGCTTGAGCGCCGGATCGTCCACCCGCCCGATCTCCCCCCTGACAAAGATGGCCGAGGCCGCCCTGATGTTCTCGACCAGCAGGCCTTTTCTGAGCGACCAGATGAAGCCAAACAAACCCAGCAATGACAGCAGAAAGGCTGCCAGCAGGCTCAACAGGGCGCTGTCCATGGTTTTGAATCCGTCGTTGAGGTTGTCGGCCACCGCAGGGGGCCGGTGAACGCCCCGCGCCCAATCATCCCGATGCGTTCGCGCGCCGGGGCCGATTCCCGAACCCGTACTCACCGCGCGCGGCCCCGTTTATGCCCTACCCACGCCGACTTGTCATCTTGACCTGGGACAAGCCACGGCTGGCAGCAGGGTTTCCACGGAGAGCTCCGCGATGCCCGCATTGCGCGGCCAACAAAAAAGCCGCCTGAAGGCGGCTTTTCGTCAGATTTTGGTTGCGCGAGGAGGATTTGAACCTCCGACCTTTGGGTTATGAGCCCAACGAGCTACCAGACTGCTCCATCGCGCG
>OFJB01000862.1_pt1 | contig 13299 bp, 12 predicted proteins | sample 1775081 | NCBI WGS metagenome assembly OFJB01 (sample SAMN08195771, study PRJEB24354) | sludge metagenome | isolation source: initial sludge from phenol fed wastewater aerobic bioreactor | place: India: Nagpur | collected 2016-06-05 | reverse complement strand
AGCAGGCCCGTCGCCACATGCGGTCGGACGGGGACGGTGACGAACGTGACCTCGGCGACGAAGGCGAGCGTGCCCTCGGACCCGACCACGAGGTGGACGAGGATGTCGATCGGGTCCTCGTAGTCGAGGAACGCGTTCACGCCGTACCCCATCGTGTTCTTGATCGCGAACTGCCGACGGATCTCGGCCACCATCGCCGGGTCGGCGCGCACGCGGTCGCGCAGCTCCCGCAGACCACGGTGCACGGCCGGCGCGCGCTCCTGCAGGCGCGCGTCGGCGTCGGCCGGCGCGGAGTCGATCACGGTCCCGTCCGCGAGGACCAGAACCATCGACTCGACCGTGCGGTAGGCGTTGGCCGTCGTGCCGCAGGTCATGCCGGAGGAGTTGTTCGCCACGACACCGCCGATCGTGCACGCCGCCTCGCTCGCCGGGTCCGGACCGAGGTGGTGGCCGAAGGGGGCGAGCCGCGCGTTCACCTGGCGGACCGTGGCACCGGGCTGGACGCGCACCCGCCGCCCGTCGTCGAGCACGTCGATCCGGCGGAAGCCCTGACGCGTGTCGACCAGGAGCCCCCGTCCCTGGGCCTGGCCCGACAGGCTCGTCCCGCCCGATCGGAAGGTCACGGGCCGCTCGGGGCGGGCGTCGCGAAGCAGGCGCGCGACGGCGTCGACGTCCGCGGCGACCGCGGTGGCCGCCGGCACGACGAGGTAGTGCGATGCGTCGTGCGCCCGGACGAGGCGCTCGACGAGCGCCGACCCCGCCACCGGCGGCCCTACGGCGCCGGGACGCAGGTCTGGCGCTGGACGCCGAGACCCTCGATACCGAGCTCCATGACGTCGCCGGCGACGAGGTACCGCGGCTCGGCCATTCCCAGCGCGACCCCCGGCGGCGTCCCCGTGTTGATGAGGTCGCCCGGCTCGAGCACCATGAACTGGCTCAGGTACCACAGCAGGTAGTCGACCGCGAACACCATCGTCGCGGTGCTGCCGGTCTGGCGGCGCTCTCCGTTGACGTCCAGCCACATGCTCAGTGCCTGGACGTCGGGCACCTCGTCCGGCGTGACGAGCCAGGGTCCGCACGGGTTGAACGTCTCGCAGGACTTGCCCTTGTCCCACTGGCCGCCGCGCTCGAGCTGGAACTCGCGCTCGGAGACGTCGTTGCTCAGCACGTACCCGGCGATGCGTTCGCGCGCCTCGGCCGGCGAGGCGAGGTACCGGCACTCGGACCCGACGACGACGCCGAGCTCGACCTCCCAGTCGGTCTTCACCGAGCCGCGCGGGATCCGGACGTCGTCGTCGGGTCCGACCAGAGTGCCGGGCGCCTTGAAGAACACGACGGGCTCGGCCGGGACCGGCATGCCCGACTCTGCGGCGTGGTCGGCGAAGTTGAGGCCGATGCACACGATCTTGCCCGGTCGAGCGATGGGCGGGGCGAAGTCCGGCTGGGCGATGACGCGCACCGGCAGGTCGTCGACCGCCCGAGGATCGGCCAGGAGCGCCGGCAGGCCGCGCTCGAGGAACGGCCCGTCCACGGCCGCGGTGACCGGCCCCAGGTCGGCGAAGCGTCCGTCGTCGAGCACGACGACCGGCCGCACCTCCGTGTCGATCCGCACCTGCGCCAGTCTCATCGCGTCGTCCTCTCGTCGTCATGGGCCCCGGCCATCGGGGAACCGGCTGTCGGTCTCATGCGGCGACCCACCCACCGTCGAGGGGAATGGCGGCGCCGGTCAGGTTGTGCAGCGCCGGCGACGCGAGCAGGCACACCAGTGCGCCAACGTCGGCCGGCGTCGTGAAGCGCAGCGAGGGCTGCTTGAGCCGCAGCAGATCAGCGGCAGCCGCCTCATGGTCCCCACCGTTCGCGACGGCCAGGGCCGCGACCTGCGGCTCGATGAGGTCCGTGCGCACCCAGCCGGGGCACACGGCGTTCACGGTGACGCCACCGGAACCCTCCGACCCCGCCGTCGCGTACTCCAGGGCCGCCGCCTTGGTCAGCCCGACGAGTCCGTGCTTCGCGGCGACGTACGGCGCCTTGTCGACCGAGGCCACGAGGCCGTGGACCGACGCGATCGACACCACGCGTCCGTAGCCTCGCTCGGCCATCGAGGGAAGGAACGCCTGCATCGCGTCGAACACCGACGACAAGTTGACCGCGATCACCGCATCCCAGGTCTCCCGGGAGTGCGCGGCCAGCGGTGCTGTCCGCTGGATCCCGGCGCTGCACACCAGGATGTCGACGTCGTCGCGCCGCGCGACGGCGTCGAACCCCGAACGCGCGGACGCAGCATCGGCGAGGTCGAAGCACACGAGCCGCACGTCGGGAGCGCCAGCTGAGACCAGCCCCGCCAGCAGGTCGTCGGCGTCCGCCGTCAGCGCGCGGTCGTGCAGGACGAGCCGGACCCCCTGCCCGGCGAGGGCGTGCGCCACCGCGCGTCCGATGCCGCCGAGACCGCCCGTGACCAGGGCCGTCCGCCCGGCCAGGGAACCGGTCGCCGTCATCGGTCCGCCCCGCGCAGGAGCCGTATCCTCGCGGTCAGAGCAAGCGGACGACCCGGACCCACGACGGCCGCCTGTCCCGTGGCGACGGCACCCACCGGATGGCTGAGCGGCTCGAGGCAGAACGCATCCGGGTCCCGCTCGTAGACCGTCCACGTCGACGTGTCGGACTCCACGACGAGCCGCTCGCCCGGCCAGGCGGCCGAGGGCGGGCCGACGAGCCCGGTGAAGCAGTCATCCCAGGGACGCGCGGGGCGGTCGGAACCGGGCTCCAGCACGATCTCGGCGTCCACGCCGTCGTGCTGTCGCGCGAACCACGGATGCAGCCCGAGCGCGGCCGGCATCCATCGCTGCTCGTTCGTCACGGTGAGGACGACCTCGACCCCGTCGGGCAGGAGCCGGACCTCCTGCTCGACGCGCCCGCCGAAGGGCCATCGGGCATCGAGTTCGACCGTGAGCACGACCGACGAGGCATCCGCGCGGACGACGTCCCAGGGAACGTCGAACCCCATCCCGTGAGCCGCCGCGTCGCCGAGGCTCGCCGGAACGACCCAGGACTGCCCGTCGAAGCACACGCGGCCGGCGGGCAGCCGCCCGGCGAACGGAACCATCGGGAAGCTCCCCGAGCGCATCGCCGGGGGAACCGCGGGGTCGACGGATCGGCCGAGCACCTCCCGGCCGTCGACGACCAGGCTCGCCAGCCGGCCTCCGGCCCGCACGTCGACGACAGCGGTCGTCGGCCCGCGGCGCAGGCGTACCCGGCCGTCATCGAAGGACAAGCCCGCCTCCGACCTCGATGACCTGGCCGGTCACCGCCGCGGAGCCCTCGGACGCCAGGAAGCGAGCCGTGCCGACCATGTCGTCGGCGAGCAGGCGGCGCGGCAGGCCCTGCCGCGCGATGATCTCCGCGTCGGCCTGCTGCCGGTCGCCGTCGGGGTACAGCTCGCGCTCGTTCTCGGTGAGGACGGCTCCGGGTGACAGGGCGTTGACGGTGATCCCGTCCGGGCCGAGCGCGCGGGCGAGCGCGCGGGTCAGTCCCACGAGAGCGGCCTTGCTCGCGACGTACGCAGGTCCCGACGGTCCGCCCATGCGGACGGTGGCCGAGGTCAGCATGATGATCCGGCCCCACCGGCGTTCGCGCATCCCCACCGCGCATTCGCGAGCGAGGAGCATCGCGGCCGTCACGTTGACCGCGAAGGTCGCGTCCCACTCGCCGACGTCGAGATCGGCCGGCGCGACGTTGGACGGGCGCGCGGCGTTGTTGACGAGGACATCGACCGGACCGGCTGCGTTGGCCAGGTCGACGACGGCGCCCGCGTCGCCCAGGTCCGCCTCCGCGATCTCGACCTGCGCTCCCGCGTCGCGGCAGGCCCGGGCGACGCGGTCCACCTCGTCGCGGGCGTCGAGGTGGTGCAGCACGATGCGGGCGCCCGGCTCGGCGAGGCCGATCGCGATCGCCGCACCGATCCCGCGACGCGCGCCCGTGACCAGGATGCCGCGCTGCGCGGTCACGCCCGGACTCCCGGCGAGACGACGACCTTCACCGCGGAGCCATCGGCGACCGCGGCGAGGCCGGCCGAGACGTCCTCCAACGAGACGAGATCGGTGACGAGCGGGGCGAGCGCGACGGCGTGCCGGGCGACCGCGTCGACGGCTGGCGCGAAGCTGCGCAGGATCGCCATCGAACCGACGATCGTGATCTCGTCGGCGTACAGCCGGTGCGGGGAGACCGTCGCGCGCGCGGCCGGGGAGGCGACTCCGAACACGAGCAGCGTGCCGGCCCGGTCCACGGACGCCAGCGCCTGCTCGAACGCTGCGGGGTTCCCCGTCGCCTCGACGACGGAGGGAGCGCGCAGCTCCGCGGCCTCGGCGACGTCGACCGTCGGCAGGCCGGTGATGCGGGCCGCCGCGGCCCGACGAGCCGGGTTGGGATCGACGATCGTCACCGGGCCGACGCCCCGCGCCTGCAGCAGCAGACTGAGGACCAGGCCCATCGTCCCGGCGCCGTACACGATGGCTGGCCGATCAGCTTCGGGCGCAAGGCGTTCCAGCCCGCGGACCGCGCACGCGACCGGCTCCACGAGTGGCGCGACGGGCGTCGGCATGCCCTCGGGCAGGGGGTGCAGGTTCGCCGCCGGGGCAGCGACGTAGTCGGCCCACGCCCCGGGGCGGTTCGCCCCGATGGCCGACCACCGCTCGCACATGTTCCCGTGGCCGCGGCGGCACGGACCGCACTGGCCGCAGTGCAACGACGGGTCGACGGCGACGAGGTCGCCGACCCGGACACCGGCCGCCTCGCGTCCGACCTCGACGACGCGACCCCACGGCTCGTGCCCGGGCACGAGCGGGAACCGGTCGGAGCCCAGGTCCCCGGCGAGCAGGTGCAGGTCGGTGCCGCAGATACCGCACCCGCCGACCTCGATGATCGCCCCGTCGACCGCCGGGCTCGGGTCGGGCACCGACTCCAGGCTCAGCGCACCCGGTCCGTGCGCGACGACGGCCCTCACGGCCGGGCCCCGACGCCGGACGTCACGGCTGGTCCATGAGCAGCAGCCCGCGCGTGACGTGACCGCCGCGCAGAGCGTCGTACGCGGCGTCGACCTCGGAGATCGGCCACCGGCCGGACACCAGCCGCTCCAGCGGAAGCCGCCCGGCGGCGTACAGGTCGACCAGCGCCGGTACGTCGACGGGTGGGTTCGACGATCCGTACTTCGAGCCGACGATGCGCTGCTCGCCGTTGAGCAGCCAACCCGGATCGAACGTGACGGTCGCGCCGTCCGGGTAGCCGGCGATGAGGACGCACGTTCCTCGAGGTCCCAGCACGGACGTCGCCAGGCCGAACGCCGGTGCCGCGCTGGTCGTCAGGAAGGCGTAGTCGACGCCGCCGCCCGAGAGGTCGCGGATCTGGTCGGCAGCGCCGGCCTCCCGCGGATCGACGCAGTGGGTCGCGCCGATCTCGCGCAGGGCGTCGAACTTCTCCGTGACCGGGTCGACGGCCACCACCGGGTAGGCACCGGAGGCCGCAGCCGCCATGAGCGCGCTCGCGCCCACCCCGCCGCAGCCCACGACGGCGACGCCGTCGCCCAGCCGGACGCGCGCGGTGTTCCGGACCGCGCCGACGCCCGTCGTGACCGCGCACCCCAGCAGCGCCGCGAGATCCAGCGGCATCCGGTCGTCGATCCGCACGACCGCCCGCTCGACGAGGACCGCCAGCGGCGCGTTGGTCGCGGGGCCGTAGTGGAACACGTCCGTGCCGTCGAGGTGGTAGCGCGTGCGCCCGTCGGCCATGCGACCCAGCGGCGGCTGCCGCTTGCACAGCGCCGGCGCACCCATGCGGCAGGTGGCGCAGTCCGCGCACCCCGGGGCCCAGGAGACGACGACCGCATCGCCGGGGCGCACGCTCGTCACGCCCGGGCCGACGCTCTCGACGACTCCAGCACCCTCGTCGCCCAGGACGATGGGCCGGGGGATCCCGGCGTGGTCGCCGTCCATCGCGTACAGGCAACTGTGGCAGATCCCGGACGCGACCATGCGGACCCGGACCTCCCCCGCCCCCGGCTCATCGACCTCGAGGTCGACCATCTGGTGCGGGGCTCCGGGCTCGAAGAACACCGGGGTCGCTACGCGCATCTCTCCTCCAGGACGTCGTGGTGGGTCAGGCCGCGGGGCCGGACAGGTGGACCTTGGTCTGCTCACCGGCGACGGCGAGGGCGAAGCCCTCCGCCGCCTGCGCCATCGGGACGACGGCCGTCACGAGCTGCTCCGACGCGGTGCCCTGCACGATCTCCTCGGCCCGGTCGAAGTCCTCGGCCGTGTACATGGCCGAGCCGATCACGGCGACCTCCTGGTCCTGCAGGACCTCGATCGCCAGCTCGACCGGTCCATGGCCGACTCCCACCACCAGCACCGACCCGCCCTTCACCGCCAGGCCGACGGCCGACTGCACGGTGGCGGGCGATGCGACGCAGTCGATGACGACGTCGGGGCGGCCGCCCAGCTCCGCCGAGACGACGGCCCGCAGGTCGGGAGCCGTCGGGTCGAGGGCAGCCCTCGCCCCGAGCGACCGAGCCCGCTCGCGCTTGCCGGCGACCGGATCGGTGAGGACGACGGCCTCGGCGTCGCTCGCCAGGGCACCGAGCAGGCAGGCCTGGCCGATCGACCCGCCACCCAGGACGGCGACCGTAGCGCCGGCGACGCCGCCGACCAGCCGCAGGGCATGTGCGACCGTGGCGAAGGGCTCGACCAACGCGGCCTGGGCGAACGTCATGCCGGCGGGCATCGGCCGGGCCGCCGCCGCCGGAACCACGAACCGGTCGGCGAACGCTCCGGGCACGTGCGAGCCGACGCCGACGAGCTCGTCGCACAGGTTCGTCCGGCCGCGACGGCAGTAGAAGCAGCGCCCGCAGGCGACGACCGGCTGCAGGTAGACGTGCTCTCCTCGGCGCGACGGCGCGACGCCCTCCCCCACCTCGACCACGACCCCGGATGCCTCGTGTCCCGGGGCGATCGGGTACGGCAGCCAGGGGTGGCCTCGCCGGAGCGTGTGCAGGTCCGAGCCGCAGATCCCCGCGAACGCCGTCTCGACGACGACCTCGCCGGGACCAGGGAGCGGGGCGGCCGCCTCCCGGACGCCGACCTCGCCCGGGCCAGTGATCCACACCTGGGGCATCGTGCTCATCGCGTGACTCCTTCCGAGTCGGGTGCGGGCCAGTCGACCGTGCCGACCTCGACGCCGGTGGTCCCGACGCGGCGCAGGTGGACGTCGCCGCCCGGTCCTGCGGGGTCCTGGTCGTCCGCGGCGGTGGTCACCGCCAGCACCGCGAGGTCCGGCCCCACGAAGGCGCAGGACGTGGGGTTGCGGGCCGGGATCTCGATCCGGCCGAGGACGCGGCCGCTCGGCGTGACGCGCAGGACGCAGGAGCCGCCCCAGACGGCGAGCCAGACGCAGCCGTCCGCGTCGACGGCCAGCCCGTCGGGCAGACCCTCGTCGGGCGCGAGCCGCAGGATCACGGTGGGCTCGCCGGGCATCCCCGTGGACGCGTCGACGTCGGCCCGGCTGAGCGTCCCGGCACCGCTGTCGACGACGTACATGACCTCGCCGGCGGCGTCCCACCCGATGCCGTTGCCGTGCGTGATGCCAGTCCAGTGCCGCTGGAGACCCTCGTCCGGGCGGAACGACCACAGCGCCCCGCCGGCGTCGACGCCACGGACCACGGTCCCCGCCCACAGCCGGCCGGCCGGCCCGGGCTTGGCGTCGTTGAAGCGTGCCCCCTGCGGCTCGTCCGGCAGCTGCGCGACCGCCACCGGCGCCGCGCGCGGGTGGTCGAGCGCGTAGGCGGTCCGTCCGCCGAGGACCAGGAGTCCGCCGTCCGAGCGCGCGCAGACGGCGACGAGCGGCTCCTCGACCGCGAGCTCGGCGCGCGACTGCGCCACGCCGCGTCGCCAGTGCAGGTCGCTGCGGTCGCAGTCGACCCACAGAAGCGTGCCGGGGCCGCCCGCCATCCACAGCGGCGACTCGCCCAGCAGGCAGCCGGCCTCGATCATGCCGACCTCGTCGGCCGCGAGGACTCTCATCGTCGCCGTCACCTGTGGTCCACGACCGGGGGGAGGCAGGCGATGACGTCGGCATCACCGTCGATCGTCAGCGTGCCGGCGGCGAAGGGAACGACGAACGTCTGGCCGGCGCGCACGGGCATGCGGCCACCGTCCCAGGCGAGCGTCCCCGCGCCGGACACCACGACCAGGACCGCGAAGGACGGCTCGGGCAGCTCGACGGGTCCGGTCGAGCGGACGCGCCAGGCGCGGAAGTAGGCGTCCGCCGCCGAGGAGAACAGGCTGCTCACCGACCCGTTCGGCGACGCGACCAGCGTCCGCGGCGCCGGCAGCACGGTGTCGCGGCGATCCGCGAACGCCGACAGGTCGAAGCACGACAGCGCCGCATCCCAGCCCAGGCCGAGCGTCGCCGCGTCCGCGTCGACACCGAACGGCTCGTGCTCGGCGAGGACGGAGAACGACGTCGGCTCCTGGAGCTCGGTGAGCATGACCCCGGGCCCGATGGCGTGCGGCGCCCCGGCGGGGACGTACACCACCATCCCCGGCTCGACGGGCAGCCGCATCATCGCGGCGAGCATCGCGTCAGCGTCCTGGCCGTCGATCCACCGGCGCATGTCGGCGAAATCCACGCCGTCCTGCATCCCGATCCACACCGCGGCGCCCGGCGAGGCGCGCATGATGACCCACCCCTCGGTCTTGCCGAAGACGCTGCCCAGCGAGCGACGGGCGAAGTCACGCGAGGGGTGGCAGTGCACCGGAAGGCGCTCGCCGGCGTCGAGCAGCTTGACCAGCAACGCCGTCGAGCCGTCGTACGCGTCGGCCAGCTCCGACCCCAGCCATTCCTGCGGCGCGGCTGCGATCGCGTCAGCGATGCGACGACCGTCCGGGAGCACCGAGATCCCGGTGCGCGGGTCGGCGTCCGGCCCGAGGATGGCCGGCGGCAACGGCACCTGGGAGCCGACCCAGTCCTCCGGGCCGTCCGCCCCCGGCGCGAGTCCGCGGAACTCGGAGATGTTCCGTCCGCCGGCGTAGTAGACCGGGACGCGGTTGTCGGCCAGCTCGAGCGGCCGGGCGCCGGTCATCGCCGGGCCGCCGGCGCGAGATCGGTCATCGCGTCCAGGCCGAAGAGCGGTCGAGGTGCGTGCACGAAGTCCAGGTACCCGAACGCGGGCGTGCTCGCACCGGGAAGGTCGAGCACGGTGGCCGACGAATGCAGGCCGCGGAAGCCGGCTCGGAAGATCGTGGCCGACCGGACGACGACGACGTCGGCGTCGGCGGGCTCCAGGCCGGCATGCCGGAACCCCTGCGGGTCGAACGTCGGAGCCGGTCGCTCGGTCACCAGGATCGCCAGGCCCGAGTCCGTCTCCACCGTCGCCCACCGGCCGAGGGCGATCTCCTGCCCGGTCATCGAGGCCCCGGTCAGCACCACCGGGGTCTCGTCGACCCGACGCACGACGCCTGTGACAGCGACCGGGCTGGACCACCGGTCGTCGAGCGTCGCCCCGAGGACGAGGTCCACCGTGGCGCCGACACCGGCCTCCCGGCATCGCGCGACGGCGGGGGCGTCGACGACCGTGGCGATCGCCCGCAGCGGCCGGCCGGCCTTCAGCAGCGCCCCGATGACCGTCGCATCGTCGGCGGTCGCACCGGCCGTCGGGGAGTCCGCGGAGTGCACGAGGATCGCCGGCCCGTCCGGGCCTGCCGGGCCGAGCGAGGCGACGGCGTCGTCGACCGGGACCAGGTCGAGCGTGAAGTCCGCCCGGGCGTTCCACGCCGCGTCCGCGACCGCCTCCGCGGCAGCGATCGCGACCTCCTCGTCGCCCGTGTACGTGACCGTCACGCCGAATCCCAGATGAGGCACGTCGAGCCACGGCTGGACCGGGAAGATCGAGACGTCGAGGACAGGACCGTGCGTCAACGCGTCGGCGAGCCGGCGGATCCCGGCCATCGGCTCGTCGGCGATCGCCTGCGCCTCCGCCGGGACGAGCATCGGCCGCTTGGCGAGGACCGTGCCGAGCCCGGGCGCCTGCCCGCCGAGCGCAGCGAGGACGAGCTCGGCGGCGCGGCGCCCGGTGGCGGCCTGGTCGACGTGGGGGTAGGTGTGGAACCCGATCACGGCGGTCGCCGAGCGAATGACCGCGGGCGTGACGTTGGCGTGCAGGTCGTGCGTGACGACGAGGGGGATCGGGCCCACCACGTACCGCGCCGCCGCCGCCAGCCGGGCGTCCGCGGCGGGGGCGTCCACGGCGACGAGCGCCCCGTGCAGGCACAGGACGACAGCGTCGAGGGGCCCGGCCTCGGCGAGGCCGACGACGAGCATCCGCTCCAGCTCGGCCATCGCGTCGGCCGCGAGGATGCCGTCGGACATCGCCCACGCGCGTACGACGGGCACCGCGTCGACTCCGGCCTCGCGCAGCCGCTCCAGTGCCCCGGCGATCTCGGTGTTGGACCCGCGGGACCGCTCGTCCGCCTCGGCCCCCGTCCACAGGCCCTGGACGGCGAAGTCGGCCAGGGTGCTCTCGCGCGGCGAGAACGTGTTGGTCTCCTGGATGATCGACGCCACCGCGACGCGCCACGGCCGGGACATCACGGCATCACCCAGCCGCCGTCGACCACGAGGACCTGGCCCGTGACGAAGCCGGAGTCCGCGCCCAGCAGGAAGGCGACCGCGCTCGCGACGTCCGCGGGGACTCCGCGCCGGCGCAGCGACTGGAGGGGGTAGAGCACGGCTTCGAGCTCCTCCTCGGTCCCGTAGTACGCCTCGTCCGGCGTACGGATCGCCCCGGGGGCGATAGCGTTGACGCGCACCCCGTCCGGACCCCACTCGCGCGCCAGGGCGCGAACGAGCCCGATGAGCGCGGCCTTCGAGGTCACGTAGGGAAGGTTGCCGGTGCGCCCGAGCAGTGGGGTGACGGACGAGAGAACGACGACGGACCCGGCCGCCGACGCGAGGTCGTCCCGGAACGCCCGGATCGTCAGAGCCGCGCCGGTGACGTTCACGGCGAGCGCGCGCTCCCAGTCGGCGGCGTCGAACTCCGCCCAGGGGCGTTGCTGCGTGACCGACGTCGCCGCCGCGCAGACGAGCCCGGTGGCCGGGCCGAGCGCGGAGCGGACCACGTCCGTCATCGCGGCGATCGCCACCGGGTCCGCGAGGTCCGCCTCCACCGAGACCGCCGAGCCGCCGGCGGCGGTCAGCTCGTCCACCAGGGCTGCGGCCGTGGCGCGCGACGGCTCGTCCGGTGCGTGGCAGACGGCGACGGCCGACCCGTCGGCGCTCGCCCGTCGGCACACCGACGGGCCGATGCCGCCGGTTGCCCCGGTGACGACCGTGACCGGCCGCACTGCGCTCATGGCGTCCGCCTCCGTGTCAGAACTTCGGGAACTTCGCGCGGAAGTCCGCCTGCATGGCGTCGGCGAACTCGCTCGCCTCGCCGTGCTCGCGGTGGTACTCGTGGTAGAAGCGCAGCTTGTCCTGGTCGATCTCGACGCCGAGACCCGGACCGGTGGGGACGTCGAGGCGTCCGTCCCGGAACTCGAACGGCACGGTGATGATGTCGTCCGCCTGCTCGATGAGGTGCGTGTCGATCGAGTGGCTCACCATCGGCTCCGCCGCCGCGACGTGGAGGACCGCGGCGGTCGAGATGCCGAGCTCGCGGTCGCTGTGCAGGCTCATCCCGATGTTGAAGGTCTCGCACACCTTCGCGAGCTGCAGAACCGAGCTGGGACCGCCCCAGAAGTGCACGTCCCCGAGGATCACGTCCAGGGCGCGCGTGCGCACCGCCAGCGGGATCTGCTCGAACGTCACGCAGCACATGTTCGTCGCGAGCGGCACCGGCGTGCGCTGACGCACGAGGGACATGCCCTCGATCCCCCAGGTCGGGTCTTCGCAGAACTCGAGGTCGTAGTCGGCGAGCTCGTTGAGGACGCGGATGCTCGTCTCGACCGACCACACCGCGTTCGGATCGATCCGCAGGTAGCGCAGCCGCCCGGCGAGCCGCTCGCGCATCAGGCGGACGGACCGGATCTCCTCCTCCGGGGTCAGCACGCCGTTCTTGAACTTGATGTCCCGGAAGCCGTACAGGTCGAACAGCTCGTCGGCGTGGTCGGCCGCGTTCTCGGCACGGTCCCCGTCGCCGACCTCGGTCGTCGACGCGTACCGGTAGAAGACGTACGCCGCGAACTCGATGCGTTCGCGCTCGATCCCTCCCCACAGGTCGCCGCAGCGCTTCCCGAGGATCTTGCCGACGAGGTCCCAGCAGGCCATCTCGACGGCGGTGCCGGCGAGCTTCGCGGCACCGACCAGGGCCAGTTGCTCCGACGTCATGCGGAACACGCTGAACCGACGCGTGATCCGGCCGACCTCGAGCGGGTCGAGACCGATGAACAGGTCGCGGTGGAGCTCGATCGCGCGGACGATCTCGTCGCCGCCGCGCGTCTCCCCGATGCCCACCAGCCCCTCGTCGGTGATGAGCTCGACGATCGTGCGGGTCGTCGTGACCTCGACGCCGAACGACCACCGCAGCGGACGCTTGAGCGGAACAGTGACGGGCGTCGCGCGGACGTCGACGATGCGCATGGGGTCCTTTCGGAAGACGGCAGGCGAGACGGGCGGGCGGTCAGGCGACGGAGAGAGCCTGCCGCACCGCGGCGAGGGTGAGGTCGACGTCGTCCTCGGAGTGTTCGCGGGAGAGGAACCACGTGCCACGCGGAAGGACCCGGACCCCCCGCTCCAGCAGCGCGAGCGCGAACCGTCCGTAGCCGGCGCGGTCGGCCGCGAGCGCCTCCCGGTAGTTGCGGGCGCCCAGGGCCCCGAAGCGCACGTGGAAGACCGCCGGGTAGCCGACGATCGAGACCTCCATGCCGGCGTCGTCGAACGCCGACCGCAGGCCCGACATCAGCGCGGACCCGGTGCGGGCGATCGTCGCGTAGACGTCGCCGTCGGCGATCGTGCGCAAGGTGGCCACGGTGGCGGCCATCGAGACCGACTGCGTGTTGTACGTGCCGCCATGGAGCACCGTGCGGTTGCTGAGGAGCTCCATGAGGTCCGCACGACCGACCAGCGCAGCGACCGGGAACCCGCTCGCCAGCGCCTTGCCCAGGACGGTGAGGTCCGGGAGCACGCCGAGCGCCTCCTGGGCACCGCCGGGGGCGACCCGGAAGCCGGTGATGACCTCGTCGAAGATCAAGATCGTGCCCGTCGCGTCGCACGCGGCCCGCACGGTCTCCAGGAAGCCCGGCTGCGGGAGGATCCCCG
>OFJB01000858.1_pt1 | contig 13333 bp, 10 predicted proteins | sample 1775081 | NCBI WGS metagenome assembly OFJB01 (sample SAMN08195771, study PRJEB24354) | sludge metagenome | isolation source: initial sludge from phenol fed wastewater aerobic bioreactor | place: India: Nagpur | collected 2016-06-05 | reverse complement strand
ATTGTATCGCCGGCGCCACATCTTATGCCCAAGGCCGATGAATATCTGCGCAAATATATGACCGACAGGCTAATAAAAGATAAGATAGAGATTATATACAATACTCCGCTGCTAACCACCGCAGGTATATGGCAGGATGGAGTACTTAAGCTGGGCGATAAGAGTGTTCCTTGCGAACTTATCATTAATGCAGCGCATAGAGTGGGCAATATTATCGAATCGGACATAGAGTTAGAGACCGAGAATGGTTTCTACAAAGTAGATGAGTATTTCGAGACCTCAGTAAAGGGAATCTATGCAGCAGGGGATGTCAACGGAATATCTCACTATGCTCACATAGGGTCGGCTCAGGGACTTCACATAATAAACCGTATAAACGGAATAGATGAGAAGCTCGATCTCAAGAGGCTTCCGATGAATATGTACTCACTTCCGGAGGCGGCTCAGGTTGGATTTACCGAACAGGAGGCTCTTAACGAGGGTTATGATATCAAGGTAAGTGAATTCCCTCTGTCGGCAAATGGAAAAGCTCTCACTGAGGGTTCAGCGGATGGGTTTGTCAGACTCATCTCCGACAAAAAATATGGGGAGGTTCTGGGGGTACAGATAGTAGCTCCCAATGCAACCGATATGATTAACGAGGCTACCGCCTATATGCAGCTTGAATCTACTGTTTATGACATAGCACACACAGTCCACACGCATCCAACAGTATCCGAGATATTTATGGAAGCCGGATTTGAAGCGGTAGACAAGGCTATCCACAAATAGAGAACTCCGATTACAAATTAATGTTGTCGATGGAAACAATTACAGAACCAGTATCGGGAGAGATTCCGGTAATGGAGTATAATCTCCCTGACTCTGTTCTCATAAACTCAGCAGAGCGGTCGGGCTCCATTATATGGAGACCCGACAGACTCTGCGTAGTACTTGGCAGGGCAAACAGTGCAAAAGAGTCACTGGTTTACGAGAACATTATTGCAGATAATGTACCGGTATATAAACGTCCCTCTGGAGGTGAGAGCGTTATACTCTCTCCGGGTATGATTGTATTTTCTCTAAAAACAGGATTTACCGGCACTATGAGCACCTCGCAGATATTCTCTAAAATCAACCGATCACTCATAGGCAGATTATCGGAGCTAGGCATCAGGAATCTGCACTCCAGGGGAATATCCGATTTGTCAATAGGAGAGAAGAAGATAGCAGGCTCATCCATGTATCTGATAAAAGACTCTCTTTTCTACCACTCTGTTCTCAATTTATACGAAGATGTTTCGCTGATATCCAAATACCTCAGGCACCCCAAAAGAGAGCCTGACTACAGATTGGGACGCAGTCACGATGAATTCGTAACATCAATCCGGAGAGAGGGGTATGTCATCGGTTACGAACAGATAGAAGAAAAAATCGCACTGGCGCTAAAAGAGCTCGAAGATTAGTACCTTTGCACTATGGCAAGCATATTACAGGCAGAGAGGATATCCAAATCGTACGGCACCAAGGTTCTTTTTAAAGACCTGACAATCAATATAAACGAAGGAGACAAAATTGCGCTCATCGCTCCAAACGGGAGCGGTAAGAGCTCGCTGTTAAAGATACTGGCAGGTATTGACAGCTCCGACTCGGACGGAATAGTGAGAGTATTCGGAGGAGTCCGATGCGCATACCTGGAGCAGGAACCCCGATTCGACCCCGATAAGTCAATATTCGAAGAGGTCTTTTCGGCATCCGACAAACTCAGTTCGACAATAGCGGAGTATGAGAGCGCAATAATATCCGGAGATCACAAGAGAATTGAGAATGCGATACATGCAATGGATGTGGCAGATGCATGGAAGTACGATACTAAAATAAAGCAGATTCTATCTTCGCTCAATATCAGCGATTTAACAAAAAAATGCAGAGAGCTCTCAGGAGGACAGAGAAAAAGGATTGCTCTCGCGGGTATGATGATTCACGAAGCAGGATTCATCATTATGGATGAGCCTACAAACCACCTGGACCTGGAGATTATCGAGTATCTGGAAGAGTATCTCAGAAGAACACAGGCAACTATTCTGATGGTTACCCACGACCGCTATTTTCTGGACAGAGTGTGCAACCAGATTCTCGAGCTGGATAACGGTTCGCTCTTCTCATATAAGGGCAACTACTCCTATTTTCTGGAGAAGCGTGAAGAGAGGCTGGAGAATCAGAACAGCGAAACCGAAAAAGCGAGAAATCTGCTCAGAGGAGAGCTCGAGTGGATGAGAAGGATGCCACAAGCCAGAGCCACCAAAGCGAAATATAGAATTGACGCCTTTTATGAACTGAAGGATAGAGCCTCAAAGCAACATACCGAAAAGGCAATGAAGATAGAGGTGCACACCTCCAGACTGGGCAAAAAGATAATTAACTGCAAAAATGTATCCCACTATTATGGAGATATCTGCACTGTGGACGGATTCACCTATAACTTTGCCAGAGGCGAAAAGGTTGGAATCGTGGGACCGAACGGATGCGGAAAATCTACATTTCTAAATATATTAACCGGAGCGACTGAGGCTGTTTCAGGTGTGATCGATCGCGGGGAGACACTGGTATTCGGATACTACAAACAGGATGGATTATCCTTTGATCCCGAAGATACCGTAATAGATGCCGTAAGAAAGATTGCCGAGACAGTTACACTTTCCGACGGAAACAGTATAAATGTCACCCAATTTCTCTCCAGATTCCTCTTCCCCTACTCTACCCACAATACAAAAATAGCAAGACTTAGCGGAGGAGAGAGACGCAGATTGTATCTTGTAACGGTTCTTATGAAGAACCCAAATTTCCTCATACTCGACGAACCTACAAACGATCTTGATATATTGAGCCTTAATGTCCTGGAGGAGTATCTCTCCGGATTTTCAGGATCTCTGCTTATTGTTTCACACGACCGATATTTTTTGGATAAGCTCTCAGACCACCTGTTTGTTTTTACCGGAAACGGAACTATCAAAGATTTTCCCGGCAACTACTCCGACTACCGCGATTTTGTAAAAGAGCAGGAGCGTGATAATGAGCCGGCTAAGAGCTCTGCAAAACAGGAGAAGAGACGTGATGGTGAGATAAATTCTTCTCAGACAATTGCCAAAAAGAGACTAACCTACAAAGATCAGAAGGAGCTTGAAGCGCTCGAAGCAGATATCGAAAGACTTGAAAATGAAAAGAGTTCGCTCGAAAACGAACTCTCATCGGGTAATCTCTCCAACGAGGAGCTTAACCTTCGCTCTGTAAGATATATGGAGGTGGCCAAATCTCTGGATGAGAAGAGCGAAAGGTGGATAGAGTTAAGTGATTAATCAGCTATACTATACTAACTCCTTTTAATCTGCAGAAAGTATTTAACATTTCGCTGCAATCTCCCGGATATATCAGGTGATGGTTTCCCAGTGGAGACTCTTTAAGAGTATTAACATCTTCGGGAGAGAGTAAAACCTCTATTTGAGTTCGGCAGGCTGTAGCCTTCGATGGCCTGCCGATAACCGGAGCAACAGCAATGAATGCTCTTTTTAACTCTCTGTCGAATCTGAATATTGTAACAATATCCTCTCTGAATCTGCCGGCAATTGCATTTCCCTTACCAGTCTCGTAATGTGTGGTAACTGAGTAGTCCGATAAAAACCCGGGTGCTATGGTACAGTGAGAGAACATAGAGCCACCCTCCTGAACCCTGTTCACATTTGCAATCCACGGAACAACTCCTGTCAACTCCCTGCACACCATCATTCCAAACGCCGCAGTCAAATCGCCTTCACAACCTGCTGGGAACCCATCATTATTAAACATTGCCAAAGAGAGACAAGCAGTCACACCCTCTCTCTGGACCATAGGGAAACACTCAACGGTAACCGCATCCAACTTATGTTTGGAGATTGTCTCCGACAGCATAGTGTGAACTCGCGCGCTGTTATTAAGATCATCTGCCCCTCTTCCGCTAAACATACCGATAAATTCGGAAGATGGTTCGAATTTGGAGAAATGATCGACTTCTGCCCAATCTATTTTAACCAATTCAATTCCATAGAGATCCCTTAATGAGTCTGCCGAAACACCTGAATTTACAAGCCATTCCGATATATTTCCAATCAGACCGACTCTCTTTCCTTTGAGCATCTCAGCCGCACACTTCACTCGATAGAGTTTTTCCAGTGCAGATGGAGTAAGCGGATCCTCCTCTCCAAGCAACCTGTTTTCTATAGCGTAATTATCCAGATAGGATTTTACCTCAGTAGCCGAAGCGTAGGCATTTCCCATTTCCGATCCAACTAAAAAGTATAATTTCCCCTCTTTAACGCTCTCAATACCATTCTTCTCCGAGCCTCCGGTAAGAAAAAAAAGGATATCCGGATCCTCGCTATCCACTATTTCGAAAGAGTCGGCAGGCAACAATTTCTCAATTCTCTCAGGGGCGGACTCCTTTTCAAAAGCCGGAGCACCATTAAAGGTTAATAACTTAATTTTCAGTTTTATCATAAAATAAAATGTTAAATATATGTAAAGTTTGGTTTACTTTATGTAAAGTTTTATTTACATTTGTTTCCAATTAAATATATCAATTTATGAAAAATAATCAAAGCTATTTACTCCCGCACACCTTCAAATATGTTGGCTGGGGTCTTTTCATTGCCGCTTTTCTATTTCTCCCTTTAGCTATGTATGCATTCAACTCTCTACAGCTTATTCCTCAGATTTACAGCAGATATGCAACATTAATTCTATATCTGATACTCTTCTCATCGGCCACCCTTGTTGCCCTTTCAAAAGAGAGATATGAAGATGAGATGACAAAGCAGATTAGAAGCGATGCAGTCACTACTACCGCATATATATCCTTCATTATCTTTACACTCTCACAGTTCATTCTGGCTTTTGACCACGCATTTCGTTTTATCGGAGAGAGATTGTTGGCATATGAGATATTGACTAGATGGCTCAATCCGTTAACTATGTTTCTTCTCTATATAGCTATATTTGAATCGAAGAAGATAATTCTCAAAATAAGATTTAGAAATGAAAAATAGTATACGGGTAGAACGAGCTTCGTTGAAAATATCACAACAAAATCTTGCGGAGGCGGTAGGGGTGAGCAGACAGACCATAATAGCAATAGAGACAGGAAAATTTATTCCATCGGCACTTTTGGCAATAAAAATTGCCCGATACTTTGGGAAAAGTGTCGAGCAGATTTTTGAAATTGATGAGTAGCTATTTAAGTGCTATTGCGATTATCTCTTCTACATCTGCAGATGCACGAACTATTGCAGATTTAAGAGAGTTATCCAAAAATTGGGAGAAAAGATCACTATCCATCCTTGAAACAGATACCGATTTGTCACTCTTTTCGTAAACGCTTATTCTGCAAGGCATCATAGAAGATAGTATCCGGTAATCATCGTTTTGCAGCATCATAGCTGCATAAACCGGGTTACAAACAGCAAACACCTTTACAGGTAACACTTCCACACCGCTCTTTGCCATCGTCTCTTTCAAGTCGTGAACAACAGATATTTTCCAGGATTTATCTAAAACTGCACTCGATATTTTTTCACAGGTCTCATCAAAACTGTACCTGCTTTTATCAACTTTAAATATTTTCGTCTCCATAATCAATAATTCATTATTCACTTAGAATCACTACTAGGGTAAAAAGTTAAAAAGAGTTGAATCGGCATCCTCAGCCGGAACAGGCATACTTCGCTCCCGGATAACCCTTTTGGCCTGATTTCCAAGCTTAACCTCAGGTCTTATCAGCACCTCTTCCTGCTCCGTAATTAACCCCTTTACACGAAATCTGCCGGCCAGCAGACGATAGTACCCCTCAAGAGAGGGTTTAAGCTGAAAGTTCTCGTCGAAGGAGTAGAGAGCTCGTTTGGGAGAGGGAATAATGCTTGCAAGAAAAATGGCCTCATTTATATTTATATCCTTGGCCTCCTTATCAAAATAGAACCTGGAGGCCTCATTTGCTCCGTAAATCATGGGACCCCACTCTATTATATTCATATACACCTCAAACATCCGATCTTTCGGAGAGAGCCTGTTGGTCTCAATTAACCACACTATGAGCACCTCTTCGAATTTTCTGGCAAGAGTTTTATGTCTGTTCAAAAATACATTCTTAACAAGCTGCATACTAATCGTACTGCCGCCTCTGCGAAAACGCCTCTCTTTAATATCCTGAATAAGAGCTCCTTTAATACTCTCAATCAGAAATCCGTTGTGATAGAAAAATCCTCCATCTTCCGACTGAAGAACAGCCATCTGCAAAAAAGGAGAGATTCTATCCAGAGTTCTGAAATTTGGATTAGAGGGGCCAACCGCAAAACTCCTCACAGGGGCTCCATTTTCGTATGCAGTATACTCAAATTCGTCATTAATGAAACGGAAATTTGTCTTCCCGAAACTGACAATCCTGAATTTGTCGGGTTTAAGAATCGACTCTAATTTAAGAGAGTCAAGATTATTAAAGTCCAGATCCAAGTAAAAGTGGTATCTGAGTTTGCCTTCGGTCTTTAGACCCTCCAGATTGTTAAAGAGTCCTTTGGGTAGCGATGAAAAGAGGTCGTCGGATGGAAACCAACTCTTGTTCAGAGAGGCGGTTATATGCCATTTTTTATCCTTCTGAGCCCTTAAATATGGCGAGAAGCTAAAACGATTTACAGTTGCAACCGAAGAGGAATCGAGTTCAAAAAAGTTTCTCCCCACTAAAAATTTATAATTGAATTCACCTCTCTCCAAAAGCACATTTTCAGGAGAGACTCTTGTATGATATAGCGATATTCCTTTTGCCAGCGCACTCCCGTTTAACTCAGTGGATTCGCTCCCCTTGTGGGTTGCAGATATTTCAAATGCCAGTGTATCGAACTGGAGGTCCGCTCCCCATCTGTATTTTAGAAATGGCACCGAAAACTTATGGTTCTCCCGTGCAAAAAGCCGTGCAGATATTTTTCTCTCAGAATCATCGAGGACACCATCGGCAGCCAGTACCGAGACACTCCTGTTTTCATCGGCCGATATTACAACCGAAAATTTGTTATCTACAACCTTAAATGCAGGAAGATTTACCTCCAGGTTGTAACTATCCTTTGTGTAGGAGACCTTCAGCTTCTGAATATCTGCCTGAGACGGTAGAACTTTAAGCAGAAGAGAGAACATACGGTCGGTAACTCTGGCATAGTTTACATTAGAGGAGTCAACACTCTCTTTCTTTGTACTCTTTTGAGAGCTCCTGAAGAGGAAATCGAAATTTGAGAGTGAGTCCCTCTTTACGAACGAAATCTTAATATTATCTGCATTCAACTCCTTAAGATCTGTCTTGAAAAAAAGAAGTTTAAAAAAACTCAACCTGGCCTCAAGATAATCGACAGAGAGCAGAGTATCGGTAACACTCTTTTGCGATGATGGAACAACTGACAAGGAGGATAACTTAATCCCGCTTAATCCGGAGAATCTAAGCTTCTGATAATCTATATTCAATCCATATCTGGCCTCAACACCTGTAACTCTGTTAGCTACAAAATATCTGAGCAGAGGTCCCCTTATCAGAAACAGAGAGATGATAAAAATGAGAACTCCCGATAAAATCCGCCCTTTTAAAGACATATACTATTTTACAAAATATTCTATGTTAACTACTACCCGCACCTTTTTGAAAACATCGTTCAGGTTTGAAGAGTAATAGCCCCCCTCTCCTGCCTGTGCTGCGTTTGAAGCATCCCTGTCCATTATTGAGAAAAGCCCCTGGTTCGCCTTTTTTAAAGAACCGAGCTTAACCTTACTCTCTTTTGTAAACTCAACAGCAGCTTTTCTGGCATTGGCAGTTGCCTCCGAAAGCATCTCAGGCTTAATATCGTTAAGTTTTGTGAAGAGGTATTGAACCGAAGGGTTGTAATCGTCGCTGTTAGAGATGACAACTCCCGCCTTAAGAAGTTCGTCGGTCATCTTGCTAACTCTTTGAACAGTATCAACATTCTCTGTCCTCACCTGTATTGAGTTCTCGATTATATAACGATAACCTCCAATATCGGTATTACCGTAATCGCGAGCCAATTTATCGGTAACGCTGAGATTCTGTTGGATTATCTCTTTAGCGGAGATCCCCTTTTTAATAAGGAAATCTACAATTTTATTCTTGTTTGACTCAATCTCCTTGCTTCCGGCTATAATATCGTTGGTGGTGATCCTTGTCTTGATGGTCCAAACAGCAAAATCTGCCTTAACCTCCCTTTCAGAGAAGCCTTTGACAGATATGGTTCTATCGTCTCTTTTAAAACGTTGCAGCGACCTGCCGATATAAATTCCGTTAATCGCCAATCCGGCAAGGATCGCAACAACAATGACCGTAATTTTTGTGTTATCTTTCATAGCCTTATCTATTTTTTGTGGGTACCGATGTAATCATATAGAGAGTTAACAATAACAGTGCCATCATAGGAGTCAGGAATTTTCACACGATACTCTCTTCCCGGCAGCATATGAAAATAGTTATTCCCGGCGGGCAGATAACTGTTTTCCCCCTCTATCTGTACGAAGAGGGCGATTGCATTGCTACGCAGAATAAGGGTATTACCCTCTCTGACGAACGAAATTCGAGGGTCGGATAATTTAATAAGATCACCAAGCCTGCAATTTAAGTTATAAGATTCAAAGTGTTCTCCTCCGAGATCAAGTTCGGAATAGAGAAGCGTTCCGCAAGTATCCTCAATATTATAGTTTAGTTTATACTCTTCGCAACCATCACCTGATGCTCTTCCAAAATCATACTTACGCGCCCCTATTTTCTCACCAGACATGTTTTTCACATAGAGATTAACAACACCACCCTCACTTGTGCCGGAATCGGAAATTACCCTGGTACGAATAACCCCTTTTGAGTACTCTGATGCAATAACCGAAGCCCTGTAGAGATCCCTTATTGCGTACTGGACCGATTTCCATCGTCCGTAACTATCTATACCGGACCATGATACAACCGGCCAGCAATCATTGAACTGCCAGTAGAGAGTCCCCATACAGAATGGTGCGGCAAGCCTGTGCTCCTCAATAGCCTTTTTGTATCCCAAGGTTTGAATAATCTGGCTAAAATAGCTCCACTCCCTCATGTTCCCGGGTGTCAATCCCTCTCTCTCAATAAAGGCAGATATGGTTTCAAAGCCGGCAGGGTGTTTCTGGTGCGCAGCCATCTCCAGAGAGTCCGGCAGATTTAGCCCGTCGGAGCTGAACCTCATTATTGTTTCAAAAACAGGGGCCCCTTGAAATCCATATTCACTCATAAAACGCGGAACCTTTTCGGCGTAAAGAGAGAATGGCAGTTTACCCCACCATACACCCCAGTAGTGAGCATCGCCGTGAATCAGGCTCTCTTCGTGGCCCCACCCATATTGAGGAGATGATTGCCAGTATGGGATTCCGGGAGAGTAGTAACTAACCGCCTCTGGTAAAAGTTTTTTAAAAAGAGATTCATAACCTCTCCATATCGAATCTGCTGCATTGGGTGCATCGCCGATTTGGTTTTTCCATCCCCAGTTGTTCCAGCCCTCATCTATCTCATTATTTCCGCACCAAAGAACAATGCAGGGGAATCTGCGCAATCTGGATATCTGCTCTGCTGCCTCCAATTTCACATTGTTCATATAATCGGTATCCCACGGATACATAGAACATGCAAACATAAAGTCCTGCCATACAGCAATTCCGTATCGACTGCATGCTCTGTAAAAGGCATCGGGCAGATAGACTCCTCCGCCCCACACCCTCAGCATATTAAAGTTGCTCTTAACCGCCTCAATAACAAGTTTCTCATATACCGAATCGGAAACTTCGGTCATAAAACTATGTGGCGGAATAATGTTGGCACCCTTCATAAAAATCGGTTTGCCGTTTACATTAAAATAGAAGGAGGTACCCTTTGAATCCCCTCTGTTTACAAGTGCAACAGACCTGATCCCAAATGTATGAGGCTCATTCGCCACTATTTTCCCTCTGGTGCTTACCACCACATTTACATCGTAAAGGTTCTGCCCACCTGAGCCGTTTGGCCACCAGAGCTTAGGAGAATCTATATCAAAAGTTTTGACAACATGGTTGGTTCCGGCACTCAACTCATTTTTAAAACTTGTCAGAATGCGTCCCGAGGTGCTCTCCCTTATCTCAAATTTATATTCACCCTTTTGTGCCGTATAAAAATCCATCCCTAACTCCATACCGGCAATTTCAGGAGTAATAGAGAGAGTCCTGATCCATGTATTTCGTGCCGAAAAACGCTCCTCCCGCTCAAGGTAGACAGGCTTCCATATCCCGCAAGTGACGAACCTAGGCCCCCAGTCCCATCCGAAATGATATGCAGCTTTTCTTATGTGAGCCCACTCACCTCCGGGCAAGTTGAACCTGTAATTTGCACCCCTCTCTTTCACATATTTAACAGCAGGATAAAATATAACCTTTAGAGAGTTTGATCCTTTTTTAACTAATGAATTAACATCGGCCCTCCATGTACGGAACATATTGTCGGCACTTATTACCAACCTATCATTAAGATAGACATCGGCCTTTGTATCAAGCCCCTCGAAGACGAGCCACAACGCCGGATTGCCCTCTTTTTTCGATTGGGCCGGCTCATCGGGAATATCGAACTCTGTCGAATAAATCCACACTTTTTCATCTACCCAGCCAAGATTTAGATTATTTACACCGGCAAACGGATCGGGAATAACGCCGGCCGCTATCAGATCGGTATGCACTGTCCCCGGGATCTTTGCGGGAACCGAAATCTTACCGCTGTTATCACTAAGTATCCAACCCGTTGCGATTGGTATCTGCCTTGAAATCAAACTGACCGATGATATGCAAAGCAGTACGGCGATCAAGGAAATTCTCTTCATAAAGACTATCTATTGAGTGCCCTTCTCTGCACAGGCAGAATAGAGGCATATACAAACCTGTTCAGCGGAACATCGATGCCGTACCTCTCAGCCAGCCTCACAACCGTACCGTTCTGATACTCTATCTCTGAGAATTTTCCATCCCATACATCCCTTGTCAGAGAAGAGGTGGCATCATAAGAGTATGTGTCAATAAAGGCCATGGCCTTATCTACATAATCGGGTTCTACCTTAACACCTGCAGCCTTTGAGAGCAGATAGATTTCGCTCATGAGATCACGCATCATTTGTCTGGTCTGCGGTATCTCTCTCATCTCTCCGTATGTAGCCCGGCACACTGCCAGCAGACCGCTTACACAGATTGAGATAAATTTTCTCCACATCTCAGATTTAATATCGGCAGATACTCTTGCATCAATTCCTGAGGCAGCAAAGAGCTCCTTTATTCTGATCAATCTGTCGGAGAGAGCCCCGTCAAGCTCCCCGAATATCATAACGGGATCGACACCTGTGTGAGTTATTACGCCGGGGGACTCAATCATCGAGATAATACGGCACATCCCCCCCACAACATGTCTGGAAGGTATCTTTTCGATGAGTTCATCCGGTGTTGAGACTCCGTTCTCAAGAGGAATTATAACCGTCTCATCTTTTACAATCGATGCAATATCGTCCAGTAACGGCCTGACCTGCCAGGCCTTCAAAGCTATAATAATAACATCTGCCGGACCGGCCTCTCTTATGTTCTCGGTAATCTGCACATCTTTAACATTAAAGTCACCCTTAATGCTCTTTACCGTCAGTCCGTTTTCCAGAATAGCCATCCTGTGCTCACCTCTGCCGATAAATGTGACATCATTACCCCCTTTGCACAATAGCCCACCAAAATAGCCTCCAACCCCTCCTGTACCAATTACTACTATTTTCATATTTAGAATATTTAATTAATTTACTCAGGATCAGCGAGACCCAAATTCTTGTAAGTCTCGTTGAGGGCCTCCTGATTATCGGTAATTATCAATAGTTTATCCCTATCATGCAGAATTGTGTTCCCAGTCGGAATAAAATATTTATCGCCCCTTTTAACCATAACGGCCAATGTCTGCTCTGGTAACGAGAGATCCATCAGGTGATTTCCATTATTTAGCAGTTCGTTGGTTATGGTAATCTCAGATGTAATAGACTTTATCTCATCTGAAAAATCTATATCGAAGTTTTTAAGCTTTTTATTTCTTTTAGGTTTATCTACCAACCCCAGAAGGCCGGCAAGGCTCGTTAACGTTGTACCCTGAACAACAAGAGAGACAAGTGTGCAGAAGAAAACTATGTTAAAAATATAATTTGAATGAGGTATCCCGGCCGCCAACGGATATATTGCGAAAATGATTGGCACAGCACCTCTCAGACCCACCCAGGAGACATAGACTTTATCTCTTTTGGGCATTTTTGGAAATGGTAAAAGCGCAAGATATACACTTAACGGCCTGGCAATAAATATCATGAGAACGCTGATTATCAACCCGGGAATTATTACAGGGAGTAACTCTCTTGGATTGACAAGCAAACCCAGAGTTAAGAACATAATCAATTGAAACAGCCAGGCTAGTCCGTCAAAAAAGTTGATAGCAGATCGTTTATGGACAAATTTCGAATTTCCTATTACAATTCCGCTTATGTATACTGCCAGATAGCTGTTTCCCCCCGCATAGTATGTTACCGAAAAGATAAACATACAGAATGTAAATACCAGAATCGGATAAAGAGAGTCATTGTCGATATGGAGCCTGTTAACGAGAATAACTGCAAGTTTACCGAGAATATAACCGAACAATGCCCCTATACCTAATTGAAGTAATAGCCTGCCCCCTATTATTAAATAGTCGGGGTTACTATCCATCTTTAGAATTTCTATAAAAGTTATAACCAGAATATAAGCGACCGGATCGTTACTACCGCTCTCAAGCTCAAGCATCGGACGCAGATTGTTTTTGAGGTTCAACCCCTTTGAACGCAAAATTGAGAAAACCGATGCTGAGTCGGTTGAGGACATTGTAGAGGCAAGTAAAAGTGCTGTCAGTAGTCCGATTCCCGCCGATGGGGTGAACACCGCAGCGACCATCCATATAAGCACCCCGGCAATAAATGCTGTGAGAAACACCCCGAATGTGGAGAGCATAAGTCCTCTGGCCATTACCGGCTTAATTTCCGAAATTTTGGTATCGAGACCACCGGAAAAGAGAATAATACAAAGAGCAACTGTTCCAATAGATTGAGCTATGTAAAGATTATTAAACTCTATTCCTAATCCGTCTGTTCCGCTGAGCATCCCAACTGCCAGAAACAGGAGGAGAGCAGGAACCCCAAACTTTGAGCTGGCCTTACCGGCAAGCATACTAAATAGAAAAAGAGTGGAAAGGACA
>OFJB01000857.1_pt1 | contig 13334 bp, 16 predicted proteins | sample 1775081 | NCBI WGS metagenome assembly OFJB01 (sample SAMN08195771, study PRJEB24354) | sludge metagenome | isolation source: initial sludge from phenol fed wastewater aerobic bioreactor | place: India: Nagpur | collected 2016-06-05 | reverse complement strand
TGATCATCGGCAGCACGAAGGCGGCCGTCTTGCCGGTGCCGGTCTGGGCGATGCCGAGAACGTCCTTGCCCTGCAGGGCATGCGGAATGGCGCCGGCCTGGATAGGCGTCGGTTCGACATAGCCGGCGTCCGTGACTGCGGAAAGGACCTTCGGCGACAGGCCGAGGTCGGAGAATTTCAACGCTTCTTGAGCGGTCTGGGTGTCTGAGGACAAGTTCTGCTGTCTTTTGGCTGGTTCGTGTGCGCGACGACGCATGTCGCGGCAAGCGCCCCGCGCTTGCGATATCGTGCATGGCGATAGGCGCAAGCCCGCGATTTGTCAACAGAAACGGGCGCCGAATGGCCGATTGTGAAATATAACCTTAACCGTGAAGCTTAATTTGACCCGCCGTCGATTGCGAAGGCTCAATATCTGAACTGCTCGGCAAGGATGCGCTCGTTCCACGAATGGCTCGGATCGAACAGAAGCGTCGCCGTCGCGGACTGGGACTCGCGCACGGTGACGGAGGTCACCGCCTTGACCTCGGTATGGTCGGCCGCCGCGTTCACCGGGCGCTTTTCCGCTTCCAGTATGTCGAAGCGCACCGTCGCCTTGTTGGAAAGCAGGGCGCCGCGCCAGCGGCGCGGACGAAAAGGACTGACCGGCGTGAGCGCGAGCAGCGGCGCGTCGAGCGGCAGGATCGGGCCGTGCGCGGAGAGGTTGTAAGCCGTCGAGCCGGCCGGGGTCGCCACCATCACGCCGTCGCAGGACAGTTCCTCCAGCCGGACATGGCCGTCCACGCTGATGCGGATCTTCGCCGTCTGGTAGGATTGCCGCCAGAGCGCCACCTCGTTGATGGCGAGGGCCGATACCGTCTCGCCCTCGTGCGTCACAGCCTCCATCTCCAGCGGGCGGATGGTCTCGGGCAGGGCGGCGGCGATGCGTTCCGGCAGGCCGGCGAGGCGGTATTCGTTCATCAGGAAGCCGATGGTGCCGCGGTTCATGCCGTAGACCTTCCTGCCGCTGCCCATGGTTTCGCGCAGCGTCTGGAGCAGGAAGCCGTCGCCGCCCAGGGCGACGACCACATCGGCGTCCTCCACCGAAACCTGGCCGTAGCGGGCCGCCAGCGCCTCGCGCGCGACCAGCGCGTCGGCGCTGTCGGACGAAACGAACGCGAGCCGACTGGTTTTGCTCATGGTCTCCGGCGTTGGCTTGCTGCAAGGCACGGCGCCGGGGGTAGCATGGGCGGCGCCCCCTGCATAGGGAGCGCCGGTCGGCGGCGGAAATCGAAGACGCCGTCTCGTTCCGGATCGTCCTGCAAGGCAATGTGATGATCGGCCCGCCCCTCAAGCCCTCGTCAAGCCGGCGGCTTCGTGTTAGCCCAAGGGAGACGGGTGGCGGGGGCCAGTCGGTCGGGACGCTTTTTTGCCTTTTCTACGCCTGTTCATCGTCGTGTTGCTCGCGGTCGTCTTCGCGCTCGGGTTCGCGGAAATCGCGCGTCAATCGGCCGGTCGCTTTGACAGCGAGTCGGCAGCGGTCCGTTGCGATCCGTCCGATCTGGGATGCGCGCAACGCGGGCTGGCGCAGCTGGACTGACGTCGCCGGTCCCCGCAGCGGACGCCTACGACGTTTGCGGGAGCTTCGGCTTGCGGCAGTCGTGCCCTTGGCCATGCTCCTTCCCGGAGGAAGGGCCTCCCGCCGCAAGCGCGGAACCGGCTGGCGGCACGAACAGCATCGTGACCATCGGCATCAACAGACGGCGCATGCGAGGAAAGCCGGAACGGCTGAAATCTGGTGCCCCCGGCAGGGATTGAACCCGCGACCTTCGGTTTACAAAACCGCTGCTCTACCGCTGAGCTACAAGGGCACGGCCTCCGGTTAGCACATCTGCCGCGTCAGTAAAGGGGCAGGCGCGGCCGCGCCGTTCCGGCGACGGCATCGCAGGGCCTGAAAACAGCCATGTCTCCTCCTATATGCTGGGTAGGAAACGATGCCGGGAGAACCCGATGATCCGCTTGGCCGCCTTTGCGTTGCTCGCCGTTTTCGCCTGGTTCGTCCTGATGAAGCTGATCGAGGCGACCCGGCGGGCCAACATCGACTGGACCGGCGTCGCGGCGTTCGCCGCCTTCGTCGTCATGGCCTTCTGGCTGCGCCACGTGACCGGCATCGGCTGAGCGGCCTCACTCGGCGTCGGGCTGGTTCTTCGGCGCGGCCTTCTGGAATGCCGGCAGCGCCATGCAGGCCGCATGGATGCGCGCAATCGTCGGGTAGGGCGTCATGTCGACGTCGAAACGGGCGTTGTTGACGACCTGCGCGGCCAGGCAGATGTCGGCCAGCCCCGGCGTGTCGCCATGGCAGAACTCGCCAGTGCGGCGTGAGGCGGCCAAAAGCTTTTCAAGCGGCCCGAAGCCTTCGTTCGCCCAGTGCCTGAACCAGTTGGCGACGTCCTGGTCGCCGGCCCCGAACAGCGCTCGCAGGCTGGTCAGCACCCGCAGGTTGTTCACCGGATGGATGTCGCAGGCGATCGTCTGCGCCAGCATCCGCACATGGGCGCGGCCGGCGGCGTCCTGCGGCAGCAGCGGCGGTTCGGGCGCGGTCTCGTCCAGGAACTCGATGATCGCCAGCGACTGCGTGATCAGCGCGCCGTCGCTCCAGATCAGCGCCGGGACCAGCCCCTGGGGGTTGACCGAGAGGTAGGACGCTTCGAGATGGTCGCCGTGGCGCAGATGGTGCGGTACGTAGCGATAGGCGATCCCCTTCATCTCCAGCGCGACGCGCACGCGATAGGACGTCGAGGAGCGCCAGTAGTTGTGCAGGACGATCTCGCTCATCGCGGCGGCCCGAGGCTGAACTCGACCGTGCCGATGCCGTCGACGCCGCCGCTCACCCGGTCGCCCGCGGCGACCGCGCCGACGCCCGCCGGCGTGCCGGTGAAGATCAGGTCGCCGGGCTGGAGTTCGACGGCCTCCGAACAGATCGCCACGATGTCGGCGATCGGCCAGATCAGCTCGGCCAGGTCGCCGTCCTGCCGGACCTCGCCGTTGACGGACAGCCAGATGCGCCCCCGCGCCGGGTGCCCGGTGGTCGCGGCCGGTGCAAGCGGCCCGCACGGCGCCGACCGGTCGAACCCTTTCGCCCAGTCCCATGGGCGGGCCGCCTTCTTGGCGACGTCCTGGAGGTCCCGGCGCGTCAGGTCGACGCCGGCGCCATAGCCCCAGACATGGCCGAGCGCGGCATCGCGCGCGATGCGGAAGCCGGCCTTGCCGATCGCCGCGACCAGCTCGATCTCGTGGTGCAGGTTCCGCGTCAGCGCGGGATAGGGAATGACCGTGCCGCTGTCGACCACCGCATCCGCGGGCTTGGTGAAGAAGAAGGGCGGATCGCGCTCGTCATTGCCGAGCTCGCGGGCATGCGCGGCGTAGTTGCGGCCGACGCAGAAGATGCGCCGTACCGGAAACCGCCCGGCGGAGCCGGCTATGGCGACGGAAGGCTGAGGGGGCGGCGGAAAAACAAAATCGGTCATCGTTGCTCATTTCTTTGCGGCTGCGCTGTCTGCGCGATTGCCCCGGCACATTCGTCCGATTTGGCCGAGCCGGCAAGGCACGGCATCCGCACCGGCGCGGTTTTCGTGGATGCCCGTGCCGCGGCCTCGGCAGGCGTGCCCGCCGGCGCTTGGATTCGGGCGAAAGCGCTGTACTATTTGGCAATAACGCGCGGCATCGGTCGCGCTAAGCTTCGGCAGTGCCGTTTCGAGGTCTTCGCCGTCATGAGCGCTGTGAATGAAGCAGTCCGTTTCCTGATCATCGACGACCACCCGCTGTTCCGCGAAGCGCTGCACAGCGCGGTGCGGATGGCCTACCCCGACGGGGACACGATCGAGGCGCGCTCGATCGGCGAAGCCATGACCCTGCTCGGCGGCGCCGCCTCCTTCGATCTGGCGCTGCTCGACCTTTCGATGCCGGACGTGCACGGCTTCGAGGGGCTTCTGCAGTTGCGGACCCATCATCCGCGGCTTCCTGTCGTCGTCGTTTCCGGCCACGAGGACCCGAGGGTGATTTCCGAGGCGCTGTCCTACGGCGCGGCCGGCTTCATCCCCAAGTCCGCGCGCAAGGGCGATCTCGCCGCCGCCATCCGCTCGGTGATGGAAGGGGCGATCTACGTTCCGCAAGACTACGAGCCGGTCGGGCCGGACGGCGGCAGCGCCGACCGCGCCGACATGGTGCAGCGGCTCGCCAGGCTGACGTCGCAGCAGCTGCGTGTGCTGCAGATGCTGCGCCAGGGGCTTCTGAACAAGCAGATCGCCTATGAATTGCAGGTCGGCGAGACGACGGTGAAGGCGCATGTCTCGGAAATCCTGCGCAAGCTCAACGTCTATAGCCGCACGCAGGCCGTGATCGAGGTCTCCAAGCTGGACAATGTCGACCTGTTCCGCGACCAGCCGGGATTGTGAGGGTCACACCAGAACGGTCTGGAGCCGGCTCAATTCGTTGAGGTGGAGCTTGGTCACCTCGTAGCCCAGCCGGATCGTTTCCTCCGCGCGGTGGAATTCGGTCATGCCGACGTGGCCGAGCTTCGGGTGCAGCGCCATGTCGGGCGGGTCGCCCGCCAGCCGCGCCCGCGAGATGCGGTCCTGGATGATGTTGAAGGCCTCGACCATGACGCCGGTGATGCCGAGCTTGGTCTCGCGCGCCTGATGCTCGAGATCGACGTTGACGGGGCTCGGCGCGGGCTTTTCGATCGTCAGCTCGCCGGCGCTGTGCCGTATCACCGCGGCACGGCCGAAATTGTCGTAGCTGAGGTTGACCGCGACCACCAGCGGCTGCTCGTAGGCGCGGCAGACCGAGACCGGCACCGGGTTGACCAGGGCGCCGTCGACCAGCAGGCGCCCGTTGCAGTCGATCGGTTCGAACACGCCCGGCAGCGCGTAGGAGGCGCGCATCGCGCTGATGAGCGAACCGCTCGACAGCCAGATCTCGTGGCCGGTGCGGATTTCCGAGGCGACGGCGACGAACGGCTTGGGCAGGTCCTCGAAGCGCACGCCTTCCAGGTGCTGGCGCAGCCGCGCGTCGAGCTTCATGCCGCCGAGCAGGCCGCTGCCGCCGAGCCGGAAGTCGAGCAGGCCGAACATGCGCCGGCGGGTCAGGGAACAGGCGAATTCCTCCAGTTCGTCCAGCTTGCCGGCCAGATAGCAGCCGCCGACCAGCGCTCCGATGGAAGTGCCGGCGATCATGGAGATCTCGATGCCGGCCTCGTCCAGGGCGCGCAGCACGCCGATATGCGACCAGCCGCGTGCGCAGCCGCCGCCGAGCGCGAGCGCGATGCCGGTTTTCCTGGGTGGACTGGCGACGGGGAAGCCGCCGGCCGAGGCAGGCCCGTTGGCCTCCATCACGTCCGGTTTACCGCGCAATGACGCCCATTCGAGCATCACAGTCTCCCTTGTCCCACGTCCAGCCTAAGTCGCTGCCGTATCGAAATCGTGAATCTGTGTGGTGGGATTGGGGCAGATGGTTCACGAATGCTTTCGATAGGTTTCATCCACGTCGAACAGCGGTTCGCTGCCATCCGCGGCAAGCGTCGCCTTGCCGTCGCTGACCCCCACCGTCCGATAGAAGCAGGAACGCCTGCCGGTGTGGCAGGTTGCATCGTGGCCCAACACATTTACGCGCAGCCATACCGCGTCCTGGTCGCAATCCGTGCGCATCTCGACGACCCGCTGGAGATTGCCGGAGGTTTCCCCCTTCTTCCAAAGCGCCTTGCGCGAGCGCGACCAATAGTGCGCGACGCCGGTCTGGAGCGTCAGCGCCAGCGCCTCGGCGTTCATGTGAGCGACCATGAGAAGATCGCCGTCCGCCGCGTCCGTGACGACGGCGGTGACGAGTCCGTTGGCGTCGAAACGGGGCGTGAAGGCGACACCGTCCTCCAGAGCCTTCCTGTCGGAAGAGGGGGGCGAGAATTGCAAGGCCGACATGACGAGTGCTGTCCTTCTGTGTGCCGGCCCGGAACTCAGGCGCCGCCGCGGCGTACCATGGTGACGAAGCGCACCTGCTCCTCCGGATTGTCCTTGAAGGTGCCGGTGAAGGTGGAGGTCAGCGTGGTCGAGCCCTGCTTGCGGATGCCGCGCATGGCCATGCACATGTGCTCAGCCTCGATCATGACGGCGACGCCGCGCGGGTTGAGCACGTCCTGGATGACGCCGGCGATCTGCGCGGTCATCGCCTCCTGCGTCTGCAGGCGGTGGGCGAAGATGTCGACCACGCGCGCGATCTTGGACAGGCCGACCACCTTGCCGTCCGGCAGGTAGCCGACATGCGCCTTGCCGATGATCGGCACCATGTGGTGCTCGCAATGCGAATGGAACTGGATGTCCTTGACCAGGACGAGATCGTCGTAGCCGGCGACTTCCTCGAAGGTGCGGCCGAGTTCTTCGGCCGGGCACATGTCGTAGCCGCCGAACATCTCGCGATAGGCCTTGGCAACGCGCTTGGGCGTATCGACCAGACCTTCGCGGTCGGGATTGTCGCCCGTCCAGCGGATCAGGGTGCGAACCGCTGCTTCCACCTCGGCCTGGCTCGGCCGGTCGGTCACCGGCTTGTCGAGATAGGACGAAGGCGGCATGATCTTCTTGGCAACGGCGTCCATCAAAGGCGTCTCCCGTAGTCCCGCTCGTGGCGGGACGAGTTGAACGGACCACAGCCTTTCACGGAGCTGCTGCTCCGAAAGCGGCGTGACATGGTTCCGGGGCTTGGATGCGTGGATCGCCTTGCCGTTCCCGGATTACAGTCCTTATATATGGTGGTGCCGAGCGAATGAAAGGCTGGTCTTATTCGCGGCGCGGCCATGGACCGGAAAATCATGATAGACGACGTCTACAACGCGAAAATTCTCGGCTTTGCCGGGAATATCGCCCGTATCGGCCATCTTGAAAATCCCGATGCGACGGCGAAGGCGCACTCCAAGCTGTGCGGCTCGACCGTCACCGTCGACTTGAAGATGCAGGACGGCGTCGTCACCGATTTCGCCCATGAGGTGAAGGCCTGCGCGCTCGGCCAGGCTTCGTCCTCGATCATGGCAAGGCACGTCGTCGGCGCGACGGCCGAGGAATTGCGCGCCGTGCGTGAGACGATGCTGAAGATGCTCAAGGAAGGTGGCCCGCCGCCGGCAGGCCGCTTCGAGGATCTGAAGTATCTGGAGCCTGTACGCGATTACAAGGCGCGCCACGCTTCCACCATGCTGACCTTCGACGCCGTTGTCGATTGCATCGGTCAGATCGAGGCCAGGCAGGCGGGCGAGGCGGCTTAGGACGGAAGAGTCAGGGCACCCAGTCGGCCAGTTTCGCCTTCCTGACGTCGCGCAGCAGCCGGATGAAGCCGTCGGCCTGATGCTCGGCGGTCAGCCGTCCCTTTTCCGCCGTGGCGAGGTTGGCTTCGCCGACGACGCCTTTCGGGTTGAGGTCGGTGGCGATCCAGGCGAAGGCGTGGGTGCCGGTCGGTTTCAGCAGCTCGAACTCCTGCTCGGCGCGCTGAACGCTGGAGACGAAATTCTCTGCCTTGCCCATATCCACAAGATCGGGCCGGAAGTGCAGCATGACGGACGTCTCGAAGTCGCCGCCATGAATGCCGTAGCGGTCTTCGATGTCGCTGTAGAGGTCGGCCGGCCGGCCGAAACGCGACCAGCTCGTCTTCACCGCCAGCATCCTGAAGGCCACGCGCAACTCGCGTGCGACGATGCCCATGATCTCTTCGTTGCCGCCGTGCGAGTTGACGAACACGATCTTCCTCACGCCCGCGCGCGCCACCGAAAGGCCGAGCTCCGTCCACGCCTCGACCAGCGTCGTGGCCGGCAGCGTCAGCGTGCCCGGCGCGCGGATATGCTCGTTGGACTTGCCGACCGACTGGACCGGCAGGATGCGGACGTCGAGGCCTGCCGGCAGGCGGGCGATCACCGTCTCCAGCATGCCGGTCATGATGGTCGTGTCGGTCGAGACCGGCAGATGCGGCCCGTGCTGTTCGATCGCGGCCACCGGCAGCACGGCGATCGTCGCCTCCGGGTCGATCGAGGCGTATTCGGTCGTGCGGAAATCGCCCCACCACGCGCGTCTGGTCACGGTGCCTGCTCCTGGTTCCTGTGCCGCGTTCAGCCGGCGGCGGTCACTTCGATCTCGACCTTGAACTCCGGCCGCGTGAAGCCGGACACGATCACCAGCGTCGAGGCGGGCGGCGTGCCGGCGAAAACCTTGTCGCGCACGGCCATGTAGCCCGGCATGTGGGCGCGGTCTGTGACGAAGGCGTTGACGCGCACCACGTCCTTGAGCTCGAGGCCGGCCTCGGCCAGGATGGCGGCAACGTTGGCGAAGCACAGCTCGGCCTGCGCGCCGACGTCCTCCGGCACCGAATCGTCGGGCCGGGCGCCAAGCTGGCCGGAGCACAACACCAGCCGCTTGCCGGCGGGCACTTCGATGCCGTGGCTGTAACGCGCGAAGGGCGGGCGGATGGAGGCGGGGGCGAGAGGTTTCGGCATGGAGGAAGGCCCGTTTTCCTCAGCTTAGGCGGCGCGACCGTGGTCCACAAGTTCGCGGTGGACGCCATCGGGCGATTGTGGACAGGCCGGCAAAAAATCGGCACCATGCCGGCCGGACAGCACACGCCCGCGCCAGACGTCTCCCGCGACGGAGAAAATCAACAAGCGGCCGCGGCGTATGGTCTGCTTGCTCGGTCTTTGATGTCGGCCCGGCGATGGAACGGGCAAACAGGGGGTGCGTCGATGTACGGAAAACTCAAGCTCGCCGGTGCGGCGGCCGTTCTCGCCTGCGGTGCGACCGCGGCGGAGGCGAACGAAAAGGCGATCTTCGGCACCAACTGGCTGGCCCAGGCCGAGCACGGCGGCTACTACCAGGCGCTCGCCGACGGCGACTACGCCGCCTGCGGCGTGGACCTCACCATCCAGCAGGGCGGGCCGCAGGTGGCCGGCCGGCCGCTGCTTCTGGCCGGCAAGATCGACTTCTACATGGGCGGCAACATGCAGCAGGCCTTCGACGCAGTGGCGCAGGGCATTCCGCTGCGCGTCGTTGCCGCGCACTTCCAGAAGGAACCGCAGGTGATGATGTCCCATCCCGGCGAGGGGCTGGACAAGTGGGAGGACCTGAAGAACGCGGAGCAATACATCGTCGGCGACGAGGGCGCGCAGAGCTTCCTTCTGTGGATGGCGGAGGAATACGGCTTCGACGTCGGCAAGCGCGTGCCCTACACCTTCAACCCGGCGCCCTTCATCGCCAACAAGAAGTCGATCCAGCAGGGCTACGTCACCTCCGAGCCCTTCGCGGTGGAGAAGGAGGGCGGCTTCCAGCCCAACGTCTTCCTGCTGGCGGACTACGGCTACAGCACCTATTCGACCACGGTGGAGACGATGCAGGACACGATCGACAAGCGGCCGGAGGTGGTGCAATGCTTCGTCGACGCGTCGGCCAAGGGCTGGTACAAATATCTCTACGGCGACAACAAGGCCGCCAACGCGCTGATCAAGAAGGACAATCCCGACATCACCGACGAGCAGATCGCCTTTACGATCGAGCAGTTGAAGAAATACGGCATCGTCGATTCCGGCGACGCGGAGAAGCTCGGCATCGGCGCCATGACCGACGCGCGCATGAAGGATTTCTACGACAAGATGGTCAAGGCCAAGGTTGAGCCGGAAGGCATCGACATTTCAAAGGCTTACACGCTCCAGTTCGTCAACAAGGGCGTCGGCCTGGAGCTGAAGAAATAGGCCCGCAACGCCTTCCCGTCATGCCCGGTCCTCTCCCGGGCATCTGCGCACGTCGAAGGAAATGAAGGGCGTGAACGGTTTCAATTGCCTGATTGGCGCCGGCAGATCCCCGGCACAGGCCCGAGGATGACGGCGACGGAAGCAACGGCCTTTGCCGATGGTTCGGGCAGCGGGATGCCGCTGCTTGGCCTGCGCGGCGTCGGCAAGGTGTTTTCCAACGGCGTCACGGCGCTGGACGATGTCGACCTGACCATAAGGCAGGGAGACTTTCTCTCGCTGCTCGGCCCGTCCGGCTGCGGCAAGTCCACGGCGCTGCGCATCATCGCCGGCCTGTCGACGCCGACCTCGGGCGGTCTCGACTGGCGCGGCGGCTCGTTCGACCGCGCCGGCATCGGCTTCGTCTTCCAGGAGCCGACCCTGCTGCCCTGGGCCAGCGTCTTCGACAATGTCTGGCTGCCGCTTCGGCTGCGCGGCGTCTCGAAGGCCAGGGCCGCGCCGGCGGTCATGGACATGCTGGCGCGGGTCCATCTCGACGGCTTCGCCGGGGCCGTGCCGCGCGAGCTTTCCGGCGGCATGAAGATGCGCGTCTCCATCGCGCGCGCCATGGTGACCAAGCCGCGCCTGCTGCTGATGGACGAACCCTTCGCGGCGCTGGACGAGATCACCCGCTTCCGCCTCAACAACGACCTGCTGGAACTGTGGCAGGACGAGCGTTTCACGGCGATCTTCGTCACCCATTCGGTGTTCGAGAGCGCCTTCCTGTCCAGTCGAATCGTCGTCATGGCGGCGCGGCCGGGCAGGGTGTTCGAGGAACTGGCGGTCGACGCGCCCTATCCGCGCGACGAGGCGTTCCGCACCTCGCCCGACTATGCGACGCTCTGCCGGCAGGCGTCCGACGTTCTCTCTGCGGCCATGCACGCCAACGGAGGTGGACGCGATGACGGCCACTGAGGGACCCGTCCTGCGGCTGGACGCCGAAGAGGCGCGCCGCATCCGGCAGGAGCGGCTGGAGCGCGTCGGCAAATGGCTGCTGCCGCTGGGCATCATGGTGCTGGCGATCTGGCTGTGGGACCGCATCTGCGTCTGGAACGGGATCCCGAAATACATCCTGCCCAGGCCGCTGGAGGTGTTGCAGACCCTGCACGACGATGCCGGGCTGCTGTTCACCTCTTTGCTGTTCACGCTCAAGATCACCTTCCTTTCCCTGCTGCTCGCCGTCGTCGGCGGGGTGGGGCTGTCGGTGCTGTTCGCGCAGTCGAAATGGGTGGAGATGTCGTTCTTCCCCTTCGCCATCGTCTTGCAGGTGACGCCGATCGTGGCGATCTTCCCGCTCATCAACATCTATGTGAACAACCAGACGGCGAAGCTGCTTCTATGCGCGTGGATCGTCGCCTTCTTCCCGATCCTGTCCAACACCACGCTCGGCCTGAACTCTGTGGACCGCAACCTGCGCGACCTGTTCCGACTGAACGGTGCCAGCCGCTGGCAGGAACTCTGGCACCTGCGCCTGCCGGCGGCCATGCCCTATTTCCTCGGCGGGCTGAAGATCGCCGGCGGCCTGTCGCTGATCGGCGCCGTGGTGGCCGAGTTCGTCGCCGGCGCTTCCTGGCAGGCTTCGGGGCTGGCCTCGCGCATCATCGAGGCCGGCTACCGGTTGAACGCGCCGCGCCTGTTCGCGGCGCTGATCCTGATCTCGCTGACCGGCATCGTCATCTTCCTGGTGCTGTCGCTGATCTCGCACCTCGTCCTGCGCCGCTGGCACGAAAGCGCGCTCAAGCAGGAGGGGTGAGGTGAGCGCCGGCGCAGTTGTCCCGGAAGCCGGGCCCTTCACGCTCGCCAACGCGCGGCTGCATTCCTCGCTGACGCCGGGCTTGCCAGCACCCGCCGATGTCGAGGGCTTCGTCCTTGCCGACATCGACGTGGACAATGGCAGGGTAAAGCGCATCGAAGCCGCGCGGGCGGCGGAGTCGGAAAACACCGTCGATCTCGCCGGGCGCATCGTGCTGCCGTGCTTCGTCGATTGCCATACCCATATCGACAAGGGCCATATCTGGCCGCGCAAGCCGAACCCGGACGGCACGTTCTTCGGCGCGCTGGAAGCCGCCGATGCCGACCGCACCGCGCGCTGGAGCACCGAAGATGTCGCCCGGCGCATGGATTTTTCGCTGCGGTGTGCCTATGCGCACGGCACCAAGGCCTTGCGCACGCATATCGACAGCATTCCGCCGCAGGAAGACATTTCCTGGCCGGTGTTCGAGGCGATGCGGGAGAAATGGCGCGGACGCATCGCGTTGCAGGCGTCTTGCCTGTTCGGCATCGAGCGCGTCGGCCAGGCGGACTGGTTCAATGGTCTTGTCCGGCGCGTGGCGGCGTTCGGCGGTGTGCTCGGCGCCGTGACCTACATGGTGCCGGACCTCAATGCGCTGCTCGACGTCATGTTTTCGACCGCCATGAAGCATGGCCTCGACCTCGATTTCCATGCCGACGAGACGGACGCGCTGGATGCCGTCTCGTTGCGCAAGATCGCCGAGGCGGCGCTGCGCCATCGCTTCGGGGGAAATATCCTCGTCGGACATTGCTGCTCGCTGGCGCGCCAGCCGAACGACGAAGTCAAAATCACCCTGGACAGAGTGGCGCAGGCGGGGATCTCCGTCGTCTCGCTGCCGCTGTGCAACCTCTACCTCCAGGATCGCCGCAACGACGGCACGACGCCGCGCTGGCGCGGCGTGACCCTGCTGCACGAGATGAAAGCGCGTGGCATTCCCGTCTGCGTCGCCTCCGACAACACGCGCGATCCCTTCTATGCCTATGGCGACCTCGACATGCTGGAAGTCTATCGCGCCGCGACCCGCATCCTGCATCTCGACCATCCTGTGGGCGACTGGCCCAGAGCGGCGGCGGCGACGCCGGCCGGCATCATGCGGTTACACAATCCCGGAAGCCTGAAGGCCGGCGGATCGGCCGACTTCGTGGTCTTCAAGGGGCGGAACTGGACGGAATTGCTGTCTCGGCCCGAGCAGGATCGCATCGTGGTGCGCGGCGGGCGCGCCGTCGATGCCGCGGTGCCCGACTATGCCGAACTCGACGATCTGATGGTGTGACGATGGATATTGCGGCGCTCAAGCGCGATCTCGAAGGCTTGAAGATCGAGGACAATCCCAAGCTGGTGCAGCAGAAGAGCCGCGACTTCTACTGGTACAGCCCGGTGCTGAAACGGCAGCTCGACGCCGTGACGGGCGACCTCGTCGTCACGCCGCGATCCGAGGCCGAGGTGGTGCGCGTGCTCGCCGCCTGCCACAGGCACGGCGTGCCGGTGACGCCGCGCGGCTCCGGCACCGGCAATTACGGCCAGGCGATGCCGCTCTCGGGCGGCGTGCTGCCCGGCGGGTGTGACCACGATATGCCCGTCGAAGACCCCTCGCCCGCGCCCGGCGGCGATGCCGCGATAGGTGGCGCGGCTGGCGGCGTGAGGCGCCAGGTGCTCGATGCGCAGATGATGGTCGACGTGGGCGCGTCCGTCGGCGACGAACAGACCGTCTAGACGGGCGTCCGCGCCTTCGCCCTGCAGGCGGACGGAGATGTCGTGGCGTGC
>OFJB01000856.1_pt1 | contig 13334 bp, 14 predicted proteins | sample 1775081 | NCBI WGS metagenome assembly OFJB01 (sample SAMN08195771, study PRJEB24354) | sludge metagenome | isolation source: initial sludge from phenol fed wastewater aerobic bioreactor | place: India: Nagpur | collected 2016-06-05 | reverse complement strand
TTCCAGGGCTTCCACGGCCCGGGCGTCGGAGGTGAGAGCGGTGGAAAGGTAATAGGTTTCAAGCCCCGCCGCGGATCTGTTGTTGGATGAATTGGTGTGCACGCTCACGAAGATGTCCGCCCGGTTTTCGTTGGCGAATTTGGTGCGGTTTTTCAAGGTGATAAAACGGTCGTCCGAGCGTGTCATCAGCACCGTGACGCCCAATTCCTTTTCCAGCATCTGCTTCAGTTTGAGGCACACGCTGAGGTTAACATCCTTTTCACGGTACTTAAGTGTGCGACCCACGGCGCCGGGATCGTTGCCTCCATGCCCTGGATCCAGCACTATCACCTTGACTGAGCGGTCTTTGGGACGCTCGATCTGCAGCACCTTACCCTTCATCTCCATATCCTTGAAGTGGGTGGGCAGATGCTCCGTGACAAACACCGATGGCAGATAAAACTTGTCTCCCTGCCGCATGATCCGCAAATGCAGGTTCCATGACTCATTGTCATAGCTGTAATAGGGCGAGCCCAGTAGAAAGATGAACTGACGACCGTTCAGAAACAGATGCAGCCTGTGATCGCTGCGTTCCTGCTTGACGATGGAATTGAACACCTGGTTGAAGGCGTCAAAATCCACATAGGCTTTTTCGCCGATCGTGGTCTCCGGCAGGGCCACTGTCTTGCGTTCATTCTTGAAATAGACGCTGATATCGGCCCAGGCCAGACTGAGTGACATTATCAACAGCAAAGCTGAGAGCAGTTTTTTAGAGTATTCCATAGGTGCTTTCCTTGTCTGGGAAAGGGGGATGTGTGTCAAGAGTTTTTTGGGTGAGAGCTCTGCGAGCTGGTGAGAGGCTGCGCCTGGTGAGAACCGTTCCGGCCAGTGAGAGCTCTGCGAGCTGGTGATGAGATGATTATGACGGCGCTGGACCCCACTGTGTCCTTTGTGCCCTCTGTGGTGAAAAAACTCTCTGTATCTCTGCAGTAAAACCCTTACAAGTCCCGAAACTCCGGCGTCCAATCCGGAGTGGGGACCAGCTCCTGAGCGAAGACGTGCTCAAAACCCAGCTCCGAAGCGGTTTCCAGCACCCTTTCATAATCCTGTGGCCTGATCTTTTGCATCAGTTCGGGATATCTGGCTGCTCCGCCTTTGGGATAGTATTGGGCCATGATGCTGAGCGTGACGGAGGTCCCGATCCCGGAAGCAATTTTACGCAGCACATCCTCGCTGCCGGAAAGCCGATTGGGCAGCACCAGATGCCTGATGATCACACCCTGCCTTGCAATGCCGCGCTCATCAAGTTTCAGAGCACCGTACTGCCTCCACATCTCCCCTACCGCCGCCAATGCCACTGCAGGATAATCCTTTGCTCCGGAATACTTTGCGGCATAGATACCGTGAGCATACTTGAAATCCGGCAGCCAGATATCCACCAGGCCTTCCAGGGCCTGGATGGCCCCCACTTTTTCATAGGCGTTGCTGTTCCAGACCACGGGGACGCGCAGTCCACCAGCCTTGGCATCTTTCAGGATGGGAATCAGTTGCGGAGTGTACTGGGTAGGCGAAACGAGGTTGATGTTCAGCGCTCCGGCGGCCTGCAGGTCAAAGATCATAGCCAAAACCTCGTCAGGGGTGTACGGCTTTCCCCAGCCCAGATGGCTGATCTCGTAGTTCTGACAAAAGACGCAGCGCAGATTGCAGTGACTGAAGAAGATAGTGCCGCTGCCACCGGCCACGTCCGAGGCCGTCACTCCGCTTGCCATAGCCGCGTCAGGACCGCTCAGCACCGGCTCCTCGCCAAAGTGACGGGTGGCCAGATCGATCTCTATGGCAACATCGGCCCCACAAACGCCTCGGCGCGTATAACGATCCGCACCGCAGTCTTTTGGACAAGCGCGACAGGAGCTTAGGTCAAAGATCGGATTCAAACTTTAAGAGAAAATGCCCCTGGCAGGAGGGCGGCCATATCCGTGATCTCATAGCCCAGAGCGTTTCCAAAGATCACCGGCAGGGTGGGATTGAACTCATGCAGCACCTGACGGCAGGCTCCGCAGGGAGGAAAGGGTTTGTCGCTTTCCACCCAGACGGCAATGGCCAGATAATCGCGCTCGCCTTCGCTGACAGCTTTATAGACCGCGGTGCGCTCGGCGCAGATGCAGAGCGGATAAGAGGCGTTCTCCACGTTGCAGCCCAGATACACCTTGCCGCTGGCCCCCAAAAGCGCGGCTCCCACCATGTAGCCTGAATAGGGTACGTAAGCTGATTTGGCGGCCTTTTTGGCATCGTCCAGCAGGGAAAGCAGGATGTCTTTTTCCATAATGAAACTCCTCAGGCCAGCAGGGCCAGGATCAGCCCCCCGGCAATCACGGAACCTATCTGCCCGCCCACGTTCACGCTCACGGCCGGCATTAAGAGGAAGTTGAAGGGATCTTCCTTCTGCCCCATCTGATGGATCACGCGGGCGCTCATCGGGAAGGCCGAGATCCCACAGGCTCCGATCATGGGATTGATCTTGGTTTTTCGGAAGAGGTTGAATAGCTTGGCAAACAGAACTCCCCCGGCCGTGTCGAAGATAAAGGCCACCAGGCCCAGCAGCATGATGAACAGCGTCTGCGGCCTCAGGAAATCCGCTCCCTTCATGGTGGAGGCGATGGTGATGCCCAGCAGGATGGTGACGATGTTGCCAAGCTCGTTCTGAGCGCTTTTGGAAAGGCTTTCTAGCACGCCGCTTTCCCGGATGAGATTGCCAAACATCAGAAATCCGATCAGGGACACGGAATCAGGCACCACCAATCCCGCGATCAGCGTGATGGCAATCGGAAAGACGATCTTGACGATCTTGGGTACGTCGCCGCTGTGATAGTCCATGTGGATGCGGCGTTCCTGTTTGGTGGTGAGCAGTCTGATGACGGGCGGCTGGATGATGGGCACCAGCGCCATGTATGAATACGCCGCCACGGATATGGGGCCCAACAGATTGGGCGCGAAACGGTTGGCCACATAGATGGAGGTGGGGCCGTCTGCCGCGCCAATGATCCCGATCGCGCCTGCCTCCCTAAGGGGAAAGCCCATCAGGGTGGCGATGGCCAGGGTCACAAAGATTCCCAGTTGCGCCGCGGCTCCAAACAGTAGCATGGAAGGGTTTTTCAACAGCGGGGTGAAATCTATCATGGCGCCGATGGCGATGAAGATCAGCAGCGGAAACAGCTCTGTGCGAATGCCGGCATCGAACAGAACGGTGAGGGCCCCGTGACTTCCCACGGCAGCCGAAAAGGGGATGTTGGCCAATATCGTGCCAAAGCCGATCGGGAGCAGCAGCGCCGGCTCGTATTTTTTGGCGATGGCCAGATAAATCAGCACCGCCCCCACGATCATCATCACGGCCTGGTCCCAATACAGATGGGTGAGGCCTCGCGTAATTGCTTCCATCAGGTGTCTCCATTTACAGGTAAGCCCCAGCGAACTGTGACTCTGCGAATCATCTGATTTGGAAAGGGCCCCTCTTGTCAATCACTTTCTCATATCCCTCGCGTCTCCTTAGCCCCTCCCTGCCCCAGGCCAGCGAGATGCTAAGGTGATGCCAGGGTGGAGGCAGGGAGGCTGATCGCTAAGGATTGAGCAGCAGCTTCTTTGCTGTCCGGATATCCCCGCTTTGCAGCCTCAGCAGATAAATGCCTCCCGCGCAGGCATTTCCACGCATATCTCTGCCATCCCATACGAATTGATGCGTCCCCGCGGAGAGCCGGTCAGATGCAAGTGTCCTGATCAACTGCCCTTTGAGGTTATAGACCGCCAGGCGGGTGAAAGCTGCTTTAGAAAGCTGGAAGCCGATGTCGCAGCGGTGTCTGGCGGGATTGGGCCAGCTTTTCAGGGCCAAAGACGCAACCGGGATCTGGGGATCGTCCACTTCCACGATGCCGGGGCATACGATCTGGGTCTCACTTTCCAGATAGACCTCGTCGGCACCCACATAGTAAATGGACGCGATCCTGATCTGATACCAGCCCGTGGGGCTCAAACCGCTGAGGAAGTGCGAGCGGTCCGTTCCGGCCTTGTTGATCCGGGTCCAGTCGGAAGCCGGCGCGTCCAGCAGTTTCCTCGGGCCAGTCCCTGAGCCGCGAGGAACTGGCCGAGCGGCTGGAGCCCTACAAGCGCCGCAACGGCTTGGTGGACGACTACGACGTACCCCTGGGCCTGTACCTGCAAGCTGCCACGCCGCGCGACATCATTGCGCGCATGCTGCGCAACCTGAAGGAAGTGCACCGCACCCAGCAGGACTGGCAGCGGCTGATTGCCGTGCTGGACCGGCTGATCGTGTTGTTGCCCGAGGCCTGGGGCGAGCGGCGCGACCGGGGACTGGCGCACGCCGAGCGTGGCAACACGGCCGAAGCCGTGGCCGACCTGGAGGCCTATCTGGCCCACAGTGAAGACGGGCTTGACCTGGACCTCATCGCCGACCGGCTGAGCGCGCTGCGCAACGCCAACGGGTGAACCCCGGCGGCCGACTCCCCAGACAGTTTTAGAACGGCGTGCTGTCTGCAGGCAGCGCTGCCTGCAACTGCGCTACCTGGCGGCGCAGCTCGGTGTTCTCCGCCGTCAGCTCTGCCACACGCAGGCGCAGGGCTTGCAACTCGTCGGTGTTCCCTTCGGTACTGCTGGCCGGTTCTGCATGGGCCTTATCGTCTGACGGCGCCTCCTCGCGTGGCTTGCGCTTGTTGAGCTCGCGCACGCGTTTGGCCGCCTGCTTGAGTTCGTCCTTGCCGGCCACTGCGGCCGCCACCTGTTCCTCGGCGGGCAGGGTGGCCACGGCGGCTGCGGCGTTGATGGAAATGGTGCCGGACTTCACAGCCGCCACCAGCTCGGGCGCGGCCTGTTTCTGGATCTTTTCGATCATCACCACCTGGCTGCTGCTCAGCCGCGCGGCCTTGGCAATGGCCTCGCGGCTGTTCAGCGGGTCGGGGGCGGGCAGGGCGGCTGCGGCCTCGGGAACATCCGCCGCAGGGGGGGCTTCGGCGGTCTCCGTGGCGGTGGCTGCGCGCGCCTTGCGCTCGGCCATGATCTCGCGCTTGCGCAGGGCCAGCACGCCGCGCTGGAAGTCGGACACGCTGCGGCGGCCCAGGTGCTGGTCGATCATCCACAGGTGCACGTCCTCCATCGACTGAAAGCGCGGGTTCTGCACGGTCTGGAAGGGCAGGCCATGCTTTTGGCAGATGCCGTAGCGGTTGTGCCCGTCCACCAGCACATCGCCCCACAGCACCAGTGCGTCGCGGCAGCCTTCGGTGAGAATGCTGCGTTCCAGTGCGTCGTGTTCGTCGGGCGTCAGGGGTTCGATGTAGGCTTTGAGTTCTTCGTTGACGACGATGTTCATGGTGGCAGGCGGTCCGGGGAGCTGGGCAAGGGGCGGCATTGTAGTGGGGCTAGCCACCGGGCCTGTCGTGCATCCAACCTGCCGACTGCCGAACAGTCTCACCTACTGATCGCGCGTGCCCCGCAGGGCCAGCCAGCCCGCGACTGCCGTGAAGGCCGCCACCACGGCCACGATGATCCAGAAGCCGTGGCCGTTGTCTGCCAGCGGCACACCGCCCACATTCATGCCAAACAGGCCGGCCAGGATGTTGATGGGCAGGGCCAGCACAGTCACCACCGTCAGCACAAACAGGCTGCGGCTGTTGGCCTCCTGCACACTGGCGGCAATCTCTTCCTGCAGCAGCTTGATGCGCTCCTGCAGGCCCTGCATGTCGCGCAGCACCACAGAGAACTCTTCGGTCGAATCGCGCAGCTCCTGCGCATCGTCGGCGCCCATCCAGGCCGGCGGGTGCTGCAGCAGGCGGAACAGCGCTGCAGGCTCGGGGGCCAGCAGCCGCTGCAGCCGCACCAGCAGGCGCCGCAGCACGCCCAGCCGTGCGCGCTTATGGTCCAGGCGGCCGGCCAGTAGCGCGTCTTCCACATCGTCGATGCGCTGGGTCACACCCCGCACGATGTCCACGAGGCCGGACGCCTGCGTGCGCATCAGTTCGGCCAGCAGCGCCACGCTGGAGCACGGGGCGTTGCCGCTGCGCACCGTGGTGCGCAGCGCATCCACTGACCGCAGCGGGCGTGTGCGCCCGGTCACCATCAGGTGGGGCGCCACGCTGGTCCACAGCGTGGCGATGTCCGAGGGCTCGAACGCAAAATCAAAGTGCGCGTCGTTGAGCACCGCAATCAGCGTGTCATCGTCGCGTTCGATGCGCGTGGACACCGAGCGGTCCTTGAGCGCATCAAAAAAGGCTTCGGGCAGATGGGCATGCCGCTCCATCCAGCGCACCGCCTGCGCGTGGCTCAGGTTGAAGTGCAGCCACAGAAACTGGTCCGCTGGCGCAGCACCGGCCTGCAGGCTCGCCAGCCACTGCGCAGCCTGGGCCGAATCCACCTCCTGGGGCGGGGTATCGGTGCCCAGCAGATAGCCGCAAATCAGCCCCGCGGCGTCTGCGCCGTAGTTCTGGCTGGCGCTGGCGGGGAAAGGGCTGGACAAAGGCGGGGAGTGGTCTGCGGGCGGCACGGCCTTGCATGCTGGCCTGTGGTTGTGACAGCGTTGTGACGGATCACGCCAGTGTCACGGCGCTGTCACCGCAGCGGTCCACCATCGCGCATCTGTTTTGCACTACCGCCGGATGGTTGCCCATGTTCCACAACAACGCCCTCGACACACAGGAGCTGATGCAACGCATCGCCAACGACCTCATTGACAGCTACGACGAAGAGATTGAGCTGGAGATCGAAGACCGCGAGGTCGATGACATCGGCGCCCCCAGCCCCGGCGACAAGCTGGCGCGCCAGCAATATTTCAAGGACCTGTTTCGCCTGCAGGGCGAGCTGGTCAAGCTGCAGGACTGGGTGCAGCACAGCCGCCAGAAGGTGGTGATCCTGTTCGAGGGGCGCGACGCGGCGGGCAAGGGTGGTGTCATCAAGCGCATCACGCAGCGCCTGAACCCCCGCGTGGCCCGTGTGGCCGCGCTGCCCGCGCCCAACGACCGCGAGCGCACGCAGTGGTACTTCCAGCGCTATGTGGCGCACCTGCCCGCTGCGGGCGAGATGGTGCTGTTTGACCGCAGCTGGTACAACCGCGCGGGCGTTGAGCGGGTGATGGGCTTTTGCACCGACGACGAATACGAAGAGTTCTTCCGCACCGTGCCCGAGTTTGAAAAGATGCTGGTGCGTTCGGGCATCACGCTCGTCAAATACTGGTTCTCCATCACCGACGAAGAGCAGCACCTGCGCTTTCTGGGCCGTATTCACGACCCGCTCAAGCAGTGGAAGCTCAGCCCCATGGACCTGGAAAGCCGCGTGCGCTGGGAGGCCTACACCAAGGCCAAGGAGACCATGCTGGAGCGCACCCACATCCCTGAGGCACCCTGGTGGGTGGTGCAGGCGGTGGACAAGAAAAAGGCGCGCCTGAACTGCATTGCGCACCTGCTGTCGCAGCTGCCTTACCGGGAGGTGCCGCACCCGCCCGTGGTGCTACCCGACCGCGTGCGCAACCCCGAATACCTGCGCCAGCCCGTGCCTGCCAGCATGTACGTGCCAGAGATCTATTGAAATGGAGGCACCCCGCGGGCTGCGGGGTGGGGGCGCGGTTATCTGTCCTTCAGCAGGCCAATGGTGGCGATCACGTCCCGCACCTTGAAGGGCTTGATCAGCACCCGCCGCACCTGCAAGGCCTTCATCTTCACGGCGGTGGACGCATCCACCTGCGTGGTGGTCACCGCCACCGGAACATCGGCGCTGACAGCCAGGGTGTCGTTGCGCACCTGCTCCAGCAGGGCGACAGCCTCTTGCTCCTGCTCGTCCAGCGAGACGATCACGCCCGCATAGCTCTCATGGCTCAGCCGCTGCTGGGCTATGCGCACGCTGTTCACCTGCCGCACCACGGGGAGGTTCAGCTGGCGGGCCGTGGCCACGATGATGCTGCCGGTCAGCGAACTGGGTTCGACCAGCAGGATGTCCTGGGGGCTGCGGTCGCTCATGGGGCTGGGGCTCCCTGTTCGCGCCGTACCAGCTCTTCCACCGCCAGATCGCGCAGCGAGCCCAGGATGGCCAAGTCGATGTCGTCCAGGGTGCGCGGCTTGTTGTCGATGAGACACAGCGTGCCAACGTTCTGCCCGCTCGGCAGCTTGAGCGGGGCGCCGGCATAGAACTGAATGTGGGGTTCGCCCGTCACCAGTGGGTTGTCGATGAAGCGCTCGTCCTGGTTCACATCGGGCACCACCATGATGTCGTCCTGCAGGATGGCGTGGCCGCAGAACGATATGCCCCGCGAGGTCTCGCACTGGTTCATGCCCAACCGTGATTTGAACCACTGACGGTCGTCGTCGATGAGTGACAGCAAAACTGTGGGTACATCGAACTCCTGCGCGGCAAAGGCCGTCAGGCGGTCAAACCGCTCCTCGGGGGGCGTGTCCAGAATCAGCAGCTGGCGCAGGGCTTGCAGGCGGTCGGGCTCGTTGGCGGGGCGGGGTGGTTCTTGCATGGTGGCGACCCGGCGGGTGGTGCGGCGAAGGACTTGATTATCGGCGGCTGCTGGGTCGCGTGCATCGCGCGGCATCACGCCGGCAGGGCCCCTCAGTGGCTGCGCGCACCGCCCTGCGACGGCGTGCCGCCACGTCCGAACTGGTGCCAGGCCCGGCGCAGCTGCGTGTCGGAGCTGAAGCCCGCCATCAGCGCGGCCTGTGTCACGTTCTGGCCCGAGCGCAGCGCGGCCTCGGCCGTGGCCAGGCGGATGCGGCGCAGGTACTGCAGCGGGGCAATGCCCGCATGTTCCAGAAACAGCCGTGTCAGATGGCGTGGCGACGTGTGCGCCACCTCAGCCATCTGCGGCACGCTCCAGTCGGCCTGGGGTTGTTGCCCTACGGCGTCCTGCACGCGGTGCAGGGCCGGGTGCAGGTGGTTGCGGTGGTGCAGAAAGGGCGAGAACTCGGGGTCGTTGGGCCCCCGGCGCAGCGCCACCACCATGGCCTGTGCCACCTGGGCTGCCAGCGCGGGACCGCAGGTGTCGGAGATGCGGTGCAGCAGCAGGTCGATGCCCGTGGTCACGCCCGCGCTGCTGTACACCGCGCCATCGGCTACAAACACGCGGTTGGCCACCACGTCGCAGCGCGGGTCCACGGCGGCCAGCTCGTCCAGATGCTGGTGGTGGGTGGTGGCGCGGCGCCCCGTCAGCAGGCCGGCGTGGGCGGCCAGCACCGAGCCCGCGCACACGGTGATCAGCTCCAGCTGCCCTGCCACAGGGCGCAGCCCGCGCAGCCAGTGCAGCAGCGCGCGGGCCTCGTCACCGTCCACCGCGATGTGCTGCCCGGCCAGGCCCACCAGCACCACCCAGGCGGGACTGGGAAGGGTGGCGGGCAGCGGCTCCAGCTGGGTCAGCACAGCGCCAACCGACGAGACAGACTCGGGCGTGGGGCTCACAAAGTGCTGCACAAACCGCTCAGGCTGGCCTTGCTTGGCCAGGGTCTGGTTGGCGATGCGGAGCGCCTCGGCCGGGCCGGCCCAGTCCAGCACCAGGCTGCCCGGCAGCAGGGCGAAATAGACATGGATGGGAGAGGGGGCCGGGTTCTGCATTGATGGCGTTGAGTGGCTAAAAGCGTGTCATGGCTGAGGGTTCCAGGGCGTGTCCATCTGGCGGGCCGTGCGCTCGGACAGCGCCGCGCCCAGCAGCCGGGTGACCAGGTGCAGGCTCATGTCGATGCCCGCGCTGATGCCAGCGGATGTGACGAGCGCGCCCCGGTCCACCCAGCGCAGATTCTCCAACACGTCGAGCGCTGGGTACTGCGTGCGCAGGTCGGCAATGTCCTCCCAGTGCGTGGTCGCCGGGCCTTCGGTCAGCACCCCGGCTGCGGCCAGGATGAAGGCCCCCGTGCACACCGAGGCCGTGATCTGCGCAGACCCAGCCGCCTGGGCCACCCAGGCGCGGGTGGCGGGGCAGGCGGCAGCGGCATCGACCACGCCGCCGGGCACGATGAGCACATCGGGTGCGGCGGCGCTGGCAAAGTCCGCATCGGGCAACACACGCAGGCCCGCGCGGGCGCGCACCGGGGCCATGCTGCGGGCCACACACTGCACCACAAACGGTGCAGTGGCGTCGGGGTGCTGCCGCTGGTGCATGCGGCTGGCGGTGGTGAAGACCTCGTAGGGCCCGCCCAGGTCCAAAGCCTCCACTTCGTCGAACACCAGGATGGCGACCTGTAGTGGCTGCGTGCTCATGCGGCCGCCCGGTCCAGCGCCTGCTGCACGGTGCACAGCGTGGCAAAGCGGCCCTGCAGCACGGTGGCGGTGCGGGTCTTGATGTCGGCGGCTGCCAGCACCTGGCCGTCGGGCTGCACCATGTCCCAGGTTAGCGTGGCGTCGGTCACGTAGTCCACGTCCCAGCCCAGGTCGGATGCGTGACGCGTGGTGGTTTCGCAGCACTGCTCGGTGCGGATGCCGCTGATGATCAGGCGCTGAATGCCATGGCGCGTGAGCCACACATCCAGCCCCGTGCCCACCAGCGCGCTGTGGCGCGACTTGGTGAAGGTGGCCGCCGCCTCGAAAGGCGCCAGGCCATCGAGCGCACGCACCTGACCGGACGCCTGCGAGAACGGGTTCTCGGCCACTTCGGGGCCGTCGCTGTGGAACACGCGCAGCACCGGGATGCCCTGGGCGATGCAACCGGCGATCAGCGCGTTCTGCGCCTGCAGGTAGGCGGGCAGGTCGCGTTCGGTGAAGAAGGGGCGGTGGCGGAAGGATTCCTGGACATCAATCACTATCAGACAGGTTTTCATGAAAGGCTCGCGGAGGCAGTGGTTGGGATGCCCTTATCTTCCGTGCGCAGCGAGCCGATGTCCGAACCGCCGAGGACAGGATTCGATCAATTTCAGCCATTAGCATTCTGCTGGCGAAGTGGCCTGGCTGTCGCCGCTTGCCGGGTGGGGTGGCCTGGGTTGCCGCTGGAGGGTGGTTTAAGAAAAAAACAGCCTCAAGCGCTAGTGAATCATGCTCTAGTAGCTATAAAAAACGTAGCAATACGCCTGGCAAGACAAGAAGCTGTTAAGGTGACTAGGGTTTTCCCTGTGTTTTGAACATCGCCCGCACGCCCTCCTGCCTATGCCCCGCCGCTCCCGCCTGTTTTCCCTGTCGTCCCTGGCACGGGCCTACCAGCGCAATCTCAAGGCCTTTGCACGTGCGGCAGGGGCGGCCAGCAAGCCCGTGCGGGTCAAAGCGGTGTCAAAGCTGCGCGCTGCACCGCGCAAAAGTACGGTGGCCCCAGGGCCCTCCACCGCCCGCATGCCGCGCGCGGCCACCAAACCGGTGCCGCTGCGGGGCGAGTGGATCTCTGGCGTGGCCCCGGGCCCGGCAGGGGCGCGGCGGTTCCATGCGTATGTGCCCAGCGGGCTGGCCTTGCGCCCGGACGAAAAGCTGCCGCTGCTGGTCATGCTGCACGGCTGCGGCCAGACGGGGCGGGACATTGCCGCCGTGTCGCGCATGAACCGGCTGGCACTGCGCCATCGGTTTGTGGTGCTGTACCCCGAGCAGGAGCGCGTGGCCAACGCCCAGGGCTGCTGGAACTGGTTTGAACGCCGCAACGGCCGTGCCGAGGCCGAAGCCGCCACACTGCTGGCCGCCGTGGACAAGGTGGCGCGCCGCCTGCCGGTGGACCTGGCGCGGGTGGCGGTGGCCGGGCTGTCGGCGGGCGCCAGCATGGCGGTGCTGATGGCGGCGCTCTTCCCCCACCGGTTCTGCGCCGTGGCCATGCATTCCGGCGTGGCGCCCGGCACGGCCGAATCGGCGGCCACCGCCCTGGCGGCCATGCATGGCCGTCGCGAAGCCCATCTGCCCGACCTCCCTGCGTCTACTGCTGCAGCCTCCCCGGTGCTACCCGTCGGCACCCCTGCGGTCTTGCCTCCGCTGCTGATCGTGCACGGCGATGCCGATGGCGTGGTGTCGGTGCGCAACGCGGCAGCCACCGCGCAGCTGTGGGCTGGTGCATTGGGCGCGCGGGCGGGGGCTGTGCGTACCTTGCAGCGGGGCCAGCGCTACCCCATGCGGGTGACCGAATTCAAGGCCCGGGGCCGTACCGTGGTGGCGCTGCGCGAGGTGGTCGGGCTGGCGCATGCCTGGAGTGGAGGCGCTGCGCAGCGACCCTACAGCGACCCGGCCGGGCCCGATGCGTCTGCGCTCATCTGGGCCTTTGTGGCCCGACAATTCGGAAAATAAGCAAGAAAATGGCCGCAAGCGCTAGTGCGTATTGCGCTGGCTGCTATCAAAAAATGACTGATACAGCCTCGGGCCGCCTCCTGGGTACGGGGCGCAACCCCGGGGTCACACCAGCCGTGCGGCCACCAGTTCCTTCTTGAGGTAGGCGTAGAACAGCGGCGCCGCCACCAGCCCCGCAGGGCCAAACACGGCTTCGGCCACGAACATCACGGAGAGCAGCTCCCAAACACCCATCTGGGTGCGGCGGCCCACCACCTTGGCGTTGATCACATATTCGGCCTTGTGGATCAGGATCAAAAACCCCAGGCAGGCGGCGGCCGCGAGCGGCGACACCGACAGCCCCACGATGGTGATCACCACGTTGCACACCAGATTGCCCACGATGGGCACCAGCCCGGCCACGAAGGTGAAGGTGATCAGCACTGGCGTGTAGGGCAGCTGCAGCCCCCAGATGGGCAGCACAAACAGCAGAAACAGGGCGGTGAGGAGGGTGTTGAACGCCGCGATCCAGAACTGGGCGGCCACGATCTGGCGGAACGCCTCGCCAAACAGCGTGATGCGCAGCTTGAGCTGCTGGGCCAGCGGGCCGCGCGCCAGCACGGGTGGTCGCACCGCAGCCAGCGCGCCAATGAGCAGGCCCACATAGGCAAACAGCACACCGGCCAGCCAGGCCCGCCCCGCCATGGCCAGCGCCCCAGCCTTGGCGCCCAGGTAACTGGCAATGATGCGCTGGATGTCGGCCACACCCTCGGGCAGGTGGGCGGCCATGTCGGCGGGCAGCTTCAGGCGCAGTTCCAGCACCGTGCGGGCCATGTAGGTGAGCAGTTCCTGGTACTGCTGCGGTGCGCTGACCAGGTAGCCGCGCGAATGGGTCAGGCCCAGTGCCAGCAGGGCCAGCGGCAGCAGCATTACCAGGCCCGCAGCGGTGACCTGCGCCACGCGCAGGCTGGTGGCGGACGGTGTGGCCTGCCGCTGAACGCGGCCCAGCCCTGCGGCAAACCAGCTCGTGAGCGCCCGGGTGAGCAAAAAGCCCAGGCACACGCACAGCAGCCCGGGCAGCAGGCCGCGCCACATCACCAGCAGCAGCACAGCGGCCACCAGCAGGTAGCTGGCCACCACGATGC
>OFJB01000855.1_pt1 | contig 13337 bp, 7 predicted proteins | sample 1775081 | NCBI WGS metagenome assembly OFJB01 (sample SAMN08195771, study PRJEB24354) | sludge metagenome | isolation source: initial sludge from phenol fed wastewater aerobic bioreactor | place: India: Nagpur | collected 2016-06-05 | reverse complement strand
TGGTACCTTGAACTGCGCAAGTACGGCGGCGTCAAGAACGCGGGTTTCGGCCTCGGCTTTGAGCGGATCATCATGTACGTCACCGGCATGCAGAACATTCGGGACGTGCTGCCATTCCCGCGCACCACGAGCAACATGGAGATGTAAGTCAGAATAACGAATAATCACCGCCCTTATCCGGCGGTGATTTTTTTGTCGGCTTATTCTAATAAGAGTGCGGAGAATTGCTTTCGGTACTCCGCGTCAAACAGGCTGTTTTTTCGCCAGACGATGGTAAATGGGTGTTCTACCTGAAAGTCGCTTAGCTCAATCCGGCGGAGCACGCCGTTTGCGAGCTCCTCCCGCACAGCCGCCTCGTAGAGAAAGGTAATGCCGCAGCCCGCGCAGACAAGCGATATAATCGCATGAATGCTGCCAATCTGTAGCAGACGATCAAAATCCTGTATGGAGAAATTCTGCTCCATGAGTTGGCGTTCCAGAATTTCGCGGGAACCGGAACCGCTTTCGCGCAGAATCAGCTGCTCGGAAAACAGATCGCTTAGCGTTTGCGGCTCCGCAGTGAAGTGATAGTCCGACTTGCAAACGCAGATAAAACGCTCGTTGGAGTACGCTTCGTAGGCATACATGCTTTTGCGAAAATAACCTTCGAGCACGGCGAAATCAATCGTTCCCGCGTCCAGCGATTGCAGCAGCGATTCGGTGTTATCCACGCGCATGGTGATCTGAGCCTGCGGGCATTTGCGCAGGAATTGCTCGATGCGCGCGGGCAAAACGAAGTTGCCAATGGTCAACGTGGCGCCAAACACAAAGTGTTCCTTGGCGTTGTGTTGCAGTTGCGCAGCTAGAGCGCGCTCGTCGCTGGCCATTGCGCTGGCCGCATCGCGGAGCTGGCGGCCTTCCGCCGTTAAACGCAGCTTTCGCCCTTCGTAAACAAAGAGCGGCACCGAGTAGCGCTCCTCCAGCCAGTGGATGTGCTGAGACACCGCCGGCTGGGAAATATGCAGCTCCTCGGCGGCTTTTGTGTAGTTCATCACCCGGCAAACGGTTAAAAAGGTCTCGATTCGGCTGTCCAGCATCGCGTTTTGCCTCCAATACCAGCCAATCATAACAAAAAGTAATCGAACAATCAAAAAGAATCATAAAATCAACGGGTAATACGGTGTTATGATAGTCGGCGTTGGAGGAAGACGAACTATGAATTGGATCAAAAACAATGCGCGCGGGATTCTGCTGTGCCTTGGCATTGCCATTCCCGCCAGGTATTTTGGGCATCTGCTGCCCGTGATCGGCGGGCCGGTGTTCGCGATTCTCATGGGTATGCTGTTGGGCGGTATTCTTCACGACAAGGCAAAGCTCAACGCGGGCATCTCGTTTACATCGAAAAAGGTATTGCAGGCGGCGGTTGTGCTACTGGGGTTTGGAATGAACCTTTCGGTCGTTGCGCAAATCGGGCTCATGTCGCTGCCCGTCATTCTGGCAACGATTTCCGTTTCGCTGGTTACGGCGGCGCTGCTGCTAGTGCTGCTGAAACTTACAGACACGACGGCGATCCTCATCGGAGTGGGTTTCTCCATCTGCGGGGGTTACGCCCTTGCCGCAACCGCGCCGGTGATTGATGCATCGGACGACGACATTGCGCAGTCAATCTCCGTGATCTTTCTATTCAACGTCATTGCCGCGTTGATTTTTCCAACGCTGGGCGGAATCCTTGGGCTTACAAATAACGGGTTCGGGTTATTCGCGGGCACGGCGGTGAACGACACGTCCTCCGTCACAGCGGCGGCAACCGCATGGGATGCGATCCACGGCAGCAATACGCTGGAGATGGCGGCGATCGTCAAGATGACGCGGACGCTCGCGATCATCCCCATCACGCTCGTATTGGCACTCGTTCGCTCCAGAAAGGATGCGTCCGCCGAATCAAAGGCGAGCATGCGGAAAATCTTTCCGTATTTCATTCTGTATTTTATGCTCGCAAGCGTTGTAACCACCGTTTGTTCGGCGCTTGGCGTGCCGGGCGCGGTGTTTGCGCCCTTGAAAACACTCAGTAAGTTTCTGATCGTGATGGCGATGGCGGCGATTGGTCTGAACACCAATCTTGCCAAGCTGGTCAAGAGCGGCTGGAAACCGATCTTACTGGGATTCTGCTGCTGGGTCGGCATTGCGGCCGTTAGCCTGCTGATGCAAAAGGTGCTTGGAATCTGGTAAGCGAGCTTAACGAGAAAACGATCACCCCCGCCGGGGGTGATCGTTTTGTATCGCATCTGTAAATAGCGTTCCAGCAGAAACGAATTATCTCTGCGGCGGCCTTCTAGAGTTTGTGCCGATCTTCTTCCAACGGCAGCCGCTTTCTTCTTTAAGAAAAAAAGAAGAAAACAAAAAAACTATCTCTGCGGCGGCCTTCTGGCATTCGTGCCGATCTTTTTCCATCTCTCCGCTTCTTCTTCGCGCTGATGCATCCGCGCGGCATAGCGGCGGTTGTCCGCAATGGTTGCTATCGCGAGCATGAGCACCGTGAGGCAGTAGATCAAAATAAAGATCTGGCTGATCGTGCTGGATAAAAACCCCATGGCGGGGTTGTAGCGGTTGAGGATGACGAGCGTGAGGAACACACCCGAAAAGATGACGCCAATATGCGATAAAGCCGAGCGGAATTTTCTCATTCGGGATCGTTGCCTCCAAAGTAAATAATATCGCTGATTTCACGCCCGCCCTTGTACGGCTGGCTGACAATCTGCCCCTGGAACATCATCATGGCGGACTGCCCGCCGTCGAGATTGTAGGCGTCTACGCAGCCGAGGTCAATCATCATTTGCGAAAGCTCGTCCATCGTCATGCCGCGTGAGTAGTCGCCCTGCCGCCCGTCGACCACGACGAGGCAATAGTGTCCCGGCTCGAAATAGCCGATGGCGGAACGCGGATTGTGGGCAATGATCACGTCCGTCGTGTTATAGCTCGCTGGAATCTGGCCGTTGTCAATCAGCTTCGGGCCAAACGCCCAGCTTTGATACGCGCCGCGCGCAATCGCGGCGTCCAGATCGAACTGGTTGGCGTAATAGCTCTCCATCACGCCGTCGGAATAAAGCACGCAGACGTCCTCGGTTCCAACCGTATCCCGATAGAGATTGCCGTTTCGAATGACGACGCTCTGATGACTGGAGCCATAGGTGTCGCCGGAGATGGCGACGATTGCGTTCATGCGGGCCGAGATGTCGTTTGGCATTTCGTAGAGCGAGTGGCCGAACTTGTCCTTGGCAAACGCGGTTTTAAACCCGTGAATGTTGCGCACCCAAACATCCGCGACGAAATAGGTCGCGTCTTCCGAGCGCTTTTTGGAAACGACCACGCGCAGGTCGCCGTCCGCATAGCTGCCGATCACGTCCGCCCCTTCCTCCGGCTCGTCCGTTGGGAACCGCGCGGAGAAATCACCGGGCGCGGGCGTCGGCGTTGGTTCGGGCGTTGCGGATGTCTCCGCGGAAGCGGCGGGGTCCGGCGTTGCCGCCGATTCCGGCGCGGCGCTCTGCCCGTCCGCGGGCGCGGGGGTCGATTTGGAAACGATGCTTTGCAGCGGCTGTCCAGTGCCCGAGCGGGGCGAAAGCTGAACCAGCGCAAAGATACCGAGCATCGCGCCGATGCCAAGCAGATCCAGCAGAACCACCAGAAGCGCAGGCAGCGGTTTTTTATGGCGCATAGACAATCCCTTTCGACGTTGGATCGGGAAAAATCCCGTTTTGGCTGAATTTTGGTTCCCGATCGATCGATTGGATCGGTACGTTTCTAAATAATATGCGCGCGACCCGCAAAAAGCAAGAAACGCCGGGAAAATCAACAGTAAATTCACAAATGTTTAGGCGTTTCGGTTCGACTGCGAGAAAAAAAGCTTCCGGAAATACCGGAAGCTTTTGGTGCCGAAATGTGTTTATTCCGCAATCGTTAGAGCAACCTGCATCATTTTGAATGAAACAACGTCACTCTGCAATCGTCAGAGCAACCTTCATCATATCGTGGAATGCCGTCTGGCGCTCTTCGGACGTGGTGACCGCGCCGCCGATGAGCAAATCCGAAATCGTGCAGATGGCAAGCGCCTTCTTGCCAGCGCGCGCGGCGTTCATGTAGAGCGCGGCAGCCTCCATCTCGACCGCGAGCACGCCGAGCTTGGCCCATTCCAGCGTGCCGTCGATTCCCTTTTCGGAATAGAACATGTCGCTCGAAAGAATGTTGCCGACCTTGTAGTTGAGTCCACGCTTTTCGCACTCGTCCACCGCGCGACGTAGTGTTGCGTAGTCCGCAATGGGCGCATACGATCCCGCGAGCCCAAACTGCGAAAAGTAGTTGGAGTTCGTGCAGGCGCCCTGACCAAGCACGACGTCAAAGAGCTTCAGGTCGGGGTGCATGCCGCCCGCCGAGCCGATGCGAATGATGGTCTCCACGCCAAAGAAGTTAAATAGCTCGAAGGAATAGATTCCCATGCTGGGCATGCCCATGCCGCTGGCCATCACGGAGATGCGCTTCCCTTCGTAGTAACCGGTGTACCCCTGAATGCCGCGGACGTTGTTGACGAGCTCATAGTCGCTCAGGTATGTTTCGGCAATGTGCTTTGCGCGGAGCGGATCGCCCGGCATCAACACGGTTTTTGCAAAATCTTCCGGGCTGCAGCTGATATGCGGGGTCAGGTTAGCGGTCTTCATAAAAACTTCCTCCGAACATCTGATATGGTACGATTTTGTACGATCGAATCCTGAAAAGAGTATAGCACAGGCAAATGCCCTCTGCACAGACGGATAAACTGCTTGACAAGCATTTTTGCGCAAGGATAAACTATTTTGGTACCCGTAGGTGCAAAAGGAGGAGAACACCATGTCCAAGTCATTCATTCCGCAGGGCTACCGCTCCAAACTGGGGCTCTACGACACACAGAATGCGATTGAAATCATCAAGAGCACGTTTCTGGAATCCCTCTCGGCAATGCTCCGCTTAAAGCGCGTTTCGGCGCCGCTGTTCGTGAATCCCGCCGAGGGGCTAAACGACAACCTCAACGGCGTGGAACGCCCGGTCTCGTTCGACATTCCGGCAACCGGTGGAAACGGCGAAGTGGTGCAGTCCCTCGCCAAGTGGAAGCGCTATGCGCTTGGCCGCTACGGGTTCCGCCCCGGCAAGGGCCTCGTGACCGATATGAACGCGATCCGCCGCGATGAAGCGCTGGACAATCTGCACTCCGTTTATGTGGATCAGTGGGACTGGGAAAAGGTGATTCTGCCGGAAGAGCGAACCGAAGAAACGCTCAAGCAGACCGTGCTGAGCATTGTCGACGCGATCTATTACACCCAGCAGGTGCTCTGTGCCAAGTACGACGTGCTGACGCCCTGCGTCAGCCGGGACGTTTCGTTTGTCACCGCGCAGGAATTGCTCGATCTTTATCCGGATTGTGACGCAAAGGAGCGGGAATACCGCTACGTCAAGCAACATCCAACCACGTTCGTCATGGGCATTGGCGCAAAACTGTCGGACGGAAAACCGCACGACGGGCGCGCGCCGGACTACGACGACTGGTCGATCAATGGGGACATTCTGTTCTACAATCCGCTCTTGGACTGTGCGTTTGAAGTATCCAGCATGGGCGTCCGCGTGGACGCGGAAACGCTGGACAAGCAGCTTTCCATTGCGGGCTGTGATAATCGCCGCGCGTTTCCGTTCCACAAGATGTTGTTGGAAGGAAAGCTTCCACAGACCATTGGTGGTGGAATCGGTCAGTCGCGTTTATGCATGCTTTTGTTGAATAAAGCGCATATCGGCGAGGTGCAGAGCTCGCTCTGGGATGCACAGACGCTTGCCATGTGTGAGCATGCGGGTGTAACGCTGCTGTAACGATTTTCAAAAGACACCTTTTTAAAGGCCGGCATCCGTTTGCGATGCCGGCCTTTTTTTCGTGCGTTGTTCCGCACTTTTTGGATGACATTTGTTGCATACAATCGGAAAGCAGCAAGTGAAATGTACGGACTTAATCAAGAATAAGTGACGATGTAACAAATCAACCAGATGTTAATTCGCGGCAAGACGCAACGCGCATGTAACAATATGGACGCGAGGTGTATACAACGACGTGTTTTGTCGAAAAAAACTTCATATACGATGTATAAATGAAATGAAAAGCAACAATTATGTAATGGGTGCTTTCTATAATATGGTATAAGTCAAAAAAGTATCGACTCTCACAGCGTGATACGCGTAATTTAAGGAGGCAAAAATATATGAAAAGGCTGAGCATGAAGCGCTTTCTAAGCCTGGTTCTATGCATTCTGATGGTGGCTGCTCTTCTGCCCATGAATACCATGGCGGAAGATGCTGTCGCGCCAGATGAAACAAGCGCATCTTCCACGGAATCGACGGGAACGGAGGGTTCGTCCGCGGACTCTTCGTCTGCAGACGCCTCTTCTGCGGACCCCGTAACCGAAGAAACCACTTCGGACCCTGCAGCGCCGGAAACTGCCTCGCCGGAAACTGCCTCGCCGGAAACTGCCGCGCCGGAGACCGCTGTGCCGGAGACCGCTGCGCCGGAAACCGCCGTACCCGAGACCGCCGCGCCGGAGGCCGCGATCTATACGGTTATCTTTGTGGTTGACGGAAAAACCGATTCCGGTCTCACGCAGACGGTTGCCGCGGGTGGTACGGTCAGCAAACCTTCCGATCCTTCCCCGCTGGCGGATGGTTCGGTCTTTCTGTACTGGACGGCGTCGGCCAACCGGGCGTATGACTTCTCGACGCCGGTGGAAAGCAACCTTGTCCTTTACGCAAAATTCGGCACGCCGGATGTAACAGACGAAACTACGGATAAAACAACGGACGAAACAACGGACGAAACAACGGACCCGGTAACGGATGAGACGCTGGGCGAAGATCTCCTTGGCGCGCTCGAAGGCGGGCTGATGATGAGCGCGCTGGCGCTCGACGGCGGTATTGTTGAGCCGACCACTCCGCTGATCACCTATACGTTCGTCGCGAATTCGACGACGGTGGATTCGCAGATTGTTGCCGAGGGCGATACGCTCAACGAACCGGAAGCGCCGGTCGTCGACGGCATGCAGTTCGTCGGCTGGTTCACGGCGGACAACACGCAGTTTACCGCCTTTGGCGTGCAGGGTGCCATTGCATCGACCGCTGCAATCACACTGACCGCGCATTATGAGACGGCTTTCTATGTCTTTTTCCACAACCAATATGGTTCGGTCATTGAAACGCGCACGCCGGATGCATCCAATCTGGTTTCGACTGCCAGCGTAGTGGCGCTGGAGCTTGCCTCCAACGAGGCGCTGGTCGGTTGGGCAACCACCGCGGGCGGCACCACGGACGTTGGCGCGAGCGTAACGGTAAACGGCGCAAACATCGACCTCTATCCCATCGTGCAGCAGGTCGTTTGGATTACGTTTAACTCCAACGGCGGAACCTACATCACGCCGACCTATATAAGCCCCAATACGGCGTTGACGCAGACGTTCATCAACACGTATGTCGCTTCGCAAAACAACAACTCCAGCACGATTACAAAAACGGGCTATACGTTCACGGGCTGGACGGGCTTCTCCTTTGGCACGATTCCAACGGGCAACGTTACGCTTTCGGCTGGTTGGACGCCGAACACGGTTGGATATACCGTGTTGTTCTGGCAGCAGGCCGTGGAGGGAGACTCCTACAACATCGTTGCAACAGATACCGTAACAAGCCGTACGGCGCTTGCGGAATCCTCCGTTTCGCCAACAACCGATGACGCCAACAAGAATTATAAGGGCTTTGACTATAACGCGTCGAAATCCGTTGCGGTTACGGTCAAAGGCGACGGCAGCACGGTTTTGAACGTGTATTATGACCGTGAAATCTGGGAAGTCCAGTATCTTGTTCCAACAAAGACCAGCACAGGTCTGGATACGAACACAATGGTTTCCTACCACACCGTCAGCGGCCGATATGGCTCCAAATTGAATTACTGGCCGGATTCCGCCCCGTTGAACACCATGTTTGACGGATACTACTCAACGAGCAGGGGAACCACTTACCGGGATTACTATTTTGTTGGCTGGTCTACCGGCAGCATGTATCTGACCTACCTGGAGAAATTCGAGGATGGCGGTTCCACGCTGTTTACAAATGGATTGCTGCAATTGAGAGGCCAATTTGAAACATCCTCGCAAGGCGGATATGAGATTCGGCATATCAAGCAGAATCTGGATTTGAGTTGGCCGACTTCGGCCAGCTTTACCGCGTATGCGTATAGCAACGGCGATTTCTATATCAACAATCGGTTCGAAGGATTCACCGCCTGGAATTACAACACGAATCTGAACGGAACGTGGAATAGCGTTACGCCGGGCACCACCTTCGTAGATTATACGAATGGTCAGACCTATATTAACATTCGCCATACGCGAAACAGCTACAACCTCATTCTGCGAAACTTCAACACCCAGCTAAGTTCAACCAGCGTGCTGTTCGAGCAATCGCTGAGCACCATTTCACATGAACAGCCCGCCCGCCCAAGCGGTATTCCGCTGGACTATGTCTGGGCTGGCTGGTATACCTCGCAGGAAGGATACGCCGGCAGTGAGATGGATTGGTCCCGAACGATGCCGTCAAACGACTTGATCGTCTACGGCGTTTGGAAGGCTCCAACCTTCACGGGCATTGCGCACTCCGTCTCCTTTGGTTCGAGCGGCGGACAAACCGTTGACCTCGGCGACATCGAGTATGGCGGAACAATCAGCGCCACCGCGCTCGCCGCGGCGGAAGCGGCTGCAATTGCGGATAAGCCGAATGCGACGGACATCTTCGGCGGTTGGTTTATCCTTAAGAGCGGTTCGCTGATACTGTTTAACCCGAGCATGCGGATCTACGAGAACGTTGTTCTCTATCCAAAGTGGATCAGCGGATTGACCTATACGCTAACCTACGACCTTGGCACCGCAACCGGAACCGCGCCCGTGGACAGCAACGCCTATGGCGTAGACGCGCAGGCGCAGGTAAAGGCATATAATGCCGCTACCGTCACTCCGCCGGAAGGCATGCGCTTCTATGGCTGGCGTTCCAACGTGGACGGGAACCTCTATTACCCGAACAGCGCCATTACGATGACGGCGGATACCACGCTGACCGCGCAATGGAGCGCGGCGGCGGTGATTGTTAACATCACCTACAAAGGAAACGGCGGAACGCTGTCCGGCGGCGGAGATACCATTCTCGCGAGCGTGCCGAACAACACGGTGCACGTCATCCAGAGTAACTCGTTCCTCTACACCGGCAAGGTTTTCACCGGCTGGAATACGCAGCCAAACGGCAGCGGAACCAGCTACTCGGAGAGCCAGAGCGTTCTCGTGAGCGCGAGCAACCCCTCCGCGCCCAGCATTCTGTATGCGCAGTGGGAAGACTTGACGTTTGACGTAAGCATTACGGCAAACCCGGCGGTCGGCGTCACCACGAAGACCGGCGCGGGTAACTATGTTTATAATGCGAACGCAACCGTTGCCTGGACGCTGACGGCCGGTTATGAGGTGACCAGCGTAACCGATAACGGTATTGATGTTCCGGCAGCCCAGTATTCCGGTAACAGCTATGCGCTCACCGGCATTCAGGCCGACCACGATATCGTGATCAATACGCGGCTGACGATCTATTCGCTGACCTATGACGGCAGCGGCGGAACCTATAATTCCTCCGGCAGCTATAGCTCGGACAAGACCATTGGGGAAAGCTTTACCGTAGACGCAAATCAATTTGTGCGGGACGGCTTCTACTTCCTTGGCTGGAGCACACTCTCCGGCGCAACGACGCCGAATCCCAGCTATGCGCCCGGCACCGCAATGACCATGCCGGAAGGCAATCTGACGCTCTATGCCGTTTGGGCGGCAAAGACCCCGGTCACGCTCACGGCAAACAGCGCAACCTATGCTTACAACGGATCGGAGCGTTCCGTCTCCGGTATTTCCGCGAGCGTTGGCAGCCTGACGATTGAGAACACGACGGCGGGCGCAACCGGAACAAATCCGGGCGTCTATCCGACGAGCTTTAGCAATCAGGCGGGTCTTGTATTGAAAGACGGCGGCGTGGATGTGACCGAACGGTATACCGTGAGCTGGGCAAACGGCAGCCTGACGATCAATCCGGTCGTCACCTATGTCAACGGCGCGAACGGCTCCATCATTGGTACCGAGTCGGTTGCCTATGGCACGGGCAGCGCAACCTACAACGTCACCCCGCCGCAGAACGTGACGGTCGCGGGCGTGAACTATTACTGGACCGGAACCTATGATCCGGCAACGGCGACGAACCTGACCCAGAATACGACGATCAATGCCGTCTATACGCAGAACAAAACGCTGGTTATCACGGCGGACAGCGCGGAATATGTGTATAACGCAACGCAGCGCTCCGTCACCACGGCAACGGTCAACGTTTCCGGCGTAACGGTGAGCGGCTACACGGTCTCCGGCAGCCGGACGGACGTTGGCTCGACGACGACCACCGTAACGCTTGGCGCGGTCAAGATCATGAGCGGATCAAGCGACGTTACCTATCAGTATGATGTATCAACCGCAAATGGTCTGTTGACGATCACCCCGGCGACGACGACGGCAACGGCGACGGGCTACGACGAGAAGTACGACGGCCTGGCGCACGGAATCAGCGTGACCCCGGCCGTGACGACCGGTTCGACCATCGCCTACAGCCTGACGGAAGGCACGCTGCCAACCGACTACACGCTCCCGGCGAGCCCGACGGCGACGAACTACACGCCGGGCACGACGGTGTACTACGTGGTCACAAACCCGAACTACCTGCCGGTCTACGGCAGCGCGGTGATCACGATCGACCCGCGCGAAATCAAGCTCACGACGAATACCGCAACGAAGCCGTACGACGGCACGGCGCTGACGAACACGGGCTGGTCGCTCGACTCCGGCAGTGACGCGTTCTACGACACGCAGGGCTTTGAGACCGCGGCGGCCAATGGAACGATCACGAACGTGGGTTCGGTGGACAACGGCTTTGTCTACACGCTCAAGCCGGGCACGCTTGCCGCGAACTACGACATCTCCGTCACGGAAGGTAAGCTGACGATCACGCCCGCAACGGGAATGAAGGTCAGCGCAAGCGACGTTTCGGAGATGTACAGCGGCACGGCATATGGCGTCTCGGCCGCGTCCGACAAGCCGGACTCGACGATCCGCTACGCGAACGCCTACAGCTCGGATCCGGCGGACTATACGCTGACGACGAGCCCGACGATCACCCACACGGGCGACAAGACGATCTACTTCGTGGCGACGAACCCGAACTACCAGCCCGCGTTTGGCAACGCGACGGTGACGGTCACGCCGAGAGCAATCGGAATCCTCACCTCCACGGCAAGCCGTATGTATGACGGAACGGCGCTTCGGAGCACCGGCTGGAGCTATGATCCGGCCAGCGACGGGTTCCTTGGTTCCGAGGGATTCTCGCTCGCAACGACCACCGGGGCAATCACGAATGCCGGCAGCGTGGACAACGGTTTCAACTACACGTTGAACACCAATACGCAGGCGAATGATTACACCTTCTCGGTCACGCCGGGCAAGCTCACGATCGATCCTCGTCCGGTGCTGATTGCGGCGGACGAAGCGAAAAAGAACTACGGCGCGGTTGATCCGGCGTTTACCTACCACTATGAGACGGGCGTTGTCGGCGGAACGCAGTTCTACAGCGTGCTTCCGGCGGATCGCGGCTCGTTCACGGTTACGGTTGATCGGACGAACACGACCGAAAACGTCGGCGTGTATGCGAACGTGATTGAACCCTCCATCCTCGTGGATGCAGCCGTTGCGGCAAACTACGACGTCTATGCCGGCACGGCGGACTTCACGATCAACCCGCAGGTCACGTATGCGCTCAACACGACGGAGCCGGTGACCGGATTCCCCGGTGATCAGTGGTTTGGCTACGGTACGGATGCGCCCCTTTCGGACAGCACCGGAATCCATCGCCCGGGATACCACGTAACCGGTTGGGAAGATACGACCAGCGGCAAGGTGTTCGCGCCCGGCGAAGCGATCCCCGCCATCGACCGGAACTACTCGTTCAAAGCCGTCTGGGAGATCTCGCTGTATAACGTGATCTACGATACCAAGACGAACGACCCGGTGACCAATGTGCCGGAGAACGGAAACAACCTCAAGTACGGCGATCGGTATGTGGTTTCGACAGAGATTCCATATCGCTCCGGCTATACGTTCCAGTACTGGCAGGCGTGGGAAGTCACGGGCACAACGGCGGACTACGTTCGCGGCTCGGCGTTCCTGATGCCGGATAGCAACGTGGTGCTCTCGGCGGTTTGGACGGCGGATGAGTCGCCGGTCTACTACCATCCGGGCTTCGGAGCGGACAGCAAGACCGAGGGCGGACGGTTCGCGACGGACGCGATTGCAACGGTTTCGGGCAACATGTTCACGCGGCCCGGTTACCGCTTCACCGGTTGGAGCGAGGGCAGCGCAGCGGCGGGGGTTTCCCGTCAGCCGGGCGCAACCTTCATCATGCCGCCGCGTCAGGTGAACTTCTACGCGCATTGGGAGCAGGTGTTCTACACGGTGACCTACTTCGTCAGCGGCGGAACGGGAACCGGTCTCGACGGCAAGCAACCGTACGCAACCTACACCAACCTCGCCTATGGCGCGACGATGCCGAAACCGGCGGATCCTACGCTGGACGGATACACGTTTGACGGTTGGAGCACTGCCATCCCGGCAACCGTGCCGGAGGGTGGACTCGTGATCTACGGAACGCTGAAATCGGCCGTGGCTCCCGAACCGGAGCGCATTGCGGACGCGGCAACCCCGCTCGCCGGACCGACCTGGGCGCTGCTCAACCTGATTCTGGCAATCGCGACGGCGCTGGCATCGCTGCTGATGCTCATCGGCTATCTCGGCAAGAAGAAGCAGATGGAGGATGGCATCGTGGTTCGCGAAACAAAGAAGCACGGCGCGGTGCGCCTGCTGACGCTGCTGCCGGGCATTGGCGGAATCGTGGCGTTTATCCTGACGGAGAACATGCGTAACCCGATGGTCTTTACAGACCGCTGGACGCTACTCATGATCATCATCGCCGCGGTGCAGCTCGTGCTGGTGCTGCTTGGCATCAAGCGGGACAAGGACCCGGACGATTACGGAATGGAGCCGAACAGAACCATCTGACAATAGGCACACTTAACCAAACGACCGGCGCTTTCCAACAGGAAGGCGCCGGTTTTTGTTTTTATGGACTTCAGTCTGTGGCGCGAGCGAAGCGAGCGACATAAAAAACCACCCGCTATGCGGGTGGAA
>OFJB01000849.1_pt1 | contig 13370 bp, 12 predicted proteins | sample 1775081 | NCBI WGS metagenome assembly OFJB01 (sample SAMN08195771, study PRJEB24354) | sludge metagenome | isolation source: initial sludge from phenol fed wastewater aerobic bioreactor | place: India: Nagpur | collected 2016-06-05 | reverse complement strand
ATCCTGCCGGGCCTCGGACCTGTGCGTGCGGCTGGGCGGCGACGAATTCATCATGGTTCTGAACGGCGCCGGCAGCAGCGAAGACATCAACATGGTGGCCAGGCGCGTGCTGTCGCGCATCAACCAGCCGATCATCTATCAGGGAGCCACCATCCTGCCCGGCGCCAGCGCCGGCATCGCCGTCTATCCGGTCGACGCCGACAACGCGCAGGACCTGCTGGTGCATGCGGACCTCGCGCTCTACTCGGCCAAGAAGCTGGGCGGAGGCGGCGCCTCCTTCTTTTCCGAGCAGCTGCGTCTGGAGCTCGACCACCGCAAGCGGCTGGAGCAGGACATCCAGACCGCGATCATGGAGCGCAGCTTCGAGGTCTATTTCCAACCCCAGGTCTCGCTGAGCAACGGCGGCATCATAGGCGTGGAAGCGCTGGTGCGCTGGAAGCATCCCGAACGCGGCATGGTCTCGCCCGGCGAGTTCATCCCCGTTGCCGAAAAATGCGGGCTGATGGCCGACATCGGCCGCATCGTCATCCAGAAGGCCATCGGCCAGGCCGCCGAATGGCATCGCGCGGGCATCGCCTTCGGACGGCTGGCCGTCAACGTCTCGGGCAGCGAGCTGCGCGAGGCGGATTTCGACGCCTTCCTGTTCCGGACCCTGGAGGCGGCCGACCTGCCGCCGACGAAGCTGTCGCTGGAGATCGTCGAATCCGTCATCCTGGACGACGAGAAGACCGGGATCGCGGCGAAGCTGCGCCACATCCGCTCTGCCGGCATCCATCTGGAGCTCGACGATTTCGGCACGGGCTACGCCTCGCTCAGCCACGTCAATCCCAACGAGATCGACCGGCTGAAGATCGACCGCCGCTTCGTGCAGAACATCCACGAGAACGGCGACAACTCCAAGATCGTGCGCGCGATCACCGAACTGGCGCGCGGGCTCGGCATCGCGATCGTCGCCGAAGGCGCGGAGACGGAAGCCGAGCTGGAATCGCTGTCGGCGATCGGCTGCGACCAGGTGCAGGGCTATTCCATCGCCTTCCCGATGCCGCAGGACGAGGCGCGCGAATGGCTGGTCGCGCGTTGCCCGCGGCAGTCCCGGCTCAGGGTGGTGGCCGGCAGGGCCTGACGGTCAAATCCTGATGCCGAACCTCATGCCGTCGTAGATGGCGGCGTGGATGTTGCGCGAGGCGACCGCGTCGCCGATGCGCAGGACGAGGAAGCTGCCGTCCGGATTGCGCTGCGGGAAGATGTCGCCGCCCTTCACCAGCCTTTCGTAGTCGATGGCGCCGCCATTGCGCGACAGCGGCTTCAGGGCCAGGTAGAGGTCGTCCAGCGGCAGCGTGCCGTGCTCCCCCACCACCTGGTCGACGCGGCGCTCCGCCCTCCAGCCTTCGGCAAAGTCCGAGCCCAGCGTGGCCACCAGCCGGTTGCCCTCGCGCCGCACCGCGAGCAGCCGCGTGTTGATGGTGACGGTCACGCCCTTCTCGTGGAAGGCGCGCATATAGGGCACATGGTTCATGCCGCCCATTTCGGGCGCGAAGAAGCGCTCGGGCGAGACCAGTTCCAGCCGAGACCCTGCATTGGCGATCAGTTCGGCCGCGCCCATGCCCTGATGGCCGCCATTGTCGTCGTAGAGCAGCACGGTTTCCGCCGGCTTCGCCGATCCGGCCATGATGTCCCAGCTCGACGTCACCAGGTCGCTGCCGGCGTCCAGCGGCGGGTTCTGCGGCACGCCGCCGGTGGCCACCACCACCACGTCGGGGGCGAGCGCCAGCAGCTGGCCGATCAGGCGGTCGGGCTCGCCGGAGAAATCCCCGTCCGCCGCCGTGGCCAGGAGGTCGGCCCATTCGGCCAGCACATCGGGGTCTTGCGGCGCGCGGTCGCCGATGCGAGCCCAGGTTGCCGCGCCGCCGGCGAACTCGCCCAGCGTTGCGTAGGTATGGGCCAACGTCACCCAGCCCGCGGCGTCGTCGGGGTGGGCCTGCAGGTGTTGGATCAAACCGGCCAGCCGTTCGGCCATGGGATCGCCGCCGGCGCGGGCGGGCATCGCCGCGTCCGGGCCGGCATGCGCCGGAACCAGGGCCGCCGGCGTGCCGAGCGCGGCGTACAGGCCGATACTGATCGCGCCCAGCCCCAACGCCACGGCCAGGGCCCAGCGCGGCGCGGGCCGGGTATCGGGACTGTCCGGCGTGGCGTGTCCTTCGCGCAGCGCGCGCCGCTCGATCTCGTCGCGCGCCTGGGTACGGCAAGCGCACCGGGTCTCGCGGCGCAGAGCCAAGAGAGCTTGGCGCCGACGGCCTGGAACAACCGTCTATCCAGTCTGGCCGCGCGTGGCCTTCTGATCGAGCGCCGATCGGGGAAAACCAAAACCTTTTCACCTGTCTTGGAGGTCGTGTGATGGGAATCGAATTCCTCCGCAATGCCAGCGGCAAGCCCTACACCAAACGTTGGGCGAGGGGCGTTGACCGCATCAAGGCGCCGACCCGCGCCGCCGAGATCCTGGCCATCGACCGGAAGACCCTGCGGGAAAAGCTCAAGCGCTACCAGCTGGAGGGCCCTGGGAGCGGCCAGGAGGCCTGAGGGGTGGGGAGAATCCCCCAGGTGGGGCGTTTCTCCCCACCGGGAAGGCTCGGGCCGGGGCGGGAAGGCGCGCGGGGGTGCCCGGACCGGCGTCCGGCAAGTCGCACGAAGCGCTAGGCCCTGGGCAGGGGACAGCGCCGCCCGGGGGGCCGGTGCCGGCGGCGCCGAGACTCCAAAGGACAGGCCGGGAGGCGTCATGACCGACATCGAGAACAACGCCGCCGCCAGGGCGGAGAAACTGTCGCGCGAACTGGACGCGGCCTTCCGCAACCGCGCCGATCTCTACCGGCTGATGCTCGACGAACTGACCGCCGATCTCGGCGCCGAGGCGGCGGAGGACGTGCTTGTCCGCGCCATCGAGAAGCGCGGCCGCGAGGTGGCCGCCGGCGCCTTCGCGGCGTTCGGCCCCAACGACGCGCGGCGGATCGGGGAGGCGTTCCTCGCGGTCAGCCCCGACGACGGCCGCATGTATCCGACCGAGGTGGAGCGCGGCGAGACGGCCATCGCCTTCAAGGTGAAGCGCTGCCCGCTGAAGGACGCGTGGATCGAGGCGGGAGTGGGCGAAGAGAAGCTGGCGACGCTGTGCCGCATCGCCGGCGCCTTCGACCGCGGCCTGTTCGAGGCGACCGGCATCCGCTTCGAGAACGTGACCTGGACGCCCGGCCACGGCTCCGGCTGCTGCCATATCTTCCTGGCGGACAGGGACGGCTGAGCTCTTGCGGTAAGCCCACCGCCAGCCCGCCGAGAGCGACGACCTCCATGCCGGGAATGGCACCCTGGTCGAAAGTCATGCGCGGCCGTGCACCCTGCTTGCCACGGTGCACGGGCTTATGCCGGAGGTCCTGGGTCTTGACGGCCGGTGCCGCCCCTCATCGCCCTGCCGGGGTTCGTCTGCTTCGCAGATCACTCCTCGACTCCCCGTAAGGACGGGGAGAAGAACGCCTGCCGCCAGCGATGGCGCCCATTGCACGCTCCCACGATTTGCGAAACCGGCGGCGGCGGCGCGCCTCTCCCCGTCCTTACGGGGAGAGGATGGCGGCAGCCAGGTGAGGGGCGGCGCAAACGGCCGAAGGCTGGAACCGTTGCCCCGTTCAGGCGCCGGTGAGCGCCGGCGCGGCCCGGCCGCCGGCGTCGGGTGCGTCCGGCCGGCCGGAAAAGATGCGCCAGCGCGTCGGGCGGAAGGCGATACGGCCGCTGGCGATGCCCGGATGGTCGGCCGGCACCTCGATCTCGGCATGCGGGCTGCCGGCGCCGAGCGCGAGGTCGATGCGGCGAACGCCGGCGACGCGGCGGCTGGACACGACCGTGCCCGCCAGGCAACCGCCGCAGCCGTGCAGCAATTCGACGTCGTGCGGGCGGAAGTGGAGCGTCGCCGGCCCGTCCGGCATCTCGCCCGCCGCTATGCCGACAGGCCGGTCCTCGAACCACACCTGGCCGCGCTCGACCCGGATCGGCAGGCTGCTGGATTCGCCGATGAAGCCGAACACGAAGGGCGATTTCGGCCGGTCGTAGATGTCGTCCGGCGTGCCGGCCTGCTCGATCCGCCCCCGGCTCATCACCACCACGCGGTCGGCGAGTTCCAGCGCCTCCTCCTGGTCGTGGGTGACGAAGACGGTGGTGTGGCCGGTGCGGTCGTGCAGGTCGCGCAGCCAGCCGCGCAGGTCGCGCCGCACCTTGGCGTCGAGTGCGCCGAAGGGCTCGTCGAGCAAAAGCACCGTCGGCTCGATGGCGAGCGCGCGGGCGAGCGCCACGCGCTGGCGCTGGCCGCCGGACAACTGGTGCGGATAGCGCTTCTCCAGGCCGGAAAGCTGCACCATGTCGAGCAGCTCCAGCGCGCGCCGGCGTATCTCGGCGGCCGGCAGGCGGGATTTCCCACGCCGTACGCTGGGCCCGAAGCCGATGTTGTCCAGCACGCTCATGTGGCGGAACAGGGCGTAGCTCTGGAAGACGAAGCCGATGTTGCGCTCCTGCACGGATTTGAGCGCGGCGTCCTCTCCGCCGAACAGGATCTCGCCGCCGGTCGGCCGGTCCAGCCCGGCGATCAGCCGCAGCAGCGTCGTCTTGCCGGAGCCGGACGGCCCGAGCAGCGCGACCAGTTCGCCCGAGCCGATGTCGAGCGAGACGCCGTCCAGCGCGGCGAAACGGTCGAAGTCCTTGCGGATGTCGCGGATCGACAGGTCCATGTCTTGCTCCTAACGTGCCGTGTGGCGGGAGACCGCGCGGGCGTAGCGGAACTCCAGGATGGTCTTGACCACCAGCGTGACCAGCGCCAGCAGCGCCAGCAGCGAGGCGACCGCGAAGGCGGCGGCGAAATTGTATTCGTTGTAGAGGATCTCGACCTGGAGCGGCATGGTGTTGGTCAGTCCCCGGATGTGGCCGGAGACCACGGAGACCGCGCCGAACTCGCCCATGGCGCGGGCGTTGCACAAGAGGACGCCGTAGAGCAGGCCCCAGCGTATGTTGGGCAGCGTCACGCGCCGGAAGACCTGCCAGCCGGTGGCGCCGAGCGACAGCGCGGCCTCCTCGTCGGCGGTGCCCTGCTCCTGCATCAGCGGGATCAGCTCGCGCGCGACGAAGGGGAAGGTGACGAAGACGGTCGCCAGCACGATGCCCGGCACCGCGAACAGGATCTGGACGCCGTGCGCGGCGAGCCAGGGCCCGAGCGCGCTGCCGGCGCCGAACAGGAGCACGTAGACGAGGCCCGAGATCACCGGCGAGACCGAGAAGGGCAGGTCGATCAGCGTGATCAGGAACGCCTTGCCCTTGAACTCGAACTTGGCGATGGCCCAGGCCGCGGCGACGCCGAAGACGAGGTTGAGCGGCACGGCGATCGCCGCGACCAGCAGCGTCAGCCGGATCGCCGCGACCGTGTCCGGTTCGGCGAGGGCGGCGAAGTAGGCGCCGACGCCCTTGGCGAAGGCCTGGACGAAGACGGCGAGCAGCGGCAGCGCCAGGAACAGGGCCAGGAACACGAGCGCGACCGTTGTCAGCGCCCAGCGCGCCGCCGGACCTTCCGTCACGGCCGAGCGCGCCGGCCTTTGCCTGGGCGCGGCTATCCGGGCGGCGATGGTCCTAGGCGCCATAACCGAACCTCCTGCGGCTCCACGCCTGGATCAGGTTCACGGCCAGCAGCATGGCGAAGGAGATGGCGAGCATCAGCGTCGCCACTGCGGTCGCCGCCGCGTAGTTGTATTCCTCCAGCCGTATGACGATCAGCAGCGGCGCGATCTCCGACACGTAGGGGATGTTTCCGGCGATGAAGATGACGGAGCCGTATTCGCCGACGGCGCGCGCGAAGGCGAGCGCGAAGCCGGTCAGGATGGCCGGCGCCAGGCCGGGCAGGATGACGCGCCGGATGGTCTGGAGGCGCTCGGCGCCCAGCGTCGCCGCTGCCTCCTCGACCTCGTGGTCGATCTCCTCCATCACCGGCTGAACGGTGCGCACCACGAAGGGCAGGCCGATGAAGACCATGGCCAGCACCACGCCGAGCGGCGTGTAGGCGATCTTGACGCCGAGCGGCGCGAGCAGGGAGCCGATCCAGCCGTTCGGGGCGTAGAGCGTCGTCAGCGCTATGCCGGCCACCGCCGTCGGCAGGGCGAAGGGCAGGTCGACCATGGCGTCGACCACCCGCCGGCCGGGAAAGCGGTAGCGCACCAGCACCCAGGCGACGAGCGTGCCGAAGACGACGTTGACGAGGGCGGCGGCCAGCGCGCCGCCGAAGCTCATCCCGAGCGCGTTCAGCGTGCGCCGGTCGACGGCGACCGACCAGAACTGCGGCCAGCCGAGTTCGGCCGAGCGCCAGACCACCCCGGCCAGCGGGATCAGCACGACGAGCGACAGGTAGACGACGGTGAAGCCGATCGTGATGCCGAAACCCGGCAGCGCGCTCGGCCTCCTGAACGCCGACCCGCCCGTTGCGGCGGCGGACACGGCGTCACTGGCCCGGCTTGTAGATCTGGTCGAAGACGCCGCCGTCGCCGAAATAGAGCGGCTGCGCCTTCTTCCAGCCGCCGAAGTCGGCGATGGTGGCGAGCTTCAGGTCGGGGAAGCGCTTGAGGTCGGCGGGATCGGCCGCCTCCGGCCTGAACGGCCGGTAGTAGTGCCTGGCGGCGATCTTCTGGCCTTCGTCGGAATAGAGGTATTGCAGGTAGGCCTCCGCCACCTTGCGGGTGCCCCTGGCGTCGACGTTGCCGTCGACCAGGGCCACCGGCGGCTCGGCCTTGATCGAGATCGACGGGACGACGATGTCGAACTTGTCGGGGCCGAGTTCGTCGAGCGCCAGGAACGCCTCGTTCTCCCAGGCCAGCAGGACGTCGCCGAGGCCGCGCTGGGCGAAGGTGTTGGTGGCGCCGCGCGCGCCGGTGTCGAGCACGGGGACGTGCCGGTAGACCTCCTGGACGAAATCCCGCGCCTTCCGGTCGTCGCCGCCGTTCTGGGCGCGGGCCCAGGCCCAGGCGGCGAGGAAATTCCAGCGCGCGCCGCCGGAGGTCTTCGGGTTCGGCGTGATGACCTCGACGCCGTCCTTCACCAGGTCGCCCCAGTCGTGGATGCCCTTCGGGTTGCCCTTGCGCACCAGGAAGACGATGGTCGAGGCGTAGGGGGCGTTGTCGTTGGGCAGCGTGCCGTGCCAGTCCGCCGGGATCTTGCCGGTCTTTTCGGCGATGGCGTCGATGTCGGCTTCCAGCGCCAGCGTGACGACGTCCGCCGGCAGGCCGTCGATCACCGCGCGGGCCTGCGCGCCCGAGCCGCCATGCGAGGTCTGCACGGTGACGGTCTCGCCGGTGTCGGCTTTCCACTTGGCCGCGAAGGCGGCGTCGAAATCCTTGTAGAGTTCGCGCGTCGGATCGTAGGAAACGTTCAGCAGCGTCGTGTCGGCCAGGACGAAGCCCACGGCGCCGAACTGGACCGTGGCGACGAGGGCGGCGGTGAGAAAGAGCGATCTGCGATTGAGGATCATGTCTGCCTCCTTGGGAAACACGCATACTCTATCGATTTGATCGAGATTAAAAATGCGCCGGCATTGCCAATATTCCCGCGAGTTGAGGTATTGTGTTCGCGTCAGCCGACCGGGGAAGAACCGATTTTCTTCTCGCCTGTCTCGAGGCTTTTCTCGATGGACATCGTATCGAGGATGCGGCGCGAGGCCTCCGCGACCGCGGCGAAGGCCTTTCGCACCTCGCAGCCCGCCTCTTCGGCGCAGTCCTCGCAGCGCCGGTACGCCATGCGGCTGAGGCAGGGCAGCGGCGCGATCGGCCCGTCCACGATCCGCAGCACCTCGCCGAAAGTGATCTCGCGCGGGGATTTCAGCAGCGCATAGCCGCCCGCCTTGCCGCGCCGGCTCGCGACGACGCCATGGTGCTTGAGGTCGAGGAGGATCTGTTCGAGGAATTTCTTCGGGATGTTCTCGCGCTCGGCCAGTTCGCCGATGATGACGACCTGCGCGGGGTCGGCCTTGGCCAGGGCGACGATCGCCTTGAGCGCGTATTTCGCCTTTTGTGAAATCATTTCGGCTGCTTGTGTCGATCCCGCCGCAAGACTGTCCCATCGCGCCCGTTTTGTCTACTTCTACGGTCGTGATTGCGGCCGGCGCCTTCGATCCGCTCCCGGCCGGACGGGGCGGTCGCTACAATTGCGCCGTGCCCGGTTACCAATCCTTAGCCGTGCCTGAAACTGCCATGGCGGCGTTAACGCTACGGATGCACCGGCGGCGGCATAGTGCGCGCCTGAACAATCATGCAACGCCAGGGTGGGCCCTCCATGATCGACCGTATCCGTTCGCTGCTCGAGCAGCATCCGATGATTCCGCTGAATTTCGGCGCGATCGCCGACGACGCCAATCTCTACGACGCCGGGCTGACCTCCTTCGCCTCGGTGCAGATGATGCTGGCGCTGGAAGAGGAGTTCGACATCGAATTCCCCGAGGCGATGCTGACGCGGCGCACCTTCTCGTCGCTCGCCAACGTCGCCGACGCCGTTTCGCAGCTCACGCGCAAGGCGGCGTAAGGCCATGAACGTCGTCAGGAAAATCGAAGCCGCTCCCGTCGTCGAGGCCGCCGAGACAGCCGGCGAACGGATGCGCCGGGTCGCCGAAATCGCCGCCCGGCATGTCGATGCGGTCGACCATGAAGGGCGTTTCCCGGCCGAAACGATCGAGGCGCTGAAGCACGAACGCCTGCTCGGCGTGGCGATCCCCGTCGAATACGGCGGTGAAGGCCTCGGCACCGCCGCGGTCGCCGACCTGATCGCGCAGCTCGCCCAGGCCTGCGGCTCGAGCGCCATGATCTACGCCATGCACCAGATCAAGACGTCGAGCTTCGTCATGCACGGCACCGACAGCGATTGGCATCGCGCCTACATGCGCCGCATCGCCGCCGAACAGCTGCTGATGGGCTCGGCCACGACGGAGGCCGGCATCGGCGGCAATTTGCGCAACTCCATCTGCGCCGTCGAGGTCGAGGACGGCCGCTTCAGGCTCGTCAAGGAAGCCATCGTCATCTCCTACGGCACCCATGCCGACGCCATCCTCGCCACCGCCCGGCGCGCGCCGGACGCGGCAAGCTCCGACCAGGTCATGGTGGTGATCCCCAGCGACGCCAACCGCACGATCGAGCGCACCGTGGTGTGGGACACGCTCGGCATGCGCGGCACCTGCTCGGACGGCTTCCACCTGGAAGCGACGGGCGACGCGGCGCAGATCTTTCCCAAACCGTTCTCCGAGATCGCCGCGCAGTCGATGCTGGCGTCGTCGCACATCTACTGGGCGGCGACCTGGTTCGGCATCGCCGCCGACGCCTTCAATCGCGCGCAGGCCTTCGTCAAGGCCGCCGCCCGCAAGCAGACCGACGGCACCCTGCCGCCGGGCGCGCTGCGTCTCGCTGAGGCGGCGGCGAAATTGCAGGAGATGAAGGGTCACCTGACGGCCGCGATCCATCGCTTCGACGCCGCTCAACTCGACGCCGCTCGGGGCGACGACGCCGCGCTGTCCTCCATCGGCTTCGCCGCCGAGATCAATGCGCTTAAAGTGGCCGCCAGCGAGAAGGCCGGCGAGGTGGTGCGCATCGTGCTGCTGGTCAACGGCATCCTCGGCTACAAGAACGGCACGCCGTTCTCCGTCGGCCGCCACCTGCGCGACGCGGCTTCGGCGCCGGTCATGATCTCCACCGACCGCACCCTCGCCAACACCGCGACTCTCCTGCTGATGAGCCGCTTCGACACCAGCCTGGGGGGCTGAGCCATGGACGCCAAGACCTTCGATGCAAAGAGCCTGCTGGACAGTCTGTTCGACAACGGCATCCTGTTCGAGACGGGCGTGGACGGCCTCTATGGCCGCTCCGGCGCCTTCGAGGAGGTGATCGAGCGCTTCGAGAGGCTGGTCACCCGCCTCGGCGCGCCCGACAAGGCGACCCGCATCCACTTCCCGCCGGGCATGAGCCGCGCCACGCTGGAAAAGAGCGGCTACATGAAGTCCTTCCCGCAGCTTGCCGGCTGCGTGCATTCCTTCATGGGCGGCGAGCGTGAGCATGCCTCGCTGCTCAACATGATGGCGACCGGCGAGGACTGGACCGAGCTTCAGAAGGCCACCAACGTCTCGCTGACGCCGGCGGCCTGCTACCCGCTCTACCCGACGATCGCCGCGCGCGGCCCGGTTCCGGCCGAGGGCGTGCTGTTCGAGCTTTCCTCCTACTGCTTCCGGCATGAGCCGTCGCAGGACCCGGCGCGCATGCAGCTTTTCCGCATGCGCGAGTTCGTCCGGATCGGCACCGCAAGCCAAGTCCGCGCCTTCCGCGAAAGCTGGCTGACGCGCGGCAAGGCGATGATCCAGTCGCTCGAACTGCCTTGCGACGTCGACCTCGCCAACGATCCGTTCTTCGGCCGCGGCGGCAGGATGATGGCCAACAACCAGCGCGACCAGGGCCTGAAGTTCGAGCTGCTGATCCCGGTGACCAGCCTGGAGAAGCCGACCGCCTGCCTCTCCTTCAACTACCACCAGGACCATTTCGGCCAGACCTGGGGCCTGAAGTTCGCCGACGGCGAGCTCTGCCACTCGGCCTGCGTCGGCTTCGGGCTGGAGCGCGTGGCGCTGGCGCTGTTCCGCCACCACGGCCCGGACATCGAGGCCTGGCCGGCCAAGGTGCGCGCCGTCCTGTGGGGCGAGCGATGAAGGCGGCTATAGCCGGGCTCGACCCGGCGAGCTACCGGCCGCACCGGCTGCACGATCCGGAGCGGCGCTGGCCGCAGACCAACTGCTATGTCGACCTGCTGGTCGAGGTGATGCACGCGACCGGGCGCGACCCCGCAGCAGTGCTGGGCTTCACCGTGGCGCAGGACTTCGAGGGCGACCAGTTCACCTTCTTCAAGTTTCCGACCGCCGACCTGCAGCTCCTGGCCGGGCTGGACATCCAGGAACTGGCGGTGTTCGACCGGCTGGAGGCGCATGCGCTGGCGCAGATCGAGCGCGGCCGGCTGCCGCTCGTCGAGGTCGACGCCTTCCACCTGCCCGACACGAAGGGTATCACCTACCGCGGCGGCCATTCCAAGACGACGGTGGGCATCAACGCGCTCGATCCAGCCGGGCGCCGCATGCACTACTTCCACAATGACGGCTATTTCGCGCTGGACGGCGAGGACTACGACGGCATTTTCGGCCAGCGTGACGGCGCGTCGCTGTTTCCCTACGCGGAATTCATAAAGTTCGGCGCCGCGCGGCCCGCCCGCTCTCCGGTCGGCGCCGCGGCGGCGCTGCTCGCGCGGCATCTGGAGCGGCGGCCGAAGCGCAATCCGCTCGAGGCCTATGCGGCCGTGTTCGGCGACCATGCCAAGGCGCTCACCGCACGGCCGCCGGAATATTTCCACACCTATGCCTTCAACACGCTGAGGCAGGTCGGCGCGAATTTCGAACTGCTGGGCAGCCATCTCGAATGGCTCGGCCGGCATGGCGAGGCCGGCCTGGCGGAAGCCGCGGAAGCCGCCGCGGCGATCGCCGAGGGTGCCAAGGTCATGCAGTTCAAGCTGGCGCGGGCCATGGCGCGGCAGCGCTTCGACGGGCTGGCGGAGGCCATTACGCCGATGGCCGAGGCCTGGGACAGGGTGATGCAGGTGCTGGACGCCCGTATGGCGGGTCTTGCCTCCAAGGCCGCCTGAAGGCGGCTGGCGGGACGGAAAAGGGACGTGATGGACGCTACGGTGTCGATCGCCGCGAGGACCGAATTTCTGGACCGGGGCTGGCATATCGCCGTCTCCGCCGCCGGCGCCTGGCCGTCCCCGGACGTGATCGACGCCGGCGCGGAGTGGCTGGCGGCGGAGTGCCCCGCCACCGCGGCGGACGCGCTGGAACGACACGGCCGCTGGCACCGCGACCGGCCGACGCCGCTGCACGACCGCGACGTCTGGTACCGCACCCGGCTGGACGCGGCCGGTCCGGTGCGGCTGGCGTTCGATGGGCTGGCGACCGTGGCCGAGGTCTGGCTCGACGGCCGGCTGCTGTTTTCCTCGGCCTCGATGTTCGAGCGCCACGAGGTGGCGGTGACGCTTGCCGGCGGCGAGCAGCTCGCCATCGCTTTCCGCAGCCTCGACCGTCACCTTGAGACGCTGTCCGGTCCGCGCGCGCGCTGGAAGCCGCGCATGATCGACGACCAGCGGCTGCGATTCGTGCGCACCACGCTGATCGGCCACATGCCGGGCTGGTGCCCGGCCTTCGACGTCGTCGGGCCGTGGCGGCCGGTCAGGCTGGTCCGCGAAACCGGCGGCCAGCGCGTCCTCGATACCACGATGCGCGCCGATCTCGACGGCACGACGGGCCGCCTCGCGGTTGCCGTCACCTTGGCCGAACCATGGGATGCGGCCGGCGCGGCGACGGTTTCCTGTGCAGGCGTGAACGCGAAATTTGTCGCCGAGACGCCGACGCGGCTGGTGGCGAACCTCGAAGTTCCGGGCGTTGCGCCATGGTGGCCGAACGGCTACGGCCAGGCCGCGCTGCACGCGGTGACGGCGACGCTCGGCGCCGTCCGCCACAGGCTCGGCCGGGTCGGCTTCCGCCGCATCGAACTGGATCGCGGCGCGGACGGCCGCGATTTCCGCCTGGTCGTCAACGGCGTTCCGGTGTTCTGCCGCGGCGCGGTGTGGACGCCGTCCGACCCGGTGCGGCTGCCCTGTGCGCGCGCCGAGGTCGGGCGCGATCTCGAGATGGTGCGCGCGGCGGGCGTCACCATGCTCAGGGTCGGGGGCACCTTCGTCTACGAAGGCGATGCCTTCCACGACCTCTGCGACGAGATGGGCATACTGGTCTGGCAGGACCTGATGCTGGCCAATTTCGACTATCCGGCGAAGGACGAGGCCTGGCGCGCCTCCCTGTCGCGCGAGGTGGAGAACCTGCTCGGGCGGCTCAGGCATTCGCCCTCGCTCGCCGTGCTGTGCGGCGGCAGCGAGGTGGCGCAGCAGGCGGCGATGATGGGCATGCCCGTCGCCATGGACGCGGCGCCGTGGTTCGACACGGTCGTGCGTCCGGTCGCAGCGGCCGCGCGTCCCGATCTTGTCCTGGTGTCTTCCTCGCCCTCGGGCGGCAGCCTGCCGTTCGCCGCCGACGGCGGACCGACGCACTATTACGGGGTCGGCGCCTATTGCCGGCCGCTGGAGGACGCGCGCCGCGCCGGGGTGCGCTTCGCCAGCGAGTGCCTCGCCTTCGCCAACGTGCCGGAGCAGGCGACGCTGGACGCGCACCTGCCGGTGCCGCCGGTGCACGATCCGCGCTGGAAGGCCGGCGTGCCGCGCGACGCCGGCGCCTCCTGGGACTTCGA
>OFJB01000847.1_pt1 | contig 13403 bp, 12 predicted proteins | sample 1775081 | NCBI WGS metagenome assembly OFJB01 (sample SAMN08195771, study PRJEB24354) | sludge metagenome | isolation source: initial sludge from phenol fed wastewater aerobic bioreactor | place: India: Nagpur | collected 2016-06-05 | reverse complement strand
GGCGGCGGGCGCCGGTGCGGGGGCGGCCGCGGCGGGCGCGGCCTGGGGGTTGGGCTTGGGGGGCTGCGCCGAAGCCGGCGGCGCGGCCAGCAGGGCCAGCGTGATCAGGCAGCTCAGGGTGGAAAGACGTGCACGTGGTGTCATGGCAGGTGGGGGCGCCGTGGCGAACGGTCAATCGTAATGGGTGAAACGGCTGGGGGCGGGCGGGGCGCTCTCCAGCACCTGGTAGCCGGGCACATTCTGCTGCAGGCTGGACAGCGGGTTGTTGCCGAAGGACAGGCGCGAGAGCCCCTTGAGTTCGAGCTGCAGCAGCAGCCGGGTGTTGGAGGTGGCGGCGCCCATCTGCAGGCGTTCGAGCACGACGCGCCCGGTCCAGCAGCAGCTCTGGTACTCGGCGCCGAGGATGGCGTCGACGAACTTGCGGTCCGGGATGCTGTAGTTGACCCGCCCGACGCCGTACCAGCGCCCGCCCTGGCGGGCCAGGTCGTCCTGGCGCGCGCGGGTGGACAGGTCGCCCAGCGGCCACTGCCAGCCCAGGTCCACCTGCTTGGTGGCGATGGTGTAGGGGCCGGTCACGTCCTGCTTGCGGTAGGCGATGCTGACGGTGTGGTACTTGGCGGGGGTGTAGCGCGCGGCGATGGTGGTGCGCATCGACTGGCGGTCCTTGGGGTTGTACTGGAAGGTGGAGTCGAAGCCCCATTGCGGCGTCCAGTGGATGCCCGCGCCCAGCAGGATGTCCGAGAGGCGCTCGTTGACGGCGGGCACGCCGGGCATGGTCACGGTCTGCGGCGAGAAGCGGTAGCGCTGGGCCACGCCCAGGCGCACGGCCTCGGCGCCGGTGCCGGGGTCGAGCAGTCGCGTCGTCACGCCCAGCGTCAGCAGGTTGTTGTCGGCGATGCGGTCGTTGCCGCTGAACGAGTTCTCGGTGTAGATGGAGGCGAAGTTGAAGTCCGTCTGCGCGGTGTCGTACACCGGCAGCATGCTCTGGTCGTGGTGCGGCGTGAAGGTGTAGAAGGCGCGCGGCTCCAGCGTCTGCACGAAGCCGCGGCCGAACCAGGTGGCGTCGCGCTCGAAGACCAGGCCGCTGTCGAGGCTGAAGGTGGGCAGGATGCGGCTGATGCCGGCCTGCCCGCTGGCCAGGGGCGAATCGAAGGTGTAGTGCGTGGCGTGCAGCTGCAGGCGCGGGGTGATGAAGCTTGCCGGCGTGAGCCAGGGGCGGCTCATCTGCGCCACGAAGTAGCTGCGCTGGGAGTTGGGCTGGTTGTAGAAGCTGCGGTCGCCATGAAAGTGCGTGTAGTCGCCGTCCATGCGCAGGTCCAGGCCCGGGCCGACGGTGTCCGGGGTGTAGCTCCAGTGCAGCTGGGGCAGCAGGTCGTAGGGCGGCGTGATCGGCGCGGTGGCGTCCTGCAGCGTCTGCCACTTGAGCGTGCGCAGGCTCAGCGCGTGGTCGCCCTCGGACCAGCGCAGGCTGGCGTCGGTGGGCAGCAGCCGCTGCGCGGTCACGTCCAGCGGGTTGTAGCTGGTGGAGCCGCGCTGGGGAAAGTCGCGCCAGTAGTCGTTGTCGCTGGCGCGCCGGGCGTTGACGTACAGGCCCAGGTCGCCGAAGGGCGAGGCGATCTGGGCGGAGTGCTTGACCTTGGCCAGCCAGCGCGCGCGGTTGCGCAGCTTGTCGTCGGGCATCAGGTCCAGGCCCAGCTCGCCGCTGTAGCGCGGTTCGAGGTAGCGCAACTGCGAGCCCAGCTGTAGGCCCCGGCGCGACATGAGCGTGGGCGTGAGCGTGGCGTCGCGGTTGGGCGCGATGTTCCAGTAGTAGGGCTGCGAATAGACGAAGCCGCTCGTGCTGTCCAGCGCCAGCGTGGGCGGCAGCAGCCCCGACTTGCGCTTGCTCGACAGGGGAAAGCTGATCCACGGCGTGGCGAGGATGGGCACGCCCTTGAATTCGAGCACCGCGTTCTCGGCCGTGCCCACGTCCTCGGTCTTGTCGATGGTGAGGGTGCGGGCGCGCAGGACCCAGTCGGGCTGCCAGGTGGCCTCGTCGTCCTTCTCGCAGGTGGTGTAGTTGGCCTCGTGCGCGACCGAGTGGTTGCGGTCGATGAAATCGACCTGGCGCGCCGTGCCGTGGCCGCCGGTTTCGAGCAGCCGGTAGTCGACCTGGCTGAAGAAGCCGCTGAAGGCGTTCACCTTCAGGTCGAGCAGCGTGCCGTCGTAGAGGTTGCCGGCGCGGTTGATGCGCACGTGGCCGCTGGCGCGCGCGCGGTCGTCGGGCACGTCGTAGTCCATGCGGTCGGCGCGGATCACGGTATCGCCGCGGCGCAGCTCGGCGTCGCCCTCGATGTTCACCTGCACGTCGGTCTGGCCCTCGATGCGCTCGCCGCGCACGAAGGTGGGCAGGGTGGCGGGCGGCGCCGGCGCCTTTTCGGCCAGGCGCGGCGTGCCCTGGAGCACGGGTGCGCCAGCCTCGGGCAGCGCGCTCTCCTGCGCGCCGGCCAGGTGCGCGAGGGCCAGCAGCGCGCACGTTGCGAGAGGGGATCGCCAGCGGGAAAACGAGGGAAGGCGCGAAGGCACGGATGCGGGGTGGTGAGGCGCGTTTGCCGGTTCTGCGGGGCGCTGCCGCGGTGGCCGCCAGACGCGGCTGGCGCAGACCCGGCCCATACAATCGCCATTATCCATGAGCGATCTGCCTGCCCGCCCCACTTCCGACGCCGTGACCTGGCCCGAGCCCGCCCGCAAGGCGGCCTTCGAGGCGTGGCTGGCGCCGCTGGCCGGCCCCCAGGGGCTCGACGCGCGCAGCGTGCGCCCCGCCAGCAGCGACGCGAGTTTTCGCCGCTACCTGCGCATCGACACCCACGCGGGCGCCACGCGCATCATCATGGACGCGCCGCCCGAGAAGGAAGACTGCCGCCCCTTCGCGCGCGTGCAGGCCCTGATGCGGGCGGGCGGCCTGCGCGTGCCCGAGATCTTGGCGTGGGACGAGGCGCAGGGCTTCATGCTGCTCTCCGACCTGGGCGCGCACACCGCGATCGAGCGGCTGGACGCGGGCCGCCCCGCGGACGCGCACGGCTGGTACCTGCAGGCCGTGGACCTCCTGATCGACTGGCAGCGGGCCAGCCGCGCGGGCGTGCTGCCGCCCTACGACGAGGCGCTGCTGCGCCGCGAGCTGCAGCTCTTTCCCGACTGGTACGTGGCGCGCCACCGCGCCGTGGCCCTCGATGGGGGGCAGCAGGCGCTGCTCTCCAGGGCGTTCGACGCCATCGTGGCGCAGAACCTCGCGGCGCCCAGCGTCTTCGTGCACCGCGACTACATGATGCGCAACCTGATCGTGGGCGGCGACGGGCGGCTCGGGGTGCTCGACTTCCAGGATGCCGTCTACGGCCCCATCACCTACGACATCGCCAGCCTGATGCGCGACGCCTTCATCAGCTGGGAGGAAGACTTCGTGATCGACCTCACCGTGCGCTACTGGGAAAAGGCGAGGAAGAGCGGGCTGCTGGGCGGCGCGAGCGCGAGCGGCTGGGGCGCGGACTTCGGCGAGTTCTACCGCGCGGTGGACTGGATGGCGCTGCAGCGGCACCTGAAGGTGGCGGGCATCTTCGCGCGCCTCACGCTGCGCGACGGCAAGCCCAAGTACCTCGCGGATGCGCCGCGCTTCATCGCCTACATCCGCGCCACCTGCGCGCGCTACCGCGAGCTGGCGCCCCTGCTGCGCCTGGTCGAGCAGATCGAAGGCACGCAGCCCGTCCAGGGCTATGCCTTCGGAAGAATCTGAATGAAATCGATGGTTCGCGCTTGTCCAGCAAGCGCCAGCAGCTCCTGTTTTTGATATGCCCCGGGTCTATTGCGACCACGCCCTGGCCAGCGGCCACCGGCTGCTGCCGCAGGACGCCGCGCGCCACGTGCAGGTGCTGCGCCTGCAGCCGGGCGAGCCGCTGACGCTCTTCGACGGACGCGGCGGCGAATGGGCCGCCGTGATCACCCGCATGGGCCGCCACGACGTGGCCGTGGACGTGGGCGCGCACACACCCATCGAGCGCGAGGCGGCGCGCGCGGTGCACCTCATCGTCGGCATGCCGGCCAACGAGCGCATGGACTGGCTGGTGGAAAAGGCCACCGAGCTGGGCGTGGCGAGCCTCCAGCCGGTGGTGGCGGCGCGCAGCGTGCTCAGGCTCGACGGCGAGCGGGGCGCCAAGCGCCAGGCGCGCTGGCAGGCGCTGGCCGTGGCAGCGTGCGAGCAGTGCGGGCGCAACCGCGTGCCGGCGATCGCCGCGCCCATGGGGCTGGAGGCCGCGCTGCGCGCCCTGCCGGCGGGCGGCCGCTGGCTGCTCAGCCTGCGCGCGGGCAGCGCGCCGCTGCGCGCGGCGGCCACGGGGCCGGGCGCCGCGTGGGTGCTCCACGGCCCCGAGGGGGGGCTGGCGCCCGGCGAGGAAGACGCCGCACTCGCTCACGGCTTCGTGCCCGTGCACCTGGGCGCGCGCGTGCTGCGCAGCGAGACGGCCGCGCTGGCCGCGTTGGCCGCGCTGGCGCTGCTGGCGGATGCGTGACCTGGCCGGCAAACGGCCTGGTTCGCGGCTGAAGCCGCTCCTATGAAGCCTGTGGCGCCAGGCGGTCGTCCAGCCACGCATGCAGGGCGTCGAACACCGGCGCCGCATCGGCCTCGTTGAAAATCTCGTGGTAGAGCCCGGCGAACTCGCGGGCGCTCACCACGCCGGGCGGGGCGGCCGACGCCAGCGCCCGGCAGCCGGCGGGATCGACCATGCGGTCGGCGCTGCCCCAGAGCAGCAGCGTGGGCACGGGCCATTGGCCGGCGTGCGTGAGCGTGCCGGCCCCGGTGAACGCCAGGAAATGCGCCAGGCGCGCGCTGATGCGGTCGTGGCACAGCGGATCGGCGATGTAGGCGGCGACGACGGCCGCGTCGTGCGAAAGATCCTGGGGGTTCAGGCCGTTGCCGATGCGCAGGTCGGGCAGCCATTTCGGCAGCGTGCCCAGCAGCAGCCTCTGCAGCGCGTTGGTGAAGATCGCCAGCGCCGGCGAGGACAGCACCAGCGCGTCGATCGGGCGCAGCCGGCGGGCGGCGAAGGTGGCGGCGACGAGCCCGCCCATGCTGTGGCCCAGCAGGATCAGCGGCTCGCCCGCGGGCATCGCGGTGCGCGTGGCGTCCACCACGGCCGCCAGGTCGGCGAGCAGGCGGTCTTGCTGCGGCAGGGCGCCCCGCGGGCCGCTGGAGCGCCCGTGGCCGAAGTGGTCGTAGGCCGCGACGCCGCAGCCCCAGTCGTTCAGGTGCCGCGCCAGCGCCTCGTAGCGCCCGCTGTGCTCTCCCAGGCCGTGCACCAGCAGCACGCTGGCGCGGCGGCGCTCATCGGCCAGCGGCCAGTGGCGCAGCATCAGGTGGTGGCCGTCGGGCCGTGGCAGCTCGGTCTCGTTCATCGCTTCTCCAGGGTGGAGCGCGATGGTAGCGCTGGCACAATCGATCCGCCCCATTTCAAGGTCCATCGAGGTTCAGCGCCATGTTCACAGGCATCATCCAGGCGGTGGCGGTCATTGCGTCCATCGATGACCGCTCGGGCCTGCGCAGTTTCACCATCGATTTCCCCGCGGGGTTCTGCGAGGGCCTGGCCGTGGGCGCGAGCGTCGCGGTCGATGGCGTGTGCCTCACCGTCACGCAGGTGGCCTCGCCCACGCGGGCCTGTTTCGACGTGATGCAGCAGAGCCTGGCGATCACCACGCTCGCCGGCTACGCCGCGGGCCAGCCGGTGAACGTGGAGCGCGCGGCCCGGGAGGGGGCGGAGATCGGCGGCCATCCGCTCTCCGGCCACGTGGATTGCACGGCGCGCCTGGCCGAGGTGCGCGTGCTGGAGAACAACCTCGTCTGGCGCATCGCCATGCCGGCGAGCCACATGCGCTACGTCTTCGCCAAGGGCTATGTCGCGGTGCACGGTGCAAGCCTGACCGTGGCCGAGTGCGACCGCGCGGCGGGCTGGTTCGAGGTCTGGCTGATCCCGGAGACGCGCCGCGCCACGGTCTTCGAAGGCAAGCGCGCGGGGGATGCGCTCAACATCGAGGTGGAGCGCAGCACGCAGGTGATGGTCGACACCGTGCGCGAGGCCGTGGCCGAGCAGCTCGGGGCGCTCAGGCCGGCGCTCAACGAGCTGCTGCAGGCGCGGGGCCTGACGCTGGACGAGGTGCTGGCGCGGCCGCGCGCATGAAGGCGCGTCTGCTATCGTTTCAATAGCTGCACACGCTTGCCCAGTCAGGGTGTGCCGTAGAAATGCCTGAGAAACTTCGGGCGGAAGCTGTTGTGGCAGCCGTCGCAGTTTTGCTGCACCCGGGCGTAGGCCTGGGCGGCCGCCGCGGCGTCCTGCCGCTGCGCCGCGGCCTGCAGGTCGGTGGCCGCGGCCTTGACCTGGACGTCGTAGTTGCGAAACGTCATCGCATCGGTCAGCAGCCAGCTCAGGATGCGCACCTTCTCGGTGACCGGCGGCTCGGCATGGCGGGCAAGCCGGCCGGCGTGCGCGGCCACCGTGGGCCAGTCCTGCTTGTGGATGCCGCGCGCGGCGGCGTCGGTGTCGGCCTGCATCTGCTGCATCACGCCGCGCAGCGCCAGCGGGTCGGCCGCGCTTTGCGCGCCGGCGCCAGCGGTAAGCGTGGCCAGCGCCAGGGCGGTCAGGGCGGTTCTCGGGTTCATGGTGCCTCCATGAGGCCGCATGGTACGGACCGCCCTTATCCCCGTTGGGGGCAGTGCTATCGCATGCCGCCCAGCGGCAGCCGCAGCACGAAGCTGGCGCCGCGCTGGCCGTCGGCGCGGTCTTCGCAGCGGATGCTGCCGCCGTGGCGCTCGGCGATGGAGCGCACCAGCGCCAGGCCCAGCCCCACGCCGCCGCTGCGCTCGCTCGCGCCGGGCAGGCGGTAGAAGGGCTCGAAGATGCGCTCGCGCTGGCCGGGCGGCACGCCCGGGCCGTGGTCGCTCACGTGCAGCTGCACCGCGTCGGGGCTGCGCGTGAGGGTGAGCTCGACCGCGCCCGCGCTGTAGCGGCGCGCGTTTTCCAGCAGGTTGCGCACCGCGCGGCGCAGCAGGCGCACGATGCCGGGCAGCTCGGGGATCACCGTGCCCTCGGCCACGTCCAGCTCGGCGCCCACGCGCGCGCATTCCTCGGCCGCCAGGCCCACGAGGTCGACCATCTCCACCGTGCCGATGTTTTGCGCCCCGGCGTCCAGCCGGCTGGCGAGCAGGATTTCGTCGATCAGCTGATCGAGCTCGGCGATGTTGCGCTGCAGCTCGGCCAGGGTCTCGGGCGAGGGCGCGTCGCCCTCCATCAGGCCGATGCCCATGCGGATGCGCGCCAGCGGCGAGCGCAGCTCGTGCGAGGCGTTGGCCAGCAGCGATTTGTGCGACTGCACCAGCGTCTGGATGCGTGCGGCGGCGGCGTTGAACTGGCGCGCCAGCCGCGCGACCTCGTCGTGCCCCTGCTCGGGCACGCGCACCGAGAGGTCGCCCTCGCCGAAGCGCTGCACGCTGCGCTGCAGGCGTTCCAGGCGCTGCAGGAGTTTCCTGATGATGGGGAAGACGCCGAGCGTGACCGCCAGCCCCACCAGCGCCAGGATCCAGAGAAAGCCGTAGGGCGGCGCCAGCCAGAAGGGGCCGTCGCGGTGGTTGCGCGGGCCGGCGCCGCCGGCGGGGCGCGGGCGCGGTGCCATCTGCAGCATGTAGACGCGGCCGTCGGGCGTTTCGATCTGGTAGGTCACGCCGTTTTCCCAGCGGCCCGGCTCGCGCGACGCCAGCCCCTGCAGGATGGGCTGGCCCTGGGCGTCGGTGATCTGCATCTCGCGCGGCGGCGGCGCGTTGAGGGTCCGCGCGTTGTGCTCGGCCGCGATGCGCCAGGCCCAGCCGACGACCAGCGCGAACACCAGCACGCCCCCCACGGTGGCGAGCCAGATGCGCAGGTACAGGCGGCGCGAGAAGGGGCCGAGCATGGTGGCGGGTCAGTCCTGGTGCTTGGCGAGCACGTAGCCCACGCCGCGCACCGTGAGGATGCGCTTGGGGTTCTTCACGTCGGCCTCGATCGCGGCGCGGATGCGCCCCATGTGCACGTCGATCGAGCGGTCGAACGCCTCCAGTTCCCGGCCGCGCACCGCCTCCATGATCTGGTCGCGCGAGAGCACGCGGCCCGCGCGCTCGGCCAGCGTCACCAGCAGGTCGAACTGGTAGGACGTGAGCTCGGCCGGCACGCCGCCCACGCTCACGGTGCGCGCGTCGCGGTCGATCTCCAGGCTGCCGAAGCGCAGCACGTTGCCGGCCGCCGGCGCGCCGCCGCCCTCGCGCCGGCGCAGGATGGCGCGGATGCGCGCCAGCAGCTCGCGCGGCTCGAAGGGCTTGGGCAGGTAGTCGTCGGCGCCCACTTCGAGGCCGATCACGCGGTCCATCGGATCGCCCTTGGCGGTCAGCATCAGCACCGGCACCTTGCCCGCCGCCCCGGGCAGCGCGCGCACGCGGCGGCAGACCTCGAGGCCGTCCATGTCGGGCAGCATCAGGTCCAGGATGACGAGGTCCGGCGGCGGGCCGCCGGGGCCTTCCAGGCGCGCCAGGCCCGCCGCCGCGTTGTCCACGTGCTCCACCTGCAGCGCCGACTGCTGCAGGTACTGCACCACCATCTGCGCGAGGCGGTGGTCGTCTTCGATCATCAAGAGCTGGGCATTCATGGCGTTATCCTGCATGCGTGCGATCGCGGGGTGTTGAAGTCAGTGTAAAGCCGAGGTAAACGATGACTACTGCCTTGATAGCTGGAGACGCTTGCCTGGCGGGCGCAAACCGTCGTTTTTTGCACTATTTCAAGGAGGTGGCAGGCGGCCTGCCGGCCCTGGCCTTGGCGCTGGCGCTGGCGGGGTGCGCCGCGCCGCCCGCGGCCGGCCCCGCGGCGCCCCTGACCGACAGCCTGGGCATCCGCTTCGTGCCCATCCCGGCGGGTGAATTCCTCATGGGCAGCGACGAGGCGCCGCAGGCGCTCGCCCGCGTCTACCCCCATGCCGAAGCGAGCCGCCTCAAGGGCTTGGCCGACGAGGCGCCGGTGCACCGCGTGCGCATCACGCACGCCTTCTGGCTGGGGGAGACGGAGGTCACGGTGGCGCAGTTTCGCCGCTTCGTCGAGCGCTCGGGCTACGTGCCCGAATCGGTGCGCGACGGCACCGGCGGCTACGGCTACAACCCGCGCTACGACCCCGCGCGCACCGTGCGCCACGACGCCTTCGAGGGGCGCGATCCGCGCTATTCCTGGCGCAACCCGGGCTTTGCGCAGACCGATGCGCACCCGGTGCTCAACGTCACCTTCAACGACGCGCAGGCCATGGCGCGCTGGCTCTCGCAGCGCGAGGGCGCCACCTACCGCCTGCCGACCGAGGCCGAATGGGAATACGCCGCCCGCGCCGGCACGCGCACGCGCTATCCGGCGGGGGACGACCCGGCGGTGCTGCTGCGCAGCGCCAACACCTTCGCCGCCGAGACCGCGCGGCTGTGGCCGCAGTGGGCCGACGAGGCCGCGCCCGGCCGCGACGGCCACGTGTTCACCGCGCCGGTGGCGAGCTTCGCGCCCAACGCCTGGGGCCTGTACGACATGATTGGCAACGCCTGGGAATGGTGCTCGGACTGGTATGGCGAGCACTACTACGCACGCTCGCCGCGCGACGATCCGCGCGGCCCGGCCGATGGCCAGGTGCACGTGCGCCGCGGCGGCTCCTGGCACACCTGGCCGCTGTACGCGCGCGTGGCCTTCCGCAACTGGAACACGCCGCAGACGCGCTACGTGCTGGTCGGGTTCCGGCTGGTGCGCGAGATGCCCGCGAACACCGCGGATCACTGAGAAGGTATGAACGAATCCACCATGCCCGCTCATCCCGCCAGAACACGCCCGCTCGGCGTTGCAAATGCTCGCCATGGCCCGCGCCATGGCTGTGCTTTGCGCCTTGATCGGCCGTGTTTTGGCGGCCTGCTCGGGCACGCCGGATTCATTCACACCTTCTGAGTGGGAAGGCCCTGCGCCTCGGGCCCCGCGCCGCCCGGCAAGGCGGCGTCGCCCGCCAGCGCCACGTGGTTGCGCCCCTGGTGCTTGGCGCAGTACAGCGCATCGTCGCAGCGCTTGAGCAGCGTGTCGCACGCATCGTCGGCGCGCAGCATGGCCGCGCCGATGGAGACGGTCACGCGCAGGGGCTCGCCGCCTTCGAGCGGCACGGCCATCGCCGCAACGGCCTGGCGCAGGCGCTCCAGCAGGCGTGCGCCCTGCTCGGGCGTGGTGCCCACCAGCATCAGCAGGAACTCCTCGCCGCCCCAGCGCGCCAGCACGTCGGTGGCGCGGATGCAGCCCTGCGCCGTGGCGGCGAAGGCCTTGAGCACCTCGTCGCCGATGGCGTGCCCGTGCGTATCGTTGACGTGCTTGAAATGGTCCAGGTCGAGCTGCGCCAGCAGCAGGGGCCGGCCGCTGCACTGCGCGTTCAGGCACGCCAGGCGCATCGCCTCCTGCATGTAGCGGCGGTTGGGCAGGCCGGTGAGCTCGTCGCGCGTGGCCAGGCCCCGGATGTGGTGCACCGCCTCGGCCAGCTCGTGCTTTTGCCGCTTGAGCTGCTGGCGCATAGCGCGGATGCGCAGCGCCAGGTGCGTGCTGCCGATGAGCGCCACGACGATCACGATCATGTAGACCGTGGCCAGCGCCGGGGCCGGCGCGTCCTGCGTGCACCACTGGATCACGGCGCCGGCCACGGCGAACAGGGTCAGGCTGTAGGCCAGCAGCGCCTTGATCTGCTGCGCCGACAGGCCGAAGACGCCGAACACCATCACCAGCGCCAGCAGCGGCAGCACCATGCCGCGCGCCTCGCCGGCGATCACGTAGGCCGCGGCATTGAAGGTGAACGCCGCGCCGATCTGCACCGCCGTGAAAGCCGGATCGCGCCAGCGGCGCGTGTAGCCGCAGCGGATGAGCACGAAACAGCCCGCCACCCACGTGCCGCTGGCCAGCGCCCACCCGTGCACCGGCGCCGGCTGGGCCAGGCCCGCGGCCGCGACCCACTCCATGGCGACGATGCTGGACACCATCAGCACCAGCGCCAGGGTCGTCAGCGCCAGGGGACGGTGCAGCCGCGCGTCGCGCCCCAGCAGCGCGCGTGCCACGTCCTTGGTGAGGCTCGGGGGCCTCAGGGGCATTGCCTGCATTCGTCTCCCCGGGTTGTTCTCGTGCAATGGCGGCGTACTGTAGGCGTTTGACGACGTTTTGGAAAGTAGTCAGGTTCAAGTAAGGTCTATTGGGGCCTTGTTTTTTTCGCTCTCGATACAAGAGCACAGTCGGCACGGGCTCGCCAGCGCGCCGCCGGGTCCCCGCCCCGCATGCTGATAGCATGGCCCCCGCTGGCACCCGCCAGCACACGTCTTCAGGGCGGGGTGCGATTCCCCACCGGCGGTATGTCCATGGCGAGCCCCGCTCGCCGCGAACGAGCCCGCGAGCGCCCTTGCGCGAGCAAGGGGTCAGCAGACCTGGTGCGAGGCCAGGGCCGACGGTCACAGTCCGGATGAAAGAAGATGTGCGAGCGACACCCGCGCCGGGCAGGCTTCGCGCCTGCCATGGCCGGGTGCCGCTGCGTTGTGGTGCGCCCTGAAAACGTCTTCTCAACCTTTTTTGGAGGAGCGTTTGCATGTCCGTCTGTCTCGACACTATCCCCCACCCGCCCGCTTCGGCAAATTTGCCGCACCCGCGCATGCGGCGCGCCCTGGACGCGATGCGCGCCGGCCGCCCCGTCGTGCTGTTCGACGACGATGAGCGCGAGAACGAAGCGGATCTCGTCGTCGCCGCCCAGTGCCTGACGGTGCCAACCATGGCCCGGCTGATCCGCGACGGCAGCGGCATCGTCTGCCTGTGCCTGACCGAGGAGGCGGCCGACCGGCTGGACCTGCCGCCGATGACGGCCCGCAACGGCAGCCGCTACGGCACCGCGTTCACGGTCTCGATCGAGGCCCGCGAGGGCGTGGGCACCGGCGTGAGCGCCGCCGACCGCGTGCGCACGGTCCAGGCGGCGGTCCGCGAAGGCGCGCGGCCGGAGGACCTGGCGCGGCCGGGCCATGTGTTTCCGCTGCGGGCGCGCACCGGCGGCGTGCTGGTGCGGCGCGGCCACACCGAAGGCTCGGTCGACCTGGCCACCCTGGCCGGCCTGCGTCCGGCCGGCGTGTTGTGCGAACTGATGAACGCCGACGGCACCATGATGCGCGGCGCCGCGCTCGAACGTTACGCCGCCCAACACGGCCTGGTCGCCCTGACCATCGCCGAACTGGCCGACCACCTGCAGCAGCTGCGCGACGGCCAGGCAGCGCCGGGGGACGACGAAGGGCTGGAAATGGCCGCCACCGTCTGAACGCAAACGGCGCCCGCCGCGGCGGGCGCCGTAACCGTCAATCAGATCGCCCCACGCGGCGGCCCTGCGCTGGGCGCAGCCTATGCGGCGGCGGCGCGGCCACGCAGCGCCATCGCCACCAGTGTCGCGCCCAGCGCGCACCCGCCGAAATGCTCCGCAAAAAGCCGTCCATTTCATAAATCGCGTCGACGCGCCCGGCGACAATCTCGTTGCGGCGCTTGGCCTCGTCCAGGCTCTGCTGGATAGCGGCGCGCTTCATCTGGTCGGTCGCCTGGGCGTCCTTGCGCTCGGTCTCGCTGGAGTTGGTCAACCCCAGCAGGATCGCCTCGCCGGAGCCGTCCTGCGCGGTCACCCCGCGCGCCCCCAGCCCGGCGCGGGTCTTGCTGACCGCCTGCCGCAATGCCGCCAGCCGCCGCTGTTCGGCGGCATCCGCCGCGGCGGTCAGCTGGGCCAGCTGGGTCTGCGCGTCGGTTTCCTTGGCACGGACCGCCTCCTCCTGGCTGGCGCGCAGCTGGGCCAGCGTCTGTTCCTGGGACGAGCGGTAATCGTCCATCTCCTTGGCCCGCGCCGCCGCCGCGGCGGCAGCGGCGGCCTCATCCTTCTGGCGCTGCAACTCCTCCTCCCGTTGCCGCAACTCGGCGTCATGGCTCCACTGGCGGGCCTGCGCCTCGGCCTCCAACTGGGCCTGTTGCTGGCGGGCGGCGGCGGCGGGTGTGAGCGCGATGTCGGAAAGGACGCTTGCCATGCCGCCCGAGATAGGCGGTTCCGCTCCGGTCGGCAACCGTGTGCGGGAACCGTCGCGCCACGCCACCGTTTGCCCCTCCGTGCCGATCATGGGGGAAAATCACGCGCCGCTATCGACTGGCCGCCCGCCATGCGGCACGATGCGCGGCATATGACGGCGCGCGCTGCTTCGCACGACAGGCTGATCCCGTGCCTCGCGATGCTGGCCGCGGTCGCGCTCGCCGGCTGTCACCGCAAGCCGCCGCAACAGCCGCCGCCACGCCTCGAAACGCCGGTGCAAC